>Ga0180432_10001221_pt1 | contig 41072 bp, 25 predicted proteins | sample SS_ome_10_FD_132414 | JGI IMG/M metagenome (GOLD analysis project Ga0180432, IMG submission 132414) | Hypersaline lake sediment archaeal communities from the Salton Sea, California, USA - SS_1_MS_2 metaG | ecosystem: Environmental > Aquatic > Non-marine Saline and Alkaline > Hypersaline >... | reverse complement strand
CGAGGAGATGGTCTTATCCGAGCATCCGCCGCCCCTGCCTCGGCAGCGCCCACCGACGGGTCAACCACGTGGCTAGCGCGTTATGAATGGTCACATAGCAGGCCCCCGCTACCATCTTAAGTCGCCGGGACTCTTCGAGTTCCGGCGACTTTTTCTTTCGGGGATACCTGCTCCGAAAGGGGGCTTGCTAACGGTTTGCTAATGGGGTCACTATCACCACAGAAACCCACAGTCGCGTCCAGCCTTTCACCCGCCGCCGAGTTACTTTCCGGAAGAAGATGACCGTACCGATCGAGTGTTGTCTGGATCGATGCGTGACCCAACTGTGACTGCATGAACTTCACATTCTCTCCCTGCGCGATGAGAAGCGCGACGTACGTGTGCCGGAGATCGTGGAACCGGATCTTCCGAAGACCCGCACGCCGCAGTGCCGGGTGGAACTCTCTTTTGACGAGGTTGTCTCCGTCGAGAAAGGTCCCATCCCTGGATGCGAAGATCAGCTCATGGTCGTTGGGTGCCGACTTGACCATGTGTCTCCGCAGTGTCTTCATCAAATGGCTCGACATCGAAATGGCACGGATCGATCGCTTGGACTTCGGGGTCTGAAACCGACCGCCCCAGACCGACCGTCGGACATGGATCGTCCGGTTCTCCCAGTCGATATCGCCCCACTGGAGACCCATCAGCTCCCCGCGACGCATCCCGGTGAGGATGGCCGTCAGGAAGAACGGATGGGACTCGTCGCTGACGTTGTCCAGGAAGAGCCGGATCTCCTCCGGTTTGAGGAAATCCATCTCTTGGTGTTCCAACCTCGGCTTCTCGACATACTGCGCCGGATTCGTTCGCATGTAGCCCCAGCGGACGGCGATAGTGAACATCCGCTTGAGAGGGACCAGGGAGTTGTTGATGCTCTTCGGGCTGATCTTGTCGTCTGCAAGCTTCTCGGAGACGTACGCCTGAACGTCCTCAGGCGAGATCTCCGATAACTGCATGTAGCCGAAGAAGGGCATCAGATGTCTCCGAATCCAGTTCTTGTAGCCACGCAGGGTAGAGGGCTTAAGCGCCGTACGGCAGTACTCCTTGATCCACTTCTCTGCGAACTCCGCAAAGGTCGTTTTCGGGAGATCCCGATAGGTCCCCTTGTGGATCGAATTCATGATCTCCGCAAGGGCATGCTCGGCGGCCCGCTTACTCCGCCCGATCGCTTTCCACTTCTGCTTGCCACGAAATGTGTAGATGATGTACCAGATCCTGCCTCGCTTCCTTACACTTCCCCTGGCCATCGTTCACCTCCTTCCCCGCCAGGGGCCCAAACATGACCCAAGGATAGCACCGGGATTTGCGATCGTCACGAGCTGTTTTCTCTACCCGATCGGCGCCCATAATCTACTCGCCTGCGGCGTACTACTCTTGTCTGCGTTTCGCCAGGTCCTGAGCCGTCAGAAGCCCGATGGCCCTGACAGCCTCCGTCCGAACGCGATTCTCTTCGTCCTTGGCGGCCAGGGCGAGCAGGCCCACGGCCCGGGCGTCACCGAGACTTGCCAGAGCTTCTGCCGCACTCTGTCGCACGTCGTCCGACAAGTCCGTGAGGGCCATGCACAATGGCCCCAACAACCGCTCATCTTGCGTCTTCCCAAGGGCAAGTGCGGCTGCCTTTCGCACCGATGAATCACGGTCTTTCGTCATGACGTGGCACAGAAGCATCCGCACATCGTCACGATCAATACCTGCCAGCCTACTCGCGGCCGCAGCCCTGATATCCGATGGCTCTTTGCCCGTCACCACGAACGCCAGAGATACTAGATTGGAATCCTCTGCCGTTACGCAGGAGTCGATTAGGACATCCGAGTACTCGACCGATGTCTCTAATTCTAAGTTGAGAATCGTCTCCGCCACGACATTGTCCGCCAGTTCCTCGCAGGCTATCTCGGCTTCAATGGGATACAATTGGGATCGAGCCTCCTCAAGGATGCGGCCCAGCACGTGATCGAGCCCGCTGTCGTTACTCGCTTCCGCCGTTTTGTCTGTTTCCCGCGCTGTCTCGTTCTCCATCGCTTTCGTTCTCCCTTCCGTCTCATGAGATTCAAGACCCTTCTGATCGAATAGGTTTCCGGTACGCGTCGATGAACTCGGTGTTTCCGATTCCAAGTCAGCAATCTCCTCCGTGTCGCATTCGCAGCCGGGGTCAAGCCCATTGATCTCGCCCGGCTGGGGTGAGGCGTCGCTCTTCAGACAGTCCCGCGCCTGGTCTGCCTCGTCGGCGCCATTTGATGCTCTGTGTGCCATCGCCCCAGTTCTCCTTTCCGATTCGCTCTATCTTCGAGTTTTCTATGATCGAGTGCCCCTGCTGTGCTCGTTGATGAACTCGAGCACTTCTGCCTCACGGAACCGCAGGTGTGCTCCTAGCTTGTAGTGCGGTATCCTCTCTGGACCCTCCTTTCTGGTTCTGTCGTAGATCCACGACCGCGGAACTTGGAACAGTTCCGCCACTTGCTTGACTGTCAGAAGTCGCTCATCCATTGGTATCCCTCCTTGGACGTGCCTCCCCATCTCGGGCCTCTGCTTCTCCGCGGATTTGAGCTGGCTCCGCAGACTGCGATTCACGATTCCCGGTTTGACTGCCCTGTTGTTGCCCGCCAAGCGACGCGCCCACACTCCCGACCAACTGCTTCGCTCTTTCGAGATTCTCCTGCCAAACCTCTGGGGTGGGTTCCGGAGGAAGAGGTTCTCGCTTCGGCTGGGGGGATGGAGCAGGTTTCATGTATTCTGGGTTGTTTGACTTACGCCGGACCCAATTCATGAAACGATCCATCGTTCGCTTGCCTATCGCGGAGCCCTTTCCGCACTCAAACCAGTCGCGCAGCTCCTCAGCGATCCTCAAGCAATCGACGTCAGGGTGCCGAGTCATCACCCTTCTAAGGCTCCACAGCAGCTGGGCTCTATCATCGGGTTCGAATCCGGGAATCGATTGCAGCTCGTCGAGAATCTTCTTCTCTTCATCGTTCTCGGGGGCAAGATTCGGGGGACGGCCCGTGCGGTCTTCCTCGCGTCCTTGTATTGTTCTTGTATTGTCTACTTCCTTATAGGGGGAGCTCACATCTGAGCCGCTGTGGCTCACATCTGAACCATCTCGTCCCAGAAGTGGGCCAGTTTGTCCTGCTGGTAGGTGACGCCGGGAACTCTCGACTGGTCTCGACATCCTCCTCTTGGCTCGCCGGAGCAGGAATTTCTTGCTCTTCAGAACTGAGATGATCGTGCCGTGCGGAGTCGGGCGGCGGCGAATGTACTCGTGCTCTTCAAGCCGACACAGGTGTCGTTGGACTGTAGATTTTGGCAGACCGAGATGGTCTGCAATCTTGGCAGCTGGGATAGGCTTGCCGCCATGGACCTTGCCGATGCTGTCATTCTCCTCTGTTGTCCAGTCGATCAGGAGAATGTAGACCGGCCACGCAGGGCCTATCTGGGAGATATGCCTCTGATCAAGAAGTCCCGGCCAGATTGGGGTCATGAATTGCTTTTTGCGCATCGGTGGGTCCCACACTCTCCAGGATCGACAACCTCTCACGCGTGTCGCCGAACGGTGCGACCGGGTTGCGGTCGCCCTTACATCGCCAATATACTGGGGAGGCGGATAGTCCGAAATGTAGTCCAGAAGAAAGTCAGCTACAGTGAGCTAAGCCATTGTAGCCTTTGCGATTGGGGAATCCTCTCGATGGTTTGTTGGATATGCTGCGTGAGGCCCACTATTGCGCGTGGATCGCGCATCCAACCCGACAAGGCTGTCTCGCAGGGGCATGGAACATGGTAGAAGCGAGGATAAAGTCTCCTCATGCAATGACACTGAGTCGATTCAGGCCTGCCCTCGACTAACTTGTCCTGCTCTCTAATGAAAGTCTTGAAAGTCCCGTGGGGGTCCACTCCGTCAAACAGGGCCCAGAACTCCAAGCAGGCATCCCTGTGGTCTCTAAACCGTAGAGTCCTCTTCCAGGACCGCCAATCCCTAATCCAATGCTTGCAGCGCCTGTCACACTTGTCCCAGTAGATCGTCAGCTGTGGACGGAGAACTCGGGTGTCGATTCTGAAGAGCGATGCCAATTCGTCAAAGGCTTGAAATGGTTGGAGCAAATGGAGTTGAACGGGTTTCTGAGTGCTAAGGAGTATGTTATCCCTGAGGTTGTCGACTGTCAGGTGCTCTCCAGTCAGATCCTCCCACCAATCCCGCGTCAACTCCGCTGCTTCGTATCTTGAGACTTCCCCACGTTTCAAGACCTGTAGATAGTAGTTCTTCAGCAGCTCTGTCCTGAACGGCACGCTTCTACGTTTTCTTCTTCTCGCAGGTTCGAACGCACTCTCCAGATACCCGCGGGCCAGCGAGCTATCCGCCGCCATGTCACGCCACAGTTCCAGAACGCCACGATGTTTCTGTACATACGCGAAGTCAACATTCACCAGCTCGATAATCGCACCCCAGTCACCGTCCTCTGCTGATCGCTCTCTTTCTGCCAACCAAGCATTGAACTCCGACTTGCCGCACAGAGCGTGGAAGTGGGTGAGCTTGTGTTTCTCAATGCGTGACAATCCCCAAGGGCGCTTGCCGCTGGGTTTTGCTCGCCTGGCTCTCCTCCGTTCCTCCTTCTTCAGCCACTCGTTTTCCTCGCCCTCCCAATCCCTAAGCGACATCGATCTCCGCCTCTCAAAGGGACTCTGTTTCTTTGCCTTCGTTGCCGGCTTCACGGGACTTCGCTTCTTGCGAGCCGGTGTACTTTGCTTCCGCGCCTTGCCGCCGGACGCTTTCGGCCGGGATCTCTTATTGGATTTGTTCTTCTGAACGGGACTCATCGGAGTCGGACCCTCCCTACCCGTGGACACTATTAGGAAACAGCCAGGACCATCATAGCACCCAGGGAAAATGCTGTGAACTAGTAACGGTACTGGACTGCCCCGGTCAACACGGTTCCCCTGCCTGCGCGGCCACACATCTGACGAAATGGCTTGATTCTGAGGCCTGCCACCTGTAAGTTTCAGTGTGACGCAAGGGCGTGGGGCTTCATGGGGGGAGCTCCTGCGGCAGAGAGAGGTTGATGAGGGTGCCGTGTGCCCCCAGCTATGATTCTGCGCCGTGAAGACGACCGTAGCATCTCAGCTCGCGCACAGAACTTGAGGGGAATCAGGGCATCCTGATTCCCTATTTCACTTTCTCGGGGGTGCGAGCAAATGAAGACGGAACGAGGACAAAGTGAGGACAAGAAACAGGCCCGGAAGCCAGGGCCTGAAGCCGGGACAGGGCCAACGGCAGGGGAGAGGAGGCCGGGTCTTCTCAAGAGCAAACACACCCGCCCTTGCGGAGAGCCCAAGGGCAAGCGGTTTCCGGCTCATGTCGTGAACTCGTTCGTCTCTCTCAGGGCAAGCGGTATGAGCCTGCGAGCGATTGTGAAGGAGCTCAAAGGCGAGTTCAGCCCGGCTCCCTCGAAGAGCACAATTGAGCGCTGGGATGCGGATCCTGAAATCGATGCCCGGATCCGCCGACTTCAGCGCAAGGACGTGGAGGAGAGTGAGCGACTCCATCTGAATAGCCAGAGGGCCAGATTCGAAATCCTGCAGAAGATCAGCGAACAGGGGATGGCTGCCCTGGAACAGGCTGTCGCCACTGCAGAAGAAGCTGACGTGCCGGCAATCATGGGGGAACTAAGGAAACTGGTTGAGTCGGCCCGCTCCGAGCAAGGCAAGAGCGCCACGGGCGTAGAGACAGGTGACGCGGGGAACACCTTGGTGGAAGTCATAATCGCGCTTGCGAAAGAGAGAAGGCGTGATCCCGGCGCTAACCCCGAATTGGAGTTACTGCTCGACTCGTGCCGGTCATCCCTCGCGAACCATCCAGACATTGCTGAGCGGCTCGGCCGGAGCCCCCGATTGCCCCCTGGTTCTGGCGGGAACCGTTAGCAAAGCGTTAGCAGGGTTCCGCATCTGATGGCAGGGCAACAGGTTAGAAATGCGCTTTGGGTGGGCTACCCAAAGGTCAACAGGGAAAGGGAGCCCCACTGCTCCTGTGGGACTGCTTGATCGTGAGACAACCGCCTAAGACAAGCTGCGCTATGTCATCCCAAGAGCCTTCATGGACGCCGTTAGTGGATCCCCATAGAAGATCGGGTCGACGCGCTCTATGATGTCTCCGGGGACCTCGAGAAACTGTCGCTTGTTCTCCACCGGGACAAGGGCGCGGCGTGCTCCGTTGTCCATGCCAACCTGCAAAGGCTCGGCAAGTGAGCGCACAGCCTTGATATTGCCCTGAATGCTCAGATCTCCCAGAATCAGCAGCGCAGGCTGAACCGGGCTCTTCTTGATCGCGGACTGAATGGCGACGGTCAGAGCAACGCCCAGTTCGCAGGATACTCGATTCGACAGCAGGTCAATTGCCTCCACATGGAAGTCGGTCGTGTCGAAGGCTCTTGCGATTCCAAGCTCGACCTTATGGCCCTGCAAGTATGCGAACCCACGCTGAACGGACTCTTTCATTACGCTGTCAATTGCCCCACTCGTCCGGAGCTTACCCGTCCCTGCTGAGCATCCAACCTCGAGCCTGTAGAGACCTACCTTACCGGAGTCGTCAACCGAAGCTGTGTAGGCAGAACCCGGCGCAAGCGGGTCAGTAGAGATGAGATCGCGGCCACCCTCTTCAGGGACACCGACGAATCTTTCCTCTCGGCTCTCTATGTCAGAATACGAGAAAGAGGTCCTGTGGTACTCGAAGGAGCCCATTTTCTTCAGCTGCTCTTTCACACGCCTGCGGCCTTCAAGCGCCAGATCGAGCAGCTCGGCCGTCTGCTCTTTCGTTAATTCACCGTGAGGATAGAGTAGCTTCGCAAGGCCGGCAGTAGATTTCCTGACCGCCTTCACGTCTCTGGCGTTCAGGTGCGACCCCAGGGAGAAGTAATGGTCTGCTATCTCGGCATAGTTGTGTCGTCGAAGCTCCCGGAGCGCCTCAGCCATGTAATCGACCACGAAGCCGTAGTGATCCGTGAAGAACTCCGTTCGCATCTTTGGGATCTCCCAGCCTGGGACGTAGAAGTGAAGTCTGTCCAGGAAAGCCAGATCCTCTCGAATGATCTCCGGCATTGCGACGAACAGGTTTGAAGACCGGACCATCACGTCGACTGGCTGGTTCGTATTGCCAAAAAGCGCTATGGAGGCCCGCCCCTCCATCGGTTCCCTCCCGCGGGCGAACATTCCCGATTCGCAGTACGTTTTCAGAGTCGTCACGACTTCTTTCTTCATCTTCTGAAGGTCCGCAACCTCGTCAAAGCCAACTGCGTCCCATAGTCCCACCAGCCCAATTCGTCCGCTGGCAATGTTGTAGAAGAGATTAGCGACCGTAGTAGGACCCGTAAGGAGGATGACGTACGGAGACAGTTCTTGGTACGCATAGGACTTTCCCGTCCCTCGGGGACCGAGCTCGACGAGATTGAAATTGCCCTCACAAAGCGGGATCAGCCTGGTGAGGAACAGCAGTTTGGTCCGCCTATTGAATTCGGAGGGGTCGAGTCCCACGCTGCGTACCAGCAAGTCAACCCACTCTTCCGAACTAAACTCGCGCCTGGACTCTTGGTACTCCGTCAGATCAAATGTGGCTAGCTGAATCGGCTTCAACGCCTGAATCCAGAAGGGGCTTCGCTTCCCCTTTGCTTCTTCGTCATACTGGTGCACGATCTCAACCTGCGCCCATATCCCGCCCATGAGTAGGCGTTCGTAACTGCGCACGTAGTTTTCCGGCACATGGACATACTTGTGACCGAAGTTCACGAGTTCAGCCCAGTACTTGTCCTCGTCAGAGAGATACCGGACCTTGACCTTGTCGATAAGGGTGTGTCTGCCCTTCTCGCGCACCATGGACTGGATCTTGTTAGCCTCGTCCGGTCGCACTAAGTTGTCAGCCAGCGTGCTGTTCACAAGACGAAGTCCGGCCTCCACGGCAGCCTCATCATCCGTGGCGCAGTACTTACCCAGCAAATACTCGAGAACAAACACAGGGACATTTGCCCCGACTTTGACTTTCCGGACGAGGTCCTTCCGAACGACCTTACCACCAAACACACTGTTCGCTTTCCGATCCAGTTCGGCCATAGTCCGACCCCTATATGGTGATTGCCACCTCGATCTTCTCCATGCGCGTCAACTCAGCACCAGTCGTAGCATCAAGCAAATACAGTCCAACGGTATCCTGATCGACTTTATCCACAAGCATGAGCGTAACGGTATTGGGAGCGATGTTCCTCGGATCTGCCTCATCGATCTTCAAGGTTACGTCACCTGCTGCCTCGTCAAATCCATAGGATGCACTGACAGGCCGCGACACAACCTCGCTCTTGGCGCGCAGCTCAACTCTCACTTTTGGCGGTTCCAGCTCGAACAGGCCAGTGTTCTCACCGGCAACCTGGACTGAGAAGAACCGAGTTGTGAGTTTCTTGCTCCCCAGGATGAGCTTCCACAGTATCCCTGCCGGTGCTTTCCCGACTGCCTTGGCTAGTGGTTGAAGAATCAGTACTGGGACGACCAGCTCTTGTGGCGAAAGGCCACCATGGAAATAGGCTCTACCACCACCCTTGGATTTGAAACATGCGAATGTCCAGGGGGCTGCCAGGTCGAAGTCGCCCTCCATGTCGAATGTGCTCAAAGGGGCCCTCACGTAGGCGTCGCTCGCACTTCCTCCGTGGCCGATCCACACGCGTCGGTGCAGACTCACAGTGTGACCGCCTGGCGGGTCAATCTTCATGTCGTCAGTAAGCTCCTCGGCAAACAGATGTCCGTGATCCGACACCACAACAATGACTTGGACGCCGAGTTGCACAAGCGCTCGCATCCCCCGCCGGAGGTCGTTCAGGACACCGTCCATCTGACGGCGTGCCTGTGTGATGTTGCCTTGCTCGCACAGCTGGTCAATCTCTTGGGAGGTAACTAGCGTCAGATCAGCGCCCTCAATGCCCTCGCGCACCTTCTTAGAGGGTTTCGGTAAGATGTCGTCGAGCTTGGCATCAAAGACGCTGACGCCCGAGTGTTTTCTCAGGAAAGCGACACGGTCTTTTCTGTCCCTGAGAATCTCGCCACCAATCTCAAGCGCCAGTTTCCCACTCGATGTCGTCACGACCTTCGCTGATTCGTGCGCGCCAGGCAGCAGGGCGGCCATTCCAATCTCCGTAACCGTCGGAACCGAGCCCAGCGCGGGATCGAGCTCCACCTCAAAGTCTTCTCTGAGGAGGCGGGCCAGTTCCCGGCCCATCTCAAACCGGAGCGCGTCTACCCAAACATAGGCGATCTTCTGTCGAGCCAACCGCGGTTTCAAGTGTGTCTCAAAGATCTCGCGCTGCCGAAGGAGGCCCTCAGCTGGCAGTCTCGTCGTGTCGGTTTGCCTCACGAAGCGCTCTGCCAACTCCGACCCAACTTGCGAGTAGCGCTGACGCGCCCTAATGACCAACTTCTCTATGCTATCGTGGTCGTCGCCTACCTGCGGCTCGAAACTGTGCCATCTGCTCTCCATATGCCTATGATATGTGTCGAGCAGACACCAGGGGAGTCTAGTCCCTGCGTATTCTTCAATGAACTCCTTCATGGAAGAGGGGATGTCCTTCAGTTCGTTACTCACCCGGTCCACCTCGAGCAAGACCTGGGCTGCAGAAGCCACAAGTGCCCAGCGAGCCTGGAGTGTGGGTTCCATGTCACACCAGTACCCTGACAAGCGAGACTCAGCTAGCGTCAGCAAGCTCCCATCTGTGGTCTGGAGTAGACGATTCTCCGCGTGTCGCAGAAGAACTCTTTCAACTGTGGGAAAGGTCTCGACGCTTGTGATCTGCTCTGCGTCGAAGCCAAGGTCAGTGAGGGCGAACTCCCGCTCTATTCTCCTGGCCGCTGGTACGTAGCTCCGCCGCGTATCGTGGCTAGTGCGCCAGGCTCTCGCTAGTGACTGGCATGAATCTCTACAGGCAGGACTCGTGGCGATAGGAACAGATTCCAGTCTGGAGGGTACGCCACCACCGAGGCTCACTACGAAGTCAGTCATAAGAACGTGACGGGTCAAAGAGCGGCGTACCACATCGAGTCCACCGTCTTCGGTTGGGCTGAAGCCGAAGTGCTGTCTGAACAACTCAAGCAAGATAGTACCGGCGTCTTTCCTTTCAATCTCACTGTCGAGTCCCTCGCTACCGAGAAACGATAGCGCGATGTCCTGAGGATTCGCCGTCCTGAATATGAGAGCCAGTACAGTCTTGGACAACCCCGGACCCTGGTCCGCCAAGGCATCGAGTTCGGCCAGCGTGAGTCGTCCCGCGTCGGCCTGCTTCTCAACATCTACCACACCATCCTCACCCAGGATACCCTTGAGAGCATTGCGAGCGACGATCGCTAAACGTGTGTTCCGGGCTGGCGGCTGTTGGCCAGGCTGCATCACTACACCAGCCGCCTCCAGTTCGATCAGGGCGTAGTGTGTCTGGCCTTGGGCAACGGGCACATAGACCACGAGGCGAGGAGGCTGCTCTCCATCTAAGAGCTCCTGCTGGTCGATCTCACGACGTAGATTAATGAAGCTATCCTCATAGCGAAGTACCGTCGTATCGGGCGTATGAAGCCCTTCGACCGCCTCTGTGTATGAGCGTTCTGGGTCATACCAGACCACTAGGCCATGATCTTCGACCTGTCTCGCAATCAGGTTGTACACGTGCTCAGTGACGACTCCGCGACTCATGCTTTCACGAATCCCTTTTCTCTAAGTTGCCTGCCGATACTGGACCATTCGTGCTGACCTTCGACCAGATCCTCCCAGTGTTTCTTCGCGTCCTTCCAGGGTACAACCTCCCAAAGGGGCGCAACGTTGAGGACCACACCATCATTGAGATCAGGAGAGAGGTGCAGGTCAGCAGCTCGGCGGAGCTTGTCCGCGAAGTCTCTCAGCTCGGACACGAACTGGTCCTGCTGATCGAGATCCCGCTCGATCCGCTTGGCCTCGCGACCGGAGCTTCCCGCCTCGATCTTCTGCGCGCGCAGAGTGTTCATCCGTTCCTCCTCCAGGCGAATCTTGGGCTCAACATAATTGACGAGTGCCTTGAAGAGTATGTCCCTGTCCAGGCGGTGGTAGTAGAGCCAAAGACCGTAGTTGCCCTTTGCTGAACGCAGATACCAGTAGATCGGGGCCTTCCGGCGGCTCTTGGAATACCGCTTGACGTGGTCCATCCAGAAGCCGCCGTTGCCGGGTTTGCTGAAGTAGTCGCGCAGATCGCGAATGCCTAGGATCTCGCACACCTCCTCCTCAATAGCCTCCGCCCGGTCTTTGCATATGATCTCGAGCACATCCCGGACGCTACGGACAATGTCGTCTTCGTGCCCTGAATCATCTACCAAAACGCCATCCCAGTCGATGCGGACAGGATAGTCTGTCGGCACATCCTTTGGGATGGCGGGAAGGCCGTTAGGGCCCCGGAGTATCCCCGGCGGACAGGCCTGCAGAGAATCGAAGGGATCCGGCAACGGTGGTGGCTGCCGATGACCAGTGGTGTATCGCACGTCCCAGCGCCCAAACGAAGAACCCAAAGCGTAGCTGACAAGTCCGGAGGCCAGAGTGCGCTTGTCACCTGTGGCCAACGCCTCGTGCACCAAGTCACCATAGCGTTGCTGGATTGTCTGGCTCACTGAATCTGAACTGGCTGTGCAGTCTTCACCGAAGAGAATAGCATGGAGATTCGAGTCACTGCTTAGGCTCTTCGCCTGGTGCCAGATCGCTGCAGTCTCAGCCTTCGTCTTCTGCCATAGGCTGTCAATGCTACCTGTATCGCTTGTGTCAGGTCTGAGGAAAAGGGCGCACGGTTCTCTGGTCGAGTAGATGGATTGAATCCCATGAATGATCGATCGTGCGCGCTCGATCCACGCACTTTTTGCATCAGAAGCAAGCGACCGAAATGGGAGAGATGATATCAAGCCTTCACCGTAGGATCGAGCCGCGCTATCCAGTGCGCCACTCCTACTGTCGATCAGGCTCTGATAGCCGTCAGAGTTGAGAACACAGATCAGCCAAATCAGATCGGATGAGTCGTCCCCGGCACGATGCATGAGATCAGAAAATATGGCAGAACCCTTAGTATCGAACAGGCAGCCAGAATGCATGACCCGAACAGACAAACGGGAGGTCGTCCGGGTAGCATATGTCAAGCCTGGTCTGAACGCGAACTTGCTTGAGTTCTTAGTGATGAGACAACTGAACTGAGTGGTCCTTTGTCGATACAATGCCTGAGTGTGTTCGCTCCAATCTACCAAGAGGTGTAGGTCATAGTAGAAAGGCGCGTAGTCACCACCCTTGGAATACGTGAACCATGTACGCCCGATTTCGAAGCCAGGCACTTCCCAGCGGAGACGCAGGAACCTGAAGTTGTCACCCGACGCCAGGCCCTGGCGTACATCGAACCCTGATTGTCCAATTGGTTTCCCGAATGATCTGAGCGAGGCGTCCTCCTGATAGGACAGCTCAGCATTCCCTGATAAGAACTGTTCCTGGGGACGCACAATCCACGGCCGCTCCCCATTCACGTGCTCGTCCAGGGCGGCATTCTTGTGCTCATCTCCGGTGCAATCAGCGAACAGCGGGGGATGACTGGAGGAGCTGCTCTCGAAAACCGACAGAGCAGCCTCAACAAGGGCATCCAGAACTCCTGAGCCAAGGTCAACGAACGAGTCCAACTCCCTCTCCCGCAACAGGCGCTGTCGGAAACCAGAAAGTCTCTTGGTATAGAAGATGGTTCGATTCGCAATCGCCCCCAGTCTTCCCCCATCGGTCGTTCTCGAAAGGGCCATCTCGAAGAACGTGGCCGCAAGGTCATAGAAGGATTCAGGGTAACAGTCGTGCAACTTCTCCGCAGATCGCTCTGAGCTGCTGCCAAACGGAGGATTCATGAGTACGACATCATACCGTTTCCGACTCAGGTCGATGAAGGCAAGGCCATGCCAAGCATCATCGGCGAAAAGCCGGCGGAGCAGGCCTTTGCCGTTGGCCGTCCGCTCCGCATACTGATCCAGCGCTGCAAGAATCTCTTCTTCTGCACGGTCCAGGAATGCTTCGTCAGTGATGTCGGCGAAGTCCAGCAAGCCGGGGTCGTCTCGCACCACGAGCTCGGGAAACAACTGCGCCCTGGCTTTCTCCTCATGCTTCTTCCAGCTGACGTATTCACCCCTAGCGTTACGTGCAGCCTCGCTGATTTCCTCCTCGATCCTCAGCAGGCTGCCTGCCTCGCCAGCGAGTTCCATACTCTTGAAGATGGTATCCAGGAGCTGACCCAGGACCTTGGGTTCGAGAGTTGCGGTGAATTCGCTCAGCAGATCCTTCTCGCCCGGCATGGGCTCGGCACAGACAATGTTCGAGCGGGTAATCCTGGGACGGTCCTTGCCCTTCAGCTCAAGATCCTGGAATGCGCGCTGGCAACGCAGCCATAGCGCCAATGCTGCGATCTGCGTGGCCCGGAGATCGATGTCGATGGCATGCAGGTTGTGCGTGAGGATCAGCCCTGGTATGGCGCGACGTAGATCCTTATGCGAGGGATAGTCCCTTTTCAAAACCGGTCCGACATCGATATCATCGTAAGCCTCCTCATAGATTGCCTGAAGCAAGTCAAAGCAGTAGAGAAGGAAGTGCCCACTCCCGCAGGCTGGGTCAAGAATCTTGATCTCACGGGGGTCCTTCTTCGGCCGGTGGGGGACGTAGACAGGGAGTTCCAAAAGCTCTTCCTGGGAGAGGCCCTCGCGGACCTCCTCGGACCTCTCTGGAAGGTCGTCGCCTTCCCTCAAGAATATCTCAGTGGGCCGTCGGACCAAGTACGGGCAGCATTCGTTTAGCACTGTCTCGCCCTTGCGCATCTCATACCAGATGCGGCCGAGAGTGTTGTCGGTGAGGAATTCAACCACGTACCGTGGCGTGTAGAACTGATTGCGGAAGGCGAGCTCATAGGAATTGCGTGGAGCCGAGCTCTCCTTGCGGGCCTTGTCACGCAGCTCCTTGGGCGTGAAATACTGGTAAATCCACCCAATCGTCTCGTCTTCGATCCAGATGTCTTTCAGCTGGTCGCTATTGATGAGAGTAAGTACCTCGTCCAGAACGCGCTGCGGCGGATAGATCCGATTGGCGGAGTCGTTAGGGCTGAAGAGGACGCCAATCTCCTCGGACAGAGTCCCACCAAGCCAGTCGAGATACCTGCAATAGACCACGTGTTGATGACCGGTGTTATGGAGTTTCTCATCCTCCGGATGCTCGGCGAGGTAGAAGATGAACCCCTGCGACTTATGTCCCCGGCTAATGGCCTCGCGAATCAAATCGCGTGACTCCATCATCTTGTATGCGCACAGACGGTTGAGGTGGGTGAATGCGATCTCGCGCACCAGCTGCTCAAGCGCGTCCTGAGGCTTGAAACCCACTACCTGGATGTGTTCGAAGTGGTCCACAAGGTCGCGTCGGCAGAGGCAGTCTTCTTCCGAGAGATGTCCCATGCTAGACTCATCCTCGACCTTGACTTCAGCTTTCCTGCCCACTGTGTAGATTCCAAAGCGCCCCTGGAGGGCCTCTGACGTGGCATCCTCCAGAAGCTTTCGGCACTGGGTTACCACATTTCGAAGCGTGTTTCGGGTCGCCTGGTCCATCTATCACTCCACCACGATTCTGACGCCCTCGTCGAGCAGCTTGAGGAGATGGTCCTGAAGATCCTCCACCGCCTGCTTGACCTGTTCCGGGGCCTCAAAGGACCCCGAAAAGAAGTCGGCAATCCGCACACGCTGGATCTTCGCCTCCGGCGGTGCAGTCAATCTCTGGATTTCAGCCAGAGCCTTGCCGAACAGGCCGCCAAGCGCTTCGAGATCAGATTCCATCTGTTTCAGGCCTGCGTGGCAAGTCATGCAAGTAGTTCCGATCTCAGGAAGTCCCAGCTCCGTGCAGCCGCGCGATATAAGCGGAAGCAGAACCGGCTCTCGCATGGTTTCTGGAACCTGCTCCCACTCAGGTCTGCCCTTGATTCTCTCGACGGCTTCCTGGTACTGAGAAGCACGCTCCTCATGTGCTTTCTCGTATAGATCCCGATAAGCGGACGTCACCTCCTGAGTCGCAGATCTGATTTCGGGCATAGACTCGTAGAAGGTCTCCGACTTCATCAGCTCCTGCAGTTGCTCAGCTCTGTGCACGATGTCCATTTGGCCGTGCGCCTCTAGGTGGAATCGCATTTCCTCCGTCGCCAGCCGGGCTTTCTGCAGCTGATTCAATCCCTCGTCATTTAGGCAGTCTGCAATACTGCGAATGCGTTCCCGCTCCTCCTTGAGTGACGCAGAGCCGCCCGCTAGGATACTGACACAATCGTCGGCGGATCCGCCCGCGATGCTGTTGAGCGCCTCGCGGTATTCCTCCACTAGGGGAAGGGTGGGCAGACCGTACGCCTTCGCCCGCTCCTGGATCGGCAGAATCCGCTTCAGCTCCTCCTCTGCAAATCTCTTCGCATGGGAAGCGATAGCGCTTTTGTCCACATCAACGGTTTGCCCCGTCAGGCTCTCGTAGCCCCGCACCGCTTGAGTGAGTGTCTTCAGGTCAGGGGGTTTCACCGGTGTGAAAACGGCGGATTTGAATCTGGTATTGCTGACAAACGGTTCCCTGCTTCGCGGCTCTGTGTAGGAATCGAACTTCTGGCCCCCGAAAGACACCTCAATGACCCCCGCGCGATAGAGCACGGCGAGGACCAATCGCAGCATGTCCCGCTCCCAACCATACGGGGTTCCGCTGAACTGCCTCTCCACCGCCTTGCCTAGACATGCATCTCGGTTGCCGTACTCATGCTGGCTGACGAGATAGTCTCGGATTTCTCTGGCCACGTCGGCGGTCGGGTTCGGCACATACTTCTCGCCTTCCTTGGTCACCAGCGTGAGCCCCTGATCCCCGGCGTAGAAGACAGGTGGCAGAGCTTTCAGGTCAGCAGCCTTCAAAAAGACATCCGCCTCATCTCCCTTCAGTGACCGGGAGCCCATCTCCAGCTTCGGATACAGATCGGGAACAACTAGATCGAGCAGACTCTTCGTGATTTCGCTCAGGTTCTTGCCCAGAGAAGACGCGTCGCGGGCTACACCTCGGAACATGCCTGTGCCCTTCTCAAGCGCCTGGATTATCTTGTCTCGCAAACGAGACTGGTAGTTGAGAACGGCGTTCTTCTCGTCCTGGAGACACATGGCTTCATCCGACGTAATCTTGCTTTGAGCCCGCATCTGGTCATACTTCTCGACCATCTTTCTTGAGGCATAGAGGTCTGCCACAAGTTCGTCGATTTCGGCTGACAGCGCGAATATCCAGTAGATGTTGCCTTCATAGCCTTTCTGCCGGCTCTCGTCTCTCGCCTCGCTCGTGCGTTTGGCTATTCCGTCAGCATCCTCAGCTGGCAACAACGACAGTGTGATATCACCCTCATCGCCGACCGTTGCCCCCTCCACGCTGATGCCAACACGGAACGTGCGATAGCCCTTGTGGCGATACGTCCGGAACGCTGCGTCTGTATAGACCTCGCGCAACGCATGTCGCAGGGACTCATTCCGATCACGAGGCTTCGGGTCGTGCGCCTTTCGCTCAGTCTCCCAGTTCTTCTCCTGAGCCGTCTGGAGCTTCCACCCGTCTTCCGTGCTGCGAACAAACTGCGCTTTTTGAAGCTTCTTGATCGCCGACTTCACCTGTGCTAGAGGGGCTGGGCTACCCACTTCGTCCACGAGGAAACCAGCGATGTTCGCCTCAGTTCGGGGAAGATCTCGGATGAATTCGAGTAGGCATATTACCCTTGCCACGCGCAGAGGCCATACTCCGTCGTCTTTGTGACCCTTGAATCGTTCGCTGATTTCATGCAGGTCCGTTCGTCTCTCATTTGACAGGTTGCCCTCTACAAGCTCGTACACACGATCCAGCGTGACCAGTGTTCCCACAGACTTCTTGGCGAGCGCAGTTCTCTCTGACACGAGCATCTCGTAGGCCTGCTTGATAACGGTTCGGTTGCTGCCGCCAAGGTGCCTGGGAGCTCCGGGCTGAAGTCGGATTCCAGACATGATGCCTATGCAAATGTCGATGTAGTGGGGTAGATAGGGGTAGAACTCAACGAAGTCCTCTTCGCCGATGGCAGTTCCGCGGGCGGTACGCTCCAGTCGAAGAGCGGCATTCAACTGACCCTCGTTCTCTGCGTAGAGCTTCCTGAGAACTGGGACCGCGTCCTCCTTCTTGGCGAGGACCCTTTTTGTTGCCACCTCGCGGATGTCCGAAGGAGCAAGATCAACTCTATGGCGGAACCGGTCCTGCAGCTTGGCCAACTCGACCCGCTTGGAGTCAATGGCTGCCACAACCTCGTCCAGCTTCTCTTGAGAAGTGACCACAATCCAGCAAGGGGCAGGGATCTTCCTCGCTTTGAGTAGGTTTCTACCGACCTTCCCGAACTGTTCAACGGTGGCGCGCAGGTCCTCGATCTTATCTCCGCTCCGGGCCACATGCTGTCCTACCTCGTCGATCACGAGTGCCAATGCCTTCCCTGGTCGACGGCGGCCGAAGAGCTCAAACGTGCGCTCCACAACCTTGCTGACGGTGATGACGGCGTCTCGATCACGTTGCGTGTGGGCCCAGGAGTCCGCGGACGGGTATGTTGACGGATCAAGCGCGTTAAGGACCGCGCTGGCCCTCGAGAGCCTTTGCGCGCCCTTTCGGACAATTCGCCACTCTCGGTCGTGCAGCTCCTGACACCTGGCCACGAACTGGTCAAGTTTACTCTCCGCTTCCAGTTCGATTTCCAGCTCGGCAATGTCGAAATCCTCTGCGTACTCGAGCTCACGCAACACCGCCGTATATATGAACTCTGCAATGCGCTGAGTAACCCGCCGAGTATCCTGTTCCTTCGCAACGTCGAAGAGAATCACATCCGTCGGACATCGAGCATTGATAAAGTCAACGAGCTCAATGACTTGCTTATCTCCAATCTGCTCCTTGAACAGACCAGCGAAGTCCTGACCGCGCACCTTCGGATTCTGAAGAGCGTAGCCCAGATTCTTGGCGAACGAGCTCTTGCCCGAACCGAAGAACCCCGAAATCCACACGCCCGCGCTCTCATGTGGCTCGGAAGGAGCTTCCGCGATAGCCTTCAAGAGCGTGACGTACTGGTCGCGGATGCTATCTGTGGCGACATACTCGGTGATCTCGGAGTAGACGGACTCCTCGTCCGCCTGATCGACTTGGATGATCTCCTCGATCTTGTAGCGGAGATCTCGTGTAAGGAGATCGCCAATTGTCTTCATCAGTCCCCCTCGGTGCTAGCCGTAGATCTTCACGCGATAGTTGCCCGGCGCGTCGCGGTCCTTGAGATCCATGAATCTGAGGCCCGTCGTTCCCTCGATTGAGCCAGGATAGAACAGTATGGTTGTCACTTTAGTCCTGGATTTCATCTCGTCGAGCAGCTTTGACATGTGGTAGATGCCGGGAGCCATCGCCGCCGCTCTCACAAGAAAGACAAGGTCTGTCCGTGGGTCGAGCTCCTGAAACCGAGTGGCCAGAAGATCCGCCAGGGGTTGCCAGTCAGAATCAGACAGGTAGGTGGTCAGCTGCTCCTGGGCTGCAACGTAGCCTCGATCTCTCTCGAGCTCTACGACGGCCTGTATTCCCTCGCTGTCCTCGACCGCCTTCCAGAGGAGGTCTGACATCTGGACGAAATGTGTTCTTCTCCCGGCCTTCTCCAAGCGCGTGGCAAGCAGACACGCTTCTCGACGAAGCTCCCACTCGTCGCTTGGATCATAGCGTAGGAGGGCAAACGGCAGGTCGTGATAGACACTGATCCGAGGAGGATCGGCCTTTAGGTCATTCTCAAGAAGATCTATTCGATCCTTGAGTGAGGACATCGGCGTACTCCTCCAGCGTCGAAACGGGAAATGTCAGGCGGATCACGCTACCGGCCGCGTGGTACTCAAGAAGTCCATGCTGATGTGCTTCAACGAGAAACCGTTCGACTCCCTCTGGGGGTAGGAAGTAGAGTTTCCAGTCTGGCAGATCAATGAGATTGCTACCTGAGGGCTGATGCTGCCTCAGATAGAAGGCGATGTAGGCGAAAGCATATACGGGCAGGTACGAGGGAGCGATGCGCTTGTTGACAGCCCCCTCAAGAACTCCGAAATCTCTGAGGGTCGAGAGAAGACCTTGGGCAACTCGTCGAATCGTGTAGTCGCCCCAAGCGCTTGAAGTTCTCCCTTCAGCGACCCACGCCTTCAGAACCCGTTGGATCTCACTGGCATCGATGTCAAGCACCCCACTGGACCACTGCGGCACAAGGACCTCAACAACGATGTCCCGCAACAGGGAGTCAGCCCGAGTCGTATGGAAGTAGAGAACGCGGTCGACAGCGTTCCGATCGAGGGAGCTTCTCACCAGTCGAGCCAGCGCCTTTGCCACAGATTCATCCGACAGGTATCTCTGTCGGAAGATATTGAGTATGTCCTCGACTCTGGAACGTGAGGTCTTTCCCAAGAGGTTCTGGGCGTGTGCTCTCTGAAGGTTCTCGCGAACGGTCGCGTCGGGGTCCCAGAAGGAGAGCAGAGCCTTCGTATCCGGCAGGAGGGCACCCGCCTTGATGATCTTGGTGGTGTACCCTGAGGTCCTCGAGCGGCCGCGCCCGGAGGGTTTGCCTGCTCCTTGGCGCACTCCCGGACCTCTCTTTCCCGCTCGAGGAGACCTGCTGAAGGATTTCATGATGGGAATGTCGGCCCTTTCCCCGCTCACCGGATGTCTCCTGAGGAGTCTCGTTCGCGCTAGACTGCCGAGGACTGGTGTCTCGCCTCCTGGTCTCCGCTGGTTGCTCTTACTCTGGGATATTACCCGCTGTTCTTGACTGTTTTCAAGGCTTCAGTTTGGACAGAAGCAGGATTCCTCGGGCAACCTGTTACGGGGGACCGCTCCCACCCAGTCATGTTGGGGGACAGGGAAGGGTAGGAGTCTGTGGTGGGGAGCGGGACTCTCAGACCTGGATCGACAGGCGCAGTTGGTTAGCAGACCTTTAGCAGAGCCTCGCAATCTCTTGGGGGATAGGGGATTAGAAACCGATGTTGGGTCTCTAACCCAAAGGTCACCGTCTGAAGAAGGATAACATTGAATTGCCTCCGTCCCTGCCTTAGAATGCTAGGAACCCTCGGGCAAGGATGACCAGCCTGAGACCCCAGGGGAGGCCGGATGAAGATCGCCGTTACTGCGGACACCCACCTGACCACCAGGGCAAAGAACGCAGAACGCTTCAATGCCCTCCAGAACATCCTCTCTCAGCTCCAAGAGAAAGAGATCGGACACCTGATCGTGGCCGGCGACCTGTTCGACCAAGGTACCCAGGATTACTCCGAGTTCGAGGCTCTGTGCAGGGAGCACTCGCAGATTCAGTTCCACATTGTTCCTGGCAACCATGACCCTGCCATCCGACAAGACCACATCGTCGTTGAAAACGTGCACGTGTACTCGGAGCCAGAGGTAGTTTTCCTGGATCCCGAAGTACCAATACTGTTTGTACCCTATGAACTCGGACTGTCGATGGGCGAGAGTATCGCCGCAAGAGAAGAGCAGATCAAGGAGCAGAAGTGGGTCCTAGTCGGGCATGGCGACTACTATGGAGGGGTGAAGGAGCGAAATCCCCATGAACCGGGCACCTACATGCCTCTTGCCAGGAAAGACATCGAGAGATTCCGACCTCGCACCGTGCTGCTTGGCCACATACACAAATCCATCTCCATCGGCAACATCCACTACCCCGGTTCTCCCTGCGGGCTGGACATCAATGAAACGGGTAAGAGGACTTTCCTTGTATTCGACACCGATAGTCAGGCCGTGGAACATTACGAAATAGACACCGATGTCCTCTTCTTCAACGAATCTTTCGTTGTGTTGCCCCATGAGGATGAGATTGCCGACCTGCGTCAGAGGATACAAGAGCGAATCGGTACTTGGGGCATTGGGGAGAAGGACTACGAGAAGGTTCAGGTCCGGGTAACGGCGACCGGGTATTCCAGCAACCGGAGTGCCATACTCAACACTCTGAAAGACGGATTCAGCCGTTTCGCTTTCTATGGCGGCGAACATCCGTCCACGGACCAGCTGTTCGTGAGCGAGGACCAGCAGCTCCTCGCAATTGCCACGAAGACAAGAGAGCGAATCGAACATCTATCTTGGGGCATCGGCGAGGATGAGCCGGATAAGGATGAGATTCTAAGAGTCGCCCTTTCAGTGATCTACGGTGAAGAGGGTAGATAGATGGCGGTCCGGATTGACAGCCTCAAGCTTGATAGAGGAGGTCCCTTGGACTCTGCCTTCAGGATTCCTGAAGCCGGGGATCTTAACCTAGTCTATGGACCAAACGAAAGCGGCAAGACCTATATCGTCGAATTCATGTTGCGGGCGTTGTTCAAGACAGGTCCCCAGTCACCTGGCAGGTGGAAGCTCAGAGATTGGCACCGCAAGGGCCGGATTGTTGTGTCTGGAATAGAGAGCGATCCGACTCCTTTCACTGTGACAGGCAAGAAGCTCGAGGATTTCTGGAAGGACGACGCGAGCGGGCTTCCCACTAATTTCTCCCGGCTTATTGTGATCAAGGAAGGTGAATCCCGTCTTGGTACCGACAATGGCGAAGTGGAAGAAGACATCCTTAGAACCTACCTTTCCGGAGAGGGCCTCCTAGGTGCCATTGAGAGACGCATCTCTGCAACCATTCGGGGTGCCAAGGTGGAAGCGGAAGAAATAACCGGAAGCGACAAAGGAGAATTGGCCGACCGGAGGAAGCGCAGAACGGTCCTGGACAGGATAGACAGCCTCGTTACACAACTTGACACTGGTTACACGTCTGGCGCGATGCGATCGCTCACGGAGGACAGAAGACGGCTTAAGGATGTGAAGGCCAGACTCCTAATGGCCAAGCGCCACCACGCTGCCAAGCTGTACACACAGATCGAAGATCTGAAAGAGAGAATAGCGCGCCTGCCCGACGAGACGCGGCTGTCGAGCCTTTACGGCAAGGTGGAGGCCTACGAGCGCCAGAGCGAGAGCATCAAGAAGAAGCAGGAGACTCTTACGGGGCTTGACAAAGCTGCAGGAGACTACGCCTGGGTTGGCAACGTGAAGGAACAGTATGAAGCGATAGCTCAAACCATGGTGGCAGCGAAGCCGAGTCTGCGGTATCTGGTTCTGGCTGTGGCTTTCATTCTGGCTGCTCCGATTTCGGGCTTGATTGGAAGGAGCGTTGCCCAAATACAAGTTACCCTAGCATTCTGGACGCCTCTTCTGGCCTGTCTGGTAGCCGCTGTCTTGTCTCTGCTGGCGCACGATCGCAAGGCAAGAGAACGTGCGTCCGCAATAGCCGTTGACAACATGGAGATGACAAACCTGAAGACCGAGTTCAAGAGGAGGTTTGACGTTGAGCTGACGGACATGTCGGCCATCCAGACTCAGTTGGACCGCCTGAATGAAGATCATGTGAAGGCTAGGATCATTAGGGATGAGATCCCAGAGCTGGAAGTGGATCTCGGCGCTGAGGCGAACCTCATATCGAAGACTCTGGAGAGTTACTGCGGGGAAGATATCCCTCCAGCCGATTGGGGAAGGAAGATTGACGAACTGGGAAATGCCAGGAGCTCGCTGTCCGAGGAAGTTGGCGATCTGAAGGTGGAACTTGCGGCTCTCAACGTTCCGCCTGAGGACTACGTAGCTAACGATCCAGGGGATCGGTGGGATCCGGAGCAATTCGATGAGATTTTGGAGGGAATCAGCCAAGTAGATGACGAGATCGAGAACGAAGAAGAGAATCTTCGCGACCTGAAGACGCGACTTGCTGCTGAGACTGGCAGAGATCGAGACGATCCCTTAGACGAGCTGTTCACTGCTATTCAAGAAGCTCGAAGTGAAGCCGCGAGACTCTACCGGGAAAAGACTGCCGAAATCCTGGCCAAAACCCAAGTCAACGATGTTGTCGTGGAACTCAGAGAAAAGGAGAATGAGAGGATCAGAGAAGGTCTCACACGTCGAGAAGTCACTGAGCCCCTTCTTCAGGTTACGGAACGATACCCGGGGATTGATTTCGAACAGGGCGAGCTCGTCCTCACGGATCGGGACGACGACACATTCAAGCTATCAGACCTGAGTACAGGTGCCAGGGAACAGGTATTCCTTGCGCTGAGAATCGGTTTCGCCTCCATCGCGATGAAGGGCGACACCGGCTTTCTCATCCTGGACGACGCCTTTCAGCATTCTGACTGGAACCGCAGAAAGAACTTGGTTAACAAGGCCATGTCCCTTGTGAAGGCCGGGTGGCAGGTCTTCTATTTCACGATGGACGATCACATCCGAGATCTGTTCAGAGCCCACGAGCATGATCTCGGAGACAGGTTCGCGTACCACGAGCTCACTTGATGGACAGCTGCCCCTTCGATTACACATCACAGTTGTCCCATCCAACCACTAGCAGGGTGCTAGCCATCTGCCGTAGCCAACTGTGAAACAGAGGATTAGGTTGCAGAGTTCAATCGGAGAAACCGCTGCTGGTCCGGTCGCGAAATTCATGCCGTGCCAGGCTCCTCGCACCAATCTCCGAGAGCGCGGTCATCTGCGCCCGGGTGAACATCCGGATACAGAGGACTCGCTGATGTCGGACCTCGATTGAACAGGTCCCCGCCTAGATCCCGCCCCGTGTCACCAACAGGACCCTCGTGATTTCGAATCCTAGCCCAACGCCCGCATCGGCGGCGCGGAGCGGCGTCCGTTGAAAGCCACTGTTGGGCTCACTACGCTTACCTCTCCTGACTGCGCCACCGTTTCACTATCGCGTCAACATCTAGGTCCTCCGGACCACTCTTCCACTTGTTGTAGAAATCTATATCGTCGCTGTTCGGCGCGGGACTTGGTCTCTCGAACTGCAATCGTGTCGGCAGTGGAACCGCCTCGCCAAGGACGAGTGCTTCGCCTCGCCCAAGTCCAGCAAGGACACTCACCAAGTCGTCTTCGCTTTCGGGTACAAGCCTCCGAACATATGCCTGATCGTCTGGGTTCGTGATTCGCAGGCATATGAATGTGCCGCATTGGGCGAGCACAGTTTCTGAGACCTCGTGCGGCCGCTGGCTGACGACCCCCAATCCGACACCGTATTTCCGCCCTTCCTTTGCAATGCGCTCCATCGACTTCCGCGAGCCGGCAAACTGGCTCTCGCTCGCGCGCGGGATGTACGAGTGTGCTTCCTCACACATAAGAAGGATCGGAAACTCACGGTATTCCGGATTCCAGTAGTTGAATTCGAACGCCAAGCGGCCGATCTGCGCCGCGACTGTGGGGCGAACATCGAAGGGTACCGAAGAGAGATCAATTACGGTTACTTGGACCTTCGGGTCGCCAAGACCGACAAAGTCTCTCAGCAAGCTGGACAAAGAGGCGGAGGTATTGCGCACCTGGGGCTTGAGCAGAAAGTCGTATCTGGAATCGTTGAGCTTGCTCTCGATCCGCATCAGGAAGCGGTCGAAATTCCCGAACATGGGCCCTTGCCTACTTCGATCGCCAACGCGCTCAGCATTCTTCGCGCGCACTTTGTCCAGGAGTTCGTCTAATGAGAAGTAGATCGGGGTATCCACTGTTACTCTGGGCAGACCCAAGGGCGGAGCTGCGCCGGTGTTTTCGGCTTGGCGACCAGCAAGCAGACAATCGCGGAAGAACGCTGTCTGGTTCGTCGCCTCCCGCTCACTGTGCTCAATCAACAAGTCGCACAGTTCGGCGTAGGTCATAAGCCAGTAGGGGATCTCGAGGTCTCTCGCATCAACATGGCGCACAACCGCTTCATCGAATGCATAGTGCCGGCTTTCGTCTTCCCGCTTCCAGCAATACTCACCGTGCAGGTCGAGGATAATGATGTGCGCCTTCGGCATCTCCGCCACCGCATTTTGTACGACCGAGGCAACCGTCCAGGACTTACCTGATCCAGTTTGGCCGAGAATCGCAAGATGCCTGCCGAAGAGATTGGTGGCGTGCAGCGAAACCTTGATCAAAGGGTGAGTCGTCAGCGCTCCAACCTCGAAGCCCTCGGCGTGGAACCGCGCGAACATCTCCTCGATCTCAGCGGATCCGATAGCGTGTACCTCGGCGCCTGTCGTCGGATACTGACCGACTCCGCGCTCAAAGTGCCCATCCTGATCCAAGGAGCCGATTGGCGTAAGGCGCGCCAAGCGCTTTGCGAACGGAAGGCGTGCGCTTTTTTCACCGGGTGTTTCGATAGTTGGTTCAGCTAGCGCCTCCTGCTCGGTCATACGAGTCACCATCGCGATGACATTGACTGCGTTCTGTCGGATGGCGACGTATGAACCGATCCGCCCCACGACAATGTCTTCGTCACCGATGGTGACAGTTGGGGCGTGCCCTTGTTCATCCTCCACAAGCGTGGCGGTGAGAGCATTTCCTTGAACATCGACGATGTGTCCAATGATGGTTCGGGGGGGATCCTGCATATGTCAGATCTCCTTCGCAATGCGTTCGAAGTTCCACAAATCGCAATGTCCGCTGCCCACATTGCCCTTGAGGGAACAGCGCTTCTCGGTAACCACGATGACGTTGCTCTTAGAGCTCCAACGAGTCCACGCCTCATCGGAGAGTTCTTTCGTGAATGCCAGCACGGTGAAGTCGGTTCTGGCCAGCGCATTCTCGATCACCGCGTTAACGTGTTCGTCAGCAAAGCCATACCCGATGCACACCAGACGGTTGATCGGTACCCTGTCTTGTCCGAGTGCACCACGGAACGTAGACCAAAGAGCGGAGTACGGCGGGCTCATGGTGTCGCTCGCCTTCCGCCATTGCGGTGGGATCATCAGGCGTTTCGTGTCTTCCGGAATGGTGGATGCGAATGCACAACGGCGGATCCCGTGAGTCTTGCACTCATACCAACCGACGGAGCCATGCAGTTTCAGCAACTGAATCTGTTTGGCAGTTTCTTCGAACTGCCTGCCTCGGTGCGTCCCTCGGATACGACCTATCCGCTCCTCGAACACGGCAGGCTCAAAGAAGGCATGCTCATGGCCCACAAAACCGTCGGAAAGACGTACGCGCGCCTGTTCAGTCGCGCGCTCAACGAGGGGGTCGTAGTTAAGATTGAAGACTTTGACCGACGGCTCTGGTCGGTGGGCCAATCGTCGGACGAACTCGACATGGTGATCCAGCGATGGATGCAAGGGCCGAAACAACTCGGCAATGGCCGCAGCCACCAAGTGCCGGTGCGGTCCCTCGACAGGGCCTCCATCATCAAGCAGGTCGAGGGCGTGCTCCATCCCATTTGCGCCCTCATCTAGCTTGGCCTGTATTTCACTTCGCCTCTCTGCATCCGTAATGCGATCCTTGATCCTGTCCCACAGCTCGTCCGCGAGCGGATAGCCGGTCCCATGAAGGTAGGAGGAGCCGGCGCCTATGAGGTAGGCGACTCGCTGGGCGCTTAGCTGCTCCGCAACCTTGGTTTCAAGTGCGTGTATGAAATCCAGTTCCACACTCATTGTCGTGTGCACCTAGCAATGAATAACTGGTTCCGTGTATGACTCCTAGCGTGGGTGTTCTACAGCGGAAGATCTCAGGTGTGTCGCTTAGGGCGTCTAGGCTCAGCTGCCCCTGCCCTGATTCAGGATTTCGCTCGAGATCTCACACGGATCCCCATGAGTTTCGAAGGTATGATACTCACTTGACACCTCCGCGACAATCCCAAAGTGCTGGGGGTGTGCACGTGGATCCGAGCCCTGCAGCGCAAGCGTTAGCAGGGGCTTTGGAATTCGGGACAGACACTGACTAGAGGAACGTTGACCCAGAGAAACACCTCGAAGAATCGGTAGAGCCTTTGAGATCAGACCCCTCTCCACGTCGCTGGGTCATCGACAAGGTCACCGATGGTGCGACCACCCGTAGCTTCGGTCGCGTGCTCACGGATACTCTTCAAGTGATGGGCGTGCCCGATGGAGATCACTCTCTGCTCCCCCCGTGACACGTCGTTAGACCCGTAGATGATTCCGACTACCATGTCGGAGTTGCGCCTTGCGATGGGCGCTCCACTCAGTCCCCCAGGAGCGAGCATGTCCAGCTCATAAGTGGGCGTCAACCGAAAGCCGGGATGTTCATACTCGATGCAGTGCATCACATACCCTTGGAGAATCCGCCCCCCCATATCGGATGGTCGCGCAACATCTCCGGGTGAAGTAACCTGAAGCAGCGGATAGCCAGAAGTCACTACCTCAGTTCCAGCGGGGTGTTCCTCGTCCACCGGTCGGAGACAAACTCGTGGACTCAGGTCAACACGAGCCGTGGCCAAGTCAAACCCCGCTGTGTCCTGCGAAACGGCCGAAAGCCGATGCGACTGCAGGGACTGACGCTTGCGGTCTGGAACCAGGACTCCAAGGTCCGTCCGGTCTTTCGATCCCGACACGCAGTGCCAACAGGTCATGAGAATGCCAGGCGCGACGAGAAAGCCCGTGCCGCATAGAGCAATGACACCAGGTGGGCTGCCATGCGAGAGCCTCACAATGGGTAGTATGTCAAAGGGTAGGTCTCGAATGTTATGCGTTGATATCACGAGTCATCCTTGAATCGAGATCCAACAGGACTTGGGTGCCCGCTCTCGCAATGCCACGCATGGCTAGCTGGGAGCATATCTCTCAGCGTGGGCATGTTCAGAGCATTCTCGAGTCGTGACTCCCCGCTATTCGTATGTGCGGCACTCTTCTTGTCCGAGTACCAGGACCCATGATTTATAGGTCGCTTGCACAGTGAGTAGAGAGCCTTGCCCGGTGGATACACTTGGCATTCGGTACTACGATAGTGCGGAGAGGCACTTTGGTCAAGAACCGTTAGCAGGGCGTTTGCAGAGCCACGCAACTGCCTTGTGGACAAAGAGGTGGGGAAGGGTATTGGGTCGTGAACCCAAAGGTCAGTGATCGGAGACGACTGGCCGTGGGAGACCATGCGAAGGTGGAACACCGATCGAGACCGTCTTGGAGAACCTGCCAGCGGCAAGGGAGAACATCCTGAACGGAGGTGAAATCGAACTGAGCAGCTGCAAGCTAATCGAGCAAGCGAACGCTCCGAAAGGGTGGCTGTCAGATGGGATCGCAGCTACTACAGTTATCTCTTCTCGCCACAGTTGGAGCAAATGTAGTTACCCTTGGCAGTTACAAACCACGTGGCCTTGTTCCCGGCGTTACAGTTGCATGGCATTACCAGGATGTCTCGTGGTGGTACGCTCATCCTGCGACGTTCACCACAGTTTGAGCACACGACTCCGTCTGTCTTGATGAACCACATGGCCTGCCATCCCTTGGAGCAATTGCACTTCGCCGGCCCGACACTTCCGTATTCGACCATACTTGGCTCCCCTTGATTTCACCCGCGTCCAGCAGCACCTGAAATGCTAGAGTGCTGCCCAAGACCGTTCCTTCATCGCCAGCTTGATCTCCTCTATTCGCTTCAAGCAGCGCCCAAGTACCAGCCCCCACCATCCGAGCACCAGGAGGAACAGCTGAGTAGCGTGAACCAGGATGAGAGGCCTAGCCTCCGCGGCCGCTTGGGGATTGCCAAATACGTCACCGTACTTCAGCCTCATCACGGTGAAGACCTGACCCACCATGACAGAAACAAGCACGATAATCATGTATCTGAGAAGGGTTTTCTGGTCGTTCCACTCCATCTTGAGACGTTCAAGCTCTACCTTGTCATTTCCGGCCGCCCAGTCGGCAATCGCCACCCCATTGTAGAGATACATCCACACACCGACATACTGAATTCCGATTACAGCTGCCAGGAACGAGAGATCCCAGACGTTCAGAAGATCAGGCTCGATGATGACAAACACGACACCCGGGATGAAACCGCTCGCCGCAAGAGTCAAACTCAAGAGCACGCAGCGGCCACCAAGGCTATAGAGATCGAGACGGTGACGAGTAAGTATGCGCGTTTCAGCCCAGACAATACACCAAAGACAGTACACTTGCTGTGTGACGGACAGGGAGACAACCAACAGAAACGTTGGGCTGGTGGCGATCTGCACGAATGCACTGCTGAAACCTACGCTAACCAGGGTATCCCCAAAGGCAATCAGCCTGTGGGAGATCCAGAAGACTAAAAGCCCAACACCTGTGAAGAGGGAAAGAGGTATCCTCGAAGCTGCATCGAAAGTATGCCCACGGTGCTCAGTTAGTCGAGCAAGTCTGGTTCCCATCAGTTGTCACCTTTCATCAGGTTCACTCTCCGGGCCTCCGCCGCTTGCGCTATTGCCTAGATCGATACTGGACCAGGGTACTCACACCTCCAATGCAGATGATGCCAATGAGGAGCACCTTGGAGGCGCCGATCCACCAGGGTCGCCAGACTGTCCACAGCTGTTGCGGTCCAACGATCAGACTCTCATACATGGCATCAAGCATTGGACGCTGTTTGGTGATCGGGGCAAAGGTGATCCAGATCCCAAAGAAGTACAAGAACGCGTATAGAGTTTGGATCAACAGAGGCAAGCACACCGAGGCTGCGAGAAGCCCCCCCACTTCCAGGAAACCGCACCGCGATCTCGAGTCGATCGCCTCGGAAATCAGTGTTCCAACCCCGCCCACGAGTAACGACAGGCCAATAACAACAGCGGCTAGCACAGCCATGACGAGGATGCCCGCCCGAAAGCGCATTTGACCGTGGAGAAGACTGTCGTCTCCATGGTTGAACAACTCGTCAGTAACCGCTGCCGTGCCGGCACCCCAAAGAGGACTGAGCAACGTAAGTGACACCGGGACAAGAGTCAGTGCAATCAGGGTCGCCAGCCCCGACGGCAAGTCTAGGATACTGACCCGAGGAGACATCGACTGCCTGTGCGCATCCTTAGTCGTGTGTTCATCACCTAAGAAGGCCGGTGCCAAGTCGTGGGCTCCATGGTTATTGACAACTCTCCGCCCCCATCAGCGCGCTAGTTCCTACAAGACCTAATTCATGCGCCTCTGCCGAGCCTACGTTTCCAGCACGTACTCGGCAGGCGGTGCGCGTAGGTGAAACCGCCCTATCAAGGACCGAAGGTATGCCCCTGTTCTGCCCATGACGAGGACATCGCCCCGAGCAAGTGGGGGCAGCAGCACCCTTTTCCGAATCGTGTCAAACGGCGAATTGGTGATGCCGACAACCCGATAGGGTTGCGAGCGCTCTCCTCGAACCTCCACCAATCTTCCGTTCACACTGCGAAGCACGTGTACTGGGTAAGGAATGGCTGCCGAGGGTATCGGTGTAGTGGTATCGAGGACAGCAAGAGCGGCCATCTCCTCACTTCGCTGCTGATCTCTGCCATGGGTTTCCCTAGTCTGCTCCCAGCCAGAGCCACTGCGGTGGTCACATTCAAAGCTGTCCTTGGTGGCGACAACCTGCGCGGCCCAGTATCCACAGTCCGCAACTGCGAATTCACCGGGCTCGACGGCGATCTGCCCGCTGAAGCCCACGGATTTCAGCTTGGCCAGAAGACCGGCGTGAAGAGAGTCCGCCACGTCCTTAGGCTGGACCAATTGCGCATCTCCATAGAGCACTGGCCACCCACCTCCGAGATTGACATACTCGAGTTCAGCCACAAGATCTTTTAACCTTTCCAGCACCGGAACAAGGGTGTCCATCAGAGCGGCAGCAACCTGTGCGCCGGACCGGCCTCCATGGCCAAAATGCACATGGATCCCCCGCAACCCCGTACCTGTAGAACGTAGCATCCGCGCCGTAGTGTCAAAGTGCTCGACAGCAATGCCGAACTTCGCACGATATGACCGTTGGGGACCAGCCTTGAGACGTAGTCCAACGGGGTACCCACTGCATGATTGAACCCACTCCTCGAGGTCGCGGATTGAGTCGAGGTTTACCATTGCACCGGACTTTGCCAATCGTCGCATGAGATCGACACACAGACCAAGGCCGGTGTAGCTAATGAGCGCGGGATCTGTTCCAACAGCAAGCGCCAGATCGAGCTCTGGCGGTGAGCAGACATCCAGGCCAGCTCCTTCAACAACAGCTGTCTCTACAAGCCGTCTACAAGGGTTGCACTTCATGGGGTAGTAGTAGTGTGGGAAGACTTCCATTATGGTTTGGATTCTTCTACGGAGAACCGAAGGACGGTAGAGCAGGCAAGGAAGCTCCGCACTCTGAAGCGCGTCGAGTACGCAGGATGGCAACGCGCGCGGTTGTCGCTCCAGGGCCGGTTCAGGTTGCTCTAGGGGGTGCTGCCATGTATCCATTGCCGTATCAGAGACTCGATAGGTTCCTCAACATCCTCTACCAGTCCGTGGCCATCGAGAGTTATACTCCCCTCGACAACGCACTTGAACAATTCCCCCTCAGGTTCAACCGCAACATCTGGGGGCGGGATCTCGGAGACCCGTATCCCCTCAGGTGCAGTGAGCACGCCAGGGGATCGGCGAAGTGGCACGCTGCCACGATTATAGCATATTACTTGCGACAACGCCGGTTGTTGTTTGGCGAGTTCGGCCAGAGGGGGATGTCTGATTGGAGCCAACCCAGCCAAAGCAGCCATGTGTTCGATGTACACGTCAGAGATTTCCATCTTCTCAGCGGCAATTGCCACAAGAGGAGATGACGCGAGGAAGCGTGGATTGACCTCCGCGAAATAGACCTTCTCATCATGGATTACGAAGTCAACCCCAAAGGCACCGCAGTATCTGTTTCGGCCAAGCCACCGACCAACCCGTTGCGTAGCGTCTTCGATCTGTCCCAACACTGCCGTATCAAGGTTCCTCACTGCACCAAAATCACTACCGCAATAGGCGAGCTGTCTGTGGGTGCATATCCGAAGCCCTACTAGCTGCACGCTTGGTCCAAACAGGACAGTGTCACCATCCGCATACACACAACCGTTGATGCTCACTGACACGTTGGGGTGCAAGAAGGGAGCTATCGACAGAAAACCATCAGGATGTGCAGGCCACTTATTCGCCAGATCTGATGGGATTGCGATCACTTGGATACCCGCCCCACCAGTGCTGCGGCTTACTCGCAAGACGTGCGGACATAGCCCTTCCCGCACCGCATCTTGCAGAGCCTGCAGCTCATCATCCCCGTAGTAGCGCCACGGCAACACGCGGACTCCGTTTGAGTGAAGGCTGCTTTCGACCCAAGGTTTGTGTTCGAACTGCATCTGTAGCAAGTGGAACAACCCCCAGTACGTTGCCTGCTGGCTACGAGGGAATACCACAGAATCCACAAACTGGTTAGGGCGGTACGCAATCAGCACGGAAGGTTTCGTCAAGACACTGAGCATTCTCTCGCGCAGAATGCGGACCTCAATGCTTCCATCTTCTTCTAGACTGTATCGGTTCAAGTCCACACGGACGTGCTTCTCGCGCTCTACGCAATATTGCTCGACATGGTCGGCTCGCTCGGGTGGACAGATGAGGCTGAACACGTGGCTGAGTTCTGGCAAATGGCCAATGGAGTCTGCATCCGTACCGCGGGTGCCGAACCACACTAGCCGCCGTCCACGAAGTTCTTCGCGGATCTTCTGAATCCGCCCACTTCTGGTTTTGTCAGGTCTGCTCATCGGGATCTGCCTTGCAGCTGAAGTAGTAGGCGTCTGTACCGTCGGGAAACGCTAATGCATTGTGCTGGCACGGGATACAGCGGGGCCCAAGTCTGACGTCGTATTGCGAGACCACCTCGCTAGCCTCAAGCCACAATCTTGTAAGCAGTGCTGCGTCTGGGACAGGATGTGACTCAAGCGGCGTTCCAGAACCTGGTCTAAATGGGCTGAGAACAGGATCACATCCCAGACGGGCGAGCCACTCCACTCCTTCTAGGGTGCGCTCCATTGGCTCAAGACCCACAAGCAGAAGAGAACGCACCCGGCCCCGTCCTCCCGTTAGCTCGACTGCACGCTCAATCCAGCGAGCATATGTCTTTCTTCCTAGTTCGGCCTTCTCTGGCACGAGCCTTCGTGCGATATCATCATCGAATATCTCAAGATTGATAGCGAATCCGTGTGTCCCCCATGCAACCAGCTTGTCAACAGTCGCCAGAGAATCCTCCCTCGGTGCAAGCATGACATCTACGGGCAAAGGGCAGCAGCGAAGCACTGCCTCAACCGTCTCGTCGATCGCAGGCCAATCCTCTGGGCTTGGCGTCCCACCACTTATCAAAACATGCCGCGCTGGAAGCACACTGTCAGCGAGGGCCGCGGCCAATCCTTCCAGGACCTCTTCTTTCGAGGCGACTCGATATGGCATCAAATTGGTATCGCAGAACTGGCAATTGAAAGCACAACCTGAAATCGGTGAGAGCCGAGCACGGTCAGCGTGGGACATCACTACGCTGCATATCCGTCCACCCTCCGAGTTACGAGCTTCAAGGAATCCAGGTAAGGGCATCACCTCCACGGTCTGCTCAAAGTCATCCCAGCGAACTGCGAAGGTCCCATCTTTGCGTGATACGTCGAGAATCGCACGAGCTGTCTTCTGATACACTCCGTGAAAGGGGCCATTCACGTAGATGTCATCTTGGGTGAAGAATGTGACCCCAGAAGTTGTTGGATACTCGAAAACGGACAGAGGATGTTCCCCAAAAGTGAGCGCTTCCCGTGCAGCCTCGGAAATGCATATCCCGTTTGCGAGGCATTCAACCTTCAACCGCCGCGCTGTGTCAAGTGAAGGCATGGCAATCGATTTCCTTGGGGTTGTGGCCTCGCGCCCTAGTCGATCCTCGGGGCTTCAGTTGCTGTGGAAGCTCCCGCAGTCCAAGACAAGGCTATGCATCTCCCACGTGGAGGAGACAACCCCGGTATTGACAACGAACCATGCGCGGGACTTGTCTTTCTCTAGCCCCTGACAGTGATGTCTAGCTGACGGACTGTGTCTCGAGCCAGACATCAACACAGTGTGCCGAGTGGTATTGTACGGTACAGACCGCCTCACAGCCAGATGGCTGATGGGGATTCCTCCGATTCTGGGCAATTGCGCTGTGTCAGTAGGGATGACATCCACCGTCTGTTACTTGAGCATCATGCTGGTTGGATTTCCAGCTCAGAAACATGATCGAGACGCTGCGAAACTGCACGGATCCTGCCAACCCCCTGTAAATGAATCTCCTGAATCGAAACCTTCCTGGAGGGGCGGTGGGCAGCATCGTCTGGCTGCTGGCACTGCACAGTAATCTCGTTGAACGACAGGACATTCTGTGTTGTGAGCGCGCCGAGCGTCCCCACGCCAATGCTGTGAAACTCCGTCCATCCGCGGTCCCGGTAGATTCTCTCAGTCGAAACCAGACTGCGGTGGGTGTGTCCATGCAGCAATATCGAGATTCCGGCATCGAGAAGGTAGTCTCGGACATCGCCACTGTTAACCATGTCAGCGAAGATCTCTGGATCGTGGAAGTTGCTCAGATTGTGGTGACACACTCCAATCCGGGTGGTCTTGTCTGTCATCTGGAGACAGGAGCCGGGTGGGTAAGGCTTGCTCCGGGCACGCGTCAGGTGTGTCTTGATTTGCCTCAAGTCGGCATCTTCAATATATCCGCATGTGAAACGAATAGTGTTCTGCAACAAGTACACCTTGTCCTGCTCGTCAGCATCCTCGGGGATACTCTGCAGGGCTTGGATCAACTCAGTATATGCCTTGCGCACTAACTCTTCGATCTTCCGGTGACTCTGTGCCAGCTTTGGAGACTTGGGTTCCGCCCCTAGGCACACTTTCAGACCGCCGTGCCTCGCTGAGTGCAACAGCACGATCTCTATGCCCGGAGGCGCGTAGCAGATACTTGGGAGATCACTCAGAGCGTTTGCATAGTTCATGACAGCGCTGCCTTGATAGTTCAACATAGGATCCTGTTCGGGGTCGTGAATGGCAAGGTCTCCCCAGGAAGCTTCATGATTGCCGGGTACGATCAGAATCTGCTTCGAGAAATCCGGACTTTCACCCTCGTAGAAAGGTTGCAGAAAGGGCGCTCCATTCTTTGTCTTGGATGTCCTCAGTTTCTGAAGGAACTCCTGGCATTCAATGAACTCATCCATTCTGCCCTGGCTGGTAAGATCCCCGCAGATCACTATCAAGTGTGGTAGTCTGTCCGACTGCTCGAACAGGTAATCAAGGTAGTTGTATGCCTGATGCTGCCCCTCTTTGCGAGCGTAAGAACCCCAGAGCCCGAAGTGCAGATCTCCGATCTGATGTATGATGAACTCAGGATAGAAAGTGCCTCGGGCCTGTTCAGCCTTCTTCACCAAACCGGGCTGAACGGACCTCAGAACACTACTGTAGTCCCGTTCTTGGATCGGGTGCCGCTCTGCGACATACGCTTGGAACAAAGGAGAGACGACCCTGACGCGACTGAGGGCGTCGCGCCGCAGCATTCCATACCCAGCAGCGCCAAGCGTGCGCAAAGCACCCTTTCCAACAGTGTTCAGTTGACCCTCCTCCAAACTTCGATCATCCGTTGCACAGACAATTCGTAATAAGGATTTCTCTTCGTCAAGGAGTGACCCAAACATCAAGTCATACACTCCCTCAGACAGTTCCTTCGCCAGGCTTCCTTCCCGCAAAACTTCAGACTCCCCGACAGGGCTTGAGCCATCGGGTACTTTCCTTTCGTACCAATAGCGCAACCATTGCACTTCGGTCGGAACAAAACCGACAAGATCTCGAAGGTCAAACAGGCCCTCAGGCCCATCCATCAGAAACTGCTCTTTCGCATGCACAGTGATCGGTCGAAGGTAGCGGAGCGCCGAGGCTCCTATGTCATGCAGACCCATCTCCTCTGACCTACATGCAGAGTAGAACCGAGGGATATCAGCCAGCGCCACCCTAATGCGCCCATCTTGCGCCGCGTGCCAAAGCGTTAGAAGAACATTTGCACACTCTTCGGCGTCACTACGTTTCAAGAAGATGCCGGTGTAGCACTCATCTAGTGCGAAGACTATCTGTGATTCCTGAGCCGGCAGCTCCTTACAAAGATCCCCCACGTTCGCGATACTCCTCCCGAGGCCTTTCGACAAGTCGGCAAAGAGTTGCTCTGCCCCTCCGTCGAGGGAACAGTAGATACATGTGGCTTTGCTTCTCTCCTTGCCCCATCGACACAACCTGAATAGGAAGGATGTCTTTCCCGATCGCCTTGGGCCACTCATAGCAAGAGTCTTTCCTTGCTCCAAAAAGTCTGATATGTCCTTGTCATCATCTCTAAGATAGTCAGTATCAGTTTTGATGGGCTCTCCCACAACGACTTTTGACGCCATTGTTCTCCTCCTCCGGGACATGTCAGCTTAACTCGACCCAGGCCTTCACCAATGCATAGGGAATGTGGAGAAACTCACCTGTGGTGCCTTTGACATAGCCCCAATCGCAGAAAGGTCTGAAGAAGGCTGGACTTGCCTTTTCAGTGTTCAGGCACTCGTACTGAGGCTCGAAGTTCTCTTCAAGAAGACGACGAATCTTGCCCGCCTCCTTGGGGTATTCAGTTTGAAACTCGACGAACGGCGTCAGATACTCGCGATAGATCGGAAGAAGGGTTCTCTGCAATGCGCTCGTGACCATGGGGCTTGTAATACGTTTGACGTTCATTTCCCGCGCGGCATTGACGGACTCAAACATCAATACCTGGAGATCGTGGGGTCGACCACTCGCGTACTTCAGGACCAACTCTATGGTCTCGGGATCAATCTCGTACTGTCCACTTATGGGTTCTTCGATGAGCCGACACATTTCTCCCGGCTGTAGTGGCTGCATGTACCTTGCATGATGAAGGAGGGTAGAGAAGCCGCTCCTTTCCCAAGAGCCCCTGCAGCGGTGGAAGGTCGGCAGGCAAGCGGCAACTTGTCTAAGCCAAGGGTTTGTATGGTAGGTGCTGCGCAACGCGTCGGATAGGTTCGGGTCCCACTCGACGAAGCGTTCTACTTCATCAGCCAAGACTACTAGATACGATCCAGGGCCAAGGGCGTCCGTGAGCCGCCGACGCAAGTTGGCAATCTCGTTTAGCGCCTCACTGCTGCTCTCAACCGGTGGCAGTTCATCATACTCAAGAAGGCGGCGTGCCTCCTGATCTGCCAAAAGCGCGGAAAGAACCTTAGCCACGAATACCTGGAAGGTATCAGCTCCCCCCATTCCCTCAAACGATATGACTACTGGAAGCACATCCCTGGCTTCTTCGATCCTCAGACGAGCCCACAATTCCCACAGCAGTGAGGATTTCCCCTGCCGGCGACTCCCAAGTATTGCCAAGTTACTGTTGCGGAAATTCTCCATGACCCAATTCAAGATTTGACTATTCCCTGTAAACATATGTCGCCAATGCGCTTTGATCTCATGCCCGTAGGTATATGGGTTCTTCTCGCGCACTGCCAATGGCCGCTCCACAAGTAAGCCCCGAGCTCGACCGCACAGGTAAGCAGTCACCTTGGCCCTGTAATCACCCACTTGTTCAAGAGTCACTGTGCCTCGACACTCCAATGAACCTTCTGTGGTGTTCTCGCAAACTTCGAAACGATTGCCTTCAAGAAGGAGAAATGACCCATCTGGCCTGGTCAAGCGGACCTCGATGTCGAGAGGGGTCTCACGGCGCTCCCCGACCACTCGGTAGCTCTTGAAAAGCCGGCCAGGCATCGCGGAACCTTCCGAGCTGACGGCCGGTCTCAAATCAAACCCGATCTCTGTCTCCTCACCTCGGGGGACTCTCTCCGTCTTCCACTCGATGACCATGTTGCTCAGCACACCCATAACCGAGTGATCGCCCAAGCTGACTACACCGGCACTAATGTCTGCCCGCTCCTCCTCGGCGGCAAGCCCAATGCGCAGATTGTGCGCCTGCTCTCTAACAAGCGTGGTCAGAGACTCCTCGTCGCAAACCGCATCCTCGACTGGAAAATACAAGAGGAGGGCACCACTGCGTGTATCAATGAGGGCGACGGCTGAACCATCAGGTTCGCCGCGCCAGTTTCCTATGACAAAAAGAAGCGGCTGGTCTGAACTAAAGAAGAGGCCCGAGATTGTCTCGAAACTCAGCAAGTGACGCGACCGACTCGTCCAGCCAAACCTTCTGGATACTAACTCTACGGAACGGTCGCCGTAGGAGAATGCAATCTCGCTGGACTTGAGCTCAAGATGTTCCATGTCTGAGCTTTGGAGAACGAAGCTTTCGCCAGCGACTAGCTTGTCTGCATCCCACGAAAGCACCGTCAGCAATGCACCCGAAACAGCAATCACGCTGTCCGATTCTGGGTGTCCAAGCACACGACTACACACGTCGGGCGCCACCACGCGAGTGGCAGAATCCGGTGAAAATGTTAGCACCTCAAGCCCTCGCGGGGTTGCCAGCAATACACAATCGCGCTTTGCAACTGCAGCATCCCAAACCTCGTCCGTTCGACACACCCAGGTATGCTGGGTACCATTCTCGCCAACGCAGACAAATGTGCGTTGTTCCCGTCCTTCAGCCACAATGAAGTGTCTCTCCATCCCGCCGAGATATCGGACTCTCTCTACAGAATGAGAACACTCTATTTTCCATGTTACCTCATCACCGGCGAGATCAATAATCTCTAGGTCCGCCGTCGAGTGATTCATTGGCTCAGCGACCAAGACCTTGTAGCGCTGCCCGAAATAGTATGTGCTTGACGAGGAGCGCACGTTGTTAATGACTATATCCAGATCTCGAACCGCAAGACGAGGAAGGTCGGCGAGTGCTGCTGTCAAGTTCGTCGCAAGCTTAGCGTTTGAGAGAGACGCATGCTGAAACGCAAGCTTGGTTGTCTCCTTATCCCCCTCGGCCTCGATCGCGGAAGCCGTGAGATCAGCCTTTGTGAACCTCCAGTGTTTCAGGTCGCCCAGAATCATGAGAGCGCCAGGCAATCGGGCTTCGCTAAACAAATTGGTGCCGAGCGATGTGCGCGCCCTTATTTCAACGGATGGTGCCACCACGCCTTCGAATGCACAGTCCTTCATCTCGACATCGCAGAACTGCGAGTTCGTGAGAACTGAGGCGCTGAAATCCCAACGAGCGAGTCGCGCTCCACTGAAGTCCCTCTCCTCGAGATCGCAGTCCCGGAGGATGACCCGCTCGGGGAGATCCACGATCGATTGAGTCCCTTTGAAGAGACGGTGGTGCGTCATGAGAAGAACGGTCAGATTGCACGCTAAGTTGCGCCCCGGCGTGCCGCGGGCACTGTATCCCTCAAGGTGCCTGTGCAGCCGTTGGGCCACTTGCTCTCGTCGGCTGGCAATCTCTGGATGTACCCAGAAATGACACCCTAGACGTTCCGTTGCCAAACCGAGCTTCAGCGCAGTCCATAGTGAATCAATCTGACGAGTGTCACTGGCCAACTTGGCGAGCCACTCGACAACCATAGCTTCATAAATAGCTCGTGAGGTGAAGCGGACACCTTGTTCCTCGGAAACCGCGAAGATGCCTGATTCGTGCACCGCGTCCACGATTTGCTCAATGTAGAAAGTCTGACGGTAGCCTTCGTCAAGGATGTCGAAGACAATGCTGTAGACCTGCTCAAGTGGGGTCGCGTTGATGCCCGAGGCAAGGATGCGCTTTGTGAGTTCAAGCATGAAGCTTTGCCTGTGGCGATCGCGGAAGGTGCCCCAAAGATCGTCTCCTTTCTCCCAAGCCCGGACATATCCCTGGATAGTCTTTTCGTAGTTACCAGCGGACCTAGGCTCCGAATTCACAAAGGCTAGCGAGTTTCGGAAGTCAAGGAAACTGTCCGCAGCATCTCCTGCCTCCAGTCTGCCATCAGGCAGCAGCGAGATGAGGGTCATATCTTCAGCATCAGCGAAGCGCTCTCCAAGCCGCTTCCTCTTAGGATCGCCGAAGAGGGAGAACACTACAAGTTGCGTGTCAATCGTGGCAAGAAAGCGACCTGTGTGGCCCACTAGCGTGAGGAATTCAGCGACCAGTGGTGTGGCCGAGCTGAGGCATCCATCGTCTGCCCAATCCTCCAAGCCGTCTATTATTGGGACTATGTGGCCTTGCTGAATCGCGGCTCTGAGGACACCCGGACTGACGTTTTCTCGGCAGATATCTCTGAATACTCGAGTTAGGGTTGGGACCAGTCCCGCCCTGTATATATCAATCCCGCGAGCCAGAAGAGGGAGGCACCATTCACGATGTTCTCGAATCTCACTCTCGAAGCCGCGGATTTGTCTGCGCGCAACGAGATCGGAGACCAATTCTGCAATCGAGCTCTTACCACTCCCAGGGTGCCCTGCGACTAGAACACGATGCTTTGAGCTGACGCCGTACTGCAGGTGTGGCCCGCCTGTCGACCGCAGCCAATCGACTAGTTTTGTTGGCGAAGTCCCCCGGTCCAGGATGATTCGTGTCTCCAACAGGCGGCGAGCTGTTAGCCGATCTCCACACTGACGAAACATGTCGGTCCTGCGAGGAGCTTCACCATACTCCTCGCGACATACTATACGACTGAGCCGCTTGAGTTCCGAAGCATGGTTTCTCTCAGCCATACCGCTGTCCCCAGGTTTTTACCGGAACACTCCATGTCCCGAGCGTAACAGCGCAACATACCCTTTCACTAATTCTTGTTCAGCGAGGTCAGCTGTGTCAAGGTCTACTTGAGGAACCAGAATCACTTGTGCCAGTTACAAGTGCGAATTGGGGGCTTTCTCTCCAGGCCTAGTGTCCTTGGGAAGGTTAGTACTTCCGTAGCTCGGGTGGTGCCCCGCACGTCGGGATGACGGGCACACGGGTCCGATGACGGGCCATCCACGAATCCACTCACAAACGCTGGGGGCATTCCGATTGGCAGGCCCATTCTGAAACCGGGCGCGTGGCAGATCTTTTGTTAGCAGGCCTTTTCTGCTAATGGATTGCTAACAGAACACTCCAAAGTTAGCAGAAATACGAGCAAGCACCGGGAAACGTGGTCGGTGTAATCCTTTGGGACTACTACCTGTTAGTTCCCGGTGCTTTCTACTGTTTGGGCCCCTGAACGGGCTCATAACCCAAAGGTCGCTGGTTCAAATCCAGCCCCCGCTACCACATTATTCATAACTGGCTCTGGGATGCGGTAGGTGAT
>Ga0180432_10001220_pt1 | contig 41073 bp, 50 predicted proteins | sample SS_ome_10_FD_132414 | JGI IMG/M metagenome (GOLD analysis project Ga0180432, IMG submission 132414) | Hypersaline lake sediment archaeal communities from the Salton Sea, California, USA - SS_1_MS_2 metaG | ecosystem: Environmental > Aquatic > Non-marine Saline and Alkaline > Hypersaline >... | reverse complement strand
GATCTGGCGGCGTTCCTCGCCGAGCAGATCGCCCAGCGGCTGCCGACGTCTCGGCGTGACCTGACCTTGCTGGACCCCGCCTGCGGCGACGGGGAACTCCTCGAAGCGCTTGCCCGAGCCGTGCCGGACAGCGTTCGCGAGCGTCTGACGCTGGTCGGCTACGACACCGATCACGATGCCGTGGTCGAGGCGTCCCGCAACCTCTCGGGCCTCGGGGTCAAAGCGGTCGATGTGTCGGCCGAGGACTTCCTGTCGTTGGCGGCGGTCGATCCCTCGGTGAACGCTGGCTTGTTCGCCCAGCAGGCGGAGCGGGCCATCGAGGCCGATGTCATCATCTCCAACCCACCTTACGTGCGGACGCAGGTGCTGGGCGCCGAACAGGCACAGCAGCTTGCACGGCGATTTGGTCTGGCCGGTCGGGTTGACCTGTACCACGCCTTCACGATGGCGATGTTGAGCGTCCTTGCCCCGGATGGCATCATCGGGTTGCTCACCTCGAACCGCTTTCTGGTGACCAAGGCGGGCGCCACCATGCGTAGGCTGCTGCACGACCGCCTCGATCTTCTGGCGGTGTTTGACCTCGGGGACACCAAGCTGTTTGAGGCGGCGGTCCTCCCAGCGATCCTGATCGGCAGGCACGCCCCCGGCCGCAAGACCGACTCGTGCGACTTCACCCGGGTATACCAGGCCGACAAGGATGCCGAAGGCGCGGAGGCGACAGAATGCTCATCTATTCTGGACGCGTTGCGCGAAGGGATCGATGGCACGGTTCGGGCCGAGACCGGCCTGTACAAGGTCGAGAAAGGGACGCTGTCAATCACGGCGGACGGGACCGAGCCTTGGTTCATGACCACCGCTGAAGTGGACGCATGGATGAGTGCGGTGGCCAGTAGGACCGCCTGCCGCTTCGCCGACGTTGCCGAAATCCGCGTAGGCATCAAGACCACGGCCGACAAGGTGTTCATCCGCGATGACTGGGATGTACTGGACGAGGAGGGCCGGCCGGAAGACAAGCTGCTACATCCTCTGCTGACTCATCACGTCGCGCAGCGATGGAACCTGCCACTTGGCGGCAAGGGCGTTTGCAAGCGTGTTCTCTATACCCACGAAATCCGCAACGGCCGGCGATCCGCCGTCAGGCTGGAGGAATGCCCGCGAGCTGCACGGTACTTGGGGAGCCACCGCGCGAGGCTGGAGGGCCGAACCTACGTCATCGAGGGCGGCCGGAACTGGTACGAGATCTGGGTGCCGCACGATCCGGACGCCTGGGTCAAGCCCAAGGTGGTCTGCCCTGACATCTCCGTCAAGCCCTGCTTCTTCCTGGACCGGCAGGGCCAGATCGTCAACGGCGACTGCTACTGGATGACGCTGCGGCCGGGGCAATCGGAGGATTGGTTACTGCTGATCCTTGCCGTGGCCAATTCGACATTTATCGAGCAGTTCTACGACACGAAGTTCCACAACAAGCTCTACGCCGGCCGGCGGCGGTTCATCACGCAGTACGTCAGCGAGTTCCCGTTGCCTGATCTGGCCTCCGCGTCGGCGCAACGGATCATCAGCCTTGTCCGCACACTTCTGGACGAAACGGAGGAGTCGGCGCGACTTGGTCTGGAGGCCCGGCTGGATGCAGAAGTATGGCAGAGCTTCGGCGTCAAGCCAGGAACGACGTCGGAAGGATGATCTGACGTTTCCTGTTGACGACGTTGCCCCCCATCCTCCTGAAGGCATTGAAGAAGTCCACGCCCGTAGACAAGACCAGAGCGTCAAGACGTATTCTGGCTCTGTGCTTGCTGCCAAAAAACACCGCATAGCGTACATCGCAGTGCAGATACGGCGGGAGGCCGTCGATGGGCGAGACATCATCCGGCGACACAAGACCCAGATCAATTGTGCGTGCGAGCTGGAACTTCACTTCAACGAGATGCGACCGTATGTCGGGGAACTGGCCTGAATCGTCAAAGGTACAGTTGGGGATCACGCCGCAGGCAAGCTGATGTACCATGTCAGCCCTGACTCGTTCTTTGTTTGCGCCTGGGTCATCAAAACTTGTCCCGATCAACGTCATCAGATGCTCGTAGAGATCAGATACTGTGAGCAACGACGCTTTATTGGCACGGACCCGCGGAGTGTCCACAGCGGACACAAGGCAAGACCTTGCCGGCCAGACCTGACTTGTCGCCTGGAACTTCTTCGTCCAAGTCCCGTTCCTGTCGAGTCGCGCAAGATTCTCACCGGTGATCACGCGCACCTTCCTTACGCAACTGCTTTCGTCAATTGCGACGATCCCGTATCGTCGTGCCGGGGGAGGCTCCCTGTTGTAGACCTGAAGGTTGCTCGCTTTCTGAGAGTGGATGTGTAAGTCCTGGCTTGGGAAATGACAGACGCTGCGTTTGAAGCGTGTTGGGATGGGGTAGCCGAGCGCTCCGGCGACAGCCTGTTTGACCAACTTGGACCGCGTCTTGTTCTCTCCCTCAAATCTCCGCCCGATCAGCGCCTGTGAGAGTGCGCGCTCAATTGACTCTGCAGGCATGAAGAGCGGCGACTGATAGTCCAACGCGCAGTAGATGTCGATGCCAGCCTGCCGAATCAGCTCAATCGTGTGTGCAAAACCATTTGAGTTCCGCGAACTTGACATGACGCTACTCGAAGAAGTGTTTCGGCAGTGGAATCTGAATCTTCCGGTTCACGACCTTACCCTCGAAGCGGCGGAAGAACGTGAAGAAGTCCGCGCCCGTTGTGAGCACCACGTGGTCGATCCTGACCGACCCATCCTTGATGCTACCGTAGAAGACGGCGTACCGGACGTCGCAGTGGCGATAGGCCGGCTGGTCGGCAAGATGGTCCGTGCTATCGGGGCTGATCAGCCCGAGGTCGATGGTCGGCGAGGTCTGAAGCTTCACCTCAAGCAGCTGGTCGGGCACGTCGGGGAACTGCCCCGAGTCGTGATAGCTGTTGGCGGGGAACAGGGCGCAGACCATCTGGTGGACCAGCGAGCCACGATTGCGCTCCTGGTCAACACCGGGATCGTAGAAGGACTTGCCGGCCAGCCCTGAAAGCGACTGGAACAGGTCGGCAAGCGGCATGAGCTTGGCGCCCCCGGCGATGGCGCTCTCTAACGGGGGCGTGTCTTGGCGCGAGACGAGCACCGACCCGACGACGGGCGCGGCGCTCTTGGCTTGGTACTTCTGCGTGAGCGTGCCAGTCGTGTCCAGCAATGCCAGCGCCTCGCCGGAGACCACCTTTACGGCCGTCACGACCTGCTGGTCGTCAACCCGAATCAGCACGTACCGCCGGGTGGGCGAGACCTCCTCGTTCCAGATCTGGAGGTTGTTGGCCTTCTGGATGTACGTGTCGAAGTCCTGGCCTTGGAAACGTGGCTTGCTCTTCTTGAACGACTTCGGCACGGGGTAGCCGAGCACCTCGCAAACGCGGCTCTTGAGGACCTTCGACCGCGTCCGCAGCGGGTAGTTCAGATCGAGCCCGCGCAGGCTCATGCCCAACACCGTCTGGAGCTCTTCCATCGTCAGATACAGGTCGCGCCGTGAGTCGAGGGCGTCGTAGATCGTTAACCCGGACTGCCGGATGGCCCGGACAAGAGACGCAGCAGGTCGTTTGGGTTGTAGTGCCATACTCGTGTCCCGGAAGAGGCTACAGATCGTCGGCTTCGCTGGCCGTGATGTGGGCAGGCTAACACATCGATGTGTGGCGCACAATCCCCCGGCGATGGCAGCCGTGCTTGGCAGCAGTGATAGAACAGATCAGCCGCAGGAATAGCCGGCCCTGGACTTGGATGCCTTCAGTCAGTCGTCATCTGTCTCCGGGAACAGCTCCTCCTCCGGGACGGTCAGGAGGACCAACAGCGTCTGCATAGAGGGCACGCCGTAGTAGTGCTCGTACACCGGGGCGTCGGCGGCACGGTCGTCGTCGTAGGTCTGGAACCATTCGCGGGCGAAGGCCTGCCCCTTGTCTTCCGACCCGGTTCCGCCGGTGAAGGCCTGCCATTTCGGGCAGGCGGCCGGGGGCAGATCACTGCCGCGGGGCCGAGGGTAGCAGCCGCCTTCGATCATCGCCCGCGAGTGGAAGCTGAAGGCGACCCGGCCCTCGCGCACGCCGACCAGGGAGCAGGGGAAGTCCGACAGCTCGATGCCGCGGCGGGCCGTGCTGGTCACGGATGTCCGGAAGGCCCCGGCCCATTCCTCGATCTGCCCGAAGCTCAGGTCTCCCTCGTTGACCATCGGCGCCAGCAGATCGGACGGCATGAGCAGCCCGGCGGCGAAGGCATCGGCCTCGGTCTCGATGGTGCGGTCGCTGAGGAACTCGCCCCTGGACGGGTGCGACTTTCCGGTTCGCCGCAGGAACGCACGGTGGGCCTCGATGAAGTAGTGCCCCAGTTCGTGGGCTATGGAGAACCTCGTGCGGGGGTGGTGGCCGCCATCGGGAGAGCGGGCGTCGTACTTGGTGTTGTAGAACAGCAGGAAGCGGTTCTTGGTCCGGTGGTATTCCAGCTGCCCGTCGAACCGCTCACGGAAGTCCGCCCCCATCGCGCAGAGCAGGGGCCCCTCGCTGGCGGCCACGGCCAGTGGGTTGATCGGCGCGGAGGCGATCTTCAGCACATCGAGCACTTCGGCGGCGCGCTCAATCGCCTTTTCCTGGCGGTTCTGAATCTCCGCCCAGTCCAGTCTGGTTCTCTTGCCCATCGGGCGGCGTGTCCTCAAGCGCCTTGCGGCGAAGTTCATCGAGCAGCTCGTCGGTCTCCGCGTCGGCCTCGCCCACATTGCGGTTGAGCTGGTAGACGTCCTCTTCGATTTCCTGCGACTCGGCCCCCGGCATTCCGGCGTCGATCGGCTCCGGCGCCCAGACGGCCAGCTCGCCGGACGTGACCTGGTCGATGATGGAATCAATCTCCGAGTCGGAGAGCTTCTTATCGGGCAGCGCCTCGAACTCCTTCTGCGCCTTTTCCGGGGTCAGAGGGGCGACGCCCGACCGCCGGGCCAGGTCCTTCGCCACCTTCTGCCAGAACCTGTCAGCTTCGCTGGTCATGACTACCTCATCCAGCCCGCAGGCTGGCGGCTGAACTGCTCCGCCTGCCTCTTGAGGGTCTCCCGCGCCTTGGAGCGGGACACGTAGATGGAGTTCTTGGTCGTCCCGTGAATCTCGGCGAGGCGCTCGGCATCCGCGGGTCCGCCGGCAGCCAGGTCGGCCTTGATGATGGCCTTCTGGAGCGCGGGCAGCGCCTCGACGGCTTTGTACAGGTCCTCGACCCTCCGGTCGTCGGCCTGTTCCGCGGCTTCGACCACTTCATCGCCGGGCGGGTCGCCGGCGGGATCGTACATGGCGTCGTATTCCAGGTTCTTCAAGCGGTAACCGGCCTCCCTGCGGATGATACTGCGTGCCGAGTTCTGGGCGATGCGGATGCACCAGGACGGCAGAGAGCCTTTGCTCTCCTCGTAGCGGTCCGCGAACCGCCAGACGTTGTAGATGGCGGTGTTGAACGCCTCATTCAGTTCGCCTTCTTGAAGGCTGCCGCTGTAATACTTCACCAGGAAAGCCCTTATGCGCCCGCCGTACCTCTCCAGGAGTAGGCGCAGGCCCTCCTGGTCGCCCATGGCCATCGTCAGGGCGATGTTCGAATCGGTGACTTTCGATCCGTCGTTTGCCATCAGCGTTCCGCTTTCCGCTGCCGTAATGACTACGCGGCCCCCTTAACTGCGGGGTGATGAAGAAAACGTTCCCGCCCGGTTAAGGCTGCCTTTGCCCGGGGCGTATTCGATACGAGGGGACGGGTGTTCCGCCCTCTCGGTCATGGCGGCCCGGAGGCAATATATCCGCAGAGCGGACCGGATGCCAGAGGGCAGCTATCAGCGGCCGCGCGGGCGCTCCGCCCCGCGACGGACCGCAGGCACAGCGGAGCCGGAGCTGACCGACATGGCCAGGCAGTTTGATCCACGGAAGGTGCTGAGGGATGTGTCCAACGGGCTGCTGCGGACGTTCTTCGAGTCGCGGGGCGTTCTCCGCGAGGTGCCCTGGGACAGGATGGGCGAGACGCAGATCGAGCCGGTGTTCGCGGCGTGGCAGAACATGCCCGAGCCGGATCGGCTGGCGGTGCAGGTGATCCTGCAGGACGTCAACGAGCTGGCCGACGAGCGCGGCTTGAACGTCCTGGTCGAGGAGGTCCGCCGGGGGGCACCGCAGCGGCTCCCTGAAATGGCCGCCCTCGACGGCCGGCACGACAGGGCCATGTGGGTCTACCTGAACCTGCCGGAGGCATTCGACGAGGCGGCGATGTTCGCGAGGGCCGACGCCCTGGCGGCAGGGCGGTACTGGATCAAGTGCAACAGCCTGCCGAAGAAGGAGCTGGTTGCGGACGAGAAACTCCGGACGTCGCTGGCCGACGCCCTGACGGAGTTCTACTGGCCGGCCCAGATGCGCGGGCAGCACTGCTCGGTGGAGCACTATCGGCGAGCCAACGGGACCGATTACTTCTTCGCCTACCTGGACGACTATCCCGACAGCCATATCATCTTCGACGACAACGGGCGAATGCAGAAGCGGTCCGACCGTTCGGCGTTTACCAACGTTTTCGCCTACTGCCCGGACGGGGGGACGCTGGAGCTGTTCGCCAGGGGCGGCAGGAAGGTGATCGTGCCCCTCCAATCGCTGTTCTGCAAGTCGGTGCTGGACACCGACGTCGATCCGGCAGACCCGCAAGAGAGTGCCTTTCAGCTCGACCACCTGAAGAACCGTAACGTGGCGCTCCCGACTGACCCCCAGGACCGCATCGCCGAGGTCCAGGTCCGCAGTTTGCGACTGGAGGTCGTCGGGGCCCCGCGGCGCCGGATCACACTGGACGCCGATCCGCAGGGCCACCGGGGCGACATCTACCAGATGGTCGAGCGTTACCTCAACGCCGCCGCCCTGCCCTTGGCGAAGCTCCGCGTCACGCACGCCAAGTTCTGCCTGACCTTCATGCACGAAGGTCCTGGCCGGGCCAGGACGTTGACCTTCAATGTCGGCCTCAACTCCTGCGACCTCAAGAGCAAGCCCGAGGACATGAGGGCCGTCGGCGAACGGTGCCTGAAGCTCTGGGGGATCGCCGATGCGTGATCCGATGGAGCTGTTCTGGGCAAGCCTTGAGTCCGAGCGCCCGCTGTTCACTGCGGCTGACCTGCGCCGCTGGCCCGAAGGCTGCGGGAAGGCCCTGTGCGAGATCGGGCTTCTCCGGCCGGCGGAGAACGCCACGCATGTGGTCTGCCCCGGCTGCGAGGCGGGCCACGTGGAGCCGGTCGTGCCTCACGACGGCCCCGGCGGCGTGCGGTTCTACGTCCGCTGTCCGGAATCGCTGCGCGTCCAGGTGCCGGCCGATCACCTGCAGCAGTGGACCTTCGACATTGCCGCCCTGGTCAAGCTCCTGGCCGGTGCGCTGATGCCGAAGGCCCGCTGCCGCGAGATCGTCCCCGAGCGGCTGTGGAAGCTCTGCGCGCTCCCCTGGCGCGAATCCAGGCGCGAGGTGTTCCTCGCGCGGGGCTTGGGCTGGGCGGACGGTGTAACGGTCGCTGCCGGAATTCCGCCGGTGGGCAGGCCGATCATCCTCGTTCCCGACGGCCTGCCTCAGGAGGGCGCATTCGCGGGCAGTTCGCCGGTGCTGGTTCCGCTGTCACGCGTCGCGGCACTTGAGGGCGGGAAGCTCCAGGTCGATCTGACCGACATGGCGGCGGTAGTCAACGAGTCCGACATGGCCTCGCGTCTCTCGGCCGCAGAAGCTCTCCATGAAGCCCCGTCAAAGAAGCTCCGGCAGATCGTTCGTCAGACCCAGGCCACCGCCCTGACGGACGACGTCCTCGTCGCGGCCTATGCCCGATACGGATCGTACCGCAAGGCCGCCGACGCCCTTGTCGCCGAGGGCCAGCAGACCGACCGGTGGGCCGTCGAGCGGGCCGTCAAGAGGATGGGCGGCGCCGAGAAGGTCCGCCGCATCGCCGATAGCCAATCGATGCGAAGGACTGTCGCGTCGCACCGACGCGACAGCGGCAGAAAAATCCTCCATCCCTCAAAACCTCCTGATTCTCAATGACTTACGCCCTGCCGCCTGAGGCGGCGGGGACCATCTCTTCCCGCGAAAACCGCGACACCGCGGCTGCCGGGTGAGGCCGAGAGGCCAGATCCCGGAAGTCGCCGGTGTCGCGGCTGTGTTTGGGGGCGGCGCGTGCCGCCCGCACAGTCCCTTCCGCGTCTGAGCTGATCTCACCCGGGCAGTTGCCTCCGGCCTCGGAGGCACTATGCCCAGGGAAGCGGTTCACACGGCGGTCACGTCGGAGTACGTCCGGAAGCTCATCAGGATCAAGGCCAGGCAGCTTCGGATGCGCCCGGAGTTCAGGGGCGCCGAGTCCGAGGAACTCCGGCAGGAGCTAACGCTCCACATCCTCCAGAAGGCCCACCTCTTCGACCCGGCCCGGGGGGCGGTCAACACCTTCATCGCCACGGTCGTGAACACGGCCGCCGCGATGATGTGCCGCGACCGCAAGCGGCTCAAGCGCGGCGCGGACGCGGCGGTGCAGTCGCTGGAGGAAAGGGCCCACGTCGGAGAGGACGGCGAGGACGTCACCTTCGCCGAGACGGTGCAGGAGTCGGACCTGCGCCGCCGCAGCGGCGGCGAGGCCTCCGACGAGCTCGCCCGGCGCCTGGCGGCGGCGGACTTCTCCGACGCGCTTAGCCGCCTGGAACCCCGGGCCCGTGATGTCGCCAAGCTGTTGATGGGCGGCGCCCGCGAGGCGGCCGTCGCGGCCGCACTGGGCATCTCCCGCCGGCAGGTCCGCAAGGCCGCCGAGGCGATCCGGGAGCGGCTTGATGCGGCGGGGCTGGCCGACCCGCCGGCCGGCGGGCAGGGCGCCGGCCCAACGGCATAGATAACAGGATAGGCGGACATCGCAAGCCCCGCCGCGAAAGGACAGCCGACCGTGAGTGAAGCCTACCGCTACAAGTTCCGCCAGGATGTGGACCTGCATGAGGCCGAGTCCACGCTGCTGCTGTCGATCCTGGCCGCCGAGGGCCTCTTCGGCGCCGCGAGGGTCCGGATGGACGCCGGCTACGCCGTCGACGGCAGCATCCGCGCCATCGTAGTGGATGCCTCGACCGACGTCGGTCAAGCAGTCTGCTCTATTCTCACGGCCTTCCTCCAGCGAGAGTTCGGCGGCTCGGCGTTCGGCGTCCGCGCCGTGGAGGCTCAGGACGGGCCCATCGCAAGGGAGTGCGAGCGATGAGGTCCGTCCTGACCTTCTCGGCCATCAACTGCTTCCGCAACTGCCCGCGGAAGTTCAAGCACCGCTACATCGACCTCCTGCGGCCGGTGGAGAAAGCCGAGGCGCTGGCCTTCGGCGACGTGATCCACCAGGCGCTGGAGCGGTGGCACACCCGCCCGGCCGACAACCGGCGGATGCTGGAGGTGCTGGCGCTGCTCGACGCCAAGTACCCCGGCCGGGACACCAAGGCCACGCAGAAGTCGGCCTGGCACCTGGCGCGGGCGATGATGATGGGTTACGTCGAGCGGTACGCCCAGGAGGAATTCGAGGTCCTCCACGCCGAAAAGCAGTTCGAGGCCGAAATCCGCAACCCCGACACCGGCCGGCTCAGCCAGACGTTCACCATCGCCGGCAAGGTCGACGGGATTGTCCGAGTGGGCGACGAACTGTACCTGCTGGAGCACAAGACGGCCTCATCGCTCACATCGGACTACCTCGACCGGCTGTGGACCGACACGCAGATCGCCCTGTACTGCTTCTACCTCCGGCAGCAGGGCTTCCCCATCGTCGGCGTCATCTACAACGTCCTGTTGAAGTCCCGCCTTCAGCAGCGCGCCGGCGAGACGGACGCCGAATTCGAGGCCCGACGCACGGCGCTGGCGGCCAAGAACAAGAGCGGCAAGTCCACGGCCAAACGCCAGGAGCCCGAGTCTGACGAGCAGTTCGCCGCCCGCCTCCACGAGTGGTATACCCGGTCGGAGGCCTTCCACCGCGAGCGCATCTACCTCTCCGAGGACCGCCTGGCGATGCTCCAGGAGGAGGTCTGGGAGATCACGCAGCAGTACCTGGACGCCAAGGGCCGCGGCAAGTGGCTGATGAACACGTCCAACTGCTTCAGCTACCAGCGGCCCTGCGAATACCTGCCGTACTGCCAGAGCAGCTTCAACCCCAACGTCCGCGACAACCTCTACCAGATCGTCCCTGCGCACGAGGAGCTGGCGACCGCCGCCGTCGCGGAATCCACCGACAGCGACTTCTAAGGAGCAATCCTCATGGCCATCGCGCTACCCAAGGAAAAGACCAAGCTCTCGCTGGACCTGTCCAGAAAGACCATCTTGGTGTACGGCCCGCCGAAGATCGGCAAGTCGACCTTCGCCAGCCGGTTCCCCCACGCCTTGTTCTTCGAGTGCGAGCCGGGGCTGAACGAGCTGGAGGTCTTCAAGGTCCCCACGTACTCGTGGGCGGACTTCCTGGCTGCCTGCAAGCTCGTCGCCACCGGCGATCACCCGTTCAAGACCATCGTCGTCGATACGGTGGACAATGCCTTCAAGCTCTGCAGCGAGCACATCTGCGCCCAGCAGAAGATCGACTACGAGGGCGACCTGGAGCACGGCAAGGGCTGGGCGTTCGTGAAGAACGAGTGGCACCGCGTCCTGACGCGGCTGGCCAGCCTGCCGTACGGGCTGGTCCTGATCAGCCACGCCACCGACAAGCAGATCAAGACGCGGACGGAGGAGTACACCAAGACCCAGCCCAGTCTGCCCGACCGGGCCCGCAACGTCGTGCTGGGGCTGGTGGACATCATCCTGTATTGCGACACGATTACCCGCAAGGGCAAGGACGGCGGCGCCACCATCGAGCGGGTGATTCGCACCAAGCCCAACCCCGCCTACGAGGCCGGCGACCGCACCGGGCGGCTGCCGGAGACCCTCGCTTTGGACTTCACCGCGTTCTGCAAGGCCTTCGCGGAAGGCCGGCAGGCTGCCCAGACTGCCGCCCCCAACGGCAAGGAGACCAAGTAATGACCCCCGAAACGAATGCCTTCGATCAGCCCGAGTATGACCCCAACGCTCCCGACCAGGTCGGCGGCGGCGTGGACCTCGCGGCCTTTGACGAGGAGTACGAGCAGGCCGAGGCCCCGGCCTTCGACGAGGTGCCCGACGGCAAGTACCAGGTCCGCATCGAGTCCGTGAGGATGGCCGAGAGCCAGAAGCACGACCCGATGATCAAGTGGGACTTGATCGTCATCTCCGGCCAGTTCGAGGGCCGGCACATCTTCAAGAACTCGGTGATCACGCAGGCGTCGCTGCCCTTCGTCAAGGGCGACCTGAAGACCTTGGGCCTGCAGCTGCCCAAGTTCAGCGACCTGCCCAACCACCTGGAGGAGCTGCTGGACAAGCGGCTCCAGGTCACCAAGCGGACCAAGGACGAGTTCACCAACGTGTACTTCAACAAGCTCCTGGCCATCCCTGACGGCGGCGGGCTGCAGGGCGAACCCGCGCCCTTCTAGGCGGGCGAGGCGGGGCTGGGCGTTGGCGTACCCGCGAGGCTCATAACCTCGAGCTCGTCGGTCCGAATCCGACCCCCGCCTGTAGGGACGCGCGTGGGATGGCGTGCCGAACGGACCGGCCAGACTCCCCGCGCCCACGCGCGCCCCTCCAACATCCGCAAGGACCGGTGGAATGGACTTCCGAATCGTCATCGATACGCGAGAGCAGGAACCCTACGACTTCGACTGCGCAACGCAGCGCCGCAAGCTCGAGGCCGGGGACTACTCCGTGGCCGGCCTGGAGGACGCGGTGGCTGTGGAGCGTAAGAGTCTCCGGGACTTCGTCTCCACGGTGATCCACGACTTCACGCGGTTCGCGGTCGAGCTACAGAAGCTCTCGAAGCTCGGCGCCGCGTGCGTGGTGGTCGAGGCCGACCTGGACCAGGTCCTGCGCGGCCTGGCCGCCGGCGCGTGCGGCAACGTCGCGCCCGAGTCGCTGTTGGGGGCGACGGCGCACATCTCGCTGCACTTCGGTGTGCCCGTCTTCTGGTGCGGCAGCCGCCAGGCGGCGCGGGCCTTCACGGACGCCTTCCTGCGGATGTTCGTGCGCCTGCGGGCGCGGGGGGGCGAGCGGCCATGATCCGCATGAACTTCTACGACTACCTGAAGGAGGAACTGGCCCACGGCGGCCTGTGGGAGTGGGCCAAGGACCGGCCGTACCGGGAGGTCATCGCCAAGCCCGAGATCATCTTCGCCCACGAGCGGGCGTGGAAGCGGCTCCGGGAGGCGGAGGCCAGACATGACTGACACGCTGTGCCTCCGCAACACGCTGCACAGCCACCAGGAGCGCGACCGCCGCCGGCCGAGCACCGACAGCAACCGCTATCCCGGCCACGAGCAGCGGATGGCCTGGCACATGATGCAGGTCCGCAACCACGCCTGCCCGTGCGGCAGCAAGGAGCGCTTCGGCGCCTGCTGCTTGGGCAAGTGCCGCTGCAAGCGGTGCGGCAAGGTCTTCCTGCTTCCCGACGGCGGCCCGGAGGCCTGCCCCGCCTGCGGTTCGGACGAGGTGGCGGTCGTGCATCTGAAGGAGGTGTGCGGATGAGGACCTGCGAGGCATGCGGGCGGGAGTTCACGCTCGTCCATAGGGACCCGACCTGCCCGTACTGCGGCTACAACACCGACCCCCGGAGCCCTCTTCCGCGAAGCAAGGCGTCGCTGGCGCGGATGGAGCAGGACCGTCAGGAACAGGAAGAGAGGGAGCGGGAACTGAATGAGTATCTCGGCGCCGCCACAGACTGAATCCCCGGCGATCCGGGGCGTGGTGCACCGCGCCTTCTTCTCCAGCCCGTCGTTCTCGGCGGGGCTGCTGAGGACGGAGGACGGCAGCTTCGTCCGCTTCCGCGGGAGCTTTCATGCGACCGAGGGCGACAGCGTCGCGCTGATCGGCCGGTGGGTCAAGGACGCCAAGTTCGGCCGCCAGTTCGAGGTCGAGCAGCTCTGCTATGACCTGCCCGACACGCACGACGGGCTGGTTCAGTACCTGGCGTCGCATCCGGCCTTCAAGGGCATCGGCCTGAAGACCGCCGAGAAGCTCGTGGCGCACGCCGGGGACGGCGAGTCTCTGGACCGGCTCCTGCGCGGCGACCTGGAGGATCTGCACCGGCGGCTGCGGATTCCGCTGCCGGTGCTCCGGACGCTCCGCGACGCATGGATCGCCAGTGCCGCCGAGAACGAAATCCGCGCCTTCCTGGCGGGCTTCGGCCTGACTGGCCAGCAGACCACCACGCTGCTGGAGACCTACGGCAACGCCGTGGTCGGCATCCTGCGGAACGACCCCTACGTGCTCATCAAGCACCTCGACGGCTACGGCTTCAGACGGGTGGACAAGATCGCCCGCAGGATGGGCGTGCCCAAGAACCACCCCGGACGCATTGAGGCGGCGATCACATACTGCCTCACCGAGGAGCTGGCCGGCGGTCATACCTGGACGGCTGGCAGCGACCTGCTGGACAAGGCCAACGAGGTCCTGTTCCTGGACGGCCTCGACAGCCGCGACACCATCCGCAAATCCGCCGACTCCCTACTGGAAGAAGGGCGTATCGTCGCCGACGGCAGCGCCGTCAGCACGTCTTGGATCAGGGACGCCGAGAGGCTAATCTTCGACACCCTTCGGACGCACGCCCGGGCCGTGAGCCCCATTCCGCACGCAGCCGATCCGCGCCTCAATGCCCGCCAGCAGGTTGCCTTCGACAACGCGCTGAGCCACAGCATTTCCGTCATCTCCGGGGGGGCCGGCACAGGCAAGACGTTCGTCGTGTCGCGCCTGGCCGAGACGTTCCGCACCCGTGGCATCTCGGCCGCTCTCTGCGCACCGACGGGCAAGGCCGCCAAGCGGATCGAGGAGCTGATGCGCCTTCACGGCGTGGACCTCGAGGCCGCCACAATCCACCGCCTGCTGCGGTATGACGGCCGCCGCTTCAATCTCGTCAGCCTCTCCGACGGGATCATCGACACCCCTCAGCCGGGCCGAACCGGCGAATCCCATCCCGGCTACGACGCCGTCATCGCCGACGAGGTGTCGATGGTCGACGTCCCGCTGCTGGCCGAGCTGCTCAGGCGGATCGACTTCGCCAGGACGCGCCTGGTCCTGGTGGGCGACCACAACCAACTGCCGCCGGTTGGCCCGGGCAACGTCCTGCGGGACGTCATCCACCACAACCTCGCGCCGACGACCGTGCTGACAGAGGTGGTCCGCCAGGCGGGAATCCTCAAGGCCAACAGCACGAGGATTCTCTCGGGCGCCGTCGCGCCCACGGCCGTCAACGACCCGGCGTGGGCCGTGATCGACTCGTTTCGCGAGGCCGGGCACATCGCGGCCTACTTGCGCGAGCTGATCCTGAGGATGATCCCCGAACGGCTGGGCTACGACCCGGTCTGGGGCGTCCAGATCATCACACCCACGCACAAGGGGCCGCTGGGCACGAAGGCCATCAACGAGATGATGCAGTTCCTGCTGCACGGGCGCGCCGAGCGGAGGTTCGCCGTCGGCGACAAGGTCATTCAGACGGCCAACGACTATGAGATGGGCGTGATGAACGGCACCATCGGCCGGGTCGTGGACTGCGGCCGCGACGGCTGCCACGTGGATTTCGACGGGCGAATCCACGAGATCGGCCGGGATCGGTTGGGCAACCTCCAACTCGCCTACGCGCTGACCGCCCACAAGGCCCAGGGCAGCGAGTTCCCCTGCGCCGTCGTCATCTGCCACAGATCCCACTACTTCGCCGACCGCAACTGGCTCTACACCGCGGTGACGCGGGCCGCGAAGACCTGCATCCTCGTGGGCGACCGCTGGGGCCTGCAGCACGCCGCCGACAAGAACAACACCATCGCCAGGCGCACGTTCCTGGGGCTGTGGTCGGCGCGGGCGGCCCGGACGCCGGGCACGGAGGGAACTCCATGAACCGGCTGGCCATCGAGCGCGTCGCCCACGAGGGTATCCACGCCGCCACGGCGCGAAGCGGGCCCTTGCCCGCGAACTTCTCGGACCTGATCACGCGGATGCTCCGCCGCGCCACATTCGTGGACGCCCGGGCAATCCGGGACATGGTGGACGGCCAGGGCATCAGTGAGATCGTTGACGGCCCCGAGCCGAGAATGCCGTGGCCGGCCGTGTGGGCAGACTTCGCATGCTCCGTTGATGACCGCGACGCCGGGGCGGTGCTCGCGGGTCAGACCCCGGGCGGCATGGTGGTCGCGTACCTGATCGTCGCGATTGCCGGCCGGCCCCCGTGCCTGATCGGTTATGCCGAGTGGGACGAGCACCTGCCGATCAAGGGCTGCCGCCAGGACGGGCGGGATCTGCAGGTATACCAGCCCGTTGAGGTCGTCGAGGAAGGCTTCGCCAGGAACACCGCCGACATCGCCATTTCCCAGCTCGTCGGGTTCTTCCACCTGCTGAGGCTCCTGCAGTGCAGGAATATCAGCTCGCGGCCCGCCCCGGCGGCGCTACGGCCGGTCGTTTCCGAGCGGCTCAGCCGCCGGTACGGCCCCGCCGAGGGCGGATACCGGATGCACACCGTCACGATCAGGATCGGGCGGGAAAGAACCGTTCCCCTCGCGTCCGTTGCCGCTCAGAACCGAGACTTGCCCCTGCACTTGGTTCGCGGGCACTTCAAGCACTATTCCCCCGACGCGCCGCTCTTCGGCAGGTACGCGGGCTGGTGGTGGTGGGCGCCCCAGCTTCGCGGCAGCGGCCGCAACGGCGTCGTGGACAAGAACTACAGGATCGCCGCCGATCAGCCTGTGGAAGCGGGAGCTGCGCTATGAGCGACTCGCCGCGCGATCCCGCAACAGAAACACCGCCTCGGCAATCGCCGGCCGTGGAGAACATCCCGCCGGCCCTGCGCGCCCTGCCCCAGTGGGTTGGGTGGAAGTACATCGAGCGCGACGGCAAGCCCACCAAGTGCCCCGTCAACGTCAGGACCGGGGCGATGGCGGATTCCACCGATCCCTCGACATGGGCGCCCTTCGACGAGGCGCTGGCCGCTTACGGGCAGTCGTCGGACCTCGCGGGCGTGGGGTTCGTCTTCGCCGCCGGGGGCGGCTTCTGCGGCGTCGACTTGGACGACAGCATCGATCCGTCCACCGGGCAGCTCAAGCCCTGGGCCGCTGAGATCGCCGGGAAGCTGAACTCCTACACGGAGATCTCCCCGTCTGGCCGGGGCGTGAAGGTATTCCTCCGCGCCGCCAAGCCGGGGGCGCGCTGCCGCAGGGGCTACGAGGACGGCGAGATCGAAATCTACGACTCCGGCCGCTTCTTCACCGTCACGGCCCTGCGGATGGACGCCTTCAGCCCCGACGTGGAAGAGCGTCAGGCGCAGCTTGAAGAGCTGTACGCTGCGGTGTTCGGCGGGTCCGATCCGCCTTCACCGCCGGCAGCCCCGGCACCCGTGCCGGCAGCGTCCGCCCCGGCTCCCGCCCTCGATGACGACGAGGTCATCCGCCTGGCCAGCCGCGCCCGCAGGAACGGCCGGAAGTTCGCCGCCCTGTGGGAAGGGCGATGGAACGACTACTTCAACTCGGCCAGCGAAGCCGACTCGTCGGTGATCTTCACGCTGGCCTTCTACACCAAGGACGCCCCGCAGATCGACCGCGTGTTCCGGCGCAGCGGCCTCATGCGGGACAAGTGGGATGAGCCGCGAGGCGAGAGTACCTACGGCCGGGAGACTATCGCCAAGGCGCTGGCGAAGGTCACGGGGCAATACCAGCCCCGCGGCAGGCGGGTTGCGAAGACCGCAGCCGCTAAGCCGGGCCCACCCGATGCACCGGTGCCCGCTGAACCAACAATGCTCTTGCCCCTCGGCTCGCGCGACCCGGACACCGGCAGGCTGGTTCTGTCCATGTCGCGGACGCTGCCGACGGCCGAGGCCTATGTGCGGGAGTTCCGCACCCACGCCGACGGCCGCACGCTCCACAGCTACGCCGGCATCCTAATGGGCTGGCAGGGCAACCGCTACGCCGAGGTCGAGGATGAGACGATCAAGAACCAGATCCAGCCCTGGCTGCATGATGCCGTCCACTACGTCTGCAACCGCCGGACAAAGGAGATGGAACTCAAGCCCTTCCCGGCCAACCCGGGCACAATCAAAGCCGCCCTGGACTCGGCCCGCACGCTGACGCACCTGCCGGCCAGCCTGACGCCCCCGTTCTGGCTGGGCGATCCGGCCGGCAGGACCGACCCGCGGGAAGTCCTCTCCTGCAGGACGCTGAACCTGCACATCCCGGCCGGGCGGGTCTTCCCGGCCACGCCGGCGCTGTTCAACACCAACTCGCTGGAGTTCGACTACGATCCCGATGCCGAAGTGCCTGAGAAGTGGCTGCGATTCCTGGATGAGCTGTGGGGAAGCGACGCCGAGTCCGTCGGGCTCCTGCAGGAATGGTTCGGGTATTGCCTGACCGCCGACACCAGCCAGCAGAAGATGCTCCTGCTGCTGGGGCCCAAGCGCTGCGGCAAGGGCACCATCGGCCGCGTGCTGACCCGCCTGGTGGGCGCCGGCAACGTGGCGGGGCCGACCACATCCAGCCTGGCCGGCCCGTTCGGGCTCCAGCCGCTCATCGGAAAGTCGCTGGCCATCGTCTCGGACGCCCGCTTCAGCGGCAACGACATCGCCATCGTAACCGAGCGGCTGCTGTGCATCAGCGGTGAGGACGCCCTGACCATCGACCGCAAGCATATCGGGTCGGTGACGATGAAGCTGCCCACCCGGTTCATGTTCCTGACCAACGAGCTGCCCAGGGCCAACGACGCCTCCGGCGCGCTAGCCGGGAGATTCCTGGTGCTGCGCTTCACCAGGAGCTTCTTCGGGCGGGAGGACAAGGAGCTGACGAACAAGCTGCTGACCGAGCTGCCCGGCGTCCTGCTCTGGGCGCTGCAGGGCTGGCAGCGCCTGCGCGAGAGGGGGCGGTTCGTCCAACCGGCGGGGGTCGAGGACGCCATCGGCGATCTGGAAGACCTCTTCAGTCCTGTCGGGGCGTTCGTGCGCGACCTCTGCGTCGTGGGGATGGGCAGGTCGGTGGAGGCAAGCGAGCTCTTCGCGTCGTGGCGGGAATACTGCCAGACCATCGGGCGGACGAACATGGGGACGATCCAGACCTTCGCCCGCGACCTGCGCGCCGTCGTTCCGGGCCTGCGAGTCAGCCAGCCTCGGATGGCCGGGGGACGGATGCGCTGGTACGAGGGCATTGCGCTGGCCGGTGCGCAGGATGATGCGCAAGGGGGTGCGCGCGATGGTGAATAGCCCCTGCAAAGCATGTTACGCTGCCTTGGCACGCGGTGGCACGCGTGCCGGCACGCAGTCCTTCGTAAACCTGAAGACCAATGCAAACAAGCATTTAGATGCTGTTGGCACGCGGTGGCACGCGTATTTCCCAAAAATCACGCACGCGTACGGGCGCGCATGCGCGCACACGCGCACGCGCGAGAAGGCGGATAGCTGCAAGCGCACGGAACGCGTGCCACCGCGTGCCAGGACGAACCAGGCTTCTATCGCCAGCGCTGACGTTGGCGGCCCTGTCGGGAGGTCCACGCATGTACGAGTTCCGCAGACCGGCGCGGACCACTGCGCCTTCACGTTCCCTCGCGAGCCTCACGGAGGACGAGCGCTGCGCATGGGAGGAGCGGGTGGCCATCTGCACCATCGACGGCGGGCTGCCGGAGGAGCGGGCGAAAGAGATCGCATGGGCGCAGATCAAGGCCGGTCGAATGGCGCGGTCAGTATCGCATTCGGCGTAGCGGGGTCGCGCCACGTTGGCGCAGGTTCGACGATCTCCCTCCGAGCCGAGCAAGGATACGGCCCGCCAGCGGCGCGCCGCGGTGGCGCGGCATGGCAAAGAGGGCAAGGTGGGCAAGATCGCATAGGTACTCCGCCGGCTTCTGTTGCGGAAGACGGCGGCGGGAACAGTCGGGAATGGAGTTTCTGTTGGTTGCCGGTGAAAGAACACGGATGAACCGGGCCCGGCCAGACGCCGGGCTGGTACGGAAAGGACTGGAGACAGCCATGCAAGTCAGACTGGTGAACATCGACAACGTGAAGCCCTACGAATCCAACCCCCGCGTCAACGAAGGCGCGGTGGATGCCGTGGCGGCGAGCCTGCGGGAGTTCGGATTCAGACAGCCCATCGTGGTGGATGAGCAGAACGTCATCATCGTCGGCCACACGCGGTGGAAGGCGGCGAAGAAACTGGGGCTGGCCAAGGTACCCGTCCACGTCGCCAGAGACCTGACTCCGGAGCAAGCGAAGGCCTATCGGCTGGCAGATAACCAGACGAACACGCTGGCCGAGTGGAACTACGAGCTTCTGCCCATCGAGCTGAAGGACCTCCAGGCGGCGGACTTCAACCTGGACCTGTTGGGCTTCGACGCCGAGGAACTGTCCAGGCTTCTCGATCCGGGCGTCCAGGAAGGACAGGCCGACCCGGACGAGGTGCCCGCGCCGCCGGATGAGGCCGTCACCCGCCCCGGCGACCTGTGGCTGCTGGGCAACCACCGCCTTCTGTGCGGCGACAGCAGTAAGGCCGAGGACGTCGACCGGCTGCTGGACGGCGCGGCGGTCCAGTTGGTCAATACCGACCCTCCGTATAATGTCGGCGTCGCCAGCCGCAGCAACAACGCCATCGCCGCCTCCGGCGACCGGCCCATCGGCCAGCAGGGCATGGACATCGCCATCCGCAAGGGCGAGCACAAGGTGGACAAGAAGCTGCGGGCCAAGGACCGCGCGCTGGTCAACGACTTCATCTCCGACGAGGAGTTCGCCCGCTTGCTCCGCGCGTGGTTCAGCAACATCCAACGCGTGCTGGAGCCCGGGCGGTCCTTCTACATCTGGGGCGGCTACTCCAACATCTGGAACTACCCCAACGCGCTGAAGGAGTGCGGGCTCTATTTCAGCCAGATGATCATCTGGGTCAAAGAGCACCCGGTCCTGACGCGCAAAGATTTCATGGGGAACCACGAATGGTCGTTCTATGGGTGGCGCGAGGGGGCGGCGCACAAGTTCTTCGGGCCCGCCAACGTCACCGACGTCTGGTCGGTGAAGAAGGTCAACCCGCAGTCGATGGTGCACCTTACCGAAAAGCCCGTCGAACTGGCCGTCCGCGCCATCTCGTACTCCTCGCTGGCGGGCGAGAACGTCCTGGACCTGTTCGGCGGCTCGGGCAGCACGTTGATCGGCTGCGAGCAGACTCACCGCAAGGCCTTCCTGATGGAGATCGACCCGCTGTACTGCGACGTGATCGTGCAGCGATGGGAACAGTTCACCGGCAAGAAGGCCGAGCGGATCACCGCCCGGGAAGCCGTGGAGGTGGGCGCATGATCTACCTGGCGTCGCCATTCAGCCACCCCGACCCGGCCGTCCGCCGCCGGCGCTTCAAGGCGGCGGCCCGGGCAACGGCCAGGCTACTCCTTGCCGGCGTCGACGCCTTCTCGCCGGTGGTGCACTCGGCCCCCGTCGCGGCATGCGGCCTGGACGACATGGACCACACGTTCTGGATGCGGGTGGACCGGCCGTACCTGGAATGGTGTCACATGGTCATGGTCCTGACGCTCGACGGCTGGCGCGAGAGCCGGGGCGTGCATGTGGAGATCGCCCAAGCACGGGGCATGAACAAGCCGATCTGCTTCATCGCCCCCGGCGACCTAGGCGTGCGCGACGTGCCCGCCGGGCCGCACTTGAGGGTGGTGAGGACATGAAGGTCGCCCGCGTATTCCCGCGCCGCACCAGCGCCACGCCGGATGACGAACTGGCGTTCGTCGGCGACCCGCCGCTGTTCCTCCCGGCGGTCGATGAGGTGCATGTGTCCTGCACCTTCACCTGGGACAGGCCCGAGGCCGAGCGGCTTGCCCGGGCGTGGGCCAACCAGGGCTACAAGGTGCTCCTGGGCGGGCCGGCGTATGACGCGCCGGGTGGCGAGTTTACGCCCGGCATGTACGTCAAGACCGGCATGACATTCACCAGCCGGGGCTGCATTCGCCGCTGCCCGTTCTGCTTCGTGCCCCGGCGCGAGGGCAGGCTCCGGTTGCTGGACATCAAGCCGGGATGGGACATCCTGGACAACAACCTGCTGGCCTGCCCGCGCGGGCACATCGAGGCCGTCCTGGACATGGTGGAAGCACAGCCCCGGGCGGCGCGGTTCACCGGCGGCATCGACGCGCGGCTGTGCCGGCCGTGGTTCGCCAGGCGGCTCGGGCGGATGCGCGTGCGGATTCTCTACACAGCCTATGACGTGCCTGGGGCCAGGCCCGCCGTGGAACGGACTATCAAAATGCTGCGGGACGAAGGCCTCACCCAGCGGCAGGTCGGCTGCTACGTCCTGGTGGGCCAGGACGGGGACTGCATGGAGCACGCCGAGGCCCGGCTGGAGTGGGTCTTCCAGACCGGCGGGACGCCGTTCGCCATGTTCTACCGGCCTGCGGACGACCTGCGATTCACGATTCCCCCGACGTGGCGTTCGTTCGTGCGGAAGTGGAACCGCCCGGCCTGCATCTTCGCCAGCCACGATGGCGCTGCGGGGAGTGACATGACCGAGAGCGCCCCGGCCGCCGGGGCCAGGGCGCTGGAGGAGGTGATGGCGTGATGCTACACGGGAAGCGGCTTGACCTCGAAGGCGCACACCCAAAGCTCGCCGTCGGCTGTGCGGTGCTCGTCGCACTGATCGCCGCTGGTGACGTCCACGCGATAGGCGGTTCCGGTGTCGTCGGTCTCGACCTCGCGGACGATTGCCTGTGCCTTCTGAAGGCCCTGGTCGATGCTGACGGCCACGCGCGTCCCGACGCCGATGGCGGCGCGGCCCGCCTGCCGGACGGGCAGGTCCAGCCGACGGCGAAGGCGAGCCGCCGACCGAACGCGGACGGTTCGCTTGGTCTGCTCGTTCACCGCGTCCCACCCGCCGTAGGGACTCTCGCCCGTGATGCGGACGGGGACGACCTTGCCGCTGACCTTCGCCGCGTAGACACCGCCGATGATGACCTCGTTCTTCTTCATGGTCTACTTTGCCTCCTTCCCGGCGGCGGTGCGAGCGGCGATGCCCGCGGCCGTCAACTCAAAGTGGCCCCGGTCGATCTTGCGGAACCGGCTGGCGTCGCCCTTGACGGCGATCTCGCGGATGATGGCCGCGTAGATGGTCGCCGCCGGCGTCTTGCCGTTGGTCTTCCACAGGCCCGTCTCCAGCATCCGCTTGACCATGTCCGCCGTGTTCATCGGCTTGCCCGCTTCGGCCAGCACGGCGACCGCCGCGTCCAACCCGCTGGGCTTGCGCTCCTTCTTCGTCTTGGGCGTGGCGGCAGCCCTGGGCTTCTTGGTCTTGGGCTCGGCCGCTGCCACAGGAGCGTCCTTCGGCTTGCGCCGGGCCTGCCACTGCTCGACCGTCTCGCCAGCGCCCTTGACGGCGTCCGTGCAGGTCTTGACCGTCTTGCCGCTGGACATGCAGACGCCCTCGTAGCGCCCGTGCCCCAGCGACTTGTCGATCCGCACTGGCAGGAACGTCCCGCCGACCTTCGCGCTGTACACCAACCCGATCTGAATCTGCTTCTTCGCCATGGTACTGCTCCTTATGTTGGGCCCGGCCACGCGCCGGGCGGTTGCTCAAAGTCCGACTTCCTCGCTGAGGGCGTTGTACTGCTCGCCCAGCATGTCCAGCAGTTGCGCGGTGAACCACGCGACCTCGCCGTTGACCTTCTCGTCCTTGGTGTTCACCAGGCCGTGGAGATGGGCCGCGATGGCGGCGACCGCCTGCGGCGAGAGGTTGTCCCGCATGACCTCCTGGACGACCTCGCGGGGCGAGCCGGTGTAGGTGAAGCGGTGCTCGCACGGCTTGCACCCGAGCTCGTGGTCGCGGTCCCAGAAGGCGAGGATTTCCGCGTGGCTGTAGCCCTTGCCCCGCAGGTACTTCAGGTCGGTGGGCGAGTACATGGGGTGCCTGGCGATGCGGTCGGCCGTGCTCTCGTTGTTCTTGCTCATGGTGGTCTCCTACCGGCTGCGGACGATGGTCAGTTGCCACTCGGTGCTGTCGGCCATCGTGATGACCAGCCCGGCGTTGTTGGTCAGTACGCCTTCCTCTTCGAACGTGCGGACGCGCTGCACGTCGGCCAGGGCGCTGGCGCTGTCCAGCCCGGCGTCGGCGCGGTCCTCGTCGTCCATGAAGGCGAGCTCTTCCAGCAGGCTCTTGATGGCGTCTTGGAGTTCGTTCTCGTTCACGGTCGTGTCCTTTCAGTTGGTGCGTGCGGCCCGGATGCACTCGTCGCGGTGGGCGCGGGCCTCGTCCACCAGCGCGGCCAGTTCGGGGTCGCTGCAGTCGATGCCGCGCTCGCGGACTTCCTTCACGAGGGCGTCGAGGCAGTCGGCGGCGTCGAGCAGGACCTTTCTCACGTGCTTCTTCTTGGCGGGCGTCATGATGCTTCGCTCCTTTCTCGCGGCTGGTCAGTCGGCGAGCTGCTGAATCAGCCGGTAGTAGTCGTGGATCATCGAGTTCGTCCCGCGGCAGCCGTCCAGCGCCTCCTGGAGCGCGGTGGCCACGGCGAACTGCTCGTTCTCGGACCGGGCGCTGGCGGTCAGCTTGCGGATGCGGCTGTGGACGCCGAACCGCCCGCATCGCGGCGTGGAGATGGTCACCTCGATGACGTTCTCGCCGCTGGCGCGCTGGATGGTGCCGGTGGCGCCGCTGTCGCCCTGGATGTCGATTCGCGTGATCTTCATGGTCGTCTTCCTTCACTCGGCGTTCAGCGCCAGGATGGTGCTGGGCGTGTAGCCGCACCGGCGGGCCTCGGCGTTGATGGCCTTGCGGACGGCGCTGCCGGGGGCGTGGGACTCGTAGATGGCGGCCAGGCGCTTCCAGCCGAGCGTCTCGATCCGCCGCCGGCCGTTGCGGCCCCGGGAAAGCAGCCAGTCGAGGTCCACCGTGGCCGGGTCGCGGTCGCGTCCGGCGAGCTTGATGGTCGTGTTCTTCTTCATCGCGGTTTCCTTTCGCATGTTCATGAACACATCAGGCCGTGGCTTTCGCGCCCCGCCAAGGGGATTCGGCCCGGATCATGCAGATTTCTGCATGCCACATGATTCGCAAAGGCAAAGACTTATGGCAACCCGCAAAGATTCCGGCATGATTCCCAGGCCCCCGGCCGATAACCCGCCCGCCCCCGGCGGCCCCGGGGCGGACGGCCCGGCCGCCGGGGCGGTGAACCCCCTGGCGCTGACCGTCGCCCAGGCGGCGAAGGTGCTGTCGGCCGCCGGCGTCGGGGCGGTGACGGAGGAGATGATCTGTCGGCACATCGACGCCGGCGCCCCGGTGACGGCAGACGGGCGGATCAACCTGGTGCATTACGCCGCGTGGCTCAACCAGCGCATGAACCGGGAGGACCATGGCGCGTGACGTGAAACAACTCTCCCCGACGGACCTGGTGCGGCTGGTGAACTCCACGCCGCTGGGGACCGTGCTGTCGGCGCCGCGGCTGCACCGGCAGATGAACCAGGCGGGCCTGCGGATCGGCGACGGCCGGACGGTCCACCTGGTCAAGTACGTCGCGTGGCTGGCGCTGGAGGCCGAGCGCCCCCGGCCCGCGCCGATGAGCTACGAGGAAAAGAAGCGCCGGGAGGCCGAGCGGAACCGCCTCAAGGCCCTGGCCGGGCAGGACATCGGCCCGCTGCCCGACGTGGCCGACTGGCGCCGCCGGCAGGAGGCCAGCGCCAGCTTCCAGGTCTTCTGCAGGACATACTTCCCGCGCGTGTTCTACCGGCCGTGGTCGCAGGACCATCTGCGCGTCCTGGCGAAGATCGAGCGGTGTGTCCTGAAGGGCGGGCTGTTCGCCTTCGCCATGCCGCGCGGCAGCGGCAAGACGGCCATGGCCAGCCTGGGCGGCCTGTGGGCGGTGCTGATCGGCGCCCGGCCGTTCGTGTGCCTGATCGGCGGCGCGAAGGACGCCGCCCAGAAGCTGCTGGCCAACATCCGCGCCACGATCCTCTCGCCGGAGCACGAGGCGTTCCGCGCGGACTTCCCCGAGGCGCTGCACCCGCTGTGGATGCTCCGCAACAACGCCCGGCGCCAAGGCGGCCAGCACATCGACGGCGAGCTGACCTTCTGCACGTGGGGCCACGACCGGCTGGTGTTTCCGACCGTCGCCGCCGAGCAGCTACCCGAGACGCTGCGCGAGGCGGGCTTCGAGCAGTCGCCCTCCGGCGGCTCGATCATCACCGTCACGAGTCTGGACTCGAACATGCGCGGCCAGCAGCACACTCGCGCCGACGGCACCATCATCCGCCCGTCGCTGGTGCTCCTGGACGACCCGCAGACGCGCGAATCGGCCCGCTCGGCCGACCTGACGGCCTACCGGCTTGCGCTGCTGAACGGTGACGTGCTGGGCATGGCCGGTCCCGGCGAGAAGATCGCCGCCTTCCTGGCCTGCACCAAGATGTATGAGGGCGACCTCGCCGACCGCGTGCTGGACCGGCGCAAGAGCCCCCAGTGGCAGGGCGAATGCACGAGGCTGGTCAACTCCTGGCCGACGGATGAGAAGCTCTGGGACGAATACCGCCGCATCCGTGACGAGTCGATGCGCCAAGGCAACGAGGGCCGCGAGGCGACGGAGTTTTACGGCAAGCACCGCGAAGCGATGGACGCCGGGTCGGACGTCGCCTGGCCCCAGCGGTACAACGAGGACGAACTGTCCGCGCTTCAGCACGCGATGAACTGGAGATTCGACATGGGCGACGAGGCCTTTAGCGCGGAATTCCAGAACGAGCCGGCCAGCCGGCAGGCGACCGCCGGCGTCCTGATGCCCGCCCAGGTGACCGAGCGGTTCAACGGGCGGCCCAGGGGCGAGGCACCGCTGGCGTGCAACAGGCTCACCGGCTTCATCGACATCCACAAGGAGCTGCTGTACTGGTGCGTCTGCGCCTGGCAGGACGACTTCACGGGCTTCGTGATCGACTACGGCACGCTGCCCGACCAGCGCAGGAGCTTCTTCTCGCAGAAGGACCCGCCCAGCCCGCTGGGCAAGGCGTTTTCCGGTATGGGCGACGACGGGGCGATCCAGGCGGGGCTGGAGAAGCTCGTGGAGAACCTGCTTCAGCGGCAGTGGCCCCGTGCCGGTGGCGGCGGCGTCCTGCGAATCGAGCGGCTGCTGGTGGACATGGGCTACAAGGGCGGGATCGCCGCCGCCGTCAAGCACAAGGCCGGCGGCGCGGCGATGGTCCTGTCCAGAGGCGTGGGCATCAAGGCCGGCAATCGGCCCATCAGCATGTACCAGCGCAAGCCCGGCTGGACGCTGGGGCACTACTGGTACTCGCCGAGCGTCACCGGCACACGCGAATTCCCGCATGTCTGCGTGGATGTGAACTACTGGAAGGCCTTCGTCCACGACCGGCTGGCCGCGGCGCCCGGTGAACCGGGTGCGATGACGCTGTTCGGCAAGTCGGCGGGCGAGCACGCACTGTTCGCCGAGCACGTGGCCGGCTCGGAGACCTGGACGCTGACCCACGGCCACGGCCGGGACGTGCGGGAATGGAAGCCCCGGCCCACGCGCCCGGATAACCACTGGCTGGACTGCCTCGTCGGCTGTGCCGCGGCGGCCTCGATGATCGGCGTGCAGCAGCCGGGCATGCAGGCCCCGCCGCGCCGCCAGCGGAAGCGGTACACACAGAAAGACCTGAGGAGGAAGTGGTGACCGGCGCCGCCATCAACCAGCGCAAGAGCTGGCCGCCCAACGCCGGGGCGGTCGGGCTGGAATGCCGCCGCTGCGGCTGCCGGCACTTCTACGTCATCTACACCCGCCGCGGGCCGGGCTCGTCGCTCGTCCGCCGGCGGGAGTGCAGGAACTGCGGGAAACGGATCACCACCGTGGAAAGGGAACTGGATCATGGAAGGTCTGACTGAGTTCGAGCTGGAAGTGCTGGAGAACCTGCCCGTCGAGCCGACGGGGCTGTCGCTGGCGGAACTGGCTGACGGGCTATTGGACGACCGCAGCCCCGCGGCGCGGGGCAAGGTGCGGCGCGCGCTGGAGCGGATCGCCGAGGCCCTGAACGGCCTGCACGTGCAGACCGGCAACGATGACCTCGGCGGCTTCGGCGTGAAGATGTACGGCATCCCGCTGCCAACGATGCCCCGTGTAAGGGTGTTCTTTGAGGAAAAGGCCCTCGTGAATGTCTAGCGGTAGACATCCGGCGGGATTGCGCTTCGCGCGCTTCTTACGGCGTGGGAAAATGGATGCACCATCGAAGTGAGTGTTTCGATGGCTGCGCGTGACAAGCGAATACCGCCCAAGGAACAGGGCCGGCCAGCCCTGGGCCTTCGGAGACGAAGCCGAAGCCCCACCTTCACCTGATCAGGTGTGGAGGTGGGGCTTTTTCTTTGGGCACACAGCGGGATGGAGCAGCGGCAGCTCGCGTGGCTCATAACCACGAGGCCTGCCTGCCGGCAGGCAGGTCCGGCTCCCGCGATTCGACAGGCTCACCACGGAGCAAGCATGGCAGACGAACTGGACAGCACGATTCGCGAGAACGCCACGGGGCCCAAGCGCGCCCGGGGCGACGCGGGCGAGATGGAGCAGCACCCGCTGAAGGACCAGATCGCCGCCGACAAGTACCTGGCCGAGAAGCGCGCCGGCCAGAACCCCGCCAAGGGATTCACGCGGGTCAAGATCGTCCCGCCCGGAACGGTGTAGGCACATGGGCTGGTGGCCATTCACAAGACGAAGCAGGCGCACGTCCGTCGGGCGAACGCTGATCGTCCGCGCCAAGTTCGACTCGGCCCAGACCAACGCCGACAATCGGCGGCACTGGGCCAACGCCGACCACCTGTCGGCGGATGCCGCCGCCAACCCCGAGGTTCGGCGCATCCTCCGCAACCGGTCCCGCTACGAGGTGGCCAACAACTCCTACGCCCGCGGGATCGTGCTGACGCTGGCCAACGACGTGGTCGGAACGGGGCCCAAGCTGCAGATGCTCACCGAGGATGGCCAGACGAACCGGCAGGTCGAGGCGGCCTTCGCCGCTTGGGCGAGGGCCGTGGACCTGCCCGGCAAGCTGCGCACCATGCGAATGGCCCGGGCCCAGGACGGTGAGGCCTTTGCCGTACTGTTCTCGAACGATGAGCTCGACTCCCCCGTGAAACTGGACCTGAAGCTGATCGAGGCCGACCAGGTTGCCACGCCGTCGGCACAGATCCGCCCGGCGCCCAACGTCGTGGATGGGATCGTCTTCGACGCGTTCGGCAACCCCTTGGAATACCACCTGCTGAAATCCCATCCGGGCGCGGGGGGAGGCGCCGGTTCGCTGGCCTTTGAACGCGTCCCGGCTCACAGCGTGATTCACTGGTTCCGCACGGACCGCCCCGGCCAGCGCCGGGGCCTGCCCGACCTTCTGCCGGCGCTGCCGCTGTTCGGGCACCTGCGCCGGTACACGCTGGCGGTCATCCTGGCGGCCGAGTCGGCAGCGAACGTCGCCGTGCTGATGAAGACCGGCGCCCCGGCCGGGGGCGAAGCGGCCGAGGTCGAGCCCATGACGGAGATGGAGTTCGCTCCGAACATGGCCGTCTTCACGCCCGAGGGCTGGGAGCCCAGCCAGATCAAGGCCGAGCAGCCGGCGACCACCTACGACATGTTCAAGCGGGAGATCCTCAACGAGATCGCCCGCTGCCTGAACATGCCGTACAACATCGCCGCCTGCAACTCCTCGGGCTACAACTACGCCTCGGGGCGCCTGGATCACCAGACGTACTTCAAGTCCATCCGCGTCGAGCAGTCCCACCTGGAGGCGGTGGTCCTGGACCGCATTCTGGACGCCTGGCTTGCAGAGGCCCTGAGAGTCCTCGGCGCCACATCGGAGGACGGCTTTGCCGCTGCCCACCAGTGGTTCTGGGACGGGCACGAACACGTCGACCCGGCCAAGGAGGCGACCGCCCAGGAGAAGCGCCTCCGCAACAACACCACCACGCTGGCCGCGGAGTATGCCCGCCAGGGCAAGGACTGGGAGACGGAGCTTCGCCAGCGGGCCAAGGAAACCGCCCTCATGAACGAGCTGGGCCTCTCCGCCGCACAGGCGGCGCCGAAGGCTCCGGCGAGCAAGGATGGCAACCGCAAGGATGAGGAGAACGACCGTGCCGCTGCCTAAGCGAAAGACCGGCGAGAGCGCCGAGAAGTTCATCGACCGCTGCATGGGCGACCCCGCGATGGTGCAGGAGTTCCCCGACGCCGCCCAGCGCCGGGCCGTGTGCCAGAGGCAGGTGGAAGGGAAATCGGCCGTCCCCGCCCCGGCGGAAGCTGTCGGGCCGATCACGCTGGTCAGCGAGCCAGGCGCCCTGAGCATCCGGGCAGGCATCGTCGAGGCCGGGGACGACCGTCCCAAGCTCCCGCGTTTCAGCATGGTCGCCTACACGGGCGGTCCCATGCGGATCGCCGGGTGGCGTCACCCGGTGGTCATGGACCTGGCCGGGCTGGCTATCCCCTCGCAGTCCAGGCCCATCCGGTTCGGGCACGACGCCGGCAACGGCGTGGGCCACACCGACTCCATCCGCGTGACCGACGGGCAGCTGATCGCCACGGGCGTGGTCTCCCGCGACACGCCCGCCGCGCGGGAGGTGGTCGTCTCGGCCGGCAACGGCTTCCCCTGGCAGGTGTCCATCGGGGCGGCCGTGGAGCAGTTTGAGTTCGTACGCGAATCCCAGACCGTGATCGTCAACGGTCGGGAGTTCCCCGGGCCCATCAACGTCGTGCGGAAGGCGACGCTGGGCGAGATCTCGTTCGTCGACCTCGGGGCCGACGCCAATACTTCGGCCCGTGTGGCCGCATCCGCAGAGGAGAACAGAGCCATGGACGGCACGGAAAACACTCAGACCCAAGAGCAAAAGCAGGACGCCGAAGGCAAGGAGGCCCCAAGCGTCCAGGCGCAGGCGTCCCAACGGGACGTCCCTCACGGGGCGACGGCCGGCACGGAGGCCGGCGCGCCTGCCGCCGAGGGCTCGGTCGCACCTCCGGTCAAGGCTGCGGACGGCGACGGGCCCGTCGACCTCGTCGATGACATGCGCAGCCGCGCGGCCGCCGAGCAGGAACGGATCGCGGCCGTGCGGAAGGTTTGTGGCAGCGGGGATTCCCACGCCGAGATCGCGGCGCGGGCGATCCGCGAAGGCTGGGACGTCACCCGTACGGAGTTGGAGGTCCTCCGCGCCGACCGCCCGAAGGCCCCGGCCGCCCACGTGCCCGACAGCACGATGACCGGTGGCGTCCTGGAGGCCGCGTGCATGCTGACCGGAGGCATCAAGGGCGACGACGTCGCCCGAGCCTACGGGGAGAAGGCCCTCGATGCCGCCGACAAGCGCTTCCGAGGCGGGATCGGCCTGCAAGAACTGCTGCTCGAGGCGGCGTGGGCCAACGGCTACGACGGGCGCAACTTCCGCGACAGCCGCTCGGTCCTGCGTTTCGCCTTCGGGCATGGCATCCAGGCCCAGGGCTTCAGCACCATCGACATCGGTGGGATCCTGTCGAACGTCGCCAACAAGTTCCTGCTCGAGGGCTTCTTCAGCGTCGAGCGCGTATGGCGGAACATCTGCGCAATCCGCAACGTCCAGGACTTCAAGACGGTCACCAGCTACCGGCTGATCGGCAAGGACCAGTACGAGCTGGTGGCCCCCGGCGGTGAGATCAAGCACGGGACGCTGGGAGAGGAGTCCTACACCAATAAGGCCGACACGTACGGCCTGCTGCTGGCCATCGACCGGCGGGACATCATCAACGACGACCTGGGCGCCATCACCACCGTCCCGCGGAAGCTGGGGCGGGGCAGCGGGCTGAAGATCAATGACATCTTCTGGGCCGTGTTCCTGAGCAACAGCGCGTTCTTCAAGACGGCCAACAGAAACTACATTACGGGGGCCGACACGGTCCTGAGCATTGACGGGCTGACGAAGGCCGAGATCGCCTTCATGGACCAGACCGACTCGGACGGCAAGCCCATCGGCGTCATGCCGGCCATCGTGCTGGTGCCCACGGCCCTCAGCGCGATCGGCACGCAATTGTGGAAGTCGCTGGAGATCCGCGACACCACCTCCAGCACGAAGTACCCCATCGCCAACCCGCACCAGGGCAAGTTCCGCGTCGAGGTCAGCCGGTACCTGTCCAACAGCGCCTACACGGGCAACTCCTCGAAGGCCTGGTACCTCCTGGCCGACCCGGCGGACCTGCCGGTGATCGAGGTGGCGTTCCTCAACGGGCAGGAGTCGCCCACCATCGAGACGGCCGAGGCGGACTTCAATGTCCTCGGCGTGCAGATGAGGGGTTACCACGATTTCGGGTGTGCTTTGCAGGATCCCAAGGGCGGCGTGAAGGCCAAGGGCGAGGCGTAAGCCCGCCCTCAGATACAGGAGATTCGGACCATGGCACACAAGGTCAACTTCATTCACGACGGCGACGCCATCGACTTCACGCCCACCGAGGCCGTAGCGGCCGGCCAGGTGGTGGCGCGTAACGACCTGCTCGGGGTCGCCAAGCGGCCCATCGCGGCCGGGACGCTCGGTGCTCTGGCGGTGGTCGGCGTGTTCGACTTCCCCAAGGCTTCCGGCGCCGGCTCGGCCATCGAGTTCGGCGAGTCGGTGTTCTGGGACGAGGCGGAAGAGGTCGCCAAGCTCGACGACGAGTCGGGCGCGAACCCGCTGATCGGCCAGGCCGTCGCTCGCGCCGCGGACGACGACGAGACCGTCCGCGCCCGCCTCAGCCAGGGCTACGTCGGGAACATCAACGACGATGCCGAGAGCGAGTCGGCGTCGGCGAGCGAGTCGGCATCGGCCGGCGAGTCGGCTAGCGCCTCGGCCAGCGTGTAGCGACGGGAGCGGCGAACCGTGGCGGACCTGCTCGAACAAGGCTTGGCCTGGCTGGACGGCATGCGCGTCAAGCACGCGTCGCGCACCGTCGCCTACAGCCGTGGCGCCGAGTCGGTCGAGGTGTCCGCCACCCTCGGCGAGACGACCTATGAGGTCGCCGACGAATTCGGAACGACCGTCCAGGCCAAGGCCACGGACTTCCTCGTCAGCGCCGCCGAGCTCGTTCTGGCCGGCGAGAAGGTCCTGCCCGAGCCGGGCGACCAGGTGCGCGTCACCGTCGGCGACGAGGTGCACGTGTTCGAGGTGATGGACCTGGGCGGCGCGGGCCACTGGCGGCCGAGCGACCCGCACGGCCACACGCTGCGGATTCACGCCAAGCTCGTAGGCACGGAGGCGGCGACATGACGACCGGTCAGATTCTGCTGTCAATTGCTGCGATCCTCCTGGGCGGCGGCGTGCTGACCGGCGCGGTGTGGTGGGTCGTCTCGGGAATGTTCGGCCTGCGGGCGCGTATGGCCCTGGTCGAGGGCGAGATCGTGCACCTGAAGGCCGAGATCGCGGCGATCCACTCGACCTGCCATGGCCGTGAGATGTGGTTGCGGGAGACGTGCGAAACGATGGGCCGGATCGACAAGAACGTGGTCAAGATCGCGGCGAAGCTGGACATCGAGATCGAGGAGTAGGGACGTGTCGGTAGCCGTGGACATTGCCGAGGCCGTCAAGGACGCAATGAACGGCCACAGCTTCAGCCAGCCGTTCACGGCCACGCGCCAGTACCGGCCTACCTTCGAGCTCAAGGACATGGCCGTCCTGCACGTGACGGTCGTGCCCCACGCGGTCGAGCTCGCGTCCCTATCCCGCACGAAGCAGCAGTACGACGTGCAGGTCCACGTGGCGGTGCAGAAGAAGTTCAAGGAAGACAGCCCGGCCGAACTCGACCCGCTGATGGACCTGGCGGAAGAGGTCATGGACTTCTGGCGGATGCGGCGGCTCGAAAACGCCGGCGCGACGTGCGTGGCGGTGGCGAATGCCCCGATCTACTCGACCGAGCACATGGCCGAGCTCCGCCAGTTCACGAGCCTTATCACGCTGACGTTCCGGCTGTTCCGGTGAGACCTTTTGGCGGCAAGAAATGTTCGCAATGGACTTCAAGATGGCCAAGCAGGCGTTCTTCACGTCGCCCGCGGTGACGGGCGCCGTGGACCGCGCCACGCGCAAGGTGCTGTCGAAGTTCGGCGCGTTCGTCCGCCGGGGCGCCAAGAGCAGCATCCGCAGGCGCAAGCGCGTCTCGGACCCCGGCAAGCCTCCCAGCAGCCACACCGGCCTGCTGAAGCGCTTCATCTTCTTCGGCTACGACCGGGCCGACCGCACGGTCGTGATCGGCCCCGTCGCGCTGCGGAGCAAGCCGGAGGCGCCGGAGCTCTTGGAATACGGCGGGCAGGTGCAGCGCCGCGTGGGGCGGCGCCGGCCCAAGCTCAAGACGATGCGGTACCGGCCGCGGCCGTTCATGCAGCCGGCCTTCGAGACAGAGAAGCCCAAGCTTCCGGCCATGTGGAAGGATTCCGTGGCCTGAGGCGGGAAGGAGCACAACGATGTCCAACGTACTGGGAATGGATGCCCATCTCTACTTCTGCGTCGATGGCGCGGGCGGAAGCCCCACCTGGACGGAGATCACCAACGTCAAGGACCTGACGCTGAACCTGGAGAAGGGCGAGGCAGACGTGACCACCCGCGGCAACAACGGCTGGCGGGCAACGGTCGGCACGCTGAAGGAGGCCAGCGTCGAATGGGAGATGGTCTGGGACACCGACGACCCCGGCTTCGCGGCCATCAAGGACGCCTACTTCGACAACCTCCTGATCGGCCTGGCCGTGCTGGACCGGGTGATCGAGGATCCCGACGCCGAGGGCCTGATCGCGGACTTCTCCATCACGAACTTCAGCCGGTCCGAGCCGCTGGAAGAGGCCCTCACCGTCAGCGTGACGGCCAAGCCGACCTACTCAGCCACGGCCCCGCGCTGGGTGCCTGAGGACGAGGGCAGCGAGTCGGCCAGCGTCTCCGGTTCGGTGTAGCGCGGCGACTGGCGGGAAAGGAATCCCATGAAAGCGTTCAAGGACAACGCGGGCCGGACCTGGCAGATCGAGATCACCACGGCCGCGGTCAAGCGCGTGCACGGCCTGGTCGGCGTGCATCTGGCCATCGACACGCTCTCGGGCGACCTGATGGACCGCCTGGCCGACGACCCGGTGCTGCTCTGCGACGTGATCTACGCCCTGTGCAAGCCGCAGGCCGACCAGGCCGGTGTCAGCGACGAGGACTTCGGCCGGGCCATGGCGGGCGACGTGATCGCCGACGCCACCGATGCCCTCTTGGAGGAGGTGGTGGGTTTTTTCCCCAAGGGCCGGCGCCAGGTCGTCGGCCAGGCGCTGGCCAAGACCCGCAAGCTGCGCGGGATCGCCATCGACTGGGCGACGAAGAAGCTGGCCGGCGACGAGATCGAAAACGAGCTCAAGCGGAAGCTCGAAGCTGCTGGCGAGCCGTCTGGGAGCTCGCCGGAATCGTCGGCGTCGATCCCGGCCCCCTGACGCTGCGGGAACTGGTGCGGATGGCCGAGGCCCGCATGCGGGCCACCTGGGACCCGGCGGCGGCGCTGCTGGCCCTGATCTACAACGTCAACCGCGACCCGAAGAAGACGCGGGCCGCCAAGCCGCAAGACTTCCATCCGTACCTGAAAGGCCGGCGGAAGGCGGGCGTTCCGATCACCGCCGGCAACATCCGGGTGCTGAAGAAGGCGTTCATCGAGAAGCCTGCCGGTAGGCACGGCGGCAAACGGAAAGGAATCCGACCATGAGACGCATCCAGATTGCAGTAGGCACGGCGATTATCCTGCTGTGCCCGGTCCTGACGGGCGGCTGCACGGCCGGCACGGCCACGGAGTTGCTGACCTTCGACAACGTGATCGGCGCGGCCCAAGAGGCCAAGAAGGGCGTGGTCGCCTACGACCAGGCCGTCCGCACCTCCGACGCCAAGCGCCAGGCGGCGCTGATGGCCAGCCTCGGCCGGGACGTGCGCGCTATCGCCGTAGCCGAGAAGATGCCCGAGGCCGACGCCGACGCGCTGGCCCAGCGCGTGGTCAAGGCCATGCAGGGCCACTTCGCAAACTACCTGGAGCAGGAGCGGCGGCGGGACGCGCTGTACCGCGTCACCGTGGACAACCTGGACTACATCATCGAGATCAGCCGGCAGGGCAAGGAGTTCAGCATCTACCGCGCGGACGTGTCGGCCCAGTGGAAGGCGTACCTCGAGGCCAGCCTCCGCAACCAGATCACCAAGGCGGACGCCATCCCGCCCGCCATAACGGAAAGGACGCCGAGCAATGACTGAGAACGGACAACAGTTCCCACTGGAGATCGAAGGCCACGACTCGACGCCGACGATCCCGCTCAACGAGGTCCAGCAGCAGCGGTGCAAGGAGCTCGCCCGGCAGTTGGAGTCGGCCCGCGTGCAGGGCTACATCGAGGCCAACTTCGCACTGAAGCTGCTCGACCTGGCCCGCGAGCTTCTGCCGCTCGTCCCGGGGCTGAAGTAGCCCGGCGTCGGCTCCGGTCAGGAAACACCACCAACACGGAAGGCAAGGTGCGTCATGGAAGACATCATCAAGGCATTGGAGAAGGCGATGGTCGGCACGGTCCTGCGCGGCCTGCTCTGGGTCTTCGCGTGGGTGTCGGCCACGTTCGGCGTCCAGGCGCCGCCGGAAGAGACGGCCCAGTCCATCGCGGGCTGGATCGGCGCGATCTTCGCGGTGGTCCTGGCGCTGGCCTGGTCCCGCGTGAAGGACCGGCTGTGGAAGAGCACGCCGCCGGGGGAGTAGAGCACGGTGGTCTCTTCTGGCGGCATTCGGGCCGGCCGGGCCTACGTCGAACTGTCCGCGGATCAGAGCAAGCTGGTCCGCGGGCTTCGGCGCGCCAACGCGCGCCTCCGGGCGTTCGGAGGCGAGGTCCGCAAGGTCGGCGGCGCGCTGGTCAAGGTCGGCGCGGTCATGGGCGCGCCGCTGCTGGCCGGTGCGAAGGTCTTCGCCGACTTCGAGCAGCAGCTCGCCAACGTCTCGACCATGCTCGACGAGCCGGAGGCGCACATGGGGCGCTTCCGCAAGGGCCTCCGCGAGATGTCGGCCGGCTTCGGGGAGTCCACCGAGACGCTGGCCAAGGGGCTGTATGACATCCTGTCCGCGTCCATCCCGGCCGAGAAGGCGCTGGATGTGCTGGCCGTCTCGGCCCGGGCGGCCAAGGCCGGCCTGACCGACACGGGCGTCGCGGCCGACGCGATCACCACGATCCTCAACGCATACGGCATGCAGGCCGACAAGGCGGGCGAGGTCTCGGACCTTCTGTTCACCGTGGTCAAGCGCGGCAAGACCACGTTCGCCGAGCTTGCCCCGCAGATCGGCATGGTCGCGTCCACGGCCGCCAGTGCGGGGGTGAACCTGGACGAGCTGGGGGCGTCCCTGGCCGTTCTGACCCGCAACGGCGTGAAGACCGAGAACGCCGTCACGGCCGTCAACCAGATCATCCTCAGCTTCCTGAAGCCCTCGGCCGAGGCGACCAAGTACGCCCGCGAGCTCGGATTCGAGATGTCATCGGCGACGCTGAAGTCCGAGGGCCTCCGGGGCGTGTTCGAGCGGATCGCCAAGCTCCCGCCGGATGCGGTCACGAAGCTGTTCCCCAACGCCAGGGCGCTTCGCGGCGTGATCCCAGCGCTGAAGAACATGAAGGGCTTCGTCGCCGACGTGGAGGCCATGGGGCAGAAGGCCGGCGCCACCGAGGCCGCCTACGCCAAGATGACCAGCACGCTGACGCACACGTTCAACCAACTGAAGCAGTCCGTCGTGCAGGTGCTGTCCGTCGTCGGCGAGGCGCTGGCGCCCACGCTGCGGAGGCTGGCCGGGGACATGAAGACCAACGTCGGCCAGGTCATCCGCTGGGTGCAGGCCAACAAGGACGCCATCGTCCAGACGATGAAGGTCGTGGCGACGATCACGGCCGTTGGAGCGGCGCTGGTGACGTTGGGGGCGGTGATCTCGTCGCTCTCCACGATCATCGGCGGCCTGATCGGGGTGGTGAAGGCTGCGATCTTCGCCGTCAAGGGACTGTCCGCGGCGCTGATGTTCCTGGCCAAGAACCCCGCGGCCCTCATGGCCACCGTCCTCGGCGTGCTCATCGCCTCCACCATCGACTGGTCGGCCGTTCTGCGTCGGCTGACGGGCGCCATCGGCTCGCTGCTGCCGAAGTTCCAGGCGTTCACGGACCTGAGCTACAAGTCGGCCGACCAGGTCCGGGCCGAGCACGAGCAGATGAAGATCAAGGCCAAGCGCCTGGCCGAGCTCCGCGCCAAGCAGCACCTGACCAACGAAGAAATGGTCGAGGCCAAGGCCCTCGCCAACGACCTCATCAAGGCGTATCCGACCATGGCGGGGGCCATCGAGGGGCTCGGCAAGTCGGCCGGCGCGGCGGCGAAGCTGCTGGAACTGCTGAACAAGGCCCTGGCCGAGAACACGAAGCGCGCCTGGGAGAACGAGTTGCGCGCGACGGAGGCCAAGATCAAGCAGCTCCGGCAACAGGCCGACGCCGCCCGCCAAGCCGCCGAGACGGCCAAGGCCAAGCAAAAGGAGATCGAGAGCGTCCCCATCTACGGCGACCCGGTGACCAACACTGCCAACGCGATTGCTTCGCTCTTCGGCAGCGACTGGCGGACCGGCCGCGCGGGGCGAATCCAGAAGCTGGAGCGCCAGCGCGACGAGGCCAAGGCCCTGGCCGCCACGCTGGGCGACGTGGACAAGCAGATCAAGGGCGCCGAGGCCAACGCCCAGCGGCTCCGCAAGGCCATCGCCGACATGGACGCCGCGGTCAAGAAGGCCCAGCAGGACAAGGGGCCCGCCGCGCCGGCCGGGCCGAACTTCCTGGACCGGATCGTCGGCTCCGTTCCGGACCTGCTCCGCAAGGCAAGGGCGCTTCCGGGGCAGATCTGGGACGCCCTTCAGCAGGCGGCGGCTGAGTACAAGCGCCGCAACGTCGAGCTGTTCCATGAACTGCGGGTCCTCGACGCCCAGCAGATCCGCGACGACCTCCAGCGCGAGCTGGCCCTCACCCGCCTGGCCTACGACCGCAAGGTCCGCATGGCCCGGGAGGCCGGCCAGGATATCGCCCTGGTCGAGAAGGCCCGTGAGAAGGAGCTGGCCGCGATTCGCAGGCGGTTCGCCGAAGAGGAGGCCCAGACAAGAGCGGAGCGCGAGAAGGCCCTGGACCTGGAGATCGAGCGGTTCCGCATCGAGACGCGGAAGAAGGGCGTCAAGCAGCGGATCGCGCTGCTCAAGCTGGAGGAGCGCGAGCGGATCGCCGCGGCCAAGAAGGCCGGCATGGACCCCGCCTACATCAAGAAGCTCGAAGCCTTCTACCGCGCCCAGCGCAAGGCCGCGCAGAAGGCCGAGCCGGAGGCGGGGAAGGTTGCCGAGGCCATCGAGCGCACGATCGGCGTGCGGGGGACGTTCTACGCGACCGAGGCACACGGCCTGGGTGCGGGCGGCGCCACCGACCGGATCGTCTCGGCCGTCGAGAAGACCGAGAAGCACACCAAGGAGCTCGCCGATGCCGCGCGCCGCGGCGGCGGGCTGAAGTTCAACTGAGACGCCGGCCATGCCCATCCTCGTCGAGGAAAAGTTCGACAGCCGCTCGCTGACCACGGGCAACAACGCCACGGCCGAGTTGACCTATCTGGTAAGCGGGACGGACGACGACATCGCCGCGAAGGCGGCGTTGGCCGCCACGGCTCCCGGCGGCCACGACGGCCTGGTCCGCGATTCGGTGCAGGTCGAATACTACGCCGAGGACCGGTGGGTCGGCACGGCCCACTACCAGAAGCAGGAGAACCAGCAGTCCGAGCCGCCCGAGACGGGCGACTCGGTGTACTCCTTCGACACCGGCGGCGGGACCCAGCACATCACGCAGAGCCGCGAGAACGTCGGCAAGTACGCCCCGCCGGGCAAGACCGCACCGGACTTCAAGGGCGCCATCGGCGTGACGCACGACTCGGTGGAAGGCGTGGACATCACCACGCCCGTCTACAACTTCGCCGAGACGCACTACATCGCCAACGAGGCCGTCACGGGGGCGTACAAGGCCGCCCTGTTCAACCTGACGGGCAAGGTCAACAACGGCGGCTTCCGGGGCTTCGCCGCCGGGGAGGTGCTGTTCCTGGGGGCCTCCGGTTCGGTGCGCGGGGCCGGGGACTGGGAGATCACCTACCGCTTCGCCGCCAGCCCCAACCGGGCCAACTTCACCGTCGGCGACATCACCGTCACGAGCAAGAAGGGCTGGGAGTACATGTGGGTCCGGTACGCCGACGCCGAGGACGCCGCGGCCAAGGCGCTCGTGAAGAAGCCCATCGCCGTCTACATCGAGAAGGTCTACCCCGACGGGGACTTCTCGGGATTGGGGATCTGAGAATGCCTGAGAGGCCCGAACTTGCCGTCCTCTACTGCTGCTACACGCTCGACGCCTCGGCGCGGGCGAATCTTCAGACGCTCCGGTGGTACAACCCGGACGTGCCCGTGCACGTCGTCAAGAACAACCGACCGGTACGGAAGGACGGCTGGCGCAACGCCGACCAGGTGCTCTGCCAGTGGTACCTGGCCCATCGGCCCCACGCCGAGCGCTTCGCCCTGATCGAGTCGGACATGCTGTGCACCGTGCCCCTGAGGGAGCACTTCGACGACACGTGGGACGCCGACCTCTCGGCCGCGAACGTACTGCTGCCCGGCCGGGACGACCATTGGCGCTGGTGGTCCGAGGTCGGCCGTCTGCCGGCGGGCATGCGGCCCCACGCGACCGGCGCCGTGCCCCTGGCGGGCATCCTCTTCAGCCGCCGGGCCCTCGACGCCATCGCGCCGGTGATCTGCCGGCCGGAGATGAACGACATCTTCTCCGAGCTCCGCGTCGGGACAGTCGCGGCGGCGCTCGGCATGAACACCGTCGAGACCGGCCCCCATGCCAAGCGCACCGTGGGGATTCACCGCTTCAAGCCCGCCGAGCGCGGGCAACCGGGCCTCTACCACAAGGTCAAGGGCCGAAGGCCCGCTCGCATCCTGATCGGCGCCCTGTCGGGCGGCGCGCCGCCGCTGGTGCGGCGCAGGGAGTCGTGCCGGCGGACCTGGTTCACAGGCGTCGGCGGGTACGAAGGGTCCGAGTGCCTGTTCCTGCTGGGCGACCCGGCGCTGAAATGCCCCGAGCTTCGCGGGGATGAGCTCTGGCTTCCTTGCCCGGACGACTACCGCAGCCTGCCGCAGAAGACGCGGGGCTTCTGCCGCTGGGCCCTCGATAGCGCCGACTTCGACTACCTCTTCAAGTGCGACGACGACACCTACGTCTGCCTGGACCGCCTCACCCAGGTTCCGGCCGGCCTGGACTACTGCGGCTGGAACGTCAACGGCCGCGGCTACGCCAGCGGCGGAGCCGGCTATCTGCTCAGCCGCCGGGCCGCGGGGGTCGTGGCCGAGAAACTCATCGAGCCGACCGGCCCGGAGGACATGCTCGTCGGGCGACACCTGCGCCAGGCCGGGATCAGTCTCGTGCACGACACGCGCTTCTATCCGTTCTCGCGCCTCAGCCGCGCGCCGCAGCCCACCAACCGCCAGATCACCGGCCACCACCACGGCAGCCGGCGGATCCTCCGCGTGCATCGCGCCATGACGCGGAAGACACCCGCGAAGCCCGCCGTCCCTGGCGACTCGTGGTACAGCCAGGAAGGGCAGGATCGCTGGGTATGGGAGACGCTCGGCAGACCGGCCGCCGGGTATTTCGTCGAGGCGGGCGCAGGCGACGGCGTGAGGTTCACGAACACCTTGGCCCTCGAGGAACGCGGCTGGACGGGGATCTGCGTCGAACCGACCTCGCAGATCGACGAACTCACCGCCCGGCGGAACTGCAAATGCGTACAGGCGATGCTGGGCCGCGACGGCGAGACACTGACCCTCCGTACCGACGCAGACGATCCGCAGCTCTCCGGCGATCCCCGCTACATGTTGCCCGACCGCCGCGAGCGGCCCGGCGCAGAGCGGACGCTGCCGACCGTCGCTCTCCACACGTTGCTCCGCCAGCACGATGCCCCGCCCGTGATCGACTATCTCAGCCTGGACACCGAAGGTACCGAGCTGCTGATCCT
>Ga0180432_10001219_pt1 | contig 41073 bp, 36 predicted proteins | sample SS_ome_10_FD_132414 | JGI IMG/M metagenome (GOLD analysis project Ga0180432, IMG submission 132414) | Hypersaline lake sediment archaeal communities from the Salton Sea, California, USA - SS_1_MS_2 metaG | ecosystem: Environmental > Aquatic > Non-marine Saline and Alkaline > Hypersaline >... | reverse complement strand
CTAGTGAAAATAATCTCCTCACTCCGGGCGCCAATAAGTTCTGCCACCTTAGTTCTTGCCTCTTCTATGGTGCCCCTCGCTTCTTGCCCGCAAGAGTAAATACTCGAAGGATTGCCAAAGGTATCGGTAAAATAAGGCAGCATTGCCTTCACTACCTCGGGATGAGTTGGCGTGGTGGCAGCATAGTCAAGATATATTCTTCGCATCTAACCCTCTACTATATCTCCAACAAGGGGAGCAACCTTTATCTCCATTCACCGGTCAATTCCCGAGGAAAGGCGAACCTCACTCCTCGCTTAATCATCTTGTCCTACTGGTATTTCTTCAAGAGCTAAAATTATAACACGAGTGGAATATTAAAGACTCAAGCATCCAAAACCAGCAGCCTCAGATAGCCGATAAAATTAGAGGGGGATTAGCCGATTTAGGAGTAATCCTCGATAATGCACCCAAGAAACGAGATGGAAATATAAGAGATAGTGCTCACTTTGCATTCATAACATTTTAGTGGCATAAAAGGCCAGATCTTACTCGTCATATGACCAACTCCAGCCATTGACAATCGTGTAGATAAATATTAGACTTGATTACAGGTCCATACGATAGACCTGTAGCCAATCTAAGTTGTGCTGGGGGAAGAAAAGGAAAGGGCACTAGAAACCGCTGCTTGATGGTAGTTACTGGTGCCCCTCTTTGATTTAGTGAAGCGATTGCTGGGAGGTCATGCCTATGATGAAAAGAAAGATTAAAAAGGCGGCAGTGCTTGGTGCCGGCGTAATGGGTAGCAAGATAGCTGTCCTCCTCGCAGGCGCAGACATACCAACCTACCTTATGGATATCGTCCCCAAGGAACTGGACGCAAAGGATGTGAAGAAAGGCTTGACCAAGGAATCTCCCGAGTTCAGGAACAAGCTTGCCAAGATGGGCATCCAAGGTACCATCGGGACAAGCCCCCCTGCACTGTTTGTCATTGATGATGCCAAACTCGTCACTCCAGGCAACTTCGAGGACAACCTCCCGTGGCTCTCCGATGCCGATTGGATTATTGAAGGAGTTGTAGAGGACTTAAGGATAAAGAAGGAGCTACTGAAAAAAATCGAGCCATTTGTCAAGCCCGATGCAATCATCAGCACAAACACCTCGGGATTATCGATAGACAAGATATCAGAAGGCTTATCCATGCAGCATAGGGCTCACTTTATGGGCACACACTTCTTCAATCCTCCAAGGCATATGAAGCTCCTTGAGATCATACCTGGGTCACACACAGATAAAGACTTGATATCTTTCATGGCAGATTTCTGCGAGAGGCGGCTGGGCAAAAGTGTCGTCTTCGCCAAAGACACGCCTAACTTTATTGCCAACAGGATCGGTGCCCATGCCATCATAGGAGTCATGAAGACCACGGTGGAAGATGGCTACACCATAGAGGAAGCGGATGCTATAACCGGTCCCCCTATGGGCAGGCCGAGAAGCGCTTCCTTCAGAACCTCAGACATGGTTGGCCTGGATACACTTCTCAAAGTAATACAGAATGTATGCGATAACATAGATGATGAAGATGAAAAGCAGCAGCTAGCCGTCCCCGAATTCGTCAAGAAGATGGTGGGGAAAGGTCTACTGGGAGAGAAAACACAAAAGGGATTCTATAAGAGAGTGCTGGGCCCCGCAGGCTCGCAGATACATGCCCTGGATTACAATACCATGGAGTACGTGCCGCAGAGGAAAACAGCCCTCCCCATGCTGGACGAGCTCAAGACAGTGGATACCGCAACAAGCCTACGGAGACTGGTATACTCAGAGGAGAGAGCCGGGATTTTCGCCTGGAAGACGATTAAGAGGATGCTCCTCTACTGTGCCGCCAAGGTCCCAGAGATAGCCGATGACATAGTGGCCGTAGACCAGGCTATGAGATGGGGATTCAACTGGGAGCTCGGCCCCTTCCAGACCTGGGATGCCATAGGACTGAAAAAATCAGTGGAGAGGATGAAGAAGGAAGGCGACAGGATACCCGAGAAGATAGAGCAGATGCTTGCCGCGGGCAGAGAACATCTCTATGAGAAGCGCAATGGGAAAAGTTATTATTTTGATTTCTCTAAAGCCGACTATCTAGAGATAGAAGAGAAGCCTCGAATCATATTTCTTCCTTCGCTAAAGGAGAGAGCGAAGGTGGTCAAGTCCAACGCCAGTGCCAGCCTTATAGATATGGGTGATGGTGTTGCCTGCCTGGAGCTCCATTCTCAAAATAATGCCATTGACCCCGATATTATCCAGATGATAACTGACAGCGTAGCAGAGGTGGAGGAGAACTTCGAGGGACTGGTTATCAGCAGCCAGGGCAGCAACTTCTGTGTAGGAGCAGACCTGAGGCAGATTTACCCCGCTGCCCAGAATAAAGACTGGGGTACTCTGGAGCTTGCAGTGAAGAACTTTCAACAGGCATGCATGCGCATAAAGTATTCAGAGAAAGCAGTTGTAGCAGCGCCCTTCCGCATGACCTTAGGTGGGGGATGTGAGATATGCCTGGCCTCAAGCCTCATAATGGCCCACGTTGAGTGCTATATGGGGCTGGTGGAATTCGGCGTGGGACTAATTCCTGGCGGAGGAGGCAACAAAGAGATGCTATTTAGGGCTACAGACTGGGTGCCCAAGGAACTTCCCAGCGCTGTTCCAGGTGCCGGCAAGCCCGACCTTATCCCCTACATATCGAAGGCATTCGAGACCATCGCCATGGCCAAGGTATCTACCTGTGCACAAGAAGCCAAAGAGTTGACCTACATGAGGCCAAACGACAAGATCACGATGAACTATGACCAGCTCCTATACAATGCCAAGAAATCGGTGCTTGCCCTGGCTGAAGAGGGCTACATCCCGCCGAGGCGACGAGATGAAATAAGAGTGCCCGGACGGACAGGAAGGGCGATGCTGGAGCTTCTCGTCTATCTGCTAAAAGACGGACTATTCATAACGGAGTACGATGCATTCATCGCAAAAAAGCTGGCATATGTGATCACGGGCGGCGATTTAGATTTGAATACACTGGTGACTGAAGAGTATCTGCTCGATTTAGAAAGGGAAACCTTCCTTTCACTGTGTGGAGAGGAGAAGAGCCAGGCAAGGATGAAACACATGCTCGAGACCAATAGGCCCCTGAGGAACTAGTCCTCATGGTAAGGAGGTCTAAACATGAGAGACGCAGTCATAGTATCAGCAACAAGAACCGCAGTAGCGAGGGCGATAAGCGGCAGCTTTAGAAAGACCAGGCCAGAACACACCGCCACCGAGGTGGTCAAGGAGGCAATCCGAAGGACAAAGGGGCTGAAACCAGAAGAGATAGATGACCTAGTCGTGGGCTGTGCCTTTCCCGAGGCGGAGATGGGAATGAACCTGGGTAGAATTATCGCCATTAAGGCCGGACTACCCTTCCAAGTGCCCGGGATGACGGTGAACAGGTACTGTTCTTCAGGGCTGGATGCCATTGCCATCGCCTGCCAGAGAATCATGTGCGGCTTTGCCGATGTCGTAGTGGCAGCGGGGGTGGAACATATGACCCACGTGCCCATGGGTGGAAACAAGCCACTGCCCGACCCAGAATTGATAGAAACCCTTCCCTCAGCATACATAACTATGGGACTTACCGCAGAGAATGTGGCTTCGCGGTTTAACATAAGCAGAGAAGACCAGGATGCGTTCGCTTATGAAAGCCACCAGAAGGCGGTCAGGGCTCTCAATGAAGGAGTATTTAAGGAACAAATTCTGCCTTTGAAAGTAATAGACCGGGCTTTCCAGGATGGAAAGGTAGCGAATCGGGAGAAAGTCTTCGATACTGATGAATGTGTAAGGTTCGATACCTCCCTGGACAGGCTTGCCCAGCTAAGGCCCTTATTTCGGGTTGGTGGCACAGTCACCGCGGGAAACTCCTGCCCCATGAACGATGCTGCTGCAGCCACTGTGGTCATGTCTGCGGAGAAAGCCAGGGATTTAGGGCTCAAGCCCATGGCCATCTTCAGGTCATTTGGTGTAGGGGGAGTGGACCCTGAAATCATGGGCATAGGGCCTGTGAAAGCCGTCCCCAAGGCATTGAAAAATGCTGGGTTTGCCCTTGAGCACATCGATCTTGTAGAGCTGAACGAGGCTTTTGCCTCTCAATCGCTATACGTGGTTAGAGAGTTAGGGATTGACATGAACAAACTGAACGTAAATGGCGGCTCTATCGCCCTGGGACATCCCCTGGGCTGCACCGGGGTGTATCTTACCACCAAGCTTCTATATGAGATGCAGCGGCGAAAAGCCAGATATGGCCTGGTCACCATGTGCATCGGAGGTGGTATGGGGGCAGCAGCCATATTTGAAAGAGAACAGTAAAGAAAGGAGGACGCTGTGGTAGCACAGGAAATCAGAAAGGGTGGTTCATTTCTCCTAGAGGAAGTATCTCCCCAAGAGATATTTACCCCGGAAGAGTTCACCGAAGAGCACAAGATGATAATCGACACTACCGAACGCTTTATAAAGAATGAGATAGTACCTCACATGGAGGAGTTGGAACATAAGGACTTTGAGTTGACCCGACAGCTCCTGCTAAAAGCAGGGGAGTTGGGGCTTCTGGGTGCTGATATCGAAGAGAAATATGGAGGCGCACAACTTGACAGCATTGCCTCCCTACTAATCGTCGAGTACTCGGCATCGGCAGGTTCCTTCGGTATAACTTTAGATGACCACGTTGGGATAGGATCAATGCCGCTGGTCTTCTTTGGCAATAAAACTCAAAAGGAGAAATACCTTCCTCCTATGGTCCGGGGTGAAAAAATCGGGTCCTATGCCCTCACGGAGCCTAGTGCGGGAACCGATGCTCTTTCGATACAAACCACGGCATTCCTGTCGCCGGACGGAAAATATTACACGCTCAACGGCACCAAGCAGTTTGTTACCAATGGGAGCTTTGCCGACATTATTTTCACATACGCCAAGGTTGATGGTGACAAGATGACCGCCTTCGTACTGGAGAAGGAATTCGAGGGAATATCCACGGGGCCAGAAGAAAAGAAAATGGGACTGCGGGGCTCCTCCACGTGCAGCATATTCCTGGACAACGCCAAGGTTCCGGTAGAGAATCTCATTTTTGAAATAGGCAGAGGGCATGTGGTGGCCTTCAATATCCTGGACCTCGGCAGATTCAAACTAGCCGCGGGCTCTGTGGGGCTAGCCAAGTTAGCCCTGGATAGCTGCGTCAAATATGCCAAGGAAAGGAAGCAGTTTGACAAGCCAATATGTCAGTTTGGACTGGTAAAACACAAAATTGCCGAGATGGCGGCAAGAACATATATGGCCGAAAGCATGGTGTATCGTACTGGTGGACTCATCGATAAAATCCTGGCTACTGTGGATCAAACCGCTGAAGATATCGGCAGGCAAAGCGCAAAAAGCATATCAGAGTATGCTATTGAATGCTCCATCAATAAAGTCTACGGCTCGGAGATGTTAGGCTATGTGGCCGATGAGGCAGTTCAGATATACGGAGGCTATGGATATATTGAGGACTACCCCGTGGAAAGAATCTACCGCGATTGTCGGATATTCCGGCTATTTGAAGGCACAAACGAGATAAACAGGGTCATCATATTAGGGTTTCTTATGAGGAGAGCGTTGAAGAACGAGATACCCTTCTTCTCCGCGGCAGGGAAATTGAAGGACAGCCTGCCGGCAATGGGGCCCCTCTTTCCCAGCGCAGACGATGGCTCCCTGGGATATCAACAGAAGCTCGTGGATAGGGCAAAGAAGATATTCTTGTTCTTGTGTGATGCCGCGGCACAGAAATACGGAATGGCTTTAGAGGAACAACAGGAGATTTTGGGACTATTGGCTGACTCAGCCATGGAACTCTATGCCATGGAAAGTGGACTCTTGAGAGCACTTAAGTCCATCGAGGCTTTTGGCGAGCAGCAGTCAAAGACGAAGATAGACATGGTGCAGCTCTATGTAAACGATGCCATGGTTAGAATAAGTAATCATGCCTGGCAGATACTGGCGGCAATGGAGACGGGAGACGCACTTGATAATCAACTATCAACGTTGAGGGAGCTCTCACAGTTCGCCCCCTTAAACGGTGTGCAGCTGAGGAGGGACATTGCCGACCGGGTAATAGAGGCAGAGAGGTATACTTGTTAACAGGAGGGCGATTTTCGGCCAGCTTTTCGTAGGACTCATAAATTTAGGTAAGAATCTCCATCGCCTTTCTCCATGCAGCCTCTCTCCCTTCCTGTAATGTATTATACCCCTCTATATCGTGTTTCCCCGAGAGTACGAGTCTACCCAGGATGGTATCCAATACTTTGGCCTCAGTCCATATTCCAACGGGGTCCATTAATCTCATTGCCCAAAGTTCCCTCTCAGTAGGTGGCTCGATTATCTTCAATTCCTTGGCCGCTTTCAAAGTCCATGGGAAACCCTTCTTTATCTCCTCGATATCCTCTTCATCCTGCCATGGGAATACCTCGGCCAGACATACCTCGTGGGTCTCAGCGTCAAATCTGAAAACTCCCCTGTTGGTAACCACACAAGAAGGTCCTCCCCCTACTAGATTCTGCTTCTTCCTAGCATCAGGGCTTCCGTCAAGGAAGCCCGGTTCGGTCATATAGTCAAGTTGTTCCACATAGCTTCTGGGGTTGAACTCCACTGTATAGATTACTCTTCCCGCCGATGATGCTATATCACCTCCACCACCGCTGCCATTCATCCTTATTTTCGGCCCAGTTATGTAGGTAACATTCACATTCCCAAATTTATCCATTTGAGCAAATCCGAGATAAGCCACATCAATAAATCCAGCTTGTTCATCTATAAACGTTTCGGGAAGACCCTGATGGCACATGGCCATTGTGCCTCCCCAGTTATCGGCAGGGCTAAACATGACAGAAACCCCAGCAAATCCAATGTAGCCCGCCTCTGCTACCATTAGGGCATTTGGCGCGTAAACTAATTTCGCTATGGCACCAGCGAGGTCGGAAATGCCTATGCCAACGAACATAACTTCCCCGTCTTCTATCTCCCTAGAAGCGGTGCAGCATATAAGCTCACTTGGTAAATATTCCCCTTTCATCTCTTTGAGTTGCTCTGCTGTATATTTTTCTCTTGCCGTATATAGATGCCCCATTTTTACCCTCCCTTCATTTTTTCCTTCGCATATTACGCCGGAATCCTATTTATAACGTGCTCTGCTTTGGCTAGCCTCTCTAGATTTGCCCAACCTAGCTTATCACAATATGCGAAATGGTCCTCACAGCCATAAATCCATTCATCCAACCACTGTGAGAAGCCATCGCTGGTCTGACAGGCTAGCAACATGCGCAAATCATATAACAGGTCCCATATATAGCATCCGTAGACACCCGAGGGATGGCAATTATAGGGCAGCAAGACAACAGCATCGGTGCAGTAAGCTGGTACTACCGTCATTCCTGCATTTTCGTATATCTTTTCTACAGAAACCAGTTCTTCAGTGAGTAAGACCACGTGTTTAGCTGCTCTTGCTTTCCAATACTCTGTTCCCCTGAAACCCCATACCTGACCATTTCCTCTGCGGTCAGCCCTCTGAACAGAGATGAAGACCACGTCCGGTTTATAAGCTGGGACAAGCAAAATTGGCTTGTTCTCATAGGGGTCATTCATTACTTTGATTTCCTTATTGTGTTTGGGAATATCAGTGCCCAAAGAAGACCTGCATGGCATGAAGGGAACGTTAAGCGCCCCAGCCATGAACCTCAGTGCAACCTCAAAATTTGTCCAATCCACTATCTTAAGTGGGGGCTCATCAGACTTAATTTTATCCTCCGGTGTCTTTAGAACACCGCCAATATCGATTGGGCGTGGGTCACCTTCCTTGAGACCTCGGTCCACACTGGGAAGGCCAACAAGACCACCAACTTGACGTATTGGCCAATACGCCAGGTCCAGCCTATCAAGTACCCCTGCCCCCACCAGTAGCTCCATTCCAAAAAATGCACTTTCATCTATAAAAGACAGATTTTTCTTTCTTTGACGTATTATTTCCCTCACGATGGACAGAGGCTGTCTCCATTGAATAAAACCTCCTATAGCAAAAGAATCACCATCATGCAGGAAAGTCGCCACTGCCTCCTTCTCCGACATCACCTTATTCAACCTCTTTTTGTAACTGCTCTCTTTTAGCCTTTCCTCATAATCTATTGTTTTTAAACCCTCTATTTTCATCTCTCCTCCCTCTTCATAGATTGTGACATGTCGTTAGTGAGTGCAAGAATTAGGCGATTGCCGCAAGCAGAATACCACAAGCAATAAAGTCAAGCAATAGACGGAGGAGTTATTTTGGGGACAGGAGAGGCCACCCCTGTTGAATTATAGGAAAGGTCTGTCACAGCGCTGCTATCGCTGCAAGCCCACATTTGCCGCTAACACCAGGGAAAGAGCCAAATATTCTTGTACTCGGCCCTCGGCTGCCCCTAAACCAGGGTAAAACAGGTTAACCAAAACCTTCTGCGGCTCATCTTAATATGATAGAATTTATTAACAGTTCAGATCTAGCGCAGGAGGGGAGGCATCTTATGTTCACCACTGGATATCATAATTCACCAAACTACACTCATTGGGCTGGAAAACAACATGAAAGTAACGGATGGGGGTGTTAGCTATGTGAAAACACAAGAGAAGGCGCCGGAGACGGTCGCTAATCCGTGACCTGTCTCCAGCAGAGGAAACGTTTTGCAGCAAAAATGTGAAGGAGGTCATAATGATGAAGGGATTCGGTTTGGCATTGATTGCCTGTCTTTTGCTGATACTATTCACAATCCCTGCCTGTGTTCCCGAAGCTGAAGAGGCTGAGGTAATTAAAATCGGCGTTATTGGGCCAATGCAGTTTGTGCAGGGCGAACATCACTGGTATGGAGCTGTAATGGCTCGAGATGAAATCAACGCCGCAGGTGGTGTATCGCTAGGCGGGGTAAATTACCCTATTGAACTAATCAGGACGGACTCCAATGAGATTCTCAACCCTGCCGATGCCGCTGCTGCAATGGAACGGCTGATAACAGTGGATAAGGCGGATTTCGCAGTCGGAGGCTTCAGAACAGAAGGCGTATTCCCCATGCAAGATGTAGCTATGGACTACAAGACAATTTTCCTCGGTTGTGGTGCTGGCACTAAAGAACTCTGCACACGAGTAGCCGAGGACTACGACCGCTACAAGTACTGGTTCAGGGTAACTCCATTCAACAACGAATATCTGGCCAGCAACTCATTGATGACTCTAGGATTAGCTGGAGGCATGATGCAAATGGGGCTGGGAATCGAAGATACACTCCAGGTTGCCATAGTGGCTGAAGAAGCGACATGGGCCGACGCCATGGTTGCAGCTTATCAAGCCTATGTCCCTCAGAAGCTAGGGATGGAAGTTATCGGAGTGTGGAGACCATCAGCTACGGCCACTGACCTAACTGCCGAACTGACAGCCATAGAAGATTCCGGCGCTCACCTTATCCTGACCATAATCTCCGGACCGTTGGGTATTCCCTATGCCAAGCAGTTGGGCGAGCTTGAAATACCTGTAGCTTCGGTAGGCATCAATGTTGAAGCGCAGAAGGACGGCTTCTGGGATGCCACCGAAGGCTACGGCAATTACGAGACGACCCTCAATAGCTACGCCAAGGGAGTGGCCATAACAGATAAGACCATCGCATTCGTCGATGCCTTTATAGAGAAGGCCGGAGAGACCCCAACATACACTGCCGATACCTACAGTGCTATCTACATATTGAAAGAAGCTATCGAGCGGGCTGGAACCTTGGATTCAGATGCCGTGGTTACCGAACTTGAAAAGACAGACTTTTTGGGGACCCAGGGCAGAGTTGTCTTCATGGGAAGAGAGACCGAGACTCCTCACGATGTAACTTATGGCCCGGGCTACATAACAGGCATCGCTACCCAGTGGCAGGATGGAGAGATGAAATGCGTCTGGCCAATGCTGATGCCAGGCGACTGGGAAGACGTAATGTACGAAGGCACCGTCTTCTGGCAGATACCACCGCCGGTAATGGAAAGATTCGCATCATAACGGCAGGGCGCTGAATTAGTCACTCTCTGAGAAGTCGCATTCAGGGACCCCAGGGGGCTGGTTCACCCCTGGGGTCCCCGTTAGACGGAGTCAAGCAGATTCTTAGGAGGATTGCTTAGCTCAGCATGTTCGAAGGCATCATAATTAATGGGCTGGTAAGGGGAGGTGTATATGCCCTTCTCGCCGTTGGCTTTTCCCTTATCTTTGGGGTAGCTAGAATGATAAATCTAGCTCATACCTCATTTTATATGCTGGCAGCCTATGGCATATATACCTTTGCCAATGTGCTTGGCCTGTCGCCCATCTGGTCAATTGTTCTGTCTCTAGTCGTTACCACTCTTTTGGGGCTCGGCACCTACAAGCTGTTTATTGACCGGGTACGTGAGCATAATGTGACTGTCCTTCTGATAACCATTGCCCTGGCCATTATTTTCCAGGAGTGTATGGTTTTAGCCTTTGGCGGTCACTATCTTGGAGCACCGGGCTTTGTTTCGGGATATTGGGAAGTAATCGGCGTTAAAGTTTCTTATCAAAATTTACTGGCATTTGGAACATCCATAGTTGTGCTTTTGGGTACATGGGCGCTTCTATCAAAGACATCTTTAGGGATTGCCATTAGAGCCACAGCTCAGGATACCGAAATTGCCAATCTAATGGGAATAGACGTCCCGAAAATACTTCTATTAACCATGAGCATAGCAGTAGCGCTGGCAGCTATTGCTGGTATCGTAGTGGCTCCTGCGTTGGTTCTTGAACCGCGTATGTGGACACATCCACTTGTTATGGTCATGGCAATTGTCGTCCTGGGAGGGTTGGGAAGCGTCAAGGGAAGCTTCATTGGAGCTTTCATATTGGGATTCGTTGAGGTCCTGGTCGTTTTCTTAATCCCCGCGGGCGCCTATTTGAAAGGAGCAATTGCCCTGTTAGTTATGGTGGTAATACTCCTGGTCAGGCCTGAAGGACTGTTTGGCGTGGCCTTTGAAGAGGAGCGGTTATAATTGCTAAGGCGGCTATTCAAAGATTTCCAGGGTGATGTAGTTGCTATTCCAGGGAGGTTAATAGCCTTAATCTTCTTTTTGCTTCTATTATTCATCCCCCTCTTTACAGAAGAGCCCTATATCCTTCGCACTCTCATCTTTGCCAATATCTACGTTATTTTCGCCGTCAGTTGGGACTTTATATCCGGATACACTGGCCTGATAAATTTCGGTCATGCTCTCTTTTTCGGGGTAGCTGCTTACGCCTCGGCTCTGCTGAATTTGCGCCTGGGACTAGAGCCTTGGGCAACGATACCAATTGGGGCTTTTCTCGCTGTGCTAGCTGGACTAATTGTGTGTTTACCGGCATTGAGGCTAAGAGGGCCTTACTTTTCCCTTATCAGCTTAGCCTTCCCTCTCATCCTCCTCGGTGCCGTTTTCACTTTCACCGATTTCACTGGTGGCGAGCTGGGTATCTCCGGCATTGCTCGTATTTCCGACTCCCGTACGGTTGAGTATTATATCTCGGCAATTGTTATGCTCGGCTCGGTGCTCATAATGTGGAAGCTTACCGACGCCAAGAGTAGCTTTGTTAGATTGGGTATTATCCTGCATGCAATTCGCGAGGATGAGATTGCCACTCGTGCCAGTGGAATCAACACGGTGAGGTATAAGTTGTTGGCTTTTGCTATAGGTGGTCTCTTTGCTGGAGTTGCCGGTGGCTTTTATGCTCACTCTATGAGAATCGCCGGGCCTGCAACCTTAGACCTCTTCTTGTCCTTCCAGGCAATAATCTGGACGGTCTTTGGCGGAATTTGTAGCATTTATGGGCCGCTGGTCGGTGTCTATATTCTCTATCCTCTTACGGAGTTCTTACGTGTCGTGCCCGAGCTACGAATCTTAATCTTCGCTTTCATAGTGGTATTAATCCTTCTGTTCATGCCCGAAGGCATTGCCGTCTGGGTGAGGGATAAAATCGAAAAGGAGTGCCCTCGTTGCAAGTTAGCTAACGCAGCATTCCGTTCCACCTGCAGGGCCTGCGGTGCCCCTCTGCGCTGAGCGCTGCCAATCTACAAACCAAGATACGTCTTCCTGATAGTCTCGGCCTTAAGCAATTCTTGAGCTGTTCCATGGGCAATTATATGTCCCCTTGACATGACGTAATTTCTTACCGCGAGATCGAAGGCAAAACTAACGTCCTGCTCAGCCAAAAGAATAGTAACTCCTAACTCGTGATAAATCTCTTCTATGCGTTTAAATAAGTCCTCCTTCAGCATTGGAGCAAGTCCACTCGAAGGTTCATCGACCAATAGAAACTTAGGCTTATGCATCAGCGCCCTTCCAATACAAAGCATCTGCCGTTCCCCACCAGATAACGTCCCCGATATTTGGGTCTCCCTCTCTTTCAACCTCGGAAATAATTCATAAACCTTGGCGAAATTATCCTCTACTTCTCTCTTGTCTTTACAAAGATATGCGCCAGCCAGCAAGTTATCCCTGACCGTCATCTCAGCAAACGGCCTACCTCTCTCAGGGCAAAGGATTAAGCCTCTCCTGGCTATTTCAGACGCCGACAATTTTTCAATCCTCTCACCTTCGAATTCTATGCTCCCTTCAAAGGTTATATCCGCCTGTCTTGTTCCCTTCAATACTTCCCTTTCCCATTTTATCAGCCCAGCTATAGCCCTAAGCAGAGTAGTCTTTCCAGCGCCATTAGGACCAACAAGCCCAACTAATTCCCCTTTGTCAACCTTCAAGCTCGCTTCGTCCAACACCATAGCAGTGTCATAACGAACAGTCACATTTTTTACCTCAAGCAACGAGCACCTCTTTCCCAGTATAGGCTTCGATGACCTTTTCATTCTTTGCTATTTCTTCTGGAGTACCCTGGGCAATAACTTCGCCGAAGTTAAGGACAATCACCCTATCGACTATTTTCATGAGCTCAGCTAACTTATGCTCTATTATAAGCATAGCTGGCCCTTCGCTATGCAATCTGCCGAATCTCCCCCCTTTGTGCAGTCTTTTGATTGACCTAGCCACAAGCTCCGTTTCTGCGGGATTCAATCCACCGAATGGCTCATCTAGCATAAGCAACTCCGGCTCGGTAGCGATTGCCCGAGCTACCTCCAACCGTTTCAAATCACCGTGAGACAAAACAGAAGCTGGCTCAAGAGCAAGATCTGCAATTCCTACGAACTCTAAGGCATCCCGTGCCTTTATTTCCAATCTTTTTACCCATTCCCCCCGCTTAGTTACCCTGGGACAGAGACACCCTACCATTACATTAGCGATGATAGGTAAACGGCGGAATGGCTTAACTACCTGGAAAGTCCCAACCATCCCCCTCTGAACAACATCCCAGGGACGGTGCCTTGTAATATCTTCACCTTTAAACCTGACTTTCCCCGAATCAGGCTTTAATATGCCCAGTATGCACCGTATAAGAGTAGTCTTTCCAGCGCCGTTGGGACCAATGAGTCCCACTATTTCATTTCTCTCTATTCGAAAGCTAACCTGATTAATTGCAAGCAGTCCACCAAAGTGTTTGGTTAAGTTCTCCACTTCTAAAAAAGGTGGCATTTCAATCCTCCTCTTCCTCTCTTAGCTCTCGCCGAGATACTTTACCGACGTCTGTTTTAGGAACCTCACCTCTAAATTCAATAATTTTGGGAATTTTATAGTGAGCCAATCTTCCCTGACAATATTTTATAATCTCCTCTTCCGACAACTTCCCTCTCGCCTCTGTCTCCAGGACTACTATTGCCTTAATGTTCTCCCCTACCTTTGGGTCTGGAACTCCAATAACCCCTGCTTCTTTAATTTGAGGATGACCTGCCAAAACCTCCTCCACCTCCCGAGCAAAGACAGCGTAACCCTTATATTTAATCATGTCCCTCTTTCTATCGTAGAAATAGAAATAGCCTTCCTCGTCCCTTCTTACCATGTCGCCGGTTCTAAGCCATATTTCGCCACCTATTTCCACAAGCATCCTATTTGTCTCTTCCGGCTTATTCCAATATCCCTTCGTTATTTGCGGGCCCTTGAGCAAAAGTTCACCTACCTCACCAACGGGGAGAAACTCCCTGCTTTCAGGGTTAGCTACGACAGCCACAGTGTTAGGTAGAGGTATCCCAAATGAACCAACCCGCGGTCTCCCATAAGGGCTGAGAGTAGCTACCGAACTGGTTTCCGTCATCCCGTACCCCTCATGGATTTTAACACCTGTTCGCCTCTCCCAACCCTTGGCAGTATCCTCAAGAAGAGCATCAGCACCGGAGATAAGAATCTTAAAGCGCTTCCAATTCACTCTATCGGTTCTGGCATAATCCCTGAGAGCTTCATACAAGGCTGGAACGCTATAGAATTCCGTTGCCCTGCAACTCTCTATAGAATTCAAAATGTCATCAAGATCAGGGGTGGGAAATATCACCAGAGTACTGCCTCTAACTATCCCACCCAGCATAACCACTACCTGGCCATAAATATGATAGAACGGTAAATAAGCTATCCCAACCTCTTTGCCATCCTCAAGGATAGGTGCCAAGAAAGCTCGTGTTAAGCACTCGCCGGCTATTAGATTGTAGTGAGTCAGCATAGCCCCTTTCGGCAATCCCGTAGTCCCTCCAGTATAGGGAAGCGTCGCTAAATCCTCCTTAGGGTTGAATTCGATTTTTGGTGGATTTGGCGGATATTTTTTAATCAATTCCTGAAATCGATAAAAACCCTCCCTTTCGAAGATCTCAGGAGATGGCGCTGACATTTTTTGATACACAGCCCTGAGCATACTCCGCGCCAGGAATCTTTTCAGTCGTGGCAAATACTCAGCAATGTTGGTTAAGATAACTCTCTTTAACTTAACCTCTGCCTTTTCAACATGGTCATAAAGAATATCCTGGCAGACGAGAGTCTCAGCCCCGCTGTCTTCGATTTGATGTTTAATTTCGGGAGAGACATAAACAGGGCTAATCGGAGTTAAGGCAGCCCCAGCTTCAAGCGCTCCGAAATAAGCTACGATGAATTGAGGGGAATTCAGGAGCAATAAGGCAACCTTGTCTCCCTTCTTAACTCCTAAATCGTGCAGGGCAGTAGCAAACCTGTCAACCTCTTCCTTTAACTGCCGATAACTCATCTTTGCACCATAAAATATTAAGGCAGTCTTGTCTTTCCATTTTTCCATCGCTTCGCCAAAAGCTTGGGGCACGGATTTATCCGGTATATCAACATCAGAAGGAACCTCTTCGAGATATAACTTCAACCACGGCCTTTCTTCATATTTAGTTTCATCTTCCATAATGCTACCTCCCGCTTTTCCCTGAATAGATTGTGCGTGATATTCTCTGGCAAATCCTGCTGAGCGGCTCACCGTCTGTAACAAGTAACAAAATGGCAGGTATATGCTTCAGCTCTTTCTCATCCTGAGTCAACAGCCTCCCGTTCCCCATAGTTATGACCTCAGCGCCTTCCCTTTCCCCTTCTGCACGGCATTCCTCACCAATATGCATCCATTGCCTATACCACCCCTCTTTCTATGTAAGATAGGGCATTCTACCTATAATGTCAATGGCCGGAACATAAACAACTTTATGCCCAAGGTATCATTTGACACCCCGCCTTTACACCAGGGTAAAACAGCTTAGCTACAAGCACTTCTGCACCTCCCCCCGATATGATAAAATCATTAACGGCTCAGATTTAGCGCAGAAGAAATGCAAAAAAAGAGAAGAACGCTTGCCTTGAAACATCGCCGGCGCCGGAAGAAGCTCAAGGAAAAGAGCAAAGCCCAAGCTTCAGCAGCGGAACAATGAAAAGAGCCCTCCTGTTAACGGGCAAACCGGGAACAGGTAAAACTGCTCTTATCAAGGAAGCCATAGCCAGGACAAAAGTTGGGGGTGGCGGCTTCTATACTGAGGAAATACGGGCTGGCGGAATAAGGCAGGGGTTCAAAATCATCACCCTTGATGGTCAGGAGGCGGTGCTGGCCCATGTCAACATCTCCAGCCCCTATCAGGTAAGCAAATATAAAGTCGATATAGATAGCCTTAACAGAGTCGGCGTTTCTGCTCTGCGCCAGGCCCTGAAGGAAAGCGACCTGATAGTCATAGATGAAATTGGCAAGATGGAGCTTTTGTCGCCTCAGTTTAGGGAAGTCGTAACGCAAGCGATAGGCAGTGATAAGAAAGTCTTGGGCACTATCGTGCTTAACCCCCATCCCTTCGCCGATGAAATCAAACGCCGTCATGAAGTTAGAACTATGCTAGTAACCAGGGACAACCGCGGTGACGTAATGGGGGAAATCTTAGACTGGCTAACAGAAGCGACAAACTGATGCCAGTGCTTAGAAAGCAGCCGCGTCGCCAGTTGTTCCACCAGCTTCGGAATAAGCAAGCCGCAAGCTGGCCAAACAGTTGGCCACCCTTTTCCCAGCAGTCTTACCAGGACACCTATTGAAAATGGGCCTCCTGTATGCTACCCTGGCACTAAGACAGTCAAGAGGTGAGACTGCATGGGACAAGCAGACTTCGAAAACCAGCTTCTTAATTTGCACAGACGCATCATAGATCATAGATAGAGAGACTAAGTTCATGGGCTGTGACGGAGACTGAGCTAAGTCAGTCGAGGCGGTCTAGCCCGGCTGGTTGCTTTGACAATGGGTGAGTCACTCATGCCGGTGGAGATTAGCCTAAATTAGAATTTGCCCTAAAAAGGGGGGTGACGAGAATGAAGAGGAACACTGTGCTGGTAAAGCTCCTTGTTGTGGCGCTTGTTTTTGCCCTGATGAATGTGGCGATGCCTGCTGGGGCCGAGGAACAGAAGACCAGCGCTGAAGCCATCGCGAAAGAACTGGCGCTTCCCGCCGATGGATACACGGAGATGATGCTATGGGGCAAGGAGGTCATGTCCTGGCCTGGGCGTTCTTACGATTTTGTTGACACGGACTCCCAGGAGTGGCTACAAAACGGTGCTATTGTTCACAACCAATTCCTAATAACGAGTCGACACCTTGAGTCGAGTGACAAATATACCTTTGGCTATGCCTTCCCTGATATCTATTTTCTAGAGTATGGCTCGGTGGCGGAGGCGAAAAAAGCTTTCGAGAACAATTTTGATGTGTCCTTCATCAGTAAAGTAAACACGGAAGACCAAGAAAGTGCACTGCAGAGGTTCAATGAATTTCTCGATAACTACTACGAGGAAGGCGGCCGCAGAAAGGCTGATAGCACAAGGCTGGGTTGGTGGCGCAATGAGAATTCGCAGTGTTACCCTCCAAGGGATGAGTCTCCACGGCCGACGGTGGGGAATGAGCCACCAGTTAAGCAGCTGTGTACAGATGCTAACTTTGGCCGTTATCACCCAACTACCAGTAGCAATTACTACTCCGTGACCACCGAGTCATTCTGCTATGAATATCTTTCATGCAGCCTGGTTCGCATGGAAGAAGATCAAGATCAGTACAAGTGCGAGAACGAACAGGGTAAGGAAATCACGGAAACGGGTGATCGCTTCCTCAGGGACCACTGGGTGGAGCCTGGAAACCCTGTGCCGGTAACCAGTAGCTTCGACTGTGAGTATCATTTCTACCTCATTGCCAACTGCGTAGTGTGTGTCCAGTGGCTTAATCTCTACTCGCTTGGTGAGCACAACCTCTATACAGATGAGTGGCCCGAAATTCGCAGCGCCTTGGAAAGGATGGCGAACCTGCCGCCCTCCGAAGAGGTTGCTCAAGATTCAGATGGAGACGGAGTTCCAGACGATGTAGACCAGTGTTCCGGTACGCCTGCTGGCGTTACTGTGGATGAAACGGGATGTCCCATAGGGATGATCCTAGCTCTTTCCACGGATAAGAAGGTCTATTCCCCCGGAGAAACAGTGATTATCCAGGGCAGCGTGTCGGACGCACAGGGTGGGCTGGCAGGTGCTTCCGTGGCCATCGATGTCAACGGTACGCCGCTTTCGGCAACAATTGACGCCTCGGGCTACTATCGATGCGATTTCACAATTCCCGTAGATGTTACCCAGGCCATATATACAGTTTCGGCTACGGCATCATATTCCGGCTATCCCGACGTATATAAAGACACGAGCTTCTTTGTAGGAGAAATTGGTATTCAACTGGAAAAAAACCCCGCTACCGGAGAGTCTTTTATTGGGATTGCTGCGGATGGGGTCAGCACTCTGGGCATTATTATCTCCTTGCCGGGGTGCAGCGATGTGGAGATTAGCAAACCAAATATCGGTGAACTTGAGGGTAATGCCATAGATGCTATGAGCAATGTTAAACTGGATCCTACCGGATTGGCAGAAATTACCTATTATCCACCAGCTTATCTCACGAAGAACCAGCTCACCAGTAGTAACTCTAATGTACATGCATCGGGCGTTAAGGTATGGGCTGCTGAAGTCGCATTAACGTTAACCTATAAAGATGCCAGTCAGCAGGACAAGAAGATAGAGACCGAAATTCTCGTCTGTCGTCCTCCGGTAATGCTGGTGCATGGATTTTGCGGTTCTACAGCTACATGGTGGAAAATGTCCGATTACTTGCGGGGGGAGAAGTTCGATACCTACCAGGGCGATTATGGCGCCACAAACCAGGCTATTGAAGGATTATCACTTATATTGAAGAATGACATTCGCAAGCAGAAAGTTGATTATGCCAACTCTAACATCAAGTTGGCAAAGGTGGATGCAATAGGCCACAGCATGGGTGGGTTGATTGCGCGCTACTACACCCATGGCCTCACGGATTATGATGGCGACGTGAGGAAACTGATAATGGTTGGAACTCCGAACCACGGTGTTTCCTGGATCGATAAGAAACTAGGAAATGTTGCTTCTGATTGGCACCAGACACACAGGATTCCAGCTGAGCAACTCTACTCCGAGAGTCCATTCATGAAAGCACTCAACAGTGGCGAGAAAACCGGAGCCCACCTCAATAATGACGTACAGTATGGCAATATATACGGCTTTCCCGATGACTGGGTAGTCAGCGCAGCTTCAGCTTATCTAAACGGTGTAAGCAGTGTATCTGAGTCTGATGTAAAGCACTCAGCAGACATTCCAGGTGTCCCGGCTGTAGCAATAACGGAATATCTGGGGACGTGGGAACGGGCAGAAAGTTGGCTGACCAGTGACATTGATAGGCCGCCTTTGAAGGGCTCGAGTGCAGAAGTATACAAATATTGGGGGAATGTTTACCTTCTAGAATACGTTTCTTCTGGCACACAAGAGGAAAGAGTGAAATCCAGCCCCACGGAGATTCCATCCTGGAAGGGATTGCGAACTGATAAGGATTCAAAGGCGATTGTCCACCTAACGATATACGACCAGCCATGGGGAATCATATTCCTAGACCCGGACAGTGAGATACTCATTGGTTACTGTTCCCCCCAACTAGTGGAGGTCCGCCTTTCTAAAGGGAGCGCTGCCTTCAGAAGCCGCCAGGATGGGCATTTCACTGTGCCCGTGAATATTGAGAGAGCTGAAGCAGGAGAATGGTGGAAGTGCAGCCCTCGGGCCATAGTCACCGGACTGAACACAGAATTTGCTGTTACTGCCGGAGACAAAATGGAGGTTCATTGCCTAGAAGGTGAGCTTGTTGTGGAAACCCCTGATGCCACTGGAGGAGGAACCGTTCTATCCGCAAACGATTCTGTAGCTGTCGAGGGAGAGACAGTAATGACAATCAATCCTGTCCTGAAAGATGACTTCTGGTGGGCAACTGAAGAAGATGACTTCCTAGATTATACGCCGACAGAGAGTCTATTCGAGAAACTCAAGAATGATATAGACTCCCTGATCTCCAAAATCAAATCCTTCTTCGAATCCACATTCAAGTAAGACTGGCAAAATGATACAGCTCTAGATGTTGATACTGTCATAGTCGAAATACTGCAGATACAAGAGGTGACGAGAAAATGGCAAAACATGCTGAAGATATTAAGGTGGATAAAAAGGACCAGTTGGAGAAAATCGAGGGCGTATGCTTACCAGATGAGCTTATCCGGGCTGTTTTCGATCTGAAGGGTATGGGCACAGGATTTCTGGGGATTACTGACAAGCGTATTATTTTCTATGATAAGGCGTTTCTTAAGAAGAAAAAGGCCCTGGTCAGTATACCCCATAATCACATTGCGGCAGTGGCCAGTGAGGACCGCAAAGGCCTTATCATTAGAGGTGGTTTTCTTGTCACTGATACCCTAACCATCACCCCAATAGGACTTGAGTCAAAAACCTTTGAATTCAGGGGTGGCGACAAAGCCCACCAAGCTCACAATATCCTCATGGAATACCTGCTCAAATAGAAGCCGTAACACAAGCGGTGCCCAGGTATCAACTCCTTAAATCTGAGTCAGTGTGTCGACTGGGCATCTGATATTGTTGAAACCAGCATACCGAATATGTCGATAGTGCCCGAGTATCTCATTTTCGCTGACGATCTGCACCCATTCTTTTCATCTCGGCGATAGACACTGCGCCTACCACTGCTGACTAGGCATGACCGTCCTCCCCACACATATCCTCCTACACCCCTTTCAACACCCTGAAGAACGAGGATAATTCCAATACCACCCTCCCCACCTCATCGTAAACGGTTGCTTCCCCCTTCCACTTACTTCCTCCCTGACATGTCGCCTTAGCCTTAGCCGTCACGACTCCCAGTTTCACGGCATGCAAGAAATCTGCACTCAGAGATGTCGTCACAAACTGTGTCCCGGCGGGAATCACACTCTTGATTGCCATAGCCACCGCCGTATCGGCCAAACTCACTAATGCACCCCCATGCATCAGCCCACCACCCTGGGCAAAGTCAACAAGGAATGGCATCTTCAGTGTTGCACAACCTTCGGAAGCCTCGATGATCTCCATCTGCAACAACTTCTCGAAGGGTGCGCAGCTAATCCAAGATTCCATCTGAAAATGGTGTGGTCCAGTCAACCCAGTCATCTCGCGCATACCAGTCGTCTCCTTGCCAGCCACATATTGTCCTCATATTATAACTACGAAGACATTGGATCTGCACGCGGAAAGCCCCAGAGCGCCGGCTGCAAGGGGCACTAGCCTGATTATAATTGGTAGAACCAGCCTCAATTTACAGATAATTATAGCATTCGAGTGATGACAATTTGCGGATAGCTTGGCGTGCAGGCCCGCAAATTGCGGCCAAAACCTGTTTGCGGATGCCGATTTAATCCACACACTTCGTCATTTTGTTAAGTGTCTTCATTATGCGTGGATTGGGTTCACGACGGGAAGGTCGTGCGTTCCAGTTTAGCCACCGCTACCAATCATGAAAAGTGGAGGCAAGTGAGATCCGCCTGTTCATGCGGCAGGAGGTCGATAGGCCACAGTTCCCGCTTTCTTGAACACATTCACCGCTTCCGCAGCGGTCATAATGGCCTTCGCCTTAAGTGACATAGACACTCCGCTAGCCCAAATAGATGTAATTACAGCCGCTAGACTCTCTTCGTCAGGAATCTGCCCCACTAGATAAATGGTGCTTTCACTGAATGCGATGTAATAGTGCTCCAGCGAGAGACGCAACAACAAAAAGCCATATCGTATAGTCAGCGCCAAGACAACTTAGTATTCACCGTCCTCGTATAAACCACACTGGCCTTCATAGCTTTTCCGTAGTTCCTGGGCGACGCGATATGCTAGTATTGACGGCAAGATGTAGGGCCGCGCTAGCCGGGGTAGATTAGCCTAGCTCCGAACTACGCTATATTGCTTTTGATTGAAGTGGCCCTTGTTTTACCTGAACAATGTCGGAGAAAAACTAATTCTAAACGCAACTATAATCAATGAGCATAATTCTAAGTCTGAAGCAAATGAAGTGGAACGCAATTAGGAAAACATTCATCGTTCTCTGCAGCGTACTGTGCGGACTGGCGGGCCTCTTTCTATGGGCCAGTGGTGGTATCCAGGCACCACAAACTATGGAGGGATTAGTGTATGACTTTGGCACTGGTCCACCGTCAAAAGCGCAGGGCACTGGCAAGATGGTAGTGCTCACCTGGAACATCGCATATGCCTATGGCTTTGGTTCCGATGGTCAGGACTATGTTCCGAGGGCCGCTGAAGAAATGGCCATTCGCCTCAATCGTATCGGCGAGATTATTCGCGATAGCGGAGCCGATATAGTGTTGCTACAAGAAGTCGACTTTGATTCAGACCGCAGTCACCACGTCGATCAATTGGAGGAGCTATCACGCATTACCGGCCTGCATTATGGCGCCCCTGCATTGACTTGGAAAGCTGGATTCGTCCCCTTTCCATACTGGCCACCTAACCACCATTTTGGTGCTGTGTGTTCTGGTGGAGCCGTGCTTAGCCGTCACCCCATTACTGTCAACCGTGTAACACTGCACCCCAAGCCCGAGACAAACGCTTGGTGGTATAACGCCTTCTACATCTTTAGGTACAGCCAACAAGTGCAGATACAGTGGGGTGAACAGGTTGTCTGGGTGATAAACAATCACTTGGAGGCATACGATCGGGCCAATCGTGTACAACAGGCCAATGCGTTGGCCAAGATGGTTTCCAACGTTCCTAACGTCGCGGTAATGGTAATTGCGGGTGGAGACATGAACACTATACCGCCTGAAGCGACTCTGCAATATGGATACCCCGACAGACCAAACGCTGATCACCGTGGTGATACTACAATGAGTATCCTTAGAAACATCTCGGGATTCAAAGATGTAGTGAATGTAGAAGAGTACCTGGAAAATGAGGCAGCCTTTTTCACCGCACCAGCTCATGCTCCCAACCGCCGCCTAGATTACCTATTCATCCCTGAAGATACGCGGGTCACAGACGTTCGCGTCATTCCTACAGGCGACCTATCAGACCATCTGCCGGTTCGAGCGGAATTGGTATGGCCGTGAATAACTCTACAGCAAGAAATTTGGGGGAGGCCAACCCACCATCACTTACAGCATTGATGGTCAACGTCGTAACACAGTGCTCAAGATATCGCCTTTGAGCTGACTTTAGCGAGGTGAGAAGGCGTACCACGTCGCGAATCCTTATCGGTGTAGTTATTGGTTCACATCCTTAGAAGCGTCCATGAATATGGCTTAGAATTGAACGAAACATCGCCTTGTTGCCCGCGAGATATTCCGTTAGGGTTTTAGAATAGACTAGCCTTTCTGATAGCCTCGGCTATAGTTTCAGGAAGGGTGTCGATTTCAGTCCTGATGCCTGCTTCCGTGAGTTCTAGCGTGGACATCCTTATGTCGATGGCATCGTAGCGAGCATTCAACAGGATGCATTTCGCTTCGCCTTCGTTGTTGGACCAGGAGCTCCATCTGGGAAGGTTTGATCCTGGCCTGCCTGTGGCTGGATCTCCTGTTCGTACAAACTGGGCTACATAGGACGTAATGGCATCCTGAAGAGCTAGCCTGCCGGGCCGATTCTGTTTGGTATCTATCGCGATGCCTGCCATTGCTAATGCATCTTCGATGCCATAGTCGTTGCCCAAAAAAAAGCTGACATCCAGGCTATGGAACGCACCGAGGTGGGAACCGAACGGGTCTGGCAACACGCTTTCACCTGTATCTTTCACCGACCCCCAAAGGAACTGATAGACATATACATCAGGCTGGTCTGAATGCGAGCTCACCTTGCTCGCAAGACCATCGGCACCAGCGACCTTCCAAAGGTCGCTGGTGTATTTGGCCACCGCCTGGTATAATTCGCCGTCTTTGTCGGGAAAAGCTGGGTTGAAATAAAGAAACAGCTTCATTTCATCCTTATTGGTTCCTAAGATGATGGGCACCTTATTCGGATAGGTTCCCGTTTCAAAAGCATCAACTCCATCAGCGACGATAACTGTGCCATCGGTGAATAGGAACGGGAAAGTGAGCAAGCTGAAACCGAGACTACCAGTTTCATAGCAGGCGTGTAATTCACCATAGGACTTGGACCTTGCATAAGCTGCGATCTCCGCATTGGACATACTCTCCAGATGCTTCACGGCTTCTGCTTCATCGGTAACAACTGCATCATTCAACAGAAGCTTCAGGATCACCTGCTTGGCACTCTCCTCACCCACTTTGACCGGCATTCCGACAGCCGCTCCGCTTTGCGAAATGGCCTTATGAAAGAGTCCGTGGGCAAGTGGAGATAACAAGAGAGAGAGGGTGTTAATACCGCCTGCCGATTCCCCGGCAATAGTGACATTGTGAGGGTCTCCACCGAACCCTTCAATGTTGCTATGGACCCATTTGAGTGCCTGTATTATGTCCAGAGTACCGTAATTGCCAGAGTCATCTTCCTTGTCACCGGTTCTGAGTGCTGGATGGGTGAACCAACCTAAAGGTCCCAGCCTGTAATTCATGGATACGTAGACCACTTTGGACTTGCTGGCCAGATTGGCTCCCCAATACATCTCGTCGACAGCAGAGCCTATTGAATTACCTCCTCCGTGTATCCAGACGTATACCGGGAGATCCGTTTCCTCAGTTTGTGGACGCCATACATTCAAGTAGAGGCAATCCTCGCTGCCCACGATTTTTCCACTGATTGGATCAGGCTGGCTGCATCTTTCGCAGAATTCTGTCTCGGCCCGTATGGCTTCCCACGGTTCTGGTTCTTGTGGTGCTTTCCAGCGCAATTCACCAACTGGAGGCTTTGCAAATGGGATAGCTTTCCACACCCAGGTATTGTTTTCATCGTGAAATCCCTTTACAGGTCCACAGTGTGTATGCACAATTGGGTCGCCCTCCCATAATGTGTCTATCGGCTCAGGTGTAGGTGTAGGCGCCTGGGCAGGAGCACAAGCCGCAAGCAAGCAACCTAGCAGGAAAATTACCGAGAGGAGTAAGAGCGAAAAACATTTGCATCGGTTCATCCCGACATCTCCCGTATCTATTATACCCCGAGACAGCCTCAAAGAGAATGGGTGTCAAGTTTGAGAACAGATTGAGGCATTATTGGAGGATCGAACAATCCGTCATTTCGTGCGAATAACATATCACTTCCCATCACTGCTAAACTGTCCAGGAAATCTACTGTTTGTGCCATCATAATCATAGGCCTCTGAGAAACTCAGGCCTGAGCAAAGAAGGGTCCCTCCCTGCCAAAACCACTCCCAGTTCTCTAAGCATCCTCTCCCTATCTTGCGGCAACTTTCCCCGGACGGAAAGATAGTTTGAGGCATGCATTGAGCTAAAGAAGCAATCGGTAAAGTTGGAATTCTCTATGATTAACTTTAGCTCTTCCAGAGATTGAAAAGGAGAAAGAGGATGGAATTCATTACGCTGCCACTGCTCATGAAGAGGGGTACCAGGGACAAGGGTCAAAGTTAAAGCTCCGGCATAATCTGGGTCAATCTCGGTGAGAACTCTAGCTGTCTCAAGCACGTGTTTCTCGCTTCCTTCGACACCACCGAGTCCCAAGATTATCGTCACAGAAAAGATTATTCCGGCTTCCTTCGCTTTCTTTCCCGCCTCGACTAAATCACGTGAGCTTACTCCTTTGCCTATCTTTTGTAGCAGTTCATCATCACCGGTCTCGAGCCCGGTATAAAAAATGCCCAACTTGAGCTGTTTTAATTCCTCTAGCTCAGCCGCACTCCTGCGCAGAATATCCTGCGGGGTGGCATACGTGCCAATCCTTTCCACACGGGGCAGTCTTTCATTCAAGTACTGGAGAACATCTCTCAATTTGGAGAAGGGGTAAACAAGGGCATCAGCATCCTGCAGAAATACCCTTTTGCCATCCCAACCTTGAGCCACGGCATACACCACCTTAGAGACATTAGGAAGGCGAATGCCACTTCGAGTGAATAGGGCTACAGCATCTATTTCACTCTTGCTGTCATCGACGTCTCGTATCTGAAGCTTTGAGCCATAGGCTCCACAGAAAGTGCAGGTGTTGTTGGAGCAACCATTGGTTAAGGGGAGAAAATAGCTTTCCCGCTCACTTGGAGGCCGGAAGATATCAGGTCTACTGAAGCTCATTCGCCCATTCCATTTCACAAGGTGCCCAAGCGATCTCGAGATACCCTTGGAAGTCTATTTTACTCCAGATGACAATCTAGCCTCAAGACAAGCACAACTTGGACATAACATCGATTTATGCAGTCCAAATGGTGAGCATCGTGGAAAGCTCTTATCACATCTCAGTTCTCAGAAGCCCACTTTGTCTTTCCCTTTCAGGTTCAGGATTTTTCTTGCCTCATCGGGTGTAGCTACCTCCCTGTCTAACTCGCGTGCCAGCCTGACAATCTTCTCTACCATCTGGGCATTACTCTTGGCCAGGACACCATCAGCAATGTAGATGTTGTCCTCGAGCCCAACCCTGACATGTCCACCCATCATTATTGCCAGTGCGCCGAGGTGGAATTCCATCGGATAACCAGCAGCTAAAGCTGACCAGTGATAATTGCCAGGTCCGAAAAGCGAGTCAGCGGTCTGTTTCATGTGGATTAAGTGTTCTGGAGTTGCCCTTATCCCACCGAATGCCCCCATACAAAACTGCATCCACAACGGCGGTTCACAGAAACCCTTATAGTTACTCCAGAGATAGTGTGCGGTATAAATCCAGCCCACATCGAATAGCTCGTATTCCGGTTTGGTTCCATTCTCCTGCATTGTTTGCCCAAAACGGACTACTACATCATAGGGATTACTGTACGGTTCATTGCCGATTTCTTTAAGGTATTCCTTTTCCCACGGATATCTATAATCCTCATCTTTGTAGGCACGTAATTGAGAGGCAGCGGAGCTGGTCAACGAGCCCACACTGAGGGAGGCTAATTCCGGTTTCAAAGCAGGGACAACCTTTATTCTGTCCTCATATGTCTGCCACCGTCCACCACCTGTGGTGGTGCAAATTATTACGTCACTCTTGGCTTTGATTGTAGAGGCAATTTCCCTGAATATCTCAGTATCGGCAGTGGGCTTCCCATCTCTGGGGTCTCTGGCGTGGATATGTACGGAAGCAGCTCCCGCTTCTGCAGCCCTTATGGCATCGTTAGCTATTTCTTTCGGCGTGATCTTCATATAGGGAGTCTGCACAGGCACAACTCGAGAACCAGTCACTCCTACTGAAATTATCAGTTTCTCCATCTCTTTCACCTCTTGTCTCAATATGTCCGGCCCAGCATCTTCCTCGCTACTCCAGCATGGCTACTGCTCGCACCCATCCAGCACTGGCTCCCTCTATCTTTATGGGAAAAGCCGCCACCTTAAAGCCAAAAGGCTTAGGTATTTTGTCGAGATTGGCCATTCTCTCGATGTGACAATACTCCCTCTCCTTCCCCAAGTAGTGGGACTCCCAAAAGCTCTCCTTTTTACCCCCTTTCAGGTCGTTTACCATCACATCGTGAGGCCTATCCCAACCCCAGGCATCTATTCCCATAACCTTTATGCCATGCTCAATCAACCATAAAGTAGCTTCCCTGGTCATTCCGGGATGCATGTATTCATAGCCAGGTTCAGCATAATGCTTGTAAACATCAGTCCGAATCAGCACAATGTCAAACGGCCTGAGCTGGTAGCCTATTTCCCCCAGAGCTTTCTGAACTTCGCTGGCACTGATACCTTCCCCCTTCTTTTTGTGGTGGAAGTCCAGCACCACTCCATCGCCATAGCACCACTCCAGGGGCACCTGGTCTATTGTTTTGGCTGGCTTCCCTTCTGATGTAGGGTAGAAATGCCATGGGGCATCGAGATGCGTGGTAGAGTGAGTTGTCAAAGTAAGCGTTTCAGTTGCACAATATGTATCCTCGGGGAAATCCTCTGGTTTGATGCCATAAGCCTCGGCATAGATTCGGGGGGTTTCCTCATGACGTTGGTAGACAATTTGAGGCATTTGTTTTAGATATCCCTCGGGACTTAAAGTTACACTCAGGTCGATAATCCTAGTCATATTCCGCTCCTCCAACCAGTTGTTTCGCCGGCGACGGGCGCCCAACAGTCAAGGCTTTTATGGGAGCCAGTCTCGGGATTTTTGATTAATAAAGCTAATATTATAGCGAGAGAATGATATGAAACAACGTATATTCATCACGGGCATTCAACATCCCGGTGATCGAAGTCCCAGCAGTGCCAATCACCGTCACCAAAATGCCGTGAATCCTTGACCCGTCCTTCCATTATGGAACTATTCCACTCAATGTTGGTAGTATTGTCTTTACCTTTGTTGTAAATCTCATAAGAGCGGTCATAGGGAGTTTCTGTAGTGACCTCGTACAAAATATAGCCACCATTCTCCGGACCACCAGGGACGATATTTGTATACTTGATATCACTACTTCCATCATTAATGTCACGATGCCAATTAATCCTTAATAACTCGGTAGGATCAGAAGGACTCTTCATCAAAATCCAGAAGCCCTCCGTTGCCGGGAGATTGGATTCACCATAATACCACTGGAAGTCACTGTATTCACCCTCTTTGGAAACATACATTTCCCAGCGTACCCCGTTGTCGATGAACCCCCCGTGTAGTTCTGCGGTATATAACTGATCCTCAACGGGTACATCATACGACCAGACCCAAGTGTAATCGGGTTGTTGCTCCGGCGAATGATTGAAGGACTCAACAAAAGCTGCCACCGGGATTGCCAGGCCAATAAAGAGAACGCTATTCCAGAACCCGACATTAAGAGCGGCAAAGCCCCAGTTCTTTTGTTCATCCGGAGCATACAGGTTGTCTGCAAATAAATCACTATTCTTCAGAGTAAAAGCGACGTACTTCAAGCTTTGTTCAGTACCACCAAAGCTTGAAGAACTGGGCTTAGGTGATAGAAAGTCATCGAAACCTATGATGAACGTGGATGCAGGAGGTATCTCGGGAGGTTCCTCGGTATCTGGCTCAGGCATTACTTGCTCAGGGGTTGATTCTTCGGTCGGCAAAGGAGTGGTTGGCGTTTCTGCTTCCAACCCTCCGTTACATCCATATACAAAAGAGCTGGCTACTAACATAAAGGCAATCAAACAGGCAACAGGGAAATTAAGCCTTTTTACACCACGACTGCTACTGTGATTACTAATCTCGTTCATCACTTAAGAAATCTCCTTAATACTAATAGTATCAATCCCCACGATTAAACAAATAATAATTTAATTAAGCTAGATTTACAACACCAAGAAGCTCTGGTTCTGATATCGTTAATTATCCAAGCAACCTATCGCTTAAAATCCTTAAGCTAATCGGAATAACACTCAATCGTGCCATAGGATTTTCCTTCTACCTTGCAAGATAACAGAAACCCACTGATGGCTTGCCTAATATTAGCAGACATTGAACCTCTCCTTTTTTTGTCCGAGATGCGAGACGATATATGAGAATCAGGAGAAGGTCAAGAGGGATATGGGACTTGTTTTAGTCGCAGACCGCATTAATTGGAGAAGATTAACCAAGGATATTGACAAATTATTGTTTAGATGCTAAACTATATAATCATGGAGAATCATAGAGCCAAATATGAAGAAATACTCCAGAAAATCGAAAGAATGGTCATTAGAATGCATTCAATGCACACACCTTCACTCAGTTTTGGTACAGGTGTATTAATGCATCCAAAAGAAATACACACGGTGCAAGCCATTGGTCGATATCCGGGAATTAATGTTACTAAGCTTGCGGAACATACAGGGGTAACGAAAGGAGCTGTATCTCAGACAATTAAGAAACTCACTAGAAAAGGTCTCGTGCAGAGAACACACGCACCGGGCAATGCCAAGGAGGTGGTTCTAGAGCTTACTGATCTGGGTTGGATTGGCTTTCGGAACCATGAGAAATTCCATATGGACACTTACTATATTGCCGAAGAGTACTTTGGCGATCAAATAGAAAACTACCTTCAAAGAATTAGTCTCGCCGCAGACGATATCAATAAAATTTTGGATGAATACGATAAGATGAAGAAAGAATAGTCTCTTTTTTTAATTCTATATTGTTTAGTAGCTAAACTTTAAGGAGGTAAAGCAATGGTTGAACACCTTTATAATTCACCCATAGGAGAGAAAAAGCTCATTTGCCCGTGGCAACTGGCACCCCTAATTGACAACTTCCTACGACCAATTGTCCATAACCCTCGAAAGATCTTTGCACCTTATGTAGCCAAAGGAATGACTGTACTGGACATAGGTTGCGGAGCAGGTTTTGCGTCCTTGGGTCTCGCCGAACTTGTTGGCGAGGAAGGCTTGGTTATCTCCGCTGACATACAGCCTAAGATGCTTAGCTTCGTTGAAGAAAGAGCCTTAAAAGCGGGGCTATATGATCGCATCCGTATTCACCTATGCGAAGCCAATCGTATCGGGGTTCGAGAAAGATTGGACTTTGCTGTAGCCTTTTTCATGGTTCATGAGGTACCAGACGCTTGGGCTCTTCTCAAAGAGATCTTCAAACTACTCAAAACTGGTGGGAAGTTCTTCCTTACGGAACCAAAGATTCATGTAAAATCCAGCGATTTGGGGCAATTAGTTCAGGATGCACAATCTATAGGGTTCGAAGTGGCTGAAAAACCAAGAGTTCGATTTGGGCAAACGGTACTGCTTGTGAAAAATGCATGACATTGATAACTAAAGAAGTGGCAGCGGCCGGATTTGAACCAACGACCAAGGGCTTATGAGGGCCCTCCTTCAGCAAACATATACCCGTCTACCTGTCGATTATAGTAATAATATCAACATTATTAACTTAGCTCCAAAAACTGGGTATCAGGTCCACATTCAAGGCCACATGACATGGATTGCGCCTTGTCAGGGGACACTATCAACGTTTCAGTGGGGAATACTCCATCAGCGGCTGTAAGTATGTCAGCAAAGGCAAGGTTTGCCAAACCTGAGCAGCTAGGTTATTATTTGTTCAGCGCGCTGACCTTGTTAATGCGCCGATAGAGAGGAACAATGAAACTGGTAGATAACTTATATGCCTATGTATGGCAAGGAAACGATAATAACTGCAACAGCTATCTAATCGCCAATAATCTGAAACCGAACGGACATTTATTGTTTGACCCTGGTCACATTACGACACCTTTCTTCAGGGAGCCAGGTCTGTCCAGGTTGATAAGTGAGATGGAAACGGATGGAATAGATGCCAGCCAAATCGGCTTGATAATTCTCACCCACTCCCACACGGACCACTGCGAAGCAGCTGAGCTGGTCAGAGAGCAGAGTGGTGCACTGGTGGCTCTTAATAAGGCTGATGAATGGTTCTACGAAAAGCTGGGGGGAAAGGTGGACATGTATTTAGAAGAAGGAGACTTAGTCCTTGGTGAGGAAAACCAGCTGAAGCTTAAGATATTCCTCTCACCCGGCCACTCTCCGGGGCACGTAACCATCTATTGGCCAGAGCACAAGGTCCTCATTGCAGGAGACGTCATATTCTACCAGAGTACCGGCCGGGTGGACCTTCCCGGAGGAAGTGCAGAAGCACTCAAGCAAAGCATACAGAGGTTATCCGAGCTTGATATTGAATATCTGCTTTGCGGTCACCCATACGGTCACCCCGGGGTCATAAAGGGTAAGGATGCAGTAAAGCAGAACTTCGATTTTGTGATGCGAAACGTCTTTCCTTATCTGTGAGCGGCGCCCCCATGGGGATTCGAACCCGCAGGCCTTTCCCTGCGAACCAGCCACCGGCCTATGCGACTGCGCGGTGTCACCCACCTCTGCAACCTGCTTTATGGCCCGTCTTGAGGTCTTGTTAGTAACATGTGAAACGCTTACTATGTGTATAATATGGACAAAGGAGGGACTGCCATGAAACTTAAAGACAGAGTAGCAATAGTAACCGGAGCTGCTTCGGGTATCGGTCGGGCAATTGCCCTTACGCTAGGCCGAGAGGGAGCCAGTGTGGTCATCGGCGATCTAGAGATAGCTGGAGCTAAGAAGGTAGCTTCGGAAGTGAGCGAGCTAGGCGCCAGGTCTCTAGCGTTGAAGACGGACGTATCAAAACCGGCAGAGGTCACCTCGTTGGTTGAAAACGCCATCGCCGAGTTCGGAAAGATAGATATCCTGGTGAACAACGCCGCCTATCTGGGCTGGTCCCTGGAGCATAAGCCTTTCATGGACACGGACGAAGCGGAGTGGGACAGGCACATAGATGTGACGCTCAAAGGGACTCTTCACTGCTGTAAAGCAGTGATTCCCTGTATGAAAGACCAGAACTGGGGAAGAATCATAAACATCACATCTGATGCCGCTAAAGCCATGGCTCTCAGGGGCGAAGCGCTATACTCAGGATGCAAGTCCGCTGTGGCTGCTTTCTCAAGATGCCTGGCCGGGGAGCTGGCCCGTCATAACATACTGGTGAACTGCGTGTCTCCCGGGTTCACTATAACGCCATCTGCTGTGAAGACCAGACCAAAGGAATGGCAGGACAAAGTGCTGAGCTTTATTCCCCTGCGGCGAGCTGGAGAGCCAGAAGATATAGCCAACATGGTGCTGTTCCTGGCCTCGGATGAATCCAAACACATAACCGGCCAGCACTTCAGCGTCAACGGCGGTGGCTTAATGATTTGAGCGGTTCGCCTCTAAGCCTGCTGAAAGCTGGAGCGCAATCCACCATCTATCTCGTATATTTTGCCTGTTATCCAGGAAGAAGCCTCGGAGGCCAAGAAGACGCAGAATGCGCCCACATCCTCGGGTAACCCCAAACGCTTTATCAGAAGTCCCCCCAAGCTCTTTTCGAGGTCTGCCATATACAAGTCGCGGTTTGTCTCGGTGAGGACAGGCCCCAGGCACAGGCAGTTGACCCTGATATTATAGGCAGCCAGTTCCCAGGCAAATGTCTCCGTGAGATTGTTCACACCAGCCTTGGCAGCACTATACGACCCCAGGCCAATGGCACCCTGCTGGCCAGCGCGAGAGGAGATATTGATGATATTTCCCCTCCCTTGCTCCATCATCACTCCGGCGGCCGCTTTGCTGCACAGGAAACAGCTGGTAAGGTTCTCACGCAAGATGGCCTCAAAGCCCTTTTGACTGGTTTCGGTAAGCTGAGAAAAGAAGGTGCCCCCAGCATTATTGACGAGGATGTCCAGATGGCCGAACTCCTCGACAGTCTTCTTCACCATATTCTCCACCTGCTCGGCGTCTCGAACATCCGCCGGAAACACCACGGCCTTGCGGCCCCGTTTTCCAATCTCCGCAGCCGTTGCCTCTATCTGTTCCAGGCTCCGGGATGCGCAGACTATGTCGGCCCCTGCCTCGGCGAACGCCAGGGCAATTCCCTTCCCAACCCCTCTACCAGCACCGGTGATGATAGCTACCTTATCAGTCAATTTGAATTTGTCCATAATCATTCTAGCTAAACCCTCCTCACTTTCGGCCCGGTTACCAGGCCTCGTTTTCGAAATAGCTTCTACTCTCCACTGGCAATATCACTCCGCTTCGCTGCTGGCTAACCAGTCTGCAAATCCGGCCCGAGCTCTATGCGGCTGACTCGCGAGAGAGTGCCTCCACCTCACAGACCCGCTCCTTGAAGAGCCATCGGCCATTGTGCTTCACCAGGCGGTCTTTGTATCGCCCAAATGCCAGTATGTAAAGCTTGCCTTCACCCTCGTCCACTCGTAAGAAATAGCTCTGAACAGTGGCCTGGCTCTCACTCTCAAGGGTAATAAGTGGCTCCACCAGCAAATGCTTATGGTACCCCGTAGGGGCCCTGGTGTGCTCAGCAACAAACTGGGCGAGGGCCTGGCTGCCCTCCTTCCTGATTACCGAGCCAGATTGCCGAAGACGAATCTCATAGATGCCATCCTCCGTAAACAGTCCCACCCACTCCTGCTCCAGCCCATAGTCGATACAATGACCATAACGGTAAAGGGTCTGTAGGATTGCCCTCTCATCCTCCAGCAACTCCAGCCTCTTCACGAGGTTATCTACGCTTACATCTTCGCGCTTGCGCATCCTACCTCCTTCCGACACAACTTCCGCCAGTTTCGTATATGCCCCGCTGACTTACCTGTTTCCTATCATGATTAGTCAATACCGGGGCCACCTTGGATTTTTCACTGAGTCGGCTGTCCTATGTGAGACATGTTACATATTATCACATGTTATGACTGGAGCGAACCCGCCGATGATACCACTCCAGCTAAGGATTCAAGGATAAATTTGCATTTTGGTATTTGACAGGGATAATGGAGTATTGGGAAAGAAGAGCTATTAATAATTTCATAAGAGGAAGGAAATGAGGGCAAACAATAATGCCAGAGAATCGAAGAACCAGGGCCTCTGCCAAGTTGACATGCACAGCACTGCCTGTTAGACTCAAAATCACACACGGCGTATGATGGTGTCCATCAACATCAAACCATGCAAGTATAGCGGCTGCAACATGTGTGTCATCTTTTGCCCCACATACGCGCTGTCTGTTCCCGGTTATAATTTCAAGTGCCAGGTCGAGCAGGATCTATGCAATAGCTGCCCTATTTGCCTGGGCTACCGCACTTCAAATGCAATCGAGGAGGTGTAAAGGTGGAGAAGAAAAGCTGTGACGTAGCGGTGATAGGGGCGGGCATCGGCGGCTTATGTGTCGGTGCCAGGCTGAGCCATGCCGGCTACAAGACCATAGTAATGGAAAGGGCACCTATCCTGGGAGGGCGATTCGTCTGGGGGGACTACAAGGGTTATCTCCTTCCTGTCGGCGCAGTAACCATCTACTACGGCGAGAGAGACCCCGTCCTTCTCACCCTCAAGGATCTTGGGATGGATACAAACTTCGAGGCAAAGCCGATGCCGGAGCCCAAATGGCGCATCAAGGGCAAGGACCATGAGATGCCACAGAAGAATGTCCTCTGGGAGCTGATTTCGCTGGCCGCCGACAGCAAGGAGGAAACGGACAGGGTGTTGACCGCCCTCAGATCCTGTTTCAGGTGGCGGGAGCCCTCGGATTTCATCACCATGAGCGAGTGGCTGTTGCGCATCACCGAAAACAGACTCATCTACAACATATTCCAGGCCTGGTGTATACAGGTGGTGGGGATGAATCTCTGGGAGTGCACCGCAGGAGACTTCGTGAGGTCATTCCTCAACTTCGCAGGTACTCACATGATCCTGCTCAAGGACGGACTCAACCCGATAATCGATGCACTTGCCCAGGTAATCAGGGATAATAAGGGGGAGATCATGCCCGTGACGGAGGTGCGGAAGATTACCGTCCGCAACGACGTCGCCGAGGGGGTGCAGGCAGTTGGTCCCGATTTCGAGGTCGACATCGAGGCCAGGGTGGTGGTGAGCGATGTCGGCCCTCAGGCCACCGTGGAATTGGTCGGCCCCGAGGCTTTCGATAGAGGCTACCTTAAGGAGGTCTCTGAGTTGGGAGCACTGGACGGCCTGTGGTTTGTGTTGTCGAGCGATGAGCCTCTGTATGACTGGCCAGGGGGGCTCTACACCATCGAGACCAGGAGGGGAAACGCCTGGGTAGACTATAGCATGACCTGGCCTGAATACAGCCCTCCAGGCAAGCACTGGATGGGGGTATATGTGGAGCCGGAGAGCCGCCTTTTCTACGACCCCAGGAAGGAATTCGAAATATTCCTGGCCGACCTGGCCGATACCTTCCCCGATTACAAGAAGCGAGGCGCCGAGATACTCATGGTGCGTCGCTATCAAAAGAACTGGCCCTGTGTCCGCGCCTGGCCGAGTGTTGATCGCCACATGAAGACGCCCATTAGGAACCTCTACAACGTGGGCGATGCGGTGAATCCTCCAGAGTGGATGGCCGGATCGGGTGTTGCAGAGGGGGCCAAGATTGTGGCCGAGGATATCAAGAGCAGGATTAAGCTGGAGGCTTAGAGAAGCCGAGGCTGTTTAAAAATATGGTTGCTAAACAAATTAGGCAAGTACATAAATCTGGAGGTGAAAGGTTCCAGAATGCCCAAATTTGAACATCTTCGGATTTGAAGGGGGGTACCAAGTTGGCAACATGGATTGACGAAAAGTCTTGCATCGGGTGCAATTTCTGCAACATCTTCTGCCCCTGGGAGGCCTTGGAGGTTTCACCGGTAACCTTCACCACCCAGGTGATTAGTGAGAAATGCGTCAGTTGCTTCATATGCCTGAACCTGTGTCCGGCGGATGCCATAAGGGTTCCACCCTGTATGTTAGCTTGCCCCATTCATATGGATATTCCAGGCTATCTCTCGCTGTGCGCTGATGGAAAGTTCCTCGAAGGCTATAAGCTGATGCGGAGGACCAATGCTCTTCCTGCCGTCCTGGGCCGTGTTTGCTATCATCCCTGCGAGGATGCGTGCCGCAGCGGCTACGTTGATGAGCCGATAGCTATCTGTGCCGTGAAGAGGTTCATTGCCGAACAGGTCGATATAGATAAACTCGAGGTGCCCGGGGTGGAGAAGCTGGGCAAGAAGGTAGCCATCGTAGGTGCTGGCCCAGCTGGACTGGCCGCAGCCCATGAGCTTGTCCTGCTCGGTTACGAGGTCACCATATTCGAGGCCTCACCTGAGCCTGGTGGCATGCTCAGGTATGGGATACCAGAGTACCGCTTGCCAAGGGATATTCTCGAGAAAGACATCGGCTATATTCAGAGGCTCGGGGTCGAGATAAAGACCAATACCCCAGTGGGGGAAAAGGTCCAACTGGATAAGCTTCGGCGTGACTTTCAGGCGGTATTCCTTGCCACCGGGGCTCACCAGAGCCTAAGGCTGGGCATTGACGGTGAGGACACACCAGGAGTTACTACCGGGGTTGATTTACTCCAGGCCGTTAATGCAGGCGAGAAGGTCGATGTCTCAGGCCAGGTAGTGGTGATTGGCGGTGGCAATGTTGCCGTAGATGCAGCCAGGGTGGTTATCAGGCTGGGAGCCAAATCCGTGACTATACTTTATCGCCGCACCAAGGCCGAAATGCCAGCCTTTGCCTGGGAAGTATCGAGGGCAGAAGAGGAAGGTATTAAGGTCATTTGCAGCGTGGCTCCGCGGAAGATTTTGAGCAAAAATGGCAGACTATCTGGAGTAAGCCTGCAAAAGGTGAAAACCATCGAGATTGATGAGACAGGCAGGACTAGGCCGGTCTTTGCAACGGGCGAGGAATTGGTGATGGACGCTGATACCGTGGTGGTGGCTATTGGCCAGAAACCCAGTCTACCCTCACTGGGCATAGATTTGACGGTTGATCCCTGGACCTTAACCACGAATCTACCAGGGGTCTACGCTGGCGGTGATCTGGTCACCGGCCCGACTATGGCTGTTGAGGCCATGGCTACAGGTAAGAAGGCTGCCAGATACATACATCGGTACTTGAACGGGAAACTTGAAATTGCTGAACTTGCAAGGAGACAGCCGGAGAAGCTCAGCAAGGATGAATACCGCAAGCGCCTTGCTCCCCAGAAGAGGTATCCTGTGCCGGAAGAGCCAGCTGGTGAGCGCGTCAGGGATTTCAGGGAAGTTGAGCACACTTACAGCAAATCCGAGGCTCAAGCAGAGGCGCGTCGCTGCGTAAGCCGCAGGGTCTGCTCCGAGTACAAGGAAGCTCAGGAAACCGTCAAACCGGCAGTCTGATTTGAGTTAACTAGACCTCTGGAGCATCGATTCACGCACACTACATTTCTGCGCATTCAGAGGGTAAAGCATCGGCTAACAAACCTGCCATCTTGGCCCGAAATATCCGGTGGCCCAGGGCAACGGAATTGGATGGACTGAAAGCTTTGGAAAAAAAGGGCAGGACCAAAGATTTATGATAATTGGCTCCCCCCAGCAAAATCCAATAAAGAGGTGGCACAGTCCATTCTAATTGACCTTGGCTAATGCTACAATGGAATGTTATCAGTAGACCTTTGGTCAGTTTAACCCAAGGAGATAGGAAGTGGCTGGGCGCTGGCTTGAGCGAAGGCAATGCAATGATGGAAAATTGACATACCCGCACATAAATATATCGCAGGTCACCATCAAAGAATGCCGAATAAAGGAGGTGAAGCAGTAATGAAAGTTGAAGGTATTGATCATGTCAACATTCTGGTGAAAGACTTGGAGGCAGCGATGGATTTCTTCTGCGATGTTTTTGGGTCCAAATTCATCGGCCCGATTGACCACCGACCCCAATTGCCAATAAGGATAGCGGTTGATAATGTGGGATTTGCATTGCAGTCTCCAACATCACGAGATCACCCATTTGCCAAGCAGATAGATGAGCGTGGCGAGGGAGTGGGTAGTATTGCGGTGAAGGTGTCAGACATTGATGAGGGAGTCGCTGGACTCAAAGCTAAGGGGCTTAAACCGGTGCGGATGCCACCTGAAGAACGTGAGATAGTAGAGTTGCCTAGTCTAAAGTCAGCCCTATTTAGCGGGGAGAATGCCTTTGGAGTCCAGTTTGAGCTGGTTCAGTATGATGCTCCACACCCGGCGGGCATCGGCAATCTGGGCATGCTGGCGAAATTACCCTGGGTCAAGAAGACAACTGAACCAATAATGAAAGTTGAAAGGATCGACCATATCCATATTCTAGTAAAAGACATGGAAGCGGCGATGAGTTTTTTCTCGAGTGCTTTTGGTTCCCAATTCATCTTTGTTGATCATGGGACTCATGGAGTGCCACTGAGAGTGGCATTCGATAATTTGTTACAGTTTGAGTTGCAGTGCGCAACAAACGATTTCGCAGACTACATCCAACACCTGGAGGAGCGTGGAGAAGGGGTAGACCGTATTGGGTTCAATGTGTCGAACATTGAGGAGGTGGTCGCAGGACTTGTAAGGAAAGGACTGAAAGCAGTATTTCCAGACCCTCTGCCGCGACTTGGCAGGCAGATAAGAGGTGGGGATGGCATGAAAGCATCTATATTCGCCGGGGAGAATGCCTTTGGGGTTCAGCTTGAGGTGGTCGAATTTGATACCCTGCTGCCGGTGGCCATTGCTCATCTCGGCATGATACCGGGACTGCCCTGGTTTAAGGATTAGCCTGGAGTGAACCACTGAGACTGTACCAATGTAGTTATTTGCTTAGGAGTTGTTGCATACAACGGGCCAATGTTAAAGGCGTCCCAGCCCAGGGTCTTGTCAGAGACACTGCCTCCCGCAATGCCAGCCCGAATAGCTATCCTCTTATTTTCCTTACCTCCTCAACTATCTTCGGCAAAATCTCCCCCGCCCTTCCCCAGATCAGGCAGGCAGAAACCCCTGCCTCGCTTAAGAGTTTGACCCCAGAGATACGAACCCCCGACGAGTCCCACCCCTCCCTATTGAGGAAGAGTCACATCCCACAAAAGGTGAGATATGAATGAGATGGTGCTTGGCTTCAAACAAGGATGCCAACTCTCTGTGGGCTACACTCAGACCTCCCCTGAGTCAACTCGTCGCGAACACTAATTCATGGAGGTCATAGAGCTGTAGCTAATCCCAACCATTCAGAATTTCCACCTACTAGACCTTGACAGTAACCGTGCCTGGACGCCCATAACACGTGGATTATTCTGGCTGTTATAATGAAACCGCCAAAGAGACTATTTCACCTCAGGTAGATATGTTGGTGATAAGAAAGGAGACATAGATGAAGTACGAGACAATCCTCGTGGAAAAGAAGGAGCACATAGCGATTCTCACTCTTAACAGACCGGAGAAACTGAATGCAGTAAATCCACAGTTGAAAAAGGATGTCTACCAAGCCCTGAAAGAGCTGGAGTCTGATGCCGATGTGCGCGTGGTAATTATGACTGGGGCCGGACGCGCCTTTTCAGTTGGCGGTGACATGGAAGCTATCGGCTCTATCGACTCTGGCATAGAGGGCGCTATTGGCTTCGAAGAAGAGGAAAAGCTACTGAATTTCGATAAGCCTGTAATAGCTGCCATAAACGGGTACGCATTGGGAGATGGATTCCAGCATGCATTGTTATGCGATATCATCATCGCCTCAGAGAAGGCTATCTTTGGCTGTATAGGTGCTCGCATAGGAGCCCTCTGCCACGTTGCTGTCTGGGCTCTTGCTGGTGTAGTGGGTAGAAACAGAGCTGCCGAATTGTTGCTTGCCTGCGACCAGATAAGTGCTGAAGAGGCTTACAGGATTGGCCTGGTGAATAAGGTGGTGCCCCACCATGAGCTTATGCCAGCAGCTCTGGAAATGGCCAAAAAGATTATGAAATCTGCACCATTATCCATAAAATATACCAAGCGCATGCTGCGAATGGGACTGTTTGCTGCTGATGTCAAAAGTTCAATGCAAGAGGGACTTAGTGCGACCTTTGGAAGCGAGGATATAAAGGAAGCAGCCAAAGCGTTCATGGAAAAAAGGGAGCCAGAATTCCGGGGTAGATAGCGCTGATTATAGAAGCGCACAATGGCAGTCAAGCACACTCGACCCAGCATTGCTGGAGAATAACAGAACCGGAGAAGGAGAATAAGATGTTGCGGGGTACTTTGCCAAACCCAAGAACTCTTCACTGTATCAAGTGACGGGACCACGCAAGGACCATACCTTGAATTCCAACAGAGGGCTAATTTTCAAGTCGGATTTTGTATATCACAATCTACGAACACAAAGTGGGCTTTCTTATGTCCCCGCAAATCCTGAGCCATGGTTAAAAAAGCAGCCACTAGACCTGCAGTATCGGCCCGAATTATCCGGCCGCCTGGGGTAACTAACAGGATGTGTTGAAAATTTGGGCATGGAAGGTAGGACCAAAGACTGACTATCGCCTCTATTTCGATAGCCGCCACGAGCTAACCATCAGTATGCTGGCGATGAGGTATGGCAGGCCGATCAGCACCCATGCCAAGAAGTGATTGTGGCCAGCATAGCAGCTTATGTGTATGCCCAGACCCACCGAGGTAAGAAACAACAGTATCCCAGAGATTGCATCTTTCCACCAGGAAAGGATGCCTCCCACCACTGCCATCAGCCCCAGAAAGACTAATGTGCCCGTTTCTATCGTAATGGGGCCGGCACCTTCAGTTATGGCCGAACCAATCAACATGAGCAAAAACCAAAGGGCTCCAATAGATGCTATGACTCGTCCCGCCCATCTCAGAAGGTTGACACGTTTAGAGAGGTGTTGCAAACAATGAGCCATTGTTAAAGGCCTCCCAGCCTGGGGTCCTGT
>Ga0180432_10001218_pt1 | contig 41086 bp, 34 predicted proteins | sample SS_ome_10_FD_132414 | JGI IMG/M metagenome (GOLD analysis project Ga0180432, IMG submission 132414) | Hypersaline lake sediment archaeal communities from the Salton Sea, California, USA - SS_1_MS_2 metaG | ecosystem: Environmental > Aquatic > Non-marine Saline and Alkaline > Hypersaline >... | reverse complement strand
TCCGACGACGCCATCGCCGTCTGGATCGTGTTGTACGTGTTCGCGATGTTGTGGATCGGCTGGTGGAACATGCGAAACCAGAGCAGGAACATGACGAAGGTGCCCGCGGTCAGCATCGAGTCCGCGGCCATGAATCGCCCGCCGGCGAACAGGAACAGCGCGCCGCTCCCCACCGCGAGAATCAGGGTCACGAGCGGCCGGATCACGGCATGGATGCTGATCGCGCGGTACATCTCGTCCCGGTAGTCGTGGTTCACCTCGTCGAACTCGCCCGTCTTGCGCGCCTCCTGGTGGAACATCTGGGTCACGCGCATGCCGAGGAAGTGCTCCTGCAGGAACGCATTGACGATCGCGAGCTTCTTGCGCACCGACCGGATGGCCCGGCGAATCCGGCGCCGCACCACCACCGAAGCCGCCATCAGCACCGGCACCACCACCAACGTGATGAGCCCGAGCTTCCAGTTCACGACGAGCATGGTCACCGTGAGGGCGACGAGCAGAAACAGGTCGTGAAAAATCGTCACCAGCCCGGCACTGAACAGTTCGTTGAGCGCTTCCACGTCGTTGGTCACGCGCGTGATCAGCCGGCCCGCCGGGTTGCGGTCGAAGTAACGCAACGACAGCACTTGCAGCTTTGAGAAAACCTGCATCCGCAAGCCGAGCACCACGCTCTGACCCAGCCGGGCCGTCAGGTACTGCAGCACCGCTCGCACAACGAACCGCACGGCCTCCATACCGAAAAACAGCGCCGTCGCGATGAACACCAGCCGCAGTTCCTTGGCCGGAATGGCCACGTCCACCACGTACCCGATAAAAAGAACCCGGCCCGCATACAAGGCCGAGCTGGCGACCGAAAGCGCCAGCACGACCGACGCCAGCCCCCAGAACGGGCGCAGGTAGCCGAACAGCCGCCGCAGGAGCGCCCGGTCCAGGGCGCGCTCCATCGCCTCGTCTTCCATGTGGTAGCTGTTGTGCGCCATCGCGTGCGGCCCCTAGGCCTCCTCGATCTCCTCTTCGAGAAGCTGCTTGCGGTAGATGCTCGCGTACAGCCCGTCCTTCGCCACGAGCGCCGCGTGGGTCCCCTGCTCCACGACGCGCCCGCGCTCGAGCACCACGATCAGGTCCGCCTCCTTGAGCGTCGAGATCCGGTGCGCGACAATGATGCTCGTGCGCTCGCGCATCACGCCGCGAAGCCGGTTGAGGATTGCCTCCTCCGTGTGCGTGTCCACGGACGAGAGCGCGTCGTCGAGAATCAGGATGCTCGGCTCGGCGAGCACCGCACGCGCGATCGCCACCCGCTGTTTCTGGCCGCCGCTCAGGTTGATGCCGCGCTCACCGAGCAGCGTCCCATAGCCGTCCGGGAAGCTCTCGAAGTCCCGGCTGAGCTGCGAGATCTCGGCCACCCGCTCGATCTCGTCGTCCGAGGCGTCCATGCGCGCAAAGGCAATGTTGTCCCGGATCGAGGTCGAGAACAGGAACGTGTCCTGCGGCACGTAGCCGACGTGTCGTCGCAGCGTCGTGAGCGGTATCCGTTTGACGTCCACCCCGTCGATCAGGACCGTTCCGTCGGGCGGCTCCACGAGCCGTCCCAGCATGCTGATCAGCGTGGACTTGCCGCTGCCCACCTCGCCGACGACGGCCAGCGTGGTGCCGCGCGGCACGCGCAGCGAGACCTCCTCCAGCACGCGCGTGCCGTTGTAGGCGAAGGTCAGACGCCGGAACTCGATCTCCCCCTCGATCCTCGTCATCTCTTTGACCGTCGCCTCGGTGTCGCGCACCTCGGGCTCGACGGCGAGCAGCTCCTTGATCCGGTTGAGGGACGCCGCCCCCCGCTGGACGGCCGAGACGATGAACCCGAGCGCGATCATCGGGAACATGATCCGAAACATCAGCAGGAAGTAGGCGACGAAATCCCCCACCGCCATATGGCCCTCGACGACCTCCCAACCGCCGACGCCGATCACCGTCGTCATGCCAAGGCCCAGGCCGAGCCCGATGGCCGACATGAACAACGCCATCCACCATGCGTGCCGCAGGTTGAGACGGAGATACTTCCCCGCGGAGCGGCGGAACTCCTCGATCGCGCTGCGCTCCTGGGCATACGCCTTGACGACCCTCGCGCCGGTGATGTTCTCCTGGGCATAGGCGCCCACATCCCCCATCTGGTCCTGGACTTTCCTGAAGGTGGTGTGCACCTTGTCGCCCACCCTCTTGACGAACAGCGGCATCAGCGCCATCGGCGCGAGCAGGCACAGCGTCAGCCGCCAGCTCAAGAAAAACATGATGGGCATGTAGACCAGAAGGCTGATGATAAGGTCCACGCCGAACATGCTGCCCCGCGAGAGCACCATGCGAATCTCGCGCAGGTCGTTGGTCATCCGCGCCATCAAGTCGCCGACCCGCGTCTCGGTGTAGAACTTGGGCTCGAGCGTCTGCAGGTGCGTGTAAGCACGGCGGCGCAGCTTGATCGTCACGTGCAGCGCCAGCCGGCCGAACGTCAGCGACATCACGTAGCGCAGCACGGCCATGACCATCGTGGCGCCGATGATGATGCCGACGCACGTCAGCACGACCCGCCAGGTCATCTGCTGGTCGGTAAGGGCGTTGATGAACGTGCGCGTCGCCAGGGGCGGGGCCGCGTCAAGCAGATCAATGCCGCCGATGACCACGATTCCAAGCAGGAACGTGCGCCGGTACGGCCGCACCAGTTCCCACAGGTTCCGCGCGTTCTGTAAAAGCCCCTTCGGCTCCATGATCAATGCCGCCCTGCCCCACGAAAAAACCCTAGCGCCCCAAGGGCTCTAGGGTGACTTCCGATCTGTCCACGGAACCCGCCTAGACACCCTCCGGGGACACGGTCCCCTCCGGGGAAACGGCCCCCTCAACAGGAATGCCCGGGCCCACCGGCTCGCGGTCGCCCCCATAGCGCCCGGGCGACAGCCGACCGGTTCCCGACTTCGCGGCCTCTCCAGCGGACAACATCCCTTCGACCCTCCCGATTCTCCGTTCATCCTAGCACGCGCCGGCCCGACGGTCAACACGCATGCCCGGGACGGGCCGCAGCGCCCCTCGAAGGCGCGCCGCGCACCGGCTTTGACCGCCACGGCCCCGACGTGCTACGCTCCCCCACGATTCGCCCCGGACAACGCCACGGAGGTCCCCCAATGACGTTCACCCCCTCCCAGCGAGGCACCGCCAAGGGCTGGGTGATACTCCTAGTCCTCATCGCCGCCGCCGTCGTCTACTTCTACGTCTACCCGAAAATGAAACAGGCCAAGCGCTTCCCCGCCGTCCGGGCCGAGGCCGAAGAGCTCGCCGCCAAGTGCCGGGCCCGCGGCCAGGGCAGCGATCAGACCCGCTTCCCGCCGAAGGTGCTGCTCTGGGACCCGGACACCGACGCCGAGAGCCCCGCCAACGCGCATCTGCCCGAGTCCCTGCGCGCCGAACGCCAGGACGACCTCGGCACCCTCGTCCTCGTGCTCGGCCTCACCAAGGAGGAGACAACCGAGTACATCCCCCTCGAAGGCACCACCATGGGCGGCCCGACCGAGGTCCGCTACATCTACACCCTGGGCGCCGTCGCCTGGCCCAAGCGCCGGATCGGCGGCACGTTCGAGGTGGTGATCGACCCGCCCGGCATGCGAGGCAACACACGCGACGAGCGCGGCGGCAACTGGTTCGACCGCGGCCTGGCCGACTGGGTCCGCGACCGCGCCAGAACACAGTGACAGGCCGCTAGGGACAGGCACCCATTTTTCTGTGGGCACTGAACACATTTGATGCACCCTGGCGTAGAAAAATGGGTGCCTGTCCCTGTTTTTCGCGCACCGCTCGGCGTCGGCTCTCTGTGAGAAATCCGGGCCAACCGGCCGCTTTCCGGGCGCCAACGCGCCGTTTCGCGGGGATTTCTGTTGATTTAGCCCGCCCGCCGTGCTTGAATCCCCTCCACACTCGGCCCGGTGACTGTGGGCGTACTGCACCCCGGAAAGGATTCTCAATGCTCCGTGGTTGGCTCTTCGGCAGGTTCTCCAGCGACATGGGCATTGACCTCGGCACCGCCAACACCCTGGTCTACGTCAAGAACCGGGGCATCGTGCTGACGGAGCCCTCCGTCGTCGCCATCAAGAAAGGCTCCAACAAAATCCTCGCCGTCGGCGAGGACGCCAAGCGCATGCTCGGCCGCACGCCGGGCGACATCGTCGCCATCCGCCCCCTCAAGGACGGCGTGATCGCCGACTTCGAAGTCACCGAGAACATGCTCCGCTACTTCATCAAGAAGGTGCACAACCGCCGCGCCCTCATGAGCCCGCGCATCGTCGTCGCCGTCCCCTCCGGCATCACGGCCGTCGAGCGCCGCGCCGTCGAGGACAGCGCCATGCACGCCGGCGCCCGCGAGGTCTACCTCATCGAAGAGCCCATGGCGGGCGCCATCGGCCTCGACATGCCCGTGCACGAGCCCGCCGGCAACATGATCGTGGACATCGGCGGCGGCACCACCGAGGTCGCCATCATCTCGCTCGCCGGCATCGTGTTCTGCCGCAGCGTGCGCGTCGCCGGCGACGAGATGGACGAAGCCATCGTCCAGTACCTGCGCCGCAACTACAACCTGATGGTCGGCGAGCGCACCGCCGAAAACATCAAGATCCAGATCGGCGCCGCCATCCCCCTCAAAGAGCCCCTCACCATGGAGGTCAAAGGCCGAGACATGGTCGCCGGCCTCCCGAAAACGCTCACGATCAACTCCGAGGAAATCCGCGAAGCGCTCAGCGAGCCGATCAGCACCATCGTCGAGGCCGTGCGCATCACGCTCGAACGCTGCCCGCCCGAGCTCAGCGCCGACCTCGTGGACCGCGGCATCATGATGGCCGGCGGCGGCGCGCTCCTGCGCGGGCTGAACAAGCTCATCTCCAAGGAAACCGGCCTGCCCGTCCACATCGCCGAAGACCCGCTCAGCGCCGTCGCCATCGGCACCGGCAAGGCCCTCGACCAGATCCGCTTCCTGCGCGAAGTCGCCAAAATGCGCCGCTAGAAATTAGGGACAGTCACCTATTTTTCTTCGTGAAGCGCCCGCACTCGATCATGGCGATGGCGGTACTGTCTGACCTGGCGCTGCTTGCAGACCTTGAGGAAAAATAGGTGACTGTCCCTATTTTCTAGTGGATGACGCCACCGACAAGCCGCGGCACGAGCTCGAACACGTCCACCTGCGCGCAATACGGCACGTCGCGCCCCATCCCGATGCGTGCCAGGTACCGGCCGTGCTCCACGCCCGCGACGAAGCCGCCCAGGTCGCTGGCGTTCGCCCGGTAGAGCGCCGCCGCATCGTCGGCCCCGGACCCGAGCTCCACCCGACCGCGCCCCCCACAGGCCTGCAGCTTCTCGACGAGCAACCCCGCGCACGCCACGTCCTCGAGCGCCGACATCCCCAACTTGCCCGAGCACAGCACCGTGATGTCCCGCCCGGACGCCGCCGCGCGCCGCGACACCGCCGACGCGTTCAGGAAGCACCCGAGGAGCGTCTCGGCCCCGGCCCCGGCCGCCACGAGCGCCTTCGTCCCGTTCGTCGAGCACGCCACCAGCGTCCGCCCCCCGACGGCCTCACGCGTCATCTCGAACGGCGAGTTGCCCAGAGCGAACCCCTCGATCCGCAGCCCGTCACGCTCGCCCGCGAGCACCAGCTCCGGCCGCGCCTCGCGAAGCGCGAACGCCTCCGCCGGCTCCACCACCGGCACCACCGCCTCGCACCCGTTCGCAAACGCGGTGAGCACCGTCGAGCACAGCCGCAACACGTCCACCACGACGAACACGTGCTCCGAGCGGCCCGCCTCGCCGAGCCCGCCCGGCACCTTGACCACCTCAACACGCATACCGGCCCCGGAACGGTCTGGATGGGATGAAACCGGTGGGCATCGATCAGAACGACTTCCGCAGGTGCGACGGCAGGATGCCGAGCTCCTTGCGGTACTTGGCCACGGTGCGGCGCGCGATCTTGTAGCCCTGCTCGTTGAGCATCTTCACGAGCACCTCGTCGCTCAACGGCTTCTTGCCGTCCTCCTTCGCGACCAGCTCCTTGAGCGCGTGCTTGACCCGGTGCGCCGACACCTCCCCCCCGCTCGCCGTCTCGATGCCCGTCGTGAAGAAGAACTTGAGCGGGAAAATGCCGTGCGGCGTGTCAATATACTTGCCGCTGATCGCCCGGCTCACCGTGGACTCGTGCAGCCCCACCGCCTCGGCGATCTGGTGCATCGTGAGCGGCTTGAGCGCGCCCCCGCCCGTCTTGAGGAAATCCTCCTGCACCCGGACGATCTCGCTCGCGATGTTGTGAAGCGTCTCCTGCCGCTGGTGGATGTTCTTGATCAGCCACCGCCCCGCGTGCACCTTCTCCTTGATGTACTCGCGCACGTCCTTCGGCACGTTCTCGTCGCCGAGCATCCGGCGGTAAAAGTTGCTGATCCGCAGGTGCGGGATCCGCTCGTCGCTGATCAGGATCTCGAACTTGCCGTCGTCCTTGCGCACCGTCACGTCCGGCGTGATGTACTGCGCCTGCGTCTCGCCGAACCCCGACCCCGGCCGCAGGCTCAGCCGCATGATGTCCTTGACCGCCTCCTGCACGTCGTCCACCGTCACCCGCTCGGCCCGCGCGATCTCCTGGTACCGCTTCTTGCCCAGCAGCTCGTAGTGCGCCTCGATCACCCGGTACGCCAGGCTGTCGCCTTTCCCCATGTGCCGCAGCTGGATCAGCAGCGACTCCCGGAGGTCACGCGCCCCCACCCCGCTCGGATCGAACGTCTGGATAATCGCCAGCACGCGCTCGATCTCCTCCGGCGTCTTGCCCGCAAGCAGCGCCAGCTCGTCGAGGCTGATCCGCAGGAAACCGTGCTCGTCAATGTTGCCGATGACCAACTCGCCCAGCACCCGCTCCTCGTCGCTGCTCGCCGCCAGCGCCATCTGCGCCGTCAGGTGCTCCGTGAGCGTCTCGCCCCGCGTGATCGAGCTCTCGAGGAACGCGCGCCGCTCCTCCTCGTCGTCGCTCGAGCGGAAATACGGCCCCGACTGCCGGAAATAGTCCCGCCACTCGTCGTCAATCTTGCGCAGGAGGTCGAACTCTTCCTTGAAGTCCAGGTCCTTCTCGCCGTCCCGGCCTTCGTCCGTGTTGGCCTCCGGCGTGGCCGCCTCCTGCGTCTGCTCCTCGTCGTCGCGCGAGATCTCCTCGAGCACCGGGTTCTGCGACAACTCGGTCTCGATCTTCTGCGACAGCTCCAGGATCGGCAGTTGCAGCAGCTGAATCGCCTGCTGCATCTGCGGCGACATCATGATCGTGATGATCGGCTTCTGGACCTGCGACTGAAGATGTTCGAGCCGTATCTGCATCAGTCCTGTCGCCTCACTCCACGCCGCGAAACACCGGCTCGTCGAGAAACGTGCCGCTTCGCGCTCATCTCAGTCTATCGCACCTGGATGTCCACGTCAATCCAAATCCCCCGCCGACCGCATTTCCTCCATCGGCCGGAACACCTTACCGCCTTACGCCGAAGCTCGCGCAGCCGCCTCGGCGGCCCGCTACTTACCCGAGGCCACCGCTTCAAGCCACCGCTTCAAGCCACCGCCTCGGCAATGAAGTCGCCGACCTCATCGGCGACGCGCCCGAAGCCCGGCGAGCGCAGCCGCCTCGGCGGCCCGCTACTTACCCGAGGCCACCGCCTCGGCGATGAAGTCGCCGACCTCATCCGTCCCGCAGCCCATCCGGCCGGCCGACAGGCTCTTCAGCTTCTCGTTCACCGCGCGTACGACCGCCTTCTCCACAGCGGCCGCCGCCTTGTTCTCGCCCAGGAAATCAAGCAACATCTGCCCGGCGCAGATCGCCGCCAGCGGGTTGATCACGTTCTTACCCGTGTACTTCGGCGCCGAGCCCCCGATCGGCTCGAACATGCTCACCCCGTCCGGGTTGATGTTGCCCCCGGCGGCCACCCCCATCCCGCCCTGGATCATCGCGCCCAGGTCGGTGATGATGTCGCCGAACATGTTCGTGGTCACAATCACGTCGAACCACTCCGGGTTCTTCACCATCCACATGCACGTGGCGTCCACGTGCGCGTAGTCGCGCGTGATGTCCGGGTAGTCGGCTTCGCCCACCTCGTTGAACGTGCGCCACCACAGGTCGTGCGCGTACGTCAACACGTTCGTCTTCGCGCAAAGCGTGAGCTTCTTGGCCCGGTCGCGCCGGCGCGTCAGCTCGAACGCGTACCGCAGGCACCGCTCCACCCCCTTGCGCGTGTTCACGCTCGTCTGGATGGCCACCTCGTCGGGCGTGCCCTTCTTCATGAACCCGCCCACGCCCACGTAGAGGTCCTCGGTGTTCTCGCGCACCACGACGAAGTCGATCTCGTCGGGGCCCTTGTCTTTCAAAGGGGTCTCCACGCCCGGGTAGAGCTTCACGGGCCGCAGGTTGATGTACTGGTCGAAATGAAAACGCAGCTTGAGCAGAATGCCCTTCTCCAGAATCCCGGGCGCGACCTCCGGATGCCCGATCGCCCCGAGGAAAATCGCCTGGAACCCGGCCAGCTCGTCGAGATACTTGTCCGGCAGCACCTCGCCCGTCCGCTTGTAGCGCTCGCCGCCGAAGTCGTACGTCTCCGTCTCCAGCGAAAAGCCGAACCGGGCCCCCGCCGCCTCAAGCACCTTGAGCCCCTCGACCACCACCTCAGGCCCCGTGCCGTCGCCGGGAATCACTGCAACCTTGTAGCTCCGTCCCATGCTCGCTCCTCTCGCCTCTCCGCGCGTCCCGCATGACGCCTGTGGAATGGAGCATGGTTCCGGGGTGCAAGAACCGTGCCACCAGCGCCACGCAGGCGCGGGAATCAACTGTCAGTCAACTACTTATGCCCCTCAGCCCTGCTGGCGCTCAGCCCTGCCTCGGCCGCTTCGCAGCCAGATACGCCATCAACCCCCCGGCTTTCACCAGCTCGCGCATGAACGGGGGGATCGGCCTCGACTCATACGTCGCGTTCTTTGTGTGGTTCGTGATCGTGCCGGTCGAGGTGTCGACTTCCACGACATCCCCCTCGGCAATCCCTTGGCTCGCCGCCGCCGACTCCAGCACCGGCAGCCCGATATTGAACGCGTTCCGATAGAAAATCCGCGCAAAGCTCGCCGCGATCACGCACCCGATCCCCGCCGCCTTGATCGCAATGGGCGCGTGCTCCCGGCTCGAGCCGCACCCGAAGTTGTTGCCCGCCACCAGGATATCGCCCTCGCTCACCTGGCCCGGCCAGCCCGGCCGCGCGTCCTCGAACGCGTGCGACGCCAGCTCCCCCGGGTCCGTCGCCATCAGGAACCGCGCGGGGATAATCACGTCCGTATCCACGTCATCGCCGAACCTGTGTGCCTTGCCCTTCATCACGTCGTCCCCGCCACTTCGTCCGGGCCGCACACCTTGCCCGCGATCGCGCTCGCCGCCGCCGTCGCCGGGCTGGCCAGGTACACCTCGCTCTTCGGGTGGCCCATCCGCCCGACGAAGTTCCGATTCGTCGTGCTCACGCACCGCTCGCCCTCCGCGAGCACGCCCATGTGCCCGCCGATGCACGGCCCGCACGTCGGCGCCGAAACCGTCGCTCCCGCAGCCACGAACGTCTCGAGCAGCCCCTCCTTCAACGCCTGCATATACACCTGCTGCGTCCCCGGCACGATGATGCAGCGCGTCCATTTCGGGATGTGCTTGCCCTTCATCACCTCGGCCGCGACGCGCAGGTCCTCGATCCGCCCGTTCGTGCACGACCCAATCACCGTCTGGTCAATCGGGATCTCCCCGGAAAGTTCGCTCACGCCGCGCGCGTTGCCGGGCGAGAACGGGAACGCCACCTGCGGCTCGATCTCGCCCACGTCGAAATCGACCGTCCGCGTCGTGGCGGCGTCCGCGTCGCTCGTGAAGACCCGCGGCGTGCGTTCGAGCGGTGTCTCATCGAGATACCCCCTCGTCTTGTCGTCCACGTGGAAGATGCCGTTCTTGCCGCCCGCCTCGATCGCCATGTTCGCCATCGTAAAGCGGTCGCTCATCTCCAGCGCCTCGATCGCCGGGCCCGTGAACTCCATCGCCATATAGCGCGCCCCGTCCACGCCGATTCGCCCGATCGTATAGAGAATCAGGTCCTTGCCGCTCACCCACCGGCGCCGCTCGCCCCGGTACACCAGCCGCAGCGTCTCCGGCACCCGCAGCCAGATCTGCCCGCTCAGGTACACGCCCGCAAGGTCCGTCGAGCCGACACCCGTCGAGAACGCCCCCAGCGCCCCGTACGTGCACGTATGGCTGTCGGCGCCGATGACCAGATCGCCCGGCGCAACGCACCCCGCCTCCGGCAGCAGCACGTGCTCGATCCCCATCTCCGACTGCTCCCAGTAGTGGGCCACCTGCTGCTCGCGCGCGAACTCCCGCATGAACTTGCACATCTCGGCCGACCGCACGTCCTTGTTCGGCGCGAAGTGGTCCGGCACGAGCGCCACCTTCCCCTTGTCCCAAACCTTCGTGCCGCCCGCCTTGCGGAACTGCTCGATCGCGATCGGCGCCGTGATGTCGTTCCCGAGCGCGAGGTCCACGTCGCACATCACGATCTCGCCCGGCCCGACCGAGTCGCGCCCACAGTGCGCAGCGATGATTTTCTCCGTAACCGTCATGCCCATAATCACACAGTCTCATCGTCGCGGGAACACGCGAGCAGACAGCGGGAATCACATACTAGGTGCGCCCCGACGCCACCGTCAAGCCAAAAGCCCGCCGCGACCCCCGCTCGGCCATTGGCGCGCGACGTCCGCCCCGGCTTCTGCTACAATGACCACGGACCTCACACGGAGTGCGCGAAATGCAGGAACAGTCCACGCCCGACACCACCGGCCAACCCACGGAGCCCGCCGCCCCGATGCGGCCCGCCGCCCCGACGCGGCCTGCTGCGCCGTATCCGCCCCGGCCCCGCCGCCGCGGCGGATGCCTTCGAAGGGCCGCCGGCATCGGCCTGACCTTCCTCATCGCCATCGCCCTTGTCATCGGCGGCGGCTACTACCTCCTCATGCGACAACCCGAGCGGCTCCTCGGCTGGCTCCAGGGCGTGATGCCAAGGTACTACCCCATCGCGATCGCCGCCCCGGACGGCGAGAACGTCCACGTGCTCTACCGGACAGGCTCACTCGTGCCCGACCTCGTCCGGACCGGCAACCGGCCGGACCTGAAATGGGACATCGAGTCCGTCCACGGAATAACGACCGAGGGCGTCTGGACGCACACCGCCACCGTCGGCCCCTTCACCAGCGCCGTATGGTTCCAGGACGCGCTCTGGCTGCTCGACACCGGCGGCTACCGTACCTGGTCAGACGGCGCCTGGTCCGAGACCGTCCTGAGAAAGGAATGGAACAACCCCAGGGGATGCGTCGCGGGCGGAAAGCTCTGGGTCTTCTACGAGGACATCAACCGCGTGCTCCGCGTCATCACGACGACCGACGGCGCAACGTGGGAGCCCGGCGACCTCCGCCAGCAGCTCCCGTCGCCCGACGAAGACGACGAGGCCGACCAGTTCCTCGGCAAGCTCTACGCCCGGTTCCGCGTCGCCGCCCTCGGCGAGACGCCCTACGTGTTCTGGTTCGACCCGGCCCGGAAAAAGGTCCGCTTCCGCTTCTACGACCAGGCCTGGTCGCAACCACATTCCGTCACCGGCAGCCTGCTCTTCACCGTCGCCGCCACCCCCGACCTCCTCTACTTCTTCGACGTCCCCGTCTGGCGCGCGAACGAGGAGTATGGCTACGACGAAGCCACCGTCACCATGCGCACGTTCGACGGCAGGCATTGGAGCACGGCGGACGAGCTCGACCTCGAAACCACCCTGTGCCTCGACGCCTCCGCCGTCGGCCACGACATCTGGCTCTTCACCAGCAGCTACCGGTCCCTCTTCTACACCGCCTTCACCGACGGAGACTGGGGCCAGACCATCAAGGTCCCCAAACCCAAAGCCGCCGAGCGCACCCCTGCCGAGGCCGAGGACGAACCGGAGAACACGGAATGAACCCGTTCCGGAACACGTGTCTCCTTGCCGCCCTCATCGCGGCAACTCTCTGCCAGGCCAACGTCGCCCCTGCCGGCGAACCCACCAAGGCCGAGGAAGAAGAGGCCGCACGGAAGCTGGCCGAACTCCAGGAAAAACTCCTCGCCGCCGACCTCGTCGTCCGCGCCAAAGTCGCCAACACCCTCGCCGCCGGCGACACGACCGTCATCGTCCTCGGCGTGCGCGAAACCTTCCGAGGCGCCACGCCCCGCAAAGCCATCTACGTTGAGACAACCAGGGAAACCGCCGCCGGCCTCGACGACAAAGAAGCCATCTGGCTCCTCGACGCCACCGACGACCCCCGCCGCTTCACGCTCGAGGGCCCCTCGTCCATTCTGGACGCCGAACGCGCCGACGAGATCAAGACCGCCCTCGACAAAATCGAGTACGCCTCCCTCGACGACCTCAAGTTCACCGTCTCGCTCGATAAGAAAACCTACAAGCTCGACGAGCCCATCCGCCTCACCTGGACCATCGAAAACCCCACCGACAAACCCATCGTCATCGACATGCCCACGCTCAAGGGAGACTGGGGCGTCACACTCGGCGTGTCGCTGAACCGCCTCGACGGGAAAGAAAAGCGGCCGATCATTGACCTACAACCATACTCCCGGCATCGCGCGGACACGGACGCCTTCGGTTACACTCTCAACAAGGGAAACAGGTCCGCCGGCGGAGCCGAATCCCTTCTAAAGCTCGTCTCGCTCTACCGCTCCGCAGAATGGGTAAAGGACGGGCCTCTGCTCGTGCCAGGTACCTACGACCTCAAAGTCGTTTACGACACCTCTCGGCTGCAAACCGACGCTGCACGACGGGCCCATGAGTTAGGTTTCAGCCGGGGCCGCGAGGATGTGGATGTCCGCCTCGGGCGGCTAGAGACACCGGTCATCCAATTCGAGGTCACATCCGAACAACTGCTGAGTCTCGACGAGGCAAAGGCAATCGTCGCCCGGGTGGCCGATGTCCCCGATTTCGACAAAGCAGTGGAGGAGGGCATTGACGGTTCCTCTCAGTTCAGCTGGGCACTTGCAGACTACGCGTCCCCTCCCCTTCTGCCCGTCCTCGAGAAGCTCCTGGAGTCGGGCGATTTCTTCACGAGCGGCGTCGCGGAACAGGCGATCCTAATGTGGGCGAGACACCCGGCGATCATCAAGGCCAGACCCTTTGAGAAGCTTCTTCGGGATCCTCCCGAGCATGCAGACATGTCGTCCCTCGCCACGGCCGCCGCCGACGTCGCCGAGGCCCAGAAAGATGCCACGATGATCCCCTTGCTGCTCAAGTTCCTCAAGGACAAGAGCATCGGCAAAGTGAGCCGCCAGAGCATAGCGTCGAGCATCGGAGAAATCGCCGGCCTCCAAATCGACCCCGACGACCTCGACGAAGCCGTCGCCGTCATCGACAACTGGCTCGAAAAGCACCCCGAGAAGGTGACCCCTCCCGAGGGCGAATAAGCCCGAATCCCCGCCTTGACTTCCGCGCGGGCTGCGGGTACTCTACCAGATAAGCATCGTCCGCTTGAACCGGAGTGAGGGAGTGCCCGCCGCCGGGTCGCTCCCGTTTGTATCGCACGGAGACACCATGGCCGACGACGACCTGATCCCGATCGACATCAAAAAGATCGCCATCTCCAACATCGCCTGCGCCATCGCCGTGGGCACCGATGAGAAGGAGTTCCCCATCTACATCGAGCCCGGCATCGGCGCCGCCATCCGCATGTTCATCGAGAACATCGAAAAACCCCGGCCGCTGACCCACGACCTGATCGGCAGCATCCTCGACGGCTTCGGCGCCACCATCGAGCGCGTCATCATCAACGACCTCCGCGACAACACCTACTTCGCCCGCATGATCCTGCGCGCCGAAAACGAGCTCGGCACCAAGCTCGTCGAGATTGACTGCCGGCCCAGCGACGCCATGGCCATCGCCAAGCTCAAGGGCGCCCCGCTCTTCACCACCCGCAAGGTCATGGACGCCGTCGGCAGGCCCGGGAGCGAATCGGATTAGGCCCCGGTCCACCCACGAGCCCGGCACGTGCCGCAAACAAGCCCCAGAGAGTGCGCGCTCGACGTCCTGCAAGCCCCCACGGGCCCCTCGAAAGGCTTCGTCGAGACCGCCCTGCACACACAGCTCGCCGCCGGGGCGTTCTCCCCCGCCGACCGCGCCCTCATCACCGAGCTCGTCTACGGCGCCACCCGCCGCCGCCTCACCCTCGACTGGGTCATCGAGCGCACCTCGGACCGCCCGATCGAGAAGCTCGACCCCGCCCTGCGCCTCATCCTGCACGTGGCCCTCTACCAGGTCCTCTTCATGGACAAGGTGCCCGACTACGCCGCCGTCAACGAAGCGGTCGAGGCTGCCAAGCGCCGCCTGCACGCCGGCGCCGCCAAGTTCGCCAACGCCGTGCTCCGCACCGTCCTGCGCACCAAGGCCAGGCTGCCCTGGCCCACGCCCGACCAGGACCTCGTCGAGCACCTCGCCGTCGTCCACTCGCACCCGCGCTGGCTCGTCCGCCGGTGGCTCGATCACTTCGGGCCCGACACGACGGCGGAAATCTGCAAGGCCGACAACCTGCCGCCCGCCATCACCCTGCGCGTCAACCGCCTCAAACTCTCCCGCGACGAGCTGATCCAGCGCCTCGCAAGCGAGAGCGTCGAGGCCGAAGCCGTCGGCGGCGACGAGGCCGCCGTGCGCGTCCGCACCCCGGGGCCCCTCGACACGCTCCAAACCTTTGCCCGCGGCGAGTTCTACATCCAGGACGTCACCGCCATGAGCGTCGCGCGCCTGCTCGACCCCCGGCCCGGCGAGCGCGTCCTCGACCTCTGCGCCGCCCCCGGCGGCAAGACCACCCACTGCGCCGAGCTCATGGACGACACGGGCCGCGTCGTCGCCTGCGATCTCGACGAGAAACGGCTCGGGCTCCTCGCCGCAAACGTCGCCCGCCTCGGCCTCACGTGCGTCGAGCCCGCCCGGTGCGACGCCCGCCACCTGCCCGAGCTCTTGCCCGCCGCCTCGTTCGATCGCGTCCTTCTCGACGCCCCCTGCTCGAACACAGGCGTCCTGCGCCGCCGGGCCGAGGCCCGCTGGCGCGTCAAGGAGAACGACATCGGGCCGCTGAGCGAGCGCCAGGGCGAGCTCCTCGACGCCGCCGCCCTGATGCTCAAGCCCGGCGCCGTGCTCGTCTACAGCACGTGCAGCATCGAGCCCGAGGAAAACGCCCGCGCCGTGCGCGCCTTCCTCAGCCGCCACGGCGAATTCGCCCTCGAAGGTGAGACCGCCCTGCTCCCCGACGCCGCAGGCGCCGACGGCGGCTACATGGCCCGCCTCACCCGCCAAGGCTAGTCCGCATTTCTCACAGCGCGCAAGGCGCGGGAAAAAATGGGGACTGGCACCTATTTTTCGTAGAGGCCGGACACCTTTGACACATTGTGGCGCAGAAAAATAGGTGCCTGTACCCATTTTTTCGTCTCCCACGGGCTGTCCACAACACCCGGCCTGCTCCTGGCCTGTAGCCCCTGGCGGTGAGGCTCGTTGCGCATCGCACACGGCCTCGCCCCGGCTCTCCCTGAGAAATGCGGGCTAGCGGCACAAAGAAAAGCCGCGACCCATCAAAGTCGCGGCCCGAAATCTCGTATCCTGTCTGGTCAGGAAAGCCGGCCTAGCCGCCTTCGCCCTCCGGCTCGGCCTCGGTCTCGGTCTCGCCGCCGGCCCCGGCATCATCGCCGGGCTCGTCCGCCTCCTCCGAGGCGCCGCCCTCCGGCGTGTCGGTTTCGGTGGACTCGCCCGCTTCCGGGCTCGTTGCCTCCTCGGCGCCCTCGTCTTTAGGCGGCGGCACCGCCGGGACGAAGTCCAGGTTCACCTGGAAGGAGATCTCCTTCAGCTCCTCTTCAGTGACCGCCGGCGAAACGAAGCGCTGCGTGGACTCGGCCTGCACGACGGTCCGCTTGATCTCCGTCTCGCCGCGCGTCGCCACCACCTCGACGGCACGCTCGGTGTTGTTGACGATGCGGAAGTCGTATCGCCCCTCCCGGCTCCTGTACTCGGGCACGATGTGCACGCCCTCCTCGGCCGGCGCCACGTACCCACGCACGCGGCAGACCGCGCGCGGCTGCTTCTCGGAGCCTGTCTTGACGACGAAGACCGCATCCACCTCGCGGCCCGCATCCTCGGCCAATGCCTTGAATTCGAGCTCGAACTCCTTCGGCGGCCCCGGCTTGAGCACCTCCCGCTCAATGTCCCGGACGATCCGCAGCCGCTTGTCAACGTAGTAGAGGGGATAGATCTCGAACGCCTCGCTCCCCGCATTCTCGTAGCCACAGATGATCGACCGCGGCTGACCGACCCGCACGAGGCCGATGTCGCGCACCTGCGGCTTGACCACAAGAAGGGCCTCCGCTCTGGGAATGACGGTCGCCTTGACCGTGAGCACGGCCGGCTTGGTCGCGGACGCCGGGTCGGTCGACTTCACGACGATGTGCGTCTCGATCTCGCCCGGCTCCAGCCCCTCGGCGTTGAAGACCGCCTTGAGCAGCCCTCTCTTGCCGGGGGCGATCTTCTCGTCGGGAAGTTGGGTCGTCAGGTAGGGATCCCCGGCCTTGGCCTCGGTGATCTTGAGCGCCTCGGTGCCCGAATTCAGGAGCAGAAACTCGTGCTCGACGGTCTTGCCGACCGCGACCCCCGCCGGCACGTCCACGGCCAGGTCCCAGATACGTTCCTTCTCCTCGATCGTCAGCTCGGGTTGGGCCGCCGCACTCGCGGCCAGCATCCCGCATGCCCCCAGCGCACCCAGGCAAATCCAGGCCGCTCTGCCTCGTCTCACGTGCCGGCTTCCTCCTTTACTTCTTCTTCGACCCCTGCGACGCAAGGAGCGCCACCACGAGCAGCACGGCGCCGCCGCCCACCAGGTACCACCTGTACTTGCTGATGAAGCCCCTGTCGTCCTCGGGCTCCTCCGGCTCCGTGTCCTCGTCGACCTCGTCATCCGTGCCGGACGTCTGGCGGCCGCCCATGCCGCCAAAGCCGCCCGAGGCCATCACCGTATCATTGAGCCCCTCGCGCGTGCCGCCGCTGCTCGTCGGCTTGACCCCGCGCCCACCGCACTCGGTGCACGTCACGTAGTCGAACACCCACGAGCCTTCGTCTCTCTCCTCCTTGATCGAGCCCGCGCCGCCGCACTTCGGGCACAGACCCTCGGTCGGGCCGATGCGCAGGTCGCGATAGCCCTTGCCGCTGCACGCCGGGCAGATCATCTTCTTCGTGACCGTCCCCTGGTCCCGCTTCTCTACGCCGCCGCCCGAGCTGCTCGAGCTCGAACGCGAACTGCTTCTCGACGATGAACGCCTCGATGAACGCCGGGAGCCGCCACGGCTCCCGCCGCCGCCCCCTCAGCCAGCCCCCGTCGGGAAACCATACTCCGCCAGGCTCGCTATCCCGCCGATCGTGTACTCCACCTTGCCCGTGCCGGAGCACAGCTTGCATTTCACCCGGTACACCGGAACGCGAAAGCGCAGGTCACCGTCCGGCGGCGCATCCACCCTGCCGTAGCTGCCCGTCCGCTGCGGCGAGTAGTCGCGGATCGCCCGCTCCCCCGCGGCCAGGTAACGCTTGTCATAGCGGCCCGCCTTCTGGAAGAGCTGCAACGCGCTGTTCTTCCTGTGCAGCCGCAGCAGCATCATCCCGGCATGGTAGTACTCCAACCCCGGTTGATCCGCCGACGACCGGTGCCCCGAGTACACGCTCTCACGCGGGTAGGTCAGGTCCCCATACGGACTCGTCATCGTCACCGACTCGGCGCTCCAGCCCTTGACCTCACCCTCTTCGTAGCTCCCGTCCCGGAACACCACGATGTCGCCGCGCGCCGCCGGCACAATCGCGGCAATCAGGGCCACCAGCACCAGTCTTCTCAGCGTCTTCATAGCTGTCCCCTCCGGGCCTCATGTACGCCCAACGTCTCAACCCTATTACGATACCATACGACCGACGTGCCTGCAAGCACAGAATTTGCCATATTTCTGATCGCCCCCGACCCGCGAAAGTTCCCCACAAACCGCCAATGCACCCGATCCCCTCGCCCGTGAAACCCTCGGCGCCCGCGCTCCACGCCCCGCACGGCCGACGGCTTCGCCTCGGCTCAACGCCCCCGCAAAGAACCAGTTCCCCGTAAGAAAGCACGGAACACAGAGAAAAGGAACCGAAAGCGCGAGCCGCCCTGCAACCGCCCGGTCGTGTCAGTGGCCGTGGCCGAAAGACGTCGCCCTCCGGCCCCTTCGCTCGCCTTTGCCGTTCTTGATGCGCTCGGGGCCGGGCTCGTCTTCCTGCGCAGCGGTGCCGCTCGGGGTCGCGGGGGCAAGCGCCGCCTCCAGGCTCCAGTTCGAGATCACCTCTGCGAGGTCCAGACCGTCCACCACGCCGCTGCTGTCCAGATCCGCCTCGGGATCCCACATCGGGTCGCCGGGACTCGTCGCCCAGGCCGTGAGCACACCCGTCAGGTCCAGGCCGTCCACCACGCCATTGCCATCCACGTCACCGTGTCGTTCCAGCCCCATGCTCGTCATGTTCAACGACCAGAGGTCGTTCATCATAACGCCCCCATCGCTGAGCCCGTTCCCCAGATAGACGGTGTCACCAATCAGCTCGCAGACGTGACCCGACCTGTTGGGGACCCCCTCGTTCGCCATGTTCGGACACCGAATGGGTGCCGTGAGCCAGTCATCAATCACCGGATCGTAGTACTGGATCAGGTCCGTCGCACTGTCGGCCGCCCCGGCAGTGCGCCCGCCGAACAGCCACAGTTTGCCCTTCCAGACAATGCTCCCCGCCTGGCCGATGGCGACGTCCGGCCCCGGCTTGATCTCGAGCGTGCTCACAACCGGATCGATGACGTACAGCTTGCCGAACGTCCCGTCGCCGTTGTCCAGATCGAAGGTGTCGACGATCAACAACCGGCGGCCGATGACGCCCGAAGGGGCGTAGGGCTGCGGCACCGGCAGCCCGGGCACATGCACGTCCGGCTGCCATGTGTCCGTCGCGCAGTCGTAACGCATCAAATAGTCGGGCGTATGCACCTTGTACCAGTGGCCCTCGACAAGCCCCCCGCCGCCCACACGACACACGCCTTCGTCGTCTCCCAGCTCGTCGGTGTAAGACCAGACATTGGAGGCGATGTCGTACTTCGCCATCTTGCCGCCCACAGTCCCCGTGCTTTCCCCGCCGCACACGTACACAGCCCCATCAACGTAAAACACCTGGTCCATGACGACCCCGACGCCATCATCGGCAACCGGGCTCAGGCCGCCGCGCCCATTGTTGTAGCCGCACAACCCCACCGACGTCCACGTGCCGTCGCCGTTGTCAATGTCGTCCGTCCCGTCGGCGGCCACCCACGAGTCGGTCGTCGGATCATAGATGCTGAAACGACTCTGGTGCTCCACCGCGTACCCCGCCGGCGCCTGAAAGTTGCGTCCCCCCACGGAAAAGATGCACACCGCCCCCTGGTACATGCCCACGGCGCCCCCCATGCGATACGTGTTGAAAGGCAGCGTAGGGTCCCCCCCGTCGGCGTAAGGCCAGAGCCCCGGATCGCCGGTCAGCGGCGTCCATGCGCCCGGAGCCGGCGCCACCACAGCCATCATCGCCGCCGCAGCAGCAAGTGCCAATCTCCTGTTCATCGCTCCCGTCCGCCTCCTCTCCTTCGTGAAGGTCGGCGCGTGTGCCTTCCCGCGTTCAACGACACCCGCAACCACCACAACGCAAAGGCCGAAGCGCTCGCCGGCCTCTCCCCTCTCATCCGGTTGTCAGCCTGGCCAGCTCCCTGGCCGACCTCTCAGCTGGCATTCCGGCCGCCCTTCGAAGATCACACTACCTCCTCCTTCCGCGCAGGGCAAACACGCTCAGCATCCCAAACCCGAACAACGCCATCACGCCAGGTTCCGGAATGGTGGCCGTGGACAGATCCAGGCTGTAGAGCATCCCCTTCTCGCTGTCCGTGCCGAGAGTGCCGTGGAGCGACCAGTACAGGGTGTCGCCGATCACGCACGCGCCGTTGCCGCTCAAGCCGGCGACGGGTGGCCCGATGCCGGTCACTATCCACACACCCGTTGGGCCCTGTGTCAGGTCGTACACCTCGACGTTGCCCAGATGGCTGATCTGGATGAACCAGTCGCCCCAGACCACGCCCTCAGCGCTCCCGTCCGACGTCGTCGGGTTGTTCGTGAAGGCCGTCGTCGTGTCCGTGTCAAAGTCCTGCCACGAATAGCTCCCCTCGTCGTTGGTGATGGCGATGTTGCCCGCGCCCGTGCAGCCCCAGCTGTCGCTATCGACAAGACCCGAGTTCAGATTGCCCTCGCTCCAGCTCTCGGTCACCAGGTCGAACACGGTGTAGTCATAGGCCACGCCGTCACCGTCCAGGTGGTAGTACTTGTCGCCGATCTGGACGCCGTTCGCATAGATATCCAAGGAGGCCTCCGGGTTGCCACCGGCGGCATACCAGTAATCCTTGGTCACGTTGTAGATGTCCATCGGGGCTTCCCAGCGCGGATAACCGCCGCAAGAGGCGATCTTCACGTCGCCGAGCTCATCGAGCGGGTCTTCGGTCGTGGCGTCCGGGTCGGTAACCACCCAACTCGCCACGCTCGTGGGTGAGAAGCTCGCCGACGTGCCGTGCCCCACGGTGGGAAGCGCCGAGCCGCTGCCGTTGCTGAAGCCAACCGGGCCCGTGGCGCCGCCGCCGCTGAGCGTGCCGCCGTACGCGCCGACCCAGCCCACGCCGGGGGTGAAGTACGAAAGCTTACTCTGACGGTTGTCGAAATACGTGTCGCCTTCGGGACGCACATACGTTGTCCCCCAACCGCCCCAGGACCAGACCTTGCCGTCGGCAGCCACCATAAAAGAGCCCCATACATTCCACTGCAGCCCGGGCAGCGTCGCGTTCTGGTCCCCCGGCAAGGTGTCCGTGTCGGAGTACGGCCAGAGCTGCGGATCCTGGCCCTCGGCCGTCCACTGCGCCGACGCGCTGGTCGCGACAAGCAGCACGCACACAACACACAGACTGATGATGAGTTTTGTCATTTCCCCTTACCTCCTCTGCTGGACAAACACAGCAGTTACCTGAACAAGGTGCGTTGAACCGCCTCGGCTTGGCACAGCCCGGAACCACAGCTCAACCCGAGCACCCAACACAGAACGCGCATCATGATGCGAGGAAGAAAATCCCCCTATGCTGTCTAACGCCTTAGAGTAGCATAATTGAAGAACAACTGTCAAGCGTTTTCCAAGACGTCTTCTGAGACGTTTCTTTGGAGGAACCATCAGGAACCCAGGGGAGCACCCAGGTCGGAGGCCCGGGACCCAGCAGTCAGGGAGTGCGGCACGCCGCGTGGACGAGGGGGCAGGAGGGGCCGCTTCAAGACACAAAGAGGCGGGAACCAGGGGCTCCCGCCTCTGACTTACCATGTTGCTCTGTCGCGATGAACGACTTACTTCTTCCGGCGCAGGCCAAGCAACGCCAGCAGCCCGAAGCCGAACAACGCCATCACACCCGGCTCGGGAATGACGCCAATCGCATACAGCGTGCCCTGCGGACCCTCGTCCGCATTGAAGTAGTAGAGCGTGCCGTCCGGACCAACCGAAAGCCCACGAAAGCTGAATCCACCATACGGACTCGGGTCACCCGGCGGAATCCACTCCCACAGCTGCGCCCCGGTCTGCGCGTCGAGCGCATAGAGCCGGCGAGCATCGGGATCCGTCCCCAACGTGCCGCTGATGTAGACCTCGTTGCCTGTCGTTGGGTCCATGACCAGCACCGCGCACGATGATGACTCTCCCAGCGTGTCGAGACCGTCGAAGTACCAATCGCCGTTGGCGTTCATCGTGAGCGCTGCGCCGCCCAGGTCGCCCGGGTCGGTCACCGAATAGACGTCGTGACCGAACCCGCCGAAGATGAAGCCCGAGCCGTCTGCCTTGAGCGTGTGGGTCGTATAGTACCCGCCGTTGAACCCGCCCGGGAAGCCCAGGTTCGGGTCGCCGTTCGGCGCCGCCGTCCAGCGGATGGTGCCGGTGACCGGGTCGTAGGACTCCACGGACGTGCCGTAGTCGGCCCAGTGCAGCGCATACACGGCGTTCGTCTCCGGGTTGTAGATGACGTTCGACGCGTACGCCCGGATCGGCGTGGAGCTCCACACCTTTCCCGCACTGGCGGCCGAGATCGAGATACCGTAGATCGCCTCCCCGAGGCCCCCGTTGTCATTATGCAGCCAGTACATCCCGTGCTCGCCCTCGCCAAACACGTCGGGCGCAAACGCCATGTTGTAATAAGCGTTGTCCATGCTCGTCGCGTACGGCGTCACGTGCATGATAGCGCCCGTTGCCGCACTGATCGCGAACGCGTGGTTGTTGCCGTTCGCATCACGCTGCGTCGTGCCGTAGAGCACGCCGTCGTACAGCGCCATGTTGAGCCCAACCTCCATCGGCAGCGCGGCCGATTCCCAGACCACCGCGCCAGTCGCCTTGTTCAAGGCATACACCGTCGGGTTGGCCGGGTCATAGCGAGCGGCATAGACGTAGTCCTGGCCGACGATCGCGCTGCCCGTCGAGAACGCCGTGTCAGCCACCGCCGGGTTGTACCACAGCCTCTGACCCGTGGCGGAGTCCACCTTGTGGATGCCGTAATCGGTCACCGCCGCGTTGGGAGCACCCCGAAAGTACAGGCCGCCGTTCTCGTCGAACGTGATGTTGTGCCAAGCGTTCCGCCGAGTCGAGTACGGGGCGACATCCAACTGCACCTTCCACTTGACGCCAACCAGCGACCCGTCCCCGAAGATATACGGCACGCTATAGGTGTGCGGGCGGTTGTTGCCGCCCATCGGCGCACCCATCGGCAGCGGGTTGTCCTGGGCCAGCACCGGCGCGCACGTAAGCACCATGGCCGCCAGGCACAGCCCGATAGTGAGTTTCTTCATTGCCCCTTACCTCCTGTAGTTGACGTGGTTGCCAACCCAACCGAACTGTCGGAGTTCATGGCCCAACGTCCTCGGCCGGAGGACGACAGCCCCCTCTCCAGACGCGCACTCCAGACCTGAACACCAGGGCGAAAGACAGAACCCCCCTTGTATGGTTCTCGCTAACAGGCTAACACAGCGCACGCGCCGTGTCAAGCGTTTTCTCCGAGAAAACCCCCAACATGCAGCGGACAGCGGAAACACCGGCCCGCAAATTTCGGTAGGAGGCGCCGCCAAACCAACCACGGCCGCATCGACATCGAGACGAACCTGATGCACAGGCCGCTTCCCAAGCCCAGGGCAGCGATCCCGGCCCGCCTCGCGGCCGTATCAGGGAGAAAAAAAGGGCAAACCCCACCTGTTCGGGTGAAGTCCGCCCCCGTTTCTCACGCCGAGCTTTCACCCGGCTGTCTGTCAATGGCTACGCTATTACTTCCTGCGACGCAGGCCGAGCAACGCCAGCAGCCCGAAGCCGAACAACGCCATCACGCCAGGTTCCGGAATGCTGACGCTGGAAAGATCCAGGCTGTAAAGCATCCCCTTCTCGCTGTCGTCGCCGAGAGTGCCGTGGAGCGACCAGTACAGGGTGTCACCGATCATGCACGCGCCGTTGCCGTTCTGGTGGGGACCAGGCGCCACAATGCCGGTCATATTCCACGTACCCGTGGGGCCCTGCGTCAGGTCGTACACCTCCACGTTGCCCTCGTCGGTGATCTGGATGAACCACTTGCCCCAGACCGCGCCCTCAGCGCCAGCGTCGGACGTCGTCGGGTTGTTCGTGAACGCCGTGGTCGTATCCAGGCTGAAGTCCTGCCAGTAGTAGCTGCCGCCGGAGTTGGTGATGGCGATGCTGGTGCCATATCCCCAACTGTGGCTCTTGACAAGACCCGCGTTCAGATTCCCCTGGCTCCACGTCTCGGTCACCAGGTCGAACACCGTGTAGTCATAGGCTACGCCATCGCCGTTCAGGTGGTAGTACTTGTCGCCGATCTGCACGCCCTTCGCATAGACATCGTTGTTCGGGTTGGTGACGCCTGTGTACCAGTAGTCCTGCGTCACGTTGTAGATGTCCATCGGGGCGCCCCAACGCGGATAACCACCGTTCGAGGCGATCTTCACGTCGCCCACCTGGTCGAGCTCGTCCTCCGTGGCGGCGGGGTCAGTCACCACCCAGCTCGCCACGCTCGTGGGCGAGTAGCTCGCCGAGGTCCCCTGGCCGATGATCGGGCGAGCCGCGCCGTTGCCGTTGTTGAAGCCGACGGGGCCCGTCGCACCGCCACCGGTGAGCGTGCCGCCGTACGAACCGGTCCACCCAGTGCCGGGTGTGAAGTACGACACCTTGCTCTGGCGGTTGTCGTTGTACGTGCCGCCGCCCTCCGGCTGAGTATAGTTCTTTCCCCAGCCGCCCCAGGACCAGACCTTGCCGTCTGCGGCTACAATATAGGAGCCGCTGACGTTCCACTGCGAGCCGGCCAGCGTCGCATTGTCGTCTGCAGGCGGTGTGTCCGTGTCGCTGTACGGCCACAGCTGCGGGTCCTGGCCCTCGGCCGTCCAATACTGCGCCGCCACGGCCGGAACCGCCAGACCCACGATAGCCAGCACAGCCACCGTTGTGAGTAGTTTCTTCATGCCCCCTTACCTCCTTCTTATTTCAGTGCCCTCATGTGGCTCCGAGAGAGAATCAGGAGGCAGTAGCAGGGTCCGCGGGTGCCTTCTTCAGCCCCGGAAAGAGCCAAAACAAAGCCCACACCCAGGATGCGGATTCCGGATACAAATCCCCCTATTCTCACTCTACCTCAACACAATAGCACAGCCACCGCCGCGTGTCAAGCATTTTCTTCAACAAAGAAAGCGACCGGAAAAACCCGCGCGCAGACCTGCACGACACGCCGCCAAGCCAACCACGGCCGGATCGACATCGGCAGGAGGCTGATGCACGGGCCGTCCCCCAAGATCAGGGCGTCTTTCCCGCGCCACCTCGCCGGCCTTCCGACGCGGAAAGAAAAGGCGGACCCCACCTCTCCGGGTGGAGTCCGCCCCGTTTCTCATGCCGAGCTTTCGCCCGGCTGTCTGTCAATGGCTACGCTCTTACTTCCTGCGACGCAGGCCGAGCAACGCCAGCAGCCCGAAGCCGAACAGGGCCATCGTCCCTGGCTCGGGAACAACCCAGCCGGCATTAGCGGACCACAGGTCGTTGCCGTTGTAACCAGTCCCGTCAGCCAGCTTGGCCTGATACGTGCCGCCAAGATAGATCGTGCCGGTGAGAGGATCAATGTCCGCAGCCAACCGGCTCATCCCGATCGGCAGGTTCCTGCCGTACGTCACCGTGCCCGTGGCCGGGTCGTAGACCTGAACCGCCTCGGTCTGGCCGCCGCCAGCGCCTTCACCGCCAAGCACGAGGATCTTGCCGCCCCACACCACGGCCGCTGAACGGAGAACGCCCTTCAGCAGGGTGTGGGTCGTGTCCGTCAGCGTGTTCGCAACGGTATCGTACTTCAGGATCTGCGTCGAAGCCCCGACACCACCCAGCAGGTAGATGTCAGTGCCGATCGTCACGGCGCTGAACTGACCGGACGCCGCGCCCGGGAGCATGTCCTCGCCCATCTCGGTCCAGGTATCGGCGACAGGGTCATATTCCTGGACGTTGATGCCGACCGCGCCCCACTGGTACCCGCCGATGCAGTACACCTTGCCACCGGCCTCGCGGGCAGCGCCCAGGTACTGGGCAACGCCCCCGCCGCTGGTCCAGGCTACCGGCGCAGAACTGCCGGACCAGGTATCCGTATCGGGGTCGTAGATGCCGAACTCGCCGCCCCAGATCGGATACCCGCCTTTCACCAGGATCTCCAGCGTGGGATCCCCGTCCGTGTCGACCGCCACCGTCTGGCTCGTGCCAATGTACGCGCCATTGCCCACCGTCGGCATCGCCGCGCTCGGCGGCCCGAGGGGTCCCGGGTTGTTGTAGCCGGCCGGTCCCGTGCCGTCGTACTTGGACGAGGCCCACGTGTTCGTGTTCGGATCGTACTGGTCGTTGCCCGACTGGCGGTTGTCGTGGTACTTCGCACTGGTCGGGTCGTTCGGGTCAATGGCAATAGTAGCCGGCCCGAACCCACCGATAGTGTAGTACAGCTCATTGGCGTAGACCCCGCCCGCATTACTGCGCGGCCAGTAGCCCGCCGTGTTGTAGAGCGCCTCGGCCGCGTACTGGGTCAACCCCAGGCTCGACAGCGAGGGCGACGGCTGCCCGCCCACGTTGAGAGGATAGTCGCCGTACGGCCACCACGCCGGGTTCTCCGGCAGCGGCACCCACTGCGCCATGGCCGGTGCCACCAGACCCAGGATGGCCAGCGCGGCCATCGTTGTGAGTAGTTTCTTCATTGTCCCCTTACCTCCTTTGGATGTAACAGTCCTCGTGGTCCTGGGTTAGACAGTCCGGTTGGCAGGAAAAAGCCCGCGACGAAACAAAACCGCCGCTTCCTTCAGACATTGACCGGGCTACAAACCCCCCTTTGATGGCAGTACCCTACCACACACTGTCCCCCCTGTCAAGAAGAAAAATCGAAAAAACTCGACCGACCGCTTCTGTCAGGGAATCGTTCAGGGAAAACCAGGAAACCAGAGATGCACCTGAAGCACGCCGCCCGCGCCAGCCCGGACCTTTGCCCCTTGCCTCCCAGGACCCGAAACGGCGGTGCTTGCGCGAACGCGCTGGCCCGGACGCGGCTCTCAGCCTGCGGGCGCTTCGGCCCCGGCGCCCTCGGCGGCGGCGGCGGCGGCGGCGGCGTCCTTGAAGACGCCGAGGGGGTAACGCGGGATCACCTTCTCCTCGATCCACTTGAGCGCCTCGAGCGGCTCGACGCCCCAGTAGGTCGGGCACGGCGAGACGATCTCGACTAAGGAGAAGCCCGCCCCATCCACCTGGTACTGAAACGCTTTCTTGAGCGCCCGCTTGGCGGCGCGGATGTTCCTGGGGCTGTTGAGCGCGCAGCGGGCCAGGAACGTCGTCTCGTCACACAGCGCCAGCATCTCGGGCACCCGCAGCGGCGCCCCCACGTCCTCGGGCATCCGGCCCCGGGGCGTCGTTTTCGTCACCTGGCCCGCAAGCGTCGTGGGCGCCATCTGGCCACCCGTCATGCCGTACACGCCGTTGTTGACGAAGATCACCGTGATGTTCTCCCCGCGGTTGGCCGCATGCACGATCTCGGCCGTACCGATCGCCGCCAGGTCCCCGTCGCCCTGGTAGCTGAACACAACGAGATCGGGCCGCGCCCGCTTCATGCCCGTGGCCACCGCCGGCGTCCGCCCGTGCGCCGCCTCGCTCACGTCGAAGTTGAAATAATCGTACCCCAGCACCGCGCAGCCCACCGGCGAGATCCCCACCGTCCGCTCGCGGATACCGAGCTCGTCCACGATCTCGGCGATCAAACGCTGCACGATCCCGTGGCCGCACCCCGAGCAGTAATGCGTCACCACCGGCTTGAGGCTCTCGGGCATCTGGTAGACGACCTCTCTGACGACTTCTCTCATGAGGCCCCCTCGCCCGAGGCCGCCTCGCGGGCCGCCAGCGCCTCGACCCGCTCGACCACTTGCTCCACCGTCATCACCGCGCCCCCGCTCCGGCCGTAGAACTCGACGGGCCGCCGCCCTTCGACCGCCAACCGCACGTCCTCCACCATCTGGCCCATGTTCATCTCCACCACGAGATACGCACGGACCCGCTCCCGCGTCGCCCGCAGCGCCTCGACCGGGAACGGCCAGAGCGTGATCGGCCGGAACAGGCCCACCCTGTGGCCCCGATCCCGCAGCGCCCCGAGCGCCGAACGGCAGATGCGCGCCACCGTGCCGAACGCCACGAGCATCACCTCCGCGTCCTCGGCCTCGAGCGTCTCGTAGCGCACCTCGTCCCGCTCCATCCGGTCATACTTCGCCTGCAGGTCCCGGTTGTGCGCCTCGAGCTCGAGCACGTCGAGGTAAAGCGACTTCACCACGTTCGGCGCGCGCCCCGCAGCGCCCGTCAGCGCCCACGGCTTGGCCGGTTCATGCGTCTCCGGCTCGTCCGGGATCACCACCGGCTCCATCATCTGGCCCAGGATCCCATCGCTCAGAACCATGACAGGGTTCCGGTACCTATCGGCCAGATCGAAGGCGAGAATGGTATGGTCCACAAGCTCCTGCACCGTCGAGGGCGCCAGCACGAGGTGCCTGTAATCGCCGTGGCCCCCGCCGCGCGTCGCCTGGAAGTAGTCCGACTGCGACGGCCCGATGCTTCCAAGCCCCGGCCCGCCGCGCATCACGTTCGCGATCACCGCCGGCAACTCGCACCCGGCGAGATACGAGATCCCCTCCTGCTTGAGGCTGATGCCCGGGCTCGACGAGCTCGTCATCGCCCGCGCCCCCACCGCCGCCGCCCCGAACACCATGTTCACCGCCGCGAGCTCGCTCTCCGACTGCAGAAACGTCCCCCCGGCCTCCGGCATCCGCTTCGACATGTAGGCCGTGACCTCGTTCTGCGGCGTGATCGGGTAGCCGAAGTAGCAGCGGCACCCCGCGCGGATCGCCGCCTCGGCCATCGCATCGTTGCCGCACATCAGCGTGCGGTCGCCGTCATTCTGAGCCATTCTTGAACACCTCGAACGCCACGTCCGGACACACCACCACGCACGTCCGGCAGCCCGTGCAGTCCTCGGGACGCGCCGCCACCGCGGGATGCACCCCCCGCGCATTGAGCTCGTCGGAAAACTCGAGCACCCCCTTGGGGCACGAAGCGATGCAGTAGCCGCAGCTCTTACACCACTCGCTGCGGATTCTCAGCTCGAACTTCGTCTCCACACCTGCACCGTCCATGGCCTAATCATATCACCATACCAGCCGGACGCGCCGCACTATCCGTCCCGGGCGCCGCCCCAGCGAAGCTTATCCTTGAGAATATCAAGATACGAACGCTTGTGGCTCGTCACCAGCCGCACCACGTGCGGCGACCTGCAAATCGTGATCACGTCCCTGGCGCCGAGCTCGATCCCGACTTGCCCGTCGATGGTCAGCCCCGCCCCGCCCCGGTCCTCGGACAGTTCCACCCGGACCGTCTCCTCGGCGGGCAGAAGAATCGGCCTGTTCGTCAGCGTGTGCGGACAGATCGGTGTCAGCAGGATCGCCCGCAAGTCCGGATGCACGATCGGGCCGCCCGCCGACAGCGAGTACGCCGTCGAGCCCGTCGGCGTGGCGATGATCAAACCGTCCGCCTCGTACCGAGTCAGGGACTGCCGGCCCACCGACGTCTTGAGCCTCAACATCCGCGCCAGCGTGCCGGCGTCAATCACCACGTCGTTGAGCGCCGCGTGCGTCGCCACCGTCCGGCCCCCGCGCTCGACCGACACCTCCAGCATCATCCGCTCAGACACCGCGTAGTCGCCCTCGAGCACCCGGTCGAGCGACTCCAACAGCGACGCCGCCGTGAACTCGGCCAGAAACCCGAAACCACCCAGGTTGGTCCCCAGCACCGGCACCCCGTAGTTGCCCACGCGCCGGATCGTGCTGAGCATCGTCCCGTCGCCGCCGAGCGAGAAGACCATCTCCCCGTCGGCGAGCGCCGCGTCCGCATCGAGCGGCGCGCCACCGAGCCCGTGCTTGGCCACCACCTCCGGCGGCATCGCCACCCGGACGCCGCGCTTCTTCAGCGCCTCGAGCAAGCGCTCGGTCAACTCGAGCCACCCGGTCTTGGTCGTGTTGGGAACAATCGAAACGAGCTTCACCCGCCTCACCCGCCTGCCTCGTTCGGAATCCTTGCCGCTGAAAGCGCCGCCCGCACGCGCCGCGCCACACCCTCGGGCGTCAACCCAAGCTGCTCGCGCAGCACCTCGCGCGATCCATGCTCGACAAACGCGTCCGGTATCCCGATCCGCCGGCAGGCGACCCGCTCCCGCGCCCGGTCGGCCAGCCAGTCGGCCACCGCGCTGCCGAAACCGCCGCGCAACACGTGCTCCTCGAGCGTGAAGACCCGGCCCGTCGAGGCCGCGAGCCCCAGCAACGCCTCGTCGAGCGGCTTGAGAAACCGGGGGTTGCCCACCATCACCGACCACCCCTCCCGCTCGAGCCGCGCGGCCGCCTCGAGCGCCACGCCTACCATCGGGCCCACGGCAAGGATCGCCGCGTCGTCGCCCGCGCCCGCCCTGAGCCTGTCGACGGGCCTCTCCAGGACGCCGCGACCGTACACCAGCGTCTCGACCGGCGCCGCGAGGTCCACGCCCGTACCTTCCCCCTTGGGGTAACGCACCGCCACCGGCCCCTCGTGGCCCAGGGCGAAGTGCAGCATGTCGCGCAGCTCGCGCTCGTCCTTCGGCGCAAGCACCGTCATGTTCGGCATCATCCCGAGGAACGAAACATCGAACACCCCGTGGTGCGTCGGCCCGTCCTCGCCCACGAGCCCGGCCCGGTCGACCGCAAACACCACGGGCAGCTTCTGCAGGCATACGTCGTGCAGGATCTGGTCGTAGGCCCGCTGCAAGAACGTCGAATACACCGCCACGACCGGCCGCATCCCCGCCATCGCCAGACCCGCCGCGAACACCACCGCGTGCTCCTCGGCGATGCCCACGTCGTGAAACCGCTTCGGGAACGACTCCTTGAACGCGTCCAGTCCGGTGCCCTTCGCCATCGCCGCCGTGATCGCCACGACCCGCTCGTCGCGCCCGGCCAGCTCGCACAGCGTCCGGGCGAACACCTCGGTATAGGTCACGGGCCCCGGCCGGCCCTTCGGCCGCCCGGTCAGCGGCTCGAACTTCGGCGCGCTGTGGAACGCCTCCGGCGCCGCCTCGGCCGGCGCGTAGCCCTTCCCCTTGCGCGTCACCACGTGCAAGAGCACCGGCCGCCGCTCGGCCTTGACGCCCTTGAGCACGTCGAGCAAGAAACGCAGATTGTGCCCCGCGATCGGCCCGAAGTAACGGAACCCCATCTCCTCGAAAAAGAAGCCCGGCACCAGCAGGCTCTTGATGCTCTCGAGCAACCGCCCGCGCCAGCGCACAAGCCGCGCACCCACCCTCGGGATCTTCACCAGCAGCCTGTCGAGCGCCCGGTTGAACCGGTTGTAAAGCGGGTTCGTGATCAGCCGGTTGAGGTACCGCGCGATCGCACCCACGTTCGGCGAGATGGACATCTCGTTGTCGTTGAGCACCACCAGGAAGTCCCTCGTCCCCGTATGCCCCTGGTAGAGCGCCTCGAGCGCCGTCCCGCCCGTGAGCGCCCCGTCGCCGATCACGGCGATCACCTTCTCGCCGCCCCCGCGCCGGTCACGCGCCGCCGCCATGCCGAGCGCCGCCGAGACCGCCGTGCTCGCGTGGCCCGCAGCGAACGCGTCGTACTCGCTCTCCTTCGGATTGGCGAACCCGCTCAGCCCGCCGTGCTGCCGCAGCGTCCGGAACCGCTCGCGCCGCCCCGTGATGAGCTTATGCGCGTACGCCTGGTGGCTCACGTCCCAGACAATCTTATCGTTCGGCGCGTCGAAGGTCCGATGCAGCGCAATCGTCAGCTCCACCACCCCCAGGTTCGACGCCAGGTGCCCGCCCGTGCGCGACACCGTGCGCACGATCTCCTCGCGGATCTCCTGCGCCAGCACCTCGAGCTGCCCGTTGTGCAGCTTCTTGAGGTCCCGGGGCGAGTCAATCATGTCGAGATAACGCGACATCGGCGTATCGTCCTCCGCCTTTCGCAGCCCCTAGAACGGCAGGTCGCCGTCCGGCGCCTCCTCGGCGCTGTCCTCGCCCGCCGCCGGCTCGGCGGGGAACGGCTTCGTCTCGACGCGGCCGTCCTCGCCCTTCGCAAGCACCTCGATCGTGCGCTCCGCCTCGTTGAGACGCTTCGAGCACGCCTGCGCGAGCGCCATGCCCTCCTTGAACTTCGCCAGCATCTCGTCGAGGCTCAGCTCGCCCGCCTCCATCTGCGCGACGATCTGCTCGAGCTTCGCCAGCGACTTCTCGAAGTCAATCTTCGCCATGCGCCGAGCCAAACGCCTCCTCATCCTCGATCCGATCGACATCCTCGATTCGGTCGACCCTTGCCACGAACGCGCCCCGGCGGACACGCGTCCGTACCTGCCCGCCCCGTTCGAGCGAGCCCACGTCCGTCACCAGCCGTCCGGTCGCCGCGTCCGCGGTCAGGCTGTAGCCTCTCGCCAGCACCCCCAGCGGATCCAACGCGCGGAGCCGGGCCGCGAACTCCCGGATGCGATCGCCCAGCCGCTGCATGCAGTGACCGGCGTGCAGCGCCATGCGCCCCGCCGCATCATCCACCCGCTGTTGATACTGCCGCACCACACCCGCCGGTTCCCTGAAAACGTAGCTCTTCCGCGCCACCTCGAGGCGGCGACCCAGTTCGCCAACGAGCGCCGTGGCCCAAGTGTAGAGCTTCTCCCTGTTCTTGCCAACCCTTTCGAGCAGCTCCGCCTTGCGCCCCACCACCAGCTCCGCCGCCGCCGACGGCGTCGGCACCCGCAGATCGGCAACGTAGTCCGCGATCGTCCAGTCAATCTCGTGGCCCACCGCCGAAATCACCGGGATCTCCGAGCGGTAAATGGCCCGCGCCACCCGCTCGTCGTTAAACGGCCACAAGTCCTCGAGACTTCCCCCGCCGCGCGTCACGATGATCACGTCCACCAGCCGGAGCGCGTTGAGCTCGTCAATCGCCGAGACGATCTCCGGCGCGGCCGACTCGCCCTGCACCGGCACCGGCGACACGATCACGTGCACCTCGGCGAACCGCCGCTCCAGCACGTTGAGCACGTCGCGGATCGCCGCGCCCGTCGGCGACGTCACCACCCCGATCCGGTCCGGCAGCATCGGCACCGGCACCTTGTGCGCCTCGTCGAACAGCCCCTCGTCATACAGCTTCTTCTTGAGCCGCTCGAAAGCGAGCTGCAGCGCGCCGACGCCCCGCTCCTCGATCCGCTTGACGATGATCTGGTACGCGCCCCGCGGCTCGTACACCGAGATGTTGCCCTGCACCACCACCTTCATCCCGTCGGTGAACCGGAAGCCGCTCGGCGGGCGGGCCGACTTGAACATCACCGCGCTGATCTGCGCGAACTCGTCCTTGAGCGTGAAGTACCGGTGCCCCGACGCCGCCGCCCGGTAATTCGAGACTTCCCCCTCGAGCCAGATCCCCGGATACTTCGCCTCGAGCAGCGTCTTGACCTCGCGCGTCAGCTCCGAGACCTTGAAGACGTGCTCGGCGTCCGTCACGGCCGCGCCTCCCGCTCGAGCCCGACCTGGATGCGCTGAATGGCCGAGGCCCGGCCCGTCCGCTCGTCCACGGTGACAACGATGCCCGACAGCCGCACGTCGCCCGTCGCCACCTCGAAACGCGCCGGCACCCCCGTCACGAGCTTCTTGAGCACCGGCTTGACCTGCCGGCCGAGAACGGAATCGTGCGGGCCCGTCATCCCCACGTCCGTGATGTACGCCGTCCCGCCGGGCAGCACCGTCTCGTCGGCCGTAGGAACGTGCGTGTGCGTGCCCATCACCACGCTCACGCGCCCGTCGAGATAGCGCCCCATGGCCACCTTCTCGCTCGTGGCCTCGGCGTGCATGTCCACGACGATGACCCGCGTTCTGCGCTCGAGCTCGGCGATCGCCGCATCCGCGGCGCGAAACGGGCACTCCGAGGGCGCCATGAAGATGCGGCCCACCAGATTGATCACCCCGACCTGCAGCCCCCCCTCGAGCTCCACCACGCACGCGCCCCGGCCCGGCGCCTCCGACGGGTAGTTGGCCGGCCGCAGCAGCGTCGAAAACTCCGTGAACGCCTCGAACACGTCGCGCTGCTTCCAGGCATGGTCGCCGAGCGTGATCACATCAACGCCCGCGGCCAACAGGTCCCGTGCGATCCGCCCCGTGATGCCCGAGCCCCCGGCGGCATTCTCCGCGTTGACCACGACGCACTCCACCCCGTGCTCCTGGCGCAGCATCCCGGTGCACCGCTCCACCGCTTCGCGGCCCGGCCGGCCGACCACGTCGCCTATACAGAGGATTCTCATCCGCGCATTCCTACCAGCCTCCAACCAGCCTCCAGGCGCCGGCGCCCCTAGCGCGCGAACTCGATCGCGCGGGTCTCACGGATCACCGTGACCTTGATCTGGCCCGGATACTCCAGCTCGCCCTCGATCTTCTTCGACAGCTTGCGCGCCAGCACCAGCGCTTCGTCGTCGTTGACCCGGTCGGGCTCGACGAGCACGCGGATCTCCCGGCCCGCCTGCATCGCGTACGCCTTCTCGATCCCACGAAACGACTTCGCCACCTCCTCGAGCTTCTCGAGCCGCTTGATGTAAATCGACAGCGTCTCGGAACGCGCGCCCGGCCGCGCCGCCGAGAGCGAGTCCGCCGCCTGCGACAGCACCGCGAGAATGCTCTTCGGCTCCTCGTCCAGGTGGTGGGCGGCGATGCCGTTGACCACCGTCGCCGACTCCCGGTAGCGCTTGGCGAACTCCGCCCCGATCAGCGCGTGCGGACCCTCGACCTCGTGGCTGAGCGCCTTGCCCACGTCGTGCAACACCCCGATGCGCTTGGCCAGCGGCACGTCCACGTCAAGCTCAGCGGCCATCATCCCCATGACGTGCGCCACCTCGATGGAATGGCGCAGCACGTTCTGCCCATAACTGTAGCGGAACCGGAGCCGCCCAAGCGCCTTGATGAGCTCCGGGTGCAACCCGTGAACGCCCACCTCGAACGCCGCCTCCTCGCCCGCCTCCTTGATCGTCTGCTCCATCTCCTTGCGCACCTTCGCCACCACTTCCTCGATCCGCGCGGGATGGATCCGCCCGTCGAGCATCAGTCGCTCGAGCGCGAGCCGCGCGATCTCCTTGCGAACCGGGTCGAAGCCGCTCAGGATCACGGCCTCGGGCGTGTCGTCAATAATGATGTCAATCCCCGTGGCGGCCTCCAGCGCGCGGATATTCCGCCCCTCGCGCCCGATGATGCGCCCCTTCATCTCGTCGTTCGGCAGCGACACCGACGAGACCGTCACCTCCGCCACGTAGTCGCTCGCGATGCGCTGCAGCGCATCGCCGATAATCTTCTTGGCACTTTTGTCGGCGGTCTCGCGGGCCTCGCCCTCGATGCGGCGGATCAGCCCGGCCGCCTCCTTCGTCACCTCATCCTCCATCCGGTTGAGCAGTTGCTCGCGCGCCTCGTGCCGGTTCATCCCCGAGATGCGCTGCAACTGGCGGTTCTCATCCTCAATAAGCTGCGAGAGCTTCCGGTCCTTCCGGTCCAGTTCCTTTGCCTTCTTGTCCACGCTCTTCTCACGCCCGATCAGCTCCTCTTCCTTCTTGTCGATCAGCGCCACCTTGCGATCCAGGTTCTCGTCCCGCTGCTGGATGCGCTGCTCGAGCCGACGCAGCTCCTTGCGCGTGTCGCGCGTCTCCTGCTCGAACTCCGCACGCACCCTGAGCTCCTCGTCCTTGAGCTCGAGCGAACGGCGCTTGCGCTCCTCTTCAGCCTCCTTGATCGCTCGCTGCACCAGCTCGTCCGCCTGCACCTTGGCCGAGCCGATGCGCTGCCTCGTCAACCGCCGCTGGATCGCCAGGCCGATGAACACGCCCAGCACCACCGCGACCGCGCCGACCAGGACCAACAGGGCCGGGTCCGTCCCGGCGCCGTTCCCCTGTGCAACTATCCCTGCGGCTGCAAAGACCACCATGGCCAACTCCTTTACCCAATCTATCTCGACATATGTTCTTCGCTGGTCAGGTCCAGCGTCATCTCCTCGGTCAACACGTAGTCCATCGGCACGTCATGCCCGTCGTGCTCCATCGCCTCGACGAGCTGAAACCCGTACGCCAGCCCCACCCGGCACGTGCGCGCGCCGAGCAACGCGAGGAACGCGTCATAGTAGCCGCGGCCCCAGCCGACCCGGTTGCCCTGCCGGTCGAACGCCAGCCCCGGCACCCCGACCAGCTCCAGCGCCTCGGGCGGCACCACCGCCGTCGCCGCCGGGTCGGGCTCCAACAGGCCCATGCGCCCCAGCACGAGTTGCCCGGGCAGGTCCTCCACCCGGTGCGCGACGATCCGGCCGCGCTCGTAGTCCATGCGCGGCAGCACCAGCGTCTTGCCCTCGTTGAAGCAGCGCGCCACCACCGGCGTCGTGTCCACCTCGTTCCGCACCGGCAGGTAAAGCATCACAACCGACGCCGCGCGAAACGCGGCCAGCTCGCTCAGCCGGTCCGCGATCAGCCCACTGCGCCGCCTGATCTCCGCCTCGCTCAACGCGAGCCGGGCCTCTTTCATCTGCGCGCGAAGCGTCGCCTTCATCGCCTAACGCTCGGCCTCCCGGCCGCCCTGCTCCTCGAGCGCCGCCCGCCACAGCTCGAGCCGCTCGGCGATCCGGCGCTCGTAGCCCTGGTCGCTCGGCACGTAGAACCGCTTTCCCTGGGGAATGTATTCTTGCTCGACGATGTGCCCGTCGAAGCTGTGCGGGTACTTGTACCCCTCGCCGTGGCCCAGCCGCTTGGCGCCCGCGTAGCTCGCGTCCCTCAGGTGCATGGGCACCTCGCGCGTCTTCTCCTCGCGCACCGCCTCGACCGCCGCGTTGATGCCCGCCACCGCCGAGTTGCTCTTGGGCGCCGTCGCCACGTAGATCACCGCCTGCGCCAGCGGGATCTGCGCCTCCGGCATCCCGACGAACTCCACCGCCTGGAACGCCGCCGTCGCCACGCCCAGCGCCCGCGGGTCGGCATTGCCCACGTCCTCGGCCGCCGCAATCACCACCCGCCGCGCGACGAACCGCGGGTCCTCGCCCGCCTCGAGCATCTTCGCGAGCCAGTAGAGCGCCGCGTCCGGGTCCGAGCCCCGCATGCTCTTGATGAACGCGCTCGCCGTGTCGTAGTGCTGGTCGCCGTCGCGGTCGTACACCACCGCCTTGCGCTGGATGGACTCCTCGATCGCCTGCCGGTCCACGATCACCACCCCGTCCTCGCCGGGCGGCGTCGAGAGCGCCGCCACCTCGAGCGCGTTGAGCGCCTTGCGCGCGTCCCCGTCGCTCACGGTGACGATATGCGCAAGCGCCTCGTCGCCGAGCTCGATCCGGTGCGCGCCGAGGCCGCGCTCGGCGTCCGCCAGCGCCCGACGCACGATCGCACGGATCGCCTCGTCGTCGAGCGGGCGCAAGGGCAGGATCTTCGACCGCGACACCAGCGCCGCGTTGATGTAGAAAAACGGATTGTAGGTCGTCGCGCCGATCAGCGTCAGCGTCCCGCGCTCGACGAACGGCAGCAACACGTCCTGCTGCGCCTTGTTGAACCGGTGGATCTCGTCGAGGAAAAGCGTGGTGCGGCGCCCCGACTGCCGCTGCCGGTTCGCCGCGTCGGCGGCGAGCTGCTTGAGCTCCGCCACGTTCGTAGTGACCGCGCTCATCGCCACGAACCGGCTCTCCGTCATCGCCGCGATCACGTGCGCGAGCGCCGTCTTGCCCGAGCCCGGCGGGCCGTACAGGATCACCGACCCGACCCGGTCCGCCTCGATCGCCCGGCGCAGCAGCCGCCCCGGGCCGACCAGGTGCGCCTGGCCCACGTACTCGTCGAGCGTCCGGGGCCGCATCCGGATCGCCAGCGGCGCAAAGGCCGGGGCCTGGTCTTCATCCCGTTCGTCGCCGAACAGGTCCATTGCGTCTCCTCTCGACCGCCGGCGGCCCTCGGGTGCCGGCGGCCCTCTCAAACGGCCCGCGCAGTGCGCGTACGCACACGCGCGCGCCAAAAAAATACCCTGCAAGATGCCGTACGAACGACTTCCTTGAACGCCTGCTTGTGCAGGTGGGTGCCCTCAAGACCTCTGGCGCCCGATCCCCGCGCCGGCACCGTCAGCCTTATCGAGGCTCCCTCAGTGAAAGTGTTGGCTCAAAGAAATTGTCGTTCCGCCACGAACATCGCAGGGTATTCTGATCTCTACCCAAGCCCGTGCCGCAACCGCCTCCCCGGCTATTGCGCGAGCTTCTCCTCGACCATCTTCACGACCTTCGACACGCGACCCTCGACGAGACCGATGAACTTCTCCTTCTCGTTCTTGAGCCGCATGTACTCGTCGGCAATGTTGAGCGCTGCCAGCACCGCCACTCGGCTCGCCGTCGCCGTCTCCGAGCCGCCGGCCACCTCCGTCATCTTCTCATCGACGTAGGCGGCAAGCGTCCGGACGTACTCCGGGTTCTGGTCGCTCACGACCGGATACTCCTTGCCGAAGATCTGAACGGTCGTTATGCCTCTATCGTACACTGAACAAACCTTTGCCACACACTTTCACGATGTCCTGTCAACGGCGCTCAGGTTACCCCTCGCGCACCTCACACTCAAGCTTTTCCAGCAGCGCCTTCCTGATCCGGGCGTGCGCTTTCTCAACCTGCTTGTCGGTGAGCGTCCCGGCCGCCGAGGAGTACTCGAGCGAGAACGCCAGGCTCTTGCGCCCGGCGCCGACCTGCTCCCCACGGTAGCAGTCGAAGAGCTTCACCCCGCGCAGGATGGGCACCTTGACCGATTCGAGCGCCTCAAGCACCGCCTCGAACGGCGTCGCCTCGCTCACGACCAGCGCGATGTCGCGCCGCGTGCCCGGATACACCGGCAGCGGTTCATATTCGCTCACGAACCGCGCCAGCCTGGCAAGCGCCTCCAGGTCGAGCTCTGCCACGTACGCCGGCGCCCCAACATCAAACGCCGCGGCCGCCGCCGTGCTCGCCCGGCCGCACAGGCCAAGGACCGCGTCCCCCGCCCTGACGCTCGCGCACTGGCCCGGCATGAACAGCCCGTTGCGCTCGGGAACGAACGAAACCGCCCCGACCCCCGCCGCGTCGAGGTACCCCTCGATCGCGCCCTTGAGGTCAAAGAAATCAGCGTCGCCCGAACGCCGGGCCCACGACTCCTCGTCGCGCTTGCCCGACAGGCCGAGCGAGACCGCCACACGCTCGACCGGCGTGCCGTCCCGGCCCGCCAGGTGCACGCGCCCGATCTCGAACAGCTTCACATCGAGCCGCCGCTGCCGGTGGTTGCGCGCGATCGTCTCGAGCATCCCCGCGAGCAGCGTCGGCCGCAGGTTGACCAAGTCCGCGCTCTTCGCCTGCAGGACCCGGACCGGCTCAACCGGCGAATCAAAGAACAATTCACCGACGGCTCCGGCCGCCTTGTCGCTTATCAAGTTGCAGTTTATTATCTCGAAAAAACCGAATCCGGTCAACACATTTTTGGAGAACGTCTCAAGCCGCTCGCCCGCACTCTCCTCGTGCGGCACGATCTTCGTGCTCGAAACCGGCGTCGGAATGTGCTCGTAGCCGTAGAGCCGCGCCAGCTCCTCGACATAGTCTATCTCCCGCTCGAGGTCCACTCGGTACGAGGGGTTCTCCACCACCGTCTCGCCGTCACCGCTGCCCACAACATGGAACCGCATCCGGCGCAACATCGTCTCGATCTCACCATGGCTCAGCTCCGTGCCAAGCACCCGGTTCACACGCTCGGTGCGCACCGTAACCCGCTGGGACTCAACCGGCCTGGCGACCACGTCAACCGCGCCCGGCATCACGGCCCCGCCCCCGAGCTCCGCCATGAGCCGCGCCGCACGCGCCGCCGCACGCGCCTGGAGCCCGGGATCCACGCCCCGCTCGAAGCGGTACGACGACTCGCTCGGCAGCCCCAGCCGCCGCGAGGTGCGCCGGATACAGCCGGGCTCGAAACACGCGCTCTCCAGCAGCACGGTCGTCGTGTGCGCCTCCACCTCCGTGTTCTCGCCGCCCATGACGCCCGCGAGCGCGATCGCCCTCGAGGCGTCGGCGATCACGAGCATCTCCTCGTCAAGCGCCCGCTCCTGGCCGTCGAGCGTCATCATCGTCTCGCCCGCGCGCGCACGCCGCACGATGATATGGCCGTCCTTGATCGTGGCGTAGTCGAACGCGTGCAGCGGCTGGCCCAGCTCCATCATGATGAGGTTTGTCACGTCCACGATGTTGCTGATCGCGCGCACACCCACCTTCATCAGCCGCTGGCGCACCCACAGCGGCGACGGGCCGACCGTCACCCCGTCTATGATCCGCGCCACGTACCGCGAGCACAGCTCCGGCGCGAGGATTTCAACCTCGGCCCACTTCTCGACGGGCTTCGTGCCCGCCTCCGTCACCGAGCAGTCCGGCTCGCGCAGCGGCAGGTCGAACAATGCCGCCACCTCGCGCGCCACGCCGAGCACGCTCGCCACGTCCGGCCGATTGGGCATCACGGCAATGTCGAAGACCGCGTCGGCGATCCCCATCGCCTCGACGAAGCTCGCCCCGACCTCCGTCTCCTCCGGCAGGATCATGATTCCGGCCTCACCGACCCTGTCGGCCGCGTCCTCGCCCAGCCCGACCTCGACTTCCGAGCACATCATCGCCTGCGACTCGAAGCCCCGGATCTTCGCCGTCTTGAGCACCGTCTCCTCGCCCGTCTTGAGCGAGACGAACCGCTGCCCCGGGTACGCGACCGCCACCTTGTCGCCCGCCTTCTGGTTCGTCGCCCCGCACACCACCTGCAGCGTCCGCTGCCCGTCGAACACCTCGCACAGCGTCAGCTTGTCCGCGTTCGGGTGCTTCCCGCAGGTCTTGATCTGCCCGACCCGCATCGCGCCCAGGTCCTCGCCGACGCGCACGAGCTCCTCGACCTCGAGCCCCGCCATCGTGAGCCGGTCCGCCAGCACCTCCGCCGGCAGACCCACCTCCACAAACTCCCTGAGCCAGCTGTATGGAACCTTCATGCTATCCGTGCCGCTGTCAAAGTCTGCTCTTGAGAAAGGCTTCGGCCGCTTCGACGAACTGCGCCGCGCGACTCGCGCTCTGCTGCGCCAGCTCGCCACTCGGTACTGCGTCGAAGGCGTACGTCACGTCCTGACGCACCTTAAAGAGCTCGCCCAACGTCTTGTGATGCGCCGGATCGATCAGCTTGGGCTTGGCGAACTCCGTGCCGAATGCACCGATGAGCGCAGCGTGTTTGGAGAAGCCAAGTCCGCGCGTCGAGAGCAGCGCGCT
>Ga0180432_10001216_pt1 | contig 41121 bp, 36 predicted proteins | sample SS_ome_10_FD_132414 | JGI IMG/M metagenome (GOLD analysis project Ga0180432, IMG submission 132414) | Hypersaline lake sediment archaeal communities from the Salton Sea, California, USA - SS_1_MS_2 metaG | ecosystem: Environmental > Aquatic > Non-marine Saline and Alkaline > Hypersaline >... | reverse complement strand
GGGCTTCGAGGCGGCATAGGCGCGGAAAGCCTCGAAAGCCTCGCTGTAGCTACCCTGCTGATAAAGACCCTCCGCCTCGGGGTAGGTCATGGCACGACGGGAGCCGGCAGTAGGATCGCCGACTCCCGTCATAACGGTTGGGGGACCAGAGATTGCACTGTCGGACGGAACCGCCGGAGCGCCGGAAACCAACCCAGTCTCCGACTTCTCGCTGACACGTGCCAATTCCGGCGACGACGACTCGCGCACCGAATCCGCCGTCAGCCGCCGTTCCCGATCGACGCGCTGGGTCTGCCGTGCCGCGCGATCCCGACTTGACTCCACCCGGCCTTGCTCTCCCGAGTCCCCACAACCGATCGCACCCATTCGAAGGATGATGATCCCCATGCAAGCCAATGAAGCCACGGCGAGCGCGCGGGGGAAGCCGGCTCGTTGCGATGCTGGGTGTCTTGGTCCTGGCATATCGTTCCTCCCTTCTGCATCACCGCATGCCTCCTTTCCACTCGGGAGAGAGGCAAGGAGTGGGCCAAACTGACGGCAGGGATTGAAATTGGCGGATGTGCTGGTAATTCAGGCAATTGGGGCGTCTGATCTAGATGCCGGGGGGCCGGCCATGTGTCCGGGATGACACGAGGCGGCGTGTCCTGGGCGACACTTGGCGCCGGGACCGGAATTGTGCCTACAATAGGGGAGGAGGGGGAAAGACGATGCCGATCGAACGCCCGAATCGGCGCATCCGAGCGCCTTTCGCTGTCGCTGCCCTGCTGCTGACCTCGCTGCAGTGCACACACGACAGCCTTGATCTCCCGGAGCCTGATCCCGGCTTCTCCATCGACGGGAAGAAGCACTGCGCGGTCGATCCCAGCCTGCCACGGAAGTGGAAGGAAATTGCCCTGTCCGCCGGCGAGCACACGTTCCGCCTCGAAAACTCGAACTACGGCCGGACCCAGGGCTTGGAGAACCACACCATCTGCGTGATGCTCGGCGCCCTGGTCGACAGCGTCTCCCGCGACGACTACTTCTTCACGCTCAATGCGATCGGCGAAGAGAAGACCGTCACCCTGGCCGAAGAGGGAGAGGTTCTCCTAGGCTTTGTGAACACGCTGTTCGCCGCATCCGAACACGGCACTTCCTGGGTCGCCATCGACACGACCGAATTCGTGATTCCCGGACGGAACTACATCGTCTCCTTCAACGATTTGTACAGCGAATTCCACCACGTCGAGACCGATAGCTTTGGCCCCGGCCTGTACACGATCACCCTCACCGATTCTGATTTCAGCTCGGAGCCGGGGGTGATCAATCGCACCGTTTGCCTCACCTTCGATTTGATCGACACCGTCTCACGCGACCGCTGGTTTCTCACCTTGAACGGCATCGACGATCAGATCGGGGTCCGCTTGGAGGAACCCTGCCTCATCTACGGAGGTTTCCTCGATCTCAACCTCATGGACAACGAGGGAGGATCGGAAGTGGAGGTGGAGTTCCTGGGCGAGTGATCTAGCGGCGGGCCAGTTTGTGGCGGCGCATGATCTTCAGCAGGCTGGAGTGGTCCGCCAGTCCCAGCTCCGCCGCCGTCTTCGTGATCTGCCAATCATTGCGCTCGAGGGCCGCCACCACGATCTCGCGTTCGGCGCGCGCCTTCGATTCCTTCAGCGTCTGCACCTCCCCCTCGGCCGCCGAGGTACGAACCGCTTCCGCCGGAACGTGCTCGGCGCCGATCTCGTCCCCGTCGCAGGCAATGACCATCCTTTCGATCGCGTTCCGCAGTTCGCGGACATTGTTCTTTCTCCACTCGCAGGCCTGCAGCAGCCCGATCGCCTCCGCCGCGATCCGCTTCGGGCGGTACCCAAAGCGCCGGCAGGTCTCCCCCAGGAAGTGCTCGAGGAGCGGCGGCACGTCGGAGAGACGCTCGCGGAGCGGGGGCACGGTCAGGATGTGAACGTTGAGTCGGAAGTGGAGATCCTGACGAAACCGGCCGGCCGCAATCTCCGCCTCGAGATCCCGATTGGTGGCCGTCACCACGCGCGTGTCCACCTTGATCTGTCGCGACCCGCCGAGGCGGGTGACCTGCTGATCTTCGAGCACGCGCAGGAGCTTGGCCTGCGCGGGCACCGGAAGCTCACCGACCTCGTCGAGAAAGAGCGTGCCCCCGTTGGCGGCCTCGAACGCCCCCCGACGAAGACGGGATGCACCGGTGAAGGCCCCGGCCTCATGGCCGAAGAGTTCGCTCTCGACCAGGTTTTCGGGCAGTGCGGCGCAGTTGAGGGGAAGGAAGAGCTGAGAGGCGCGGGGGCTCAGGCGATGCAGCTCCCGGGCCACCAGCTCCTTGCCGCTCCCGCTCTCGCCCATGATCAACACCGCGCTCGGAATCGGCGCCAGGCGCGCGATCGCCTCGCGCAGCTTCATCATCGGGCGGCTCTCACCGATCATCGGGCTGTCCTCACCCAGCCGATTCTTCAGCGCTTTGACCTCCGAAGAGAGCCGGTGCTGCTCAAGGGCGTTCTCGATCTCCTGCACCACGCGTTCCATGGGTTCCGACTTGTCCACGAAGGTAAAGGCGCCGAGCTTGATCGCCCGCACGCAGCGCGCGAAGTTCCCGGTGCCGGTGTAGACGATCACCGGAGGGGCCTCTCCCTTCATCTGACGTAGGGCTTTGAGAACCGCGAAGCCGTCCATCCCCGGCATTTCGAGATCAAGGATGAGGCAGTCGACCGGCTCCGCGCGGATCACGTCCAGCGCTTCGGCGCCGCCGCCGGCAGTGATCGTCTCATACCCCCCCAGCCGCTCGAGATCATAGGCGTACTGCTCGCACATCGCGGCGACATCATCAACGATCAGAATGAGACTCATGGCGCTCCTTTGTGGCCGGGAACCATACGGTGAATCGGGTTCCCTTTCCCTCTTCGCTTTGCGCCCGCACGGTGCCGTCGAAATCGGAAACCAGACGGCGCACGATGCTCAGCCCCAGGCCCGCGCCGGTCTTCTTGGTCGTGTAGAAGTCGTCGAAGACCCTGGCCAAGGTGTCCGGGGCGATTCCCTTCCCGGTATCCGACACTACCAGACGCACACCCGGTTCCCCACCCTCGTCACTGCCGTTTTCGACGTCGACGGTCACCGTACCGTCATCGGCATCGAGGCTCTCGGCCGCGTTCCGCACGAGATTCTCGACAATGCGCCGCAATCCCACCCGATCGGCGCTGATCGGTGCGAGATCGGACGCGATCCGCACCTCCACCCCGGCCGCGGAAGCGACCTGCTCGGCGATCTCCCCCAGATCGCACGGGACACGGTCGGGATGGCGCGAGATCTTGGCGTAGTTGGCGGCGAGGGCTTCGAGATAGGTGATGCTCGCCTCCAGAACCCGGCGCCGCTCCCGGAAGACGCCCTCCAAGCGCCCGGGATCGGTCTCCGCCACCTCGGCCAGATGGCGGAAGACGTTGCGCAGCGGGGTGAGACCGTTCTTTACATCGTGATTCACCTGCCGGGCCACCTCGCCCAAGGTGGCGTGCCGCTCCACCTCGCGCAGCCGCTCGGCGCTCGATCGGAGGCGGGCGGTCATGTGATCGAGCACGCGCGAGAGCACGCCCACCTCGTCGCTTCGGTGGCTGGCAAACCCCACGCTCAGGTGATCGAGATCGATCTCCGTTGCCTTGCGCGCCAGCTCGTCGAGGGGACGCGTGATGCGGATCGAGAGTGCGGCGGCCGCTCCCAGCGTGCCCAGGGCGCTCGCGATCAGCACGCCCGCGAGCCAGAGATCGAGGCGGCGCCGGAGGTCGCGCAGCGGCGCGCGGGGATGTGTCACCCAGAGGATCGCATCACCCTGATGCTCCGCCGCCCCCGCCCCGGTCGTGATGAAGGGGATTTCCTCGCGGGCGATGAAGTAATCGGACTCGGAGATATCGACGCCGGCATCGAGAAGCCGCGCCTCGAACGCCCGACTGGAGGAAAGCACGCTGCCATCGGGGAAGATCAGCGTGGCCGCCACGTCCTCGCCCCGCACCAGGCGCCCCAGGAAATCCCGGTCGAAGGGCGCCCCCCCGATCAGCATCAGGACCTCTTCACCCAATCGAACCGAGTCGACGGCGGCTTGTACAAGGAAGTACTCCTCGCGACGCCGCACGCGGGTGAGGGCTCCTCCCCAGGGGGAGGAGCCGAGCAGCGCCGGCAACGACGCATCCCGGCGGCCGAACTCCTCCGGGAAGTGACCGGAGCTGAGGATTGTCCCGTCCGCGCGCTGGATGCGCAGCATGGCCAGCCCCTGGCGGATCATGGCGGTGCGGGCGTATTCGAGCACGTAACGTCGATCCGTCTCACTCCCCCCACTGAGGCCGACGCGAAAACGGTTGTCGAGATCGATCCCCTCGCCCAAGCCGGAGAGGCGCCGCCGCACATCGCGTGTCCGTTCGGCCAAGTCACCTTGGATCACATCGCTCAGGTCGTGCAGTCGCTCGGTATGTTGGTGGGTCAGGAGGCGGGAGACCTCAACGCGGATCACCGCCGCCAAAATCAAGAGGGGCAGCAGGACCAGGCCGGCAAAGGCGGCCAGCATCCGGGACCGCAGCGTCACGGGAGCGCCCCCCAGCCTGCCCCATCGAATCGCGGAACCCCATCCCAATCAACGTTGACCCCGGAGAGGCCGGGGCGGTTGATGAGGTGCGATCGGGTCGCCACCAGTGAAATCACCAGGCCACCCGCGCCCGGATCGTACGCCGGACCGAGGTAGGCCTCGCGAACCTGACACGGATCGACGAGCAACCGGTGCAGGCAGACGATGAAGGCCGCATCCTCCCCTCGCTTGACCGCGGCGTGCAATTCACGGGGATCGATCGCCTGCGCGAGTGGTTCCTCGCCCGCGGGGGCATCGAGAAGCGCCGCCAGCGACGCCGACAGCGTGCTCGATGAATCCGCGCCGAAGCCGGCCAGGGCGACGATGCGGCCGGCCAGCCGACCGGCATCTTCATCTCCCTCCGCGTAGTAGAGCCGGCCGCGCACGAAGGGAAGTCGATCATCGGGAGGGGCCACACGCAGGACGGGGGCATCGGTCGATGGGCGGGCGTACCCGTCACACGGGGCGCCGTCGAAGGTCGGGGTCGCGGCGGGACGGGCATCGGAGGCCAGAACCAGATTCGCGAGTTCTTCGCGAAAGGCGTCGAGATCCCGCGGCGCCGAGGTCCCGCCGGTGGCAATCACGTAGATCCGATCCCAAGGGAGCGGGGTCGACCCGAAGTTGGGATGCTCCCGCACGAAGTCGAGCGCCAGGCGATCGCGGGTGAGGATGAGATCGGTGGGCGTCGCCAGCAGATCGCGCGGATCGGCATCGGGCTCGACCCAGAAGTGGAGCGTCCCCCCGATCGAGTTCTCGCACACCAGCGCTTCGCTCGGCGGATCTTCCCGCACCCGGTAGGGGCCCGTTCCCACCGGCCAGGACGACGGCGCCTCGCCAGCGCGGAAGACGGCCAGAACGGGATGGGTGAAGAGCCCGGGATCGGCCAAGGGGGCAGACAGATAGACGGTTACAGTCTGCTCCCCGGCGTCGCTCTCGTCGACCGCGCGGATCCAAGTCCAGGGATAGAGCCGCCCCTCGGCCTGCGCCCGCCGCCGCGATGTCAGCCAGGCGTGGCGAACATCGCGGGCGGTGACCGGGGCGCCGTCCCAGAACCGCGCGTTCTCGCGGAGCGTGAAGATCCAGGTTCGGCCACCGTCGGCCGACGCCCAAGCCGCGGCGAGACCGGGACGGATCGTCCCCTCGCAATCGGCGGTGACCAGGGTCTCGTAGAGCTGCCGGAAGATGAGCCATTCGGCATCGTTGGCCGGATCGGGCGCGTGGGCCGGATCGACCGTCTCGGCCAGACTCACTTGAATCGTGCCGCGGCGCACGTCGAGCTTGGGGCCAACCCGGCAGTCCGCCGGCGGCGGAAGCGGTTGCAGGGGAGGTGGCGCGGGCGGCTTTCCGCACGCCGTCGCCAGCAAGCCGAGGAGGCTGGCGATCCATATCGTCCGGTTCGTCATCGTACCGTATGTCCTTCGGTGCGGATGCGGCGAGCATACCACCCCGAGGCGCGCGGGCGCTAGCGATTCGGAATGAGGTCGCGAACCGGAACACACCGCCCGCCGTTCTCCGCCGCCCAGCGGAGGATCTGCTCGTAGACCTCACCGTAGCCGGCGAACTTGTGCCCGGCGAAGAACGTGTTGTGCCACAGCAATGCCACCGCGCCCCGGTGATCTCTCACCGCTTCCAGAACCGGGAGGATTCGATCCATCGCCTCTGCTACCGGCAATCGGAGGTAGGTGCGCAGCGTCGTGTCCATGACGACCAGCGGTACTTCCCACAGGCGGCACGGTTGCCGGCGCTCCAGATCAAAGGGATGAAAGGGTCGGGCCAGCCCCGCGCGGAAGCCGAGCTCGTCGGCATAACCGAGGCTGGAGTCGTACCCCAGACCGGCGGCTTCGATGCGCGGCCAGGCGTTGCGCACATCGAACCGCAGGTAGTGCTGCCGCCCGCCGATCACCTCCACGCCCGCCACCGAAGCAAGCTGTTCCCGCTCGCGGGCCAGCGTGTCGCGCTCGAGGGAGCGATAGCTGCCGTGAAGCCCGATCTCCCATCCTCCCGCACGCAGGACCTCGAAGAGCTTCTGGAAGCGGGCTGACGCCATATCGTACCGAGCGTCCCGGGCTTCGCCGGTACGCTGGAGGAAGTAGAAGGTGGAGCGGACGCCGTAGCGCGACTCGAGATCGAGAATCCGGTCGAAGGACCAATAGGGGTCCCGGCCGCCGAGGCGCCGGGCGAGGACGCTCGCCACCGCCGCCGGACGGATGTGCTTGAGCTCATGGTAGACCGCCTCGGCCCACCCCCCCGACACCCGATCGATGTCGTGGCTGAGGCCGATGAGGAAGGGGCGATCGGGCCGCTCGATCGGCCACCCCAGATCCTGCAGCCACTCCCGCACCTGCTCCCCCCAGGCATCCACCAACGGGCGGCCGAGCAGTCCGCGGCGATGCGCGTAGGATTGGGCGGCGGAGAAGCGTCCAACCCGATCGCGCTCGGGCGCCAGTGCCTCCTCATACCGACTGGCCATGAAGAACGCCGAGGCGACCAGGTCGAGCGAGGTGATGAGCCGCCCGGGTGCGCGCGCCTCCGGCTCGCCCGAGGCGGAGTAAGGAATCGGCGGGTGGCCCGAAGCGTCCGGAAGTGACGCGGGCCGCAGGAAGTCCTCGCCGAAGAGACCGGAGGCGCGAATGTGCAGGTGGGGTCGTCCCGACCACGCGGGCAGCTCCCGCCCGTAGGAGATCAGGGGCAAGGACCCGGAACCGGCGGGCAGCTCGCGGTAGGATACCGGGATCAGGTCGACGCCCAGGTCGGAGAGGAGCGCCTCGGCACCGTAGCGGATCGCCGGGGCCTGACTCGTATCATCGTGAGCGAAAAGAAGTTGCACGATCTCGCCTCCCGGCTGACACCCTCCCGATCGGGGGACGGGGGTCGTTCACGGAGCAGCATAGGGGATCTCTCTGCCGGATCCCACAGCCGAATGGCGCATCTCAGCCTCCCTCGCCTATCTACGTCGCCCATAAGGACCGGGACCGCCTCGACCGATCTATCATCGGGGGCATCAGGCGGTGAGTGCCCCTTCGGGCGGGGCCGTCGCGGTCCCGTCTTCATGCCGCATCCGGACCCGGAGTGCACGCGCAACGTTGGCGGAATGAGCAGGTGGCGGGACTGAAACGTCTCATGAACAAATGGGCGGCCCCGTGGGTGATGTTGCTCCTTTCAACATGGGCATCCTCCAGCGCGCCCGCCAGCGGCACCCCGTCCGAATACGAGGTGAAGGCGGCCTTTCTGTACAATTTCGCGAAGTTCGTCACCTGGCCTCAGGACAACCACCGCGATCCCGCCGGCGATGTGATCATTGGCATCCTGGGGCGGGATCCCTTCGGCCCCGCCTTCGACCAAGCCATTGCCGGTCGCACGATCGGGGGGCGTGGACTGCGAATCGAGCGATTCCGTTCGCCGATGGCCGCCAAGCGTTGCCATATCCTCTTCATCGGTGCCTCCGAGACGTGGAGTCTGGATGAGATCTTCGATGCCCTCAGCGGTTGGCCCATCCTCACGGTGGGGGATGCTCCCGAGTTCATCCAGCAGGGGGGCATGATCCGCTTCTTCATGATGGACGAGAAAGTGCGGTTCGAGATCAACCTCGACATGGCGGAAAGCGCCGACCTGCGGATCAGTTCCAAACTGCTCCGCGTGGCCAAAGTGCAGGGAGAGGACTGATGCGCAGGCTTCGTGACCTCTCCATCCGTCGCAAATTGACGATGATCATCATGCTGGCCACCAGTGTGGCTCTGCTCCTGGCCTGCGCATCGCTCGTTTCCTACGAATATGTCGCCAATCGCCGCGAGATGACCCAGAGCATCGCCACGCTCGCCGACATCATCGGGCTCAACAGCACCGCCGCCCTGGCGTTCAACGACACCGACGCCGCGGTGGAGACCTTGGGCGCCCTGCGGGCCGATCCGAACATCGTCCTGGCCTGCACCTACGCGCAGGACGGCAGCATCCTGGCGCGCTTCGCCCGTGCCGGGGAAAGCCCCGAAGACTTGCCGAAGGATCGGGAAGATGGGCACTGGTTCGCCGATGGCTACTTCCATCTCTTCCGGCCGATCGTGTTGGCCGGGGAACCGGTCGGACGGCTCTACGTGAGAGCGGACATGAAGAGCTTCAATGCCCGGCTCACGCAATACGCCGGTATCGTGCTCGTCTTTCTGCTCGCCTCTTCGTTGGTCGCCTACCTCTTGTCCACGTGGCTGCAGAACTTGATCTCGCGGCCCATCACGCACCTCGCCGCGACCGCCAAGGCAGTTTCCATTCGGGGCGATTACTCGATGCGGGCCCGCAGCTCGAGCGGGCGAGACGAGATCGAAACCCTCATCGGATGCTTCAATCAGATGCTGGCCCAGATCCAACAGCGAGACTCCGAGCTGGAGGCGCACCGGCGCAACCTGGAGGATGAGGTTGCGATGCGCACGCAGATGAACCGGGAGCTGATGGAGGCCAAGGAGAAGGCGGAGGCGGCCGCCCGCGCCAAGAGCGAGTTCCTCGCCAACATGAGTCACGAAATCCGAACCCCCATGAACGGCATCATGGGAATGACCGAAATGGTCCTCGCCACCGACCTCTCCGAGGACCAGCGCCAGTATCTGCAGGTGGCCTTGGGATCGACCGAGACGTTGGTGCGCATCATCAACGAGATCCTCGACCTTTCGAAGATCGAAGCCGGCCGGGTCGAGTTGGAGTACCTCCCCTTCAATCCCCGTGAGCTGATCGAAGAGGCGGTACGCTCGGTCGCGGTGCAGGCGCACGAGAAGGGATTGGAACTGATCGCGCATGTGCAGGCGGATGTGCCGGACGGATTGCTGGGTGATCCGGGTCGCGTGCGTCAGATCATCGTCAACCTCGTGGGGAATGCGATCAAGTTCACTGAACGGGGGGAGGTGAAGGTCTGGGCCGCCATCGATGCTCGGGATGATAGCAAGATCTGTCTGCTGTTGTCGGTGTCCGACACCGGCATCGGCATCCCGAGAGACAAGCAGGAGGCGATCTTCGAGTCCTTCACCCAGGCCGACGGATCGACGACGCGTCGCTACGGGGGGACCGGATTGGGTCTGGCCATCTCATCCCAGCTGGCCAAGATGATGGGGGGGAAGATCTGGCTGGAGAGCGTGCCCGATCTGGGAAGCACGTTCAACTTCTCGGCGACGTTCGGCATCGCCGGTGAGGGGTGGCAACCCTCGGCGCGGTCACGGAATTCCGACCTGGAGGGCTTTTCGGTCCTCGTGCTGGATGCCAACGAATCGAGCCGCCGCGTGCACGCCGAACGCCTGCGGGATTGGGGCCTGATCCCGCGCTTGGCCACGAGCGTGCCCCATGGGCGCGAGATTCTTCTCCAGGCACGGAACGGGGGGGAGCCGATTGGGGTCGTGCTGATCGATTCCTCGTTCTTGCCCCCCAACAACGGCCCCATCCTCGCGGAGTACGAGGGGCTGCTGGCCGCGCCGGGCGCCGTGCTCGCGCTCCTGCCAACCGCCGGCCCGGCGGCGCAGCTCGCTGATTGGCGCGAGCGGGGGGTGACGGTTTGTCTGCTCAAGCCGATCAAAGAAGCCGAACTGCTCGAGGCCCTCCGTTTCGCTTTGGCCAACTCACAGGACAAGGCCGCCTAGATCGAGGAACTCGGCGATCTCATCGGCTCCGTTCGGCCGCGGCGTATCGGGACGAGGGAACGACAGAAGCTCGGGTAGCGCATCGATCCACTCCCCTCGGTGGTACGCCTCCTCCGCGATCGCGAACCCCGGCATCCTCTCCGCGATGAAATCCGCGAGCACCGCCGACTCGCGAAAGGCGGGGCGCCCGATGTACCCGAAGGGAACGCCCGCGTGGTAGACCTCGGCCAGCGTGCTGTAGCCCACTTTTCCGATGACCGCGTCACTCGCCGCCACCAGGTCGGGGTGGTAGTGATCCGCATGGGCGGTGAGCGACGTGATGTTGCCGCCGCTCTCGACCTCCGGTGCCCCGCCCGGAATCAAGAAGTGCACCGCCGTCATGCGTCGCAGGCGATCCCGGAATCGGAACTGCCCCGGAATGCCGCCCATCGTGATCATCACCAATGGCACGTCGGATCCGATTCCGAGGGTGCGCCTGACCTCGGTCCGGTTGCGGCGGGGCGGCCGGGAGACGGGGTGGCTCGTCAGATCCGCGCGGCGACGCCAACAGACCGGCTCGGTCTGGACGAGCAGGTCGGCGGCGTCGAAGACCTCCCGTAGGTAGGCCGCATGCTCGCGGATCTCCGGATAGCCCTCGTAGATCCAATCCCAGCGGAAGTTCTCGATCAGGACCGAGGGAAGGTGTGCCTCGCGCGCCACCGCCACGCCCAGGGGCGCGATGTCGCACAGGACCGCGCGGCACCGCGCCTTGCGAACCACCTGAACCAGCTCGGTGATCTGCGTGGGATCGAAGGGAAGAAAGCGCTCGAGCGCCTCGCGGGTTCGGGGCAGGTCGGCGCGGAGCGGGGTGGCTTGTACGAGCCCCACGTCGGTGTCGGTCGGATGGTAGCGGAATGCACCCGGCGCGGAGGCCTCGAAGAGCCATTCCGGCACCCGGGTGAAGATCTCGAAGCGGACCTGGGGACGCCGTTTGCGAATCGCCTCCATGACGGCGCAGGCGCGGGTGGCGTGGCCGAAGCCGTGGGATGTGATGACGTAGGCGATCGGCTGCATGCCGGGAGGGTACCAGGTCGCGCGGCAGCTGTCTGTGACCGGGAACTCCCTGTTGTCCAGTACGTTCATAGGATTCGTAGTGGACAGGCCGCCCGCCCTTTGTGAGGCTGACGTGAAGAGGATTCTCATCATGATGCTTTCCCTGCTCCTCGGTGCCGCCGCCGGGCGTCCGGCCAACCGCTTGGTCGAGGAAAAGAGCCCCTACCTCCAGCAGCACGCCCACAACCCGGTCGACTGGTACCCCTGGAGCGCCGAGGCGATCGATCGGGCCCGCGCGGAAAAGAGACCGATCTTCCTCTCGATCGGCTACTCCACCTGCCACTGGTGTCATGTCATGGAGCGGGAGTCCTTCGAGAACGAAGAGATCGCGCGCCTGATCAACGCGAACTTCGTGGCCATCAAGGTCGATCGCGAGGAACGACCCGATGTGGATCACCTCTACATGGAGGCGGTCCAGGCAATGACCGGTCAAGGCGGCTGGCCGATGACGGTCATTCTCACCCCCGAGTTGAAGCCCTTCTTCGCCGGCACGTACTTCCCCCCCGAGGAAAGGTGGGGACGGCCGGGTCTGAAGGGGATTCTGGAAGAGGTCGCCGCGCTGTGGGCCGGGAGGCGCCAGGAAGTGATCGCCTCGGGCGAGCGGATCGCCGAGCTGTTACAGCAGCGCGCATCGAGCCCACCGGGCGGGAAGGAGCCCTCGGAGGAGATGCTGCACGAGGCGGCACGCGCATTGCGGCAGCGGTTCGATCCCCACCGGGGGGGATTCGGTGACGCCCCGAAGTTCCCCACGCCGCACAACCTTACCTTCCTCCTCCGCTATGCGCGCCGTACCGGCGACGCCGACGCCATCGCCATGGTGCGCTCCACCCTCGACGCCATGGCGGCCGGGGGTATCCACGATCAGCTCGGGGGCGGGTTCCACCGGTATTCGACCGACGCCGATTGGCGGGTACCCCACTTCGAGAAGATGCTCTACGACCAGGCCGGCTTGGCGCTGGCATACACGGATGCCTACCTGGTGACCGGCGAGCCGGCCTTTGCCGATGTCACGCGTGGGATCCTCGACTACGTGCTCACCTACCTCCTCTCGCCCGACGGCGGCTTCTTCAGCGCGGAAGATGCCGACAGCGAGGGAAAGGAAGGGACCTTCTACGTCTGGACGCGGGATGAGATCCGCCGTGCCCTCGGCCCCGAGAACGGCGAACGCTTCGCCGAGGCCTACCGTGTAACTCGGGAGGGGAACTGGGAGGGCAAGAACATCCTTCATCGCCAAGGGCCGTTCGATCCGGGGTTGGATCCCGACCGCCGACGCCTCCTCGAGATCCGGGATCAGAGGATTCGGCCGCATCGCGACGAGAAGGTCATTGTCGCGTGGAACGGATTCATGATGGAAGCGCTGGCGCGTGCCGGGCGCGCGCTCACCGAACCGCGATACGTCAATGCCGCGCGAAGGGCCGCGGCCTTTGTCGACCGGCATCTGTGGCGCGACGGCCGCCTGCGGCGCCACTATCGCGATGGAGCGGCCGATGCGGTCGGCTATCTCGACGACTACGCCTACCTCGGCCGCGGCCGGTTGGCGCTTTACGAGGCGACCGGCCGAGCCGAGGACCTGGAGGCCGCCCTCCATGCGGCCCGGGAGATGATCCGTCTCTTCGCCCTCCCGCAAGGCGGATTCGCATTCACGGGAAGCGATGCGGACGCGTTGATTCATCCCGTGATCGAGGTCTACGACGGCGCGATGCCGTCGGGAAACGCGGTGGCGAGCCTCCTGCTGCAGCGTCTGGGGCACCTCACGGCCGATCGCGAACTGGAGGAGCATGGCCGTCGGGTGATCCGCGCCTTCCGCGATCGGGTGGAGCGGGCTCCGTCGGCTCACGTAGAGATGCTTTCGGCCCTCGATTTCGCCCTGGGCCCGGTGACGGAGATCGTGATCGCCGGCGCGCCGGCCGACGACGGTCTCTCCGCGCTGCGTCTGGTTGTTGACGGGCGATATCTGCCGAATGCCGTTCTGGCCTACCACCCGCCGGCAGAGGGGGAACGCCTGCGGGCCCTGATCCCGTATCTCGCGTCGCAGCCGGCCCGGGACGGGGAGCCAACGGCCTACGTTTGTCGCAACTACGCCTGTGATCTGCCGGTTCGCGATGCGGCGTCTCTGGATCGGCAGCTACGGGATTGACTCCGGGCACCCCCCCGCCCGACACTGCGGGACTATGAGGGAATGGTTCGAGACGGCTTTCGGCGAGTTCTATCCGATCTTGTACGCCCACCGCGATGATGTCTCCGCCGCGCAAGAGGTCGAGGGACTGATCGAGGTCTTGGGTCGTCCGGATCGCTTCACCCGGGTCCTGGACGTCGGCTGCGGAGGAGGCCGCCACGCGGCCGCGCTGGTCGGGTTGGGCGCCCACCTCTATGGTATCGACCTCTCCGCGCCCCTCGTCACGGAGGCGGCTCACCGACCGGAGCTCCGCGGGCGGATGGTGCGGGGGGACATGCGGGAGTTGCCCTTCGGAGCAGCCTTCGATCTGGTGGTGAACCTCTTCACCAGTTTCGGGTACTTCGCCGATGACCACGAGAATGAGCGCGCTTTGCGCGAGATGGCCCGCGTCCTGCGTCCCGGTGGCCGGATGGTGATCGATCACATCCACCGGCGGCACCTGGAGGATCATCTGGTGGCGGAGGATGAGCGGGAGGGCGAGGGATATCGGGTTCGGCAGAGGAGGACGCTGACACCCCGACGCATCCAGAAGGAGATCACGGTCACCTGGGATAGTGGAAAGACCCAGGAATTCATAGAGGATGTTCGCTTGTACAGCCCGGGCGAGTTGACCGCCCTTCTCCGGGCCGGCGGACTGACGGACATCGACTTGTACGGTTCCTTCGACGGCGGCGTCCTGGCGCCGGAGTCGAAGCGGATGATCGCGGTGGCGGTCAAGCCGGATTGAGGATCAGGAAGGGTGATTGCATTCGACATCATCAAGCTCGAATTCGAAACCCTCTCCCGTGGGGGCGGTTTCGGCACGTTCGCCGTCGACCCGCCGGCCGGACCCGTCAGCGGCTCTCCCTTCTTCGATCCCCAGCGCGCGGCCGACGAGATCGCGCGCCAGAATCCCGACCTTCCTCCGCCCCCCCCGACGGCCCGCTATCTCGTCGGCGGGCAGCAGGCGGGACTCTTGACCGGACCGCTCTACACATTCCTCAAGGCCATCTCCGCAATCGCGCTCGCCCGGGCGTGGTCGGAGCGATCCGGCGTTCCGCACCTGCCCCTCTTCTGGGTCGCGAGCGAGGACCATGACGTTCTGGAGGTCAATCGCGTCACGGTGGGCGGCCGCCGCTACGTACACGACTACGCCCCCGGCATCGCCCGCGGCCGGGTGCCGCAAGTGGCGGACATCTCTCTCGCGGATGCGCGCGAGCCGCTCCTCGAGTTCCTGCGCGAGTCCTTACCGGAGACCGAGTTCACCCCGTGGCTTCTCGACCTCGTCTCCCAGGCCGACTGGCGCAACTACGCGGCGGCATTCAGCGATCTCCTGCGCGTGCTCTTCCGCGATTGGGAGCTCCGTCTGATCGATCCGATTCCTCTTCGCCGGCTGACGGCGCCGGTGCTGGCGGAGATGGTCGAAGTGTGGCCCGACATGGCGCGGGCGTTCGACGAAGGGTCCGAGCAGCTGCGATCTCGGGGGATCGATCCGCCGCTCCGCCGCCCGGGCTTCTTCGAAATCGTGGAGGGGCGCCGCGTCGCCGTATCGATGCAGGAGCGGGGCGTTCGCCTCTCCGGCGGAATCGTCTCTCGAACGGAGGCGGCCGAGCAGATCCGCGCCTTCCCGGAACGCTTTTCCACCGGGGCGGCCCTCCGGCCGGTCGTGCAGGATGCGGTCCTTCCGGTCGCGGCGACGTTGGGCGGCCCGTCGGAGCTGACCTACCTCCGACAGATCGAACCCCTCTATGGAGTGATCGGAGCTGTGCCCTCGCGGCGCCACCCGCGCATCTCGGCGACCTTCGTCGAACCCCGTATCCGCCGCGCTCTGGAGAAGGAGGGATTGGGGGTAGGGGCGATCTTCCGGGGACCGGATCCGGTCGAAACGACCGATCCGCGCTTGCTGATGATCGAGAAGATGGGTCGCGACCTGGTCGCCGAGATCGAGCATCTTCGCCCCGATCCACCACCGCGCTGGCTCCGTTCCAGCCGGGATGCCATCTCGACCGCGGTGACGCGGATCGTGGAGCGGGCGCGGCAGGACGCGGAAGAAGCCGCGGGACGAAGCGCGGCGCGGAGGGAGAAGATCACCGTCGCCCTCTTGCCCGAGGGGCGACTGCAGGAACGGATCGAGGGGGTCATCGGATTTCTCAACGCCTACGGGCCCGGGTTCGTCCGCGCGGCGGTCGAGGGGCTCGATCCGGAAACGCGACATCACTTGGTCGTGTTTATATCGAAAGAGAGGAGCTGAGGCATGAATGTCGACGTCCTGGCCATCGGGGCCCATCCCGATGACGTGGACATCATCTGTGGAGGAACGCTGGCGAAGCTCGCGGCGCGGGGCAAATCGGTCGCGATTCTCGATCTGACCCGTGGTGAGCTGGGAACCCGCGGCACCCCCGAGATGCGTCAATCGGAAGCGCTCGCCGCGGCCGCCGTGCTGGGAGTCTGCGAGCGGGTGATGCTCGATTTGGGAGACGCCACGCTTCAGGACAACCTGGAGAGCCGCCGCCAAGTGATCGAGGTGGTCCGACGCCTCCGTCCCCGGCTGATCCTCACCCATCACTGGCACGATCAGCACCCCGATCACGTAGCGACGAGCAGCATCGTGCGCTCCGTCATGTATACTGCCGGCTTCCCGAACTACCCGGCCGCGGGCGAACCCTTCCGCCCCAACGAGGTCCTCTTCTTCATGGGGCACTTCCCCTTCGAGCCGAGTTTCGTGGTCGACATCGAAGGCTACTGGGGCCGCAAACTGGAGGCCCTCGGATGCTTCAAATCGCAGTTTCACCAAGAGGGCAGCGACGATCTGCCGACCGGCATCTCCCAGCCCGACTTCTTCGATCGCATCGAGGGTCGTGCGCGCCACTACGGCGCCCAGATCGGTCGCAGCCACGGGGAACCCTTCTACGCGATGCGGGTCGTGCCCGTGGATGATCTGGTCGATACCTATGCGCCCTTCACCAAGATCTACTCATCCCGCGAGTGGGAAGAACAGCAAGGGAGGAAAACGTGAGGATCGCGGTATCTTGTCATCCCAGCCAAGGTGGATCGGGGATCGTCGCCACCGAGCTCGCCACCGCGTTGGCCCACCGGGGCCATCAAGTCCACCTGGCCGCCTGCCAGCGGCCCTATCGCCTGCGCGAGGACTCGGGCGTCGTCTTTCACAAGGTGCAGACCCCCGACTACCCGCTCTTCCGGTGTCCCCCGCACGATCTATCCCTGGCGAACAAGCTGGCCGGCGTCGCCAAGGAATTCAACATCGACCTCTTCCACGCTCACTACGCCGTTCCGCACGCGGTTACGGCCGTGCTCGCCCGCCACATCGTCCGCCCCCAGGACGTCAAGGTCGTGACGACCCTGCACGGCACCGACATCACGCTGGTCGGAAGCCACACGGAGTTCTATGACCTCATCCGCTACGCCATGGCCGACTCCGATGCACTCACCGCCGTTTCGGCATGGCTCCAGAAGGAGACGAGCAAGCGATTCACGCTGCCCCACGTCCCCGAAGTGATCCACAACTTCGTCGATACGGTTCGTTTCAACGAGGAAGGGCGTGCCCCCTATCCGGAAGCGAATGGGGAGTTCCAGCTACTTCACGCCAGCAATCTCCGGCCCGTGAAACGAGTGGCCGATGTGATCCGGGTCTTCGAACGCATCCAGCGCGAGCTGCCCGCGCGCTTGACGATTCTGGGAGAAGGCCCCCAGAAGGGCCTGGCCATGGAGCTCGCCGCCGAGCTCAACTTGTGCTGCAGCAAGGTGACCTTCACCAGCACCGCCGACGACGTGCCGGCGGTGATGCGGTCCGCGCATCTCAACATGCTGCTGAGCGATTACGAATCCTTCGGGCTTTCGGCCCTCGAGGCGATGGCCTGCGGCACCCCGGTGCTGGCCAGCGCCAGCGGCGGCTTGCCGGAAGTGATCACTGAAGGCGAGACCGGACTGCTCCGTCCGGTAGGGGATGTGGAGGCGATGGCCGATGCCGCGATCGCCCTGCTCCGCGATCGGGAGCGATGGGAGAAGATGAGTCAAGACACGGCGGCCTCGGTCCGCCGCCGCTTCGCCCTGGAGACGATCATCCCCCAATACGAGGCGCTCTACGAGCGCGTGGTCCACGGGGGGTAGATCGAAGGAGGTGGGGAATGGTATTCGAACAAATCCGAACCGGTGGCGATCGCAACTTCGCATACCTGATCGGCGACCGTGAATCCGGGCAGGCGGCGGTGATCGATCCGGCCTTCGACCCCGACATGGTCTTGGCCCGCGCCGCGGAGCAGGGCCTGGAGGTGAAATACCTCATCAATACCCACGGTCACTACGATCACACCGACGGCAATGAGGCGGTACTCGCCCGCACCGGGGCGAAGCTGATCGCCGGAGAGATCGCCGAAGGGAAGGAAGTCGTGCTGGGGGGGGTGAAGATCACGTTTCTCCACACCCCCGGGCACACCATGGACAGTATCTGCGTTCTGGCCCAGGAAGAGGGAGCGCCGGCGAAGCTGGTCACCGGCGATACGCTCTTCGTGGGCAAGGTGGGCGGAACCGATCTGGGGGACAACGCCCGCCGCGAATACGACTCCCTCCATCAGAAGCTCATGGTGCTTCCGGATGACACCGAGGTCTGGCCGGGGCACGACTACGGGGTGGCCCCGAGTTCCACGATCGGGAACGAGAAAGGGACGAATCCCTTCCTCTTGCGCGAAACCTTCGAGGAGTTCGTCGATCTGAAGCGAAACTGGGCGGCGTACAAGAAGGAGCACGGCATCAAGTAGACTAGTCTGCTATACTTCTCGCGGAAGTCCCCCCTGCCTCCGGAGGGGGCTTTCTCATGCGCATTGCTCTCGGTCTCTTGGTTCTCGCCCTTACCGCCGCGGGCTGCGAGGACCATCTCGTTCCCTGTCCGGGATCGGATGTGCCGGTCACGCTTTCGCTGCAACCGGCCGTTTCTCTTGGCTACCCGGTCACCCGCGTGGCGGTAACGATCGACTCGGTGTCCGTCAACCTCGTGATTGCCGGCTCGGAAGCGTGCGGCACGCTGCCCGGCATCGGCCCCGGTGAACGGTCGGCAAGCGTCGAGGTCTGGAGCGGGGATCATCTGCTCGCCGCCGGTACCGGACAGATCAACGGAACGCGCTACGAACCGGATGCGGTCGAAATCAGCTGCGTCGATTGGACCTCCCTCTTTCCCGCCCTGCCCCACCGCCTGCTCTTCATCGGAAACAGCCATACCAACCGCAACGGGGGCATCGACCAAAGCGTCGCTTTCCTCGCCGCCTCGGTCGACCCGAACCTTCGGGTACACGCCGAACGGATCGCCCAGGGTAGCGCTCATCTCTGGGACCACTACGGCAACGAAGAAACGCTGGAGACGATCCGCGCCGGCGAATGGGATGTCGTCGTTCTTCGGGGCAGTGGATATACAGCCTTGGTTGACACCGTCTACTTCAATCCCCACGTCCGTCTCTTCGCCGAACTGGTCGCGGAGGCCGGCGCCCGTCTCGCCCTTGTGATTCCCTGGACCGGCGCCGACTACGGCCACCTCGCCGACGACATATCCCGCAACGTGAGCCGGATCGGTAGTGAGGTCGGCGCGATCGTCCTACCGCTGGCCACCACCTGGATCACCGCGCGCCAGCAGTGCGCCGATATCAACCTCTACGAAGCGGATGAAGGACACCCGAGTCCGCACGGCACCTACCTTTCCGCCTGCACGATCTTCTCCATCCTCTATGAGATGTCCCCTATCGGGGCGACGTTCGTGACCGATCCGGCGATCACCGAGTCGGAGCGGCGGTGCCTCCAGGAGGTGGGATGGGAGACGGCGCGTTAGCCGGTTCTGCTGGGGGATTTCCGATCTGGCCGCGCCGCGACCCCGGGAGTATGCTGCTGGCGTCGCCCCCCCCACTTGTGAAGACGCGAAGGGAGAAACCCTCATGGACCCGCAGGAGTACCTCGATGACCGGCTTGAAGATCAGATCAAATGGTATAGTGCCAAGAGCGGCTGGAACCAAGGCGCTTCATGTTCTTCCAGATCCTGCAAGTCGTGTCCGCGGCACTGGTGCCGGTGTTGACCGGAGCGGAGATTGGATCCAAGGTGGCCGTCGGTTCTTTCGGCGCGATCGCCGCCGTGACCACGGCGATCATCAGCCTCTACAAGTTCCAAGAGCGGTGGATCCAATACCGATCGACCTGCGAGACGCTCAAGCACGAGAAGTACCTCTACGTGACCGGGGTCGCTCCCTACGACCAAGAGGATCGGTTCTCGCTGCTCGTCCATCGGGTGGAAGCGTTGATCTCCAAGGAACACAGCCGGTGGGCCGAAAAGATGGCCGAGGCCGCGAATCGGACGCTACGATGATGTGTGCCGTCCAACTCGTCTCTCTGTGTCTGCTGATCGCGTGCCTGGCCTCGTGTTCACCGGAGGCGCCCATGTCTTGTACGGTTCCCTTCACGCTCGATCACAATCGCATGCTGATCGACGGCGAGATCCAGCGCACCGACGGAAGCTGGCGCCAGGCACGCTTCTGGATCGACACCGGAAACCCCGACTTCTTCATCAGCGGACCGCTGGCGCGTGATCTCGGGCTCGACCTTTCGGACGCGAACGAGGAGACGCAAGCGCTCGAGGTGGCCGCTCCGTCCGGCGTCCGCATCGGCGGCCTGCCGCTCGATTTCGAAGGCGTCCACTCGATGGTGATGTTCCGACCCCGCTGGCTGTTCACCACGATGCACATCGATGCCAACCTCCCCGCCACCGTGCTCATGCAGCACCATGTCATCTTCGACTACCCGAGGCGGGAGTTCACCCTCGCCGCCCCCGGGAGCCCTCCCATGAGGGGCGAGCGCGTGCCCGCCCACGTGCATCCGGAAACCGGGATCGTGCAAATCGACGCCACGCTCGAGGGTGACAGCCTGAGCTTCGCCCTCGACAACGGCGCTTCCTACAGCTTCGCCTCGGGCGACTGGATCGCCAGCCTCCTCGAGCAACACCCCGACTGGCCCTCGATGACCGGAGCGATCGGATGCGCCAACATCTGGGGATGGTGGCCGGGCGAGGAGAGCTGGCCGGTCGTGCGCGTACCCGAGTTGCAGTGGGGTTCGGTGACCCTGACCCGCATCGGCATCGCCGGGCTCCCCCGGATGTTCCCCGGAGGTTTGGCCGTCGACACCTGGTACTCGCAGAAGTCGGCCCGGCCGGTCGATGGGTTCCTCGGGCCCAACGCCTTCGGAGCTTTCCGGATCGAGATTGACTATGCCGGCGAAGCCGTTGCCTTCGAGAAGGGCGAGGCGACCCCGGCGAACGATCTGGACCTCGTCGGCCTCACGCTCCGACCCCAACCGGACGGCGGATTTGCGGTTCTGGGGACCCGCGGGGTCGAGGGGATCGAGCCGGGAGACCGCCTGCTGCGGATCGGCGGGCTCGAGACGACCGGCGCCACGATGGGAACCGTGGTCGATGGCCTCCGCGGCCGCCCCGGAGAGCTCCGCCGGGTCGTGCTGGAGCGGGACGGGGAACGGATCGAAGTCGATGCCGAGGTGAAGCGTCACCTCTAGCCCATGGCGCTTCCCACCCGCCGGTAGTACGATGCCGGAGTGCGTGTCCGAACCCACGGAACATCCGGCCCTTGGGTGGTCGTCCTCCATGGCGGCCCCGCCGCGGCGGGCGAGGCGGCCCCCATTGCGAGAGGGTTGGCCGAGCGCTTTCGCGTCCTCGAACCTTGGCAGCGCGGCAGCGGCGCCGAGCCGCTGACGGTCGCCCGCCACATCGCCGACCTCTACGATCTCATCCAAGCTCAGGGCACGGCCCGCCCGCCCGCGATCGTCGGGGAATCCTGGGGCGCGATGCTCGCGCTCGCCTACGCCGCCGCACACCCCCGCGACGCCGGTCCGCTGATTCTCATCGGCTGCGGGACCTTCGATCGCGCCGCCCGAGGGCGCCTGCGGGCCACGCTGCGAGAACGGACAACCCCGGATCTGCGCCGCCAGCTCGATCGCCTCGCCGAGGAGTTCCCCGATCCCCAGGATCACCTGGGAAAGCAGTTCCGGCTCATGGAGCCGATCTATACGTTCGATCCGCTGCCGCAGACCGCGGATCCGGACGTTCCCGATGGACTCGACGTCCGGGCGCATACGGAGACCTGGGAAGACATGGTCCGTCTCCAAGAAGAGGGTGTCTACCCCCAGGCCTTCTCGGCCATCACCTCGCCGGTGCTGATGCTGCACGGCACCTACGATCCCCATCCGGGGAAGATGATCCGGGAGAGCCTGGCCCCGCACATCCCCCAGTTGGAATACCGGGAATGGGAGGCATGCGGTCATAGCCCTTGGCGGGAGCGCGCGATTCGAGACGAGTTCTTCACGGTTATGCGGACATGGCTCGCACGCCATGTCCCCGAGTAGAAAGGAGTCGCCATGGCCCCCAAAGTGGTGCTCGTTGCCTTCAACGGAGAAGCGATGTGCTTCGTGCACGTGCTCCTCAACGCCCTCGACATGAAGGAGAAGGGATACGAGGTGAAGGTCGTGATCGAAGGAAGCGCGACGAAGCTCGTCAACGAGCTGAACGACGACGCCAAGCCCTTCGGCAAACTCTATCTCAAGGTTCGCGAGGCGGGATTGATCGACTGCGTCTGCCAAGCCTGCGCGGCCAAGATGGGTGCGGCGGATGGAGCCCAGGCCCAAAACCTCCCCATGTGCGGCGAGATGATCGGCCATCCCAGTCTCGCGCGGTACATGAACGAGGGCTACCGGATCATCACCTTCTGATCACCGGCTCGATGAGGTTGACAACCATGAAACTCATCTCCCTGGCCATGGGCTTCCTCGTGCTTCTGCTTCTCTCCGCGGCCGGCGCCGAACCTCTGCGCCTGGGCGATCCCTATCGCCCCTTTGCTCCCCGGCACTGGATCACCCATGGCCCTTCCGCCCCGCTGGCCGCGCCCGATTGCATCACCGTTTTGGAATTCTGGGCCACCTGGTGCCCGGCAAGCCGCGCCCTGATTGCCCGCCAGGACAGCATGCTGGCGGCAGGCGGCGAGGAGGGGGTTCAGGTCATCGCCATCTCCTCTGAACACCCCGTGCACTTGCGACGGTTTGTCGATCGGGCGGGTTGGTCGCACGTGGTGGTCAGGGGTGATCCGGACAAGCAGTTGCTGCAGCGCTACATGATGGCCGCCACCGAGGGTGATGACGCGTCCCGCGCTTTCCCCTACGCCTTCATCATCGGCAACGACGAAGAACGGGGGCGGGGCACGATTCTCTGGAGAGGCCCGGCGTGCGATCCACGCGCCGAGGATCCGCTCGCCGCGTTCGAGACCGCCCTGGACGAGATCCGAAGGGGCACCTACGACCTCGACCGCGCCCTGGAGCGCGCGCGCCAGGAGGAGCGGTCCTTCGCGCTCTTCGCGGACCTCATGGACGCGCTGCAGTCCGACGACCTCGATCGCCTCGGGCAACGATTGGCCGAGATCCCCCAGATCGACCTCCCCCGCGGCCTGCGCAACGAACTGACAAGCACGATGAACACCGTCGCCTGGCAACTCATCACCCGCGAGCCGCTCACCGGCGCGCACCTCGCTAGGGCGCGAGACGCTTGCACGATCGCGCTCCACGCCGGGGGCGAGGACGACCCGTACTTCGTCGACACCTATGCCCGGGTCCTGTATGAAACCGGTAATCTTCTCGGGGCGGTGGAGTGGGAGACGCGCGCGGTGGACCTGGCACCCAATCCCCCTTATCGGGCCGAGGCCGTCGAGATATTGCAGCGCTACCGCGCCGCGGCCGATCTGCCGCCCTTCCAAGAGGAGGGCGAGGCACCCACATCCGATCCATCGATTTGGTCCGCCGCGGGAGCGCCGGTGCCCGACTCCATGATGGTGATCGTCGTTCCTTCATCCGAGGAATGGGAGAAAGAGGCCCGCTCGATTCGAGATCGGTTCTACAGCGGCGCCCCGATCCTCCATCCCGAGGACATGAGCCGGAGCACATCTCGGGAACGCGGCCTGATCCTGTACGGATCACCGGAAGAAAACGGGCTCACGTACGAGATCCTCGCCTTCTACGACATGGCGATCGACCCTCACGGCGTGCGGTTGGGCGATCATCGGGTTACGGTTGAACAACCGGTCATGATCCTCTCCCTGCCCAACCCCCGGTGCCCCGCGCTCCCGGTCAAGATCCTCACCGCCTCGCGCCCCGAGGACACACATCGGGCCAATCGGTTCTTTCACAGTGCCCAGGCCTTGATGGTTGGACACTGGGAAGACGAGCATCCTCGCGTCGACCTCTTCGTCGATCTCGCTCCGTTCGTCGACATTCGTGCGGGAACGGCCCCCGAGCTCGTGATGGGCAAAGAGACGTTGACGCGCGAAGAGGCGCAAGCCGATCTGGAGCAACTCCACCGCCAGCTCGCCGAGCACTACGCCGGATACGCCGATATCGGGTGGGAGCTGAAGCTGAGAGGCGAATCCTGGAGCGGACGCACGCGAGTTTTCCGGGACCGACTCTCTCAGCGGGAAACGTGGTCCTGGAGCGATCTCTACGGTTTGATCCGGGAATACCTGGAACCGATCCAGGACGTTCACTTCAACATGGCGGGAACGGCATCGATCGATGGGGAGATCCATCAACCTCGGGATCGGTTCTTCCGGGCCCTCACTCCGTATTTCGCCGATGCCCGTGTCGCCCGCACCGAGGGTCGCTTCCACCTAGACGGCTACGGGCCCTTGGTCAATCCTCCTGCCGTTGCCCAGACCCCCCACGCCGCCGAGCCGGGCGCTCTCTACCTCTTCCCCACCCTTCCCCGTGATCCGAACGAGTTGGGAGGGGATGCGACCGATCGTTACCTCCTGGGATCATTCGCGGAAGGTGCGCCCGAATCCCTGGGCGTGACCGTGCGCATCGCCGCCGCCGGGGGAGAGCGGGATATCCACCTGCCGGCGCATCGAGGCCGGTTGGCCGAAGATCCGCCCACCGGGTCGGCTTGGGCAACCTCCGGGCCTCCCGAGACACGCCTCCCCGTTCTGGCGGTCCGCACCATGAACGCCTCGCGCTTGAGGGGCCTGCCCGAAAGCGCCGACTCGCTCCGCGACCTTCCGTTTCTGGTGCTCGACCTGCGACAGAACCCCGGCGGCAGCGACTGGGCGGCCATGCAGTGGTGCCAGCGCTTCAGTGCGCAGGGGTTCTCGATGGTCGCCTACGTCAGCAAGGAGGATGGGCGAGCGCTGTCCCCCTTACACTGGGAATCGCACATCTCGAGCCCCGATCCCCGGATCGCCGGATCCTCCGCCCCGGTCGCCCCGCAGCCCTATGCCGGTCGGCTCCTCGTTTTGATCGACAAGCAGGTCGCATCCTCCGGTGAAACCTTCACCTACCTGTCGGCCCAAATCCCGGGCGCGGTGATCCTGGGCGAGAACAGCGCCGGCTGCGTCAGCTACGGCAACGTGACCCGTCACGATCCTCTGGAGCACAGCCGCATCAAGCTGGCCTACGGCTACTCCCGGTTCGTCATCGATTGGGTCCGCCCCAATCGCGAGGGCTACGGGTTCTTCCCCGATTACTGGCTCGATGTCGCCGATCCGGTGTCGGTGTTGGCCGACTTCCTGGGCGTGGACTGACGTCCTGGGCCGATCGCATCCGACAAGCGAACCAGCCGCCGTACCCCGCGGAAGCCCGGGTACTCCGACATCATCTCTAGGAATCGGCGGTGCCAATACCTGAAGTCGGGATAGCGGCGGTGATGCCCGAAGGCGTCCGCGCGCTTGTGATCCCACGGTTTGAGCCCCGCGTAGTGCGTGCCGCAAAGCACCGATAGGCTCGGATATCCGCACAGCCCGTTGAAGCTCAGATCGATATTCACCCATCTCCCCGACCACCGCATGGTGAGGTACTGCATATCGGGCCAGTCGAACGCTTCGCCCAACAGCCGGCGGATGCTCGGGCGTTCGATATCACGCATGATCTCTTGATACTCGGACAGCGAGGGTTCCAGCACCAGAAGCGCGGCGTTGATGCCCAGGTTCTTCGGATCGGCCGCCACCCGGTCGGTGACGTGGCGCGGAATGCGCTCGCCGTGACAGATGTGGTGGTAGATCTCGTGCCATATCCAGCGTCCGTTGATCTCGACATCGCGCGGACGAACAAAGCGGCCCCGGCCGTCGTCGGTGACGAAGTGCGCCTTGCTCTCATTCGGGATCCCCGCCGGCGTGGGGAGTAGGAAGAGCTGATCGAAACGCTTGAGCGGTAGGACATCGGCGTCGAGGAGCACGATCTTCCGGTACCTCAAGCCCAGGTCCCCGTCGGGGCCGAGGCGAAGCGCCTGGAGCCTCGTCAGCAGATAGGGGCGATCTTGCCGCCCCTGCCGACGGCGATGCGGCACGTAGATCTTCTCGATCGGCACGACGTGCTTGTACAGCCGGCGAAGTGCGGACCGGGCCTCTCTCGAGACCTCTTCGGTCACGAGGCACACGCGATCGAACCGGGACGCCTGCTTGTTCAACTCGAACCCTTGGAGAAGCGCACCGGGAAGGAAGGTATCGTTCATCATCAGGAATGTGACAAAGGCACACCCCTCGGTAGCAGACATGGCTCGCCTCCAGCTCTCTCTCATCGACATAGGATGACGTCGGGAAGGAATCGACCGAGAATGGATGCTGGAGGACTTAGATCATCTCTGGTGCCACCTCACGGTTCGAGAGAACGTGGATGCTTGCACCAGAGCTTCGTGTGGGGCCCGCCCGGTTTTCACCACTCCCCCGCGTAGCCGACCGAGTGGGGTTCGGCCAGGCGGGCAACGGTCAGGAAGTGAAGGTGCGCCAGCTGCCGGATGTGGAGGAAGTCGTGGGCGACCCAAGCCCCCATGAGGTCTCCGGCCGACAGGGGACCGAATTGGGGGTGGACGCGCACCGCATCCCAGGGCGTCGTGCCGAGGCTCCGCAGCCAGGTGACCGACCGGATCCGCTCCTCCCGGAAGCGATCGAGCGTCTCGTGGAGATCCCGGTCCGCGTAGGCGCGAGAGGTCACCCAGCCCCGGGGATCGATGGGAGGAAAGGGCGTTTCGGGTTGATGCCAGAGCAGATCGAGCCGCGTGCGGAAGTCTTCCCGCTCTTCGTCCAGCAGATGGACCATGACCTCCAGGATCGACCACTTGTCCGGGGCCGGGCGCCAGGCGGCCTGCTCGGTGGGCACATCTTCGATGAGATGGCCGATCACGCCCGCGTTGCCTTCCAAGCGATCGATCAGTGCTGCGCCCTGCATGCGATCCCCCTTGCTTCGTGGGCGAGAAGCCAGCGCTTCTTCTCCAGGCCACCGCCGAACCCGGTGAGATGGCCGTTCTTTCCGATCACGCGGTGGCAGGGCAAGACGATCGGCAACGGGTTTCGTCCGTTGGCCGCACCCACGGCCCGAGATGCCCGAGGGCGGCCCACTCTCCGCGCCAGCTCCCCGTAGGTCACCGTGGCACCGAAGGGGATCGCCGCCAGCTCTCGCCAGACCGCCTGCTGGAAATCGGTGCCCCGGGGGGCCAGGGGCAGGTCGAAGCGCTCGCGCTCGCCTTCGAAGTACTCGTGGAGCTGACGCATCGCCTCCCCCAACACCCCGCCGACCGCCCGTGAAGCGGCGCCGCCGAATTCGATCGCCCGCAGACCTTCCTCGTCGGCCGAGAGACGCAGCGCTCCCACCGGTGAGTTCATCGTCGCGCGTTCCATCATTCTACTCCTCGCTCGTCCAAACGTGCATGGCTCCATAGGCGCGCCACGGTCTCCACCCCTCGCAGCGACCCTCGAGGTGCCGGGCCGGCACCTCGAGTGCCCGCCGCAGGCCGAGGTCCCCTGCCGGCAGGGCGTCCGGATCGCGCAGCGCCCGCATGGCCACATAGCCGGCGGTCCACTCCCCCACACCCGGGAGCCGAAGTAGCCTCGTCTTCATCACCTCGGGATCCGCGGCGCCATCGAGCTGCAGCTCTTCCCGCTCGACCGCGCGGGCGAGGGCGCGAACCGCCCGTGCCCGGCCCGACGTTAGCCCGATCCGCGCCAGGCGGGCCCGCGCGATGCGCTTTGGTTCGGGGAAAAGGTGCCGGAGATCCGCATCCGCCGCTGGATCCCGGACACGCCCGTACGTGCTTACCATCCGCCCCGCGAGGGTCGATGCGCCTTTCACACTCACCTGCTGACCTAGAATCGCCCGCACCCCCAACTCGAACCCATCCCACGCGCCCGGGACGCGCAACCCCGGATGGGCACGGACACGCTTTCTCAAGAACGGATCACCCGCCAGCTGTTTGCTGATCTCCATCGGGTCGGCATCGAGATCGAAGAGCGCGCGGATCCGCTCGCTGATCCACCCCAGATGGGAAGAGAGGGAAACGGGTATGCGCAGCTGAAAATGGTGTTCGTCGAGGCGCGGTCGCACTTCGATGACGGCGTGCGCATCGGCCACTTGTACAGTCCGGCGGTAAGCATCGGGACGCACCGCCTCCACGCCGGGGATCGCGCGCCGCGCCAGGAAGCGGGCCATGCGCTCCCAATCATACGGCGCGCGAAAGGGGAGCCGTACCGTCAATGCCGCGTCCGCGACGACCGACAGCCGAAGGCGATCTCGAAGTACCGAGGGGGGACCGCCGTACGCCCGGCGGATGGCCGCGTTGAAGCGCCGTATACTTTGATATCCGGCGGTCATCGCGACCTGCGCCATCGGAAGCGGCGTCTCCTCGATGAGCCTCTTGGCGAAGTGCAGGCGCCGGGTCTGGGCCACCGCGACCGGAGTGGCGCCCAGGTGCTGCTGGAAGAGACGGCGCAGGTGGCGCCCGCCCACGCCCAATCGCACGGCGAGATCATCAACCGAGCCTTCGTCGAGCACGCCGCTGCCGATCAGGCGAAGGGCGCGGGAGACGGTCGCCGCGGTGCCCTGCCAGGCGGGCGTCCCGGGAGCGCTCTCGGGGCGGCAGCGCCGGCAGGGGCGCAGCCCATCGGCGGCCGCCGCGGCGGCGCAGCGGTAGAAGCGGCAGTTGCGCATCCGGGGCGTGGGTGCCGGGCAGGTGGGGCGGCAGTAGATCCCGGTGCTCGTCACGCCGGTGAAGAAACGCCCATCAAATCGTGCATCGCGGCTCACCACGGCCCGGTAGCAGATGTGAGGATCCAATTCCATGAGGTGACTCTGAACCCGCCCGATGCGGACGTCTGGCCGTTTTCGGACATCGACATTCATGGTAGGTTTGCGGAACCTCGGACGCAATTCGAAGATCAAGGGGAAACCGATGGGACATCGCTTCGCCGCGGGATCGACCGTCTTCTCCACTCCGCTCGGGCCTTGCGGAATCGCTTGGACCGGGCGCGGCATCGACCGGCTCCAGCTTCCGGTATCCGACCGCGACACCACCGCAGAGATGCTGCGCCGTCATCTTCCGGATCGCCCCCGCGTCCACCACCCCCCGGAATCGATCGGGCAGGTCATCCGGCGATTGCAGCAACACCTCCGGGGCAAGCCCGATCGGCTGCGGGATGTGCGGCTCGACCTGTCGGCCGTCACTCCCTTCGCGCGGACCGTCTACCAAAAGCTCCGTCGCACCGAGCCCGGAACCACGGTCACCTATGCCGAACTCGCTCGGCGCGGGGGGCGTTCCGACGCGGCACGCGCCGTCGGTCGGGTGATGGCGGCGAATCCCGTGCCGTTGCTCGTGCCGTGCCACCGGGTCATCACCGCAGACGGCCGGCTCGGGGGCTTCACCGCCCAGGGGGGCGCCAAGCTCAAGGCAAGGATCCTCTTTGCGGAGGGAGTCATCCTAAACCCGGAGCACGCGGCCGGGATCGAAGCGCTTTCTCGGGGCGATCGGGTGATGAAGCGGATCATCCAGCGCATCGGGCCCTACATGGCAACATCCGATCCACCTGCCGATCCATACACCTCTCTGGTGATCGCGATCTTACACCAGCAGCTCTCGCTCCAGGCGGGGGCCACGATCGCCCGGCGGCTTCGCGCGCTCACACCGGGGCCGGGGGTGCCGACGCCGGTGGAGGTGCAGGGATTGACCGATGCGCAGCTGCGCGGCGTCGGCCTTTCGCGTCAGAAGATGGGGTACGTGCGGGATCTGGCGATGCACGCGAGAGCGGGAACGCTTCGGCTGGGCCGGCTGCGTCACCGGGATGATGAGGCGGTCATCGAGACGCTCACCGGCATCCGCGGTATCGGACGATGGTCGGCGCAGATGTTCCTGATGTTCCGTTTGGGACGCCTGGATGTCTGGCCGGTCGACGATCTCGGGTTACGCAAGGCGATCGCGTATGCCTATCGCCTCGATCCCGTGCCGACGGCCAGGGAAATGGAACCGTTGGGAGACCGCTGGCGGCCCTATCGATCGATGGCGGCCTGGTACCTGTGGCAATACCTCGACGCCGGAGGCGTCCGCTAGGCGATGCGCTGCTCCTCCTCGTCCCGCAGGGCGGCCGGGGGACGCGACGCCCGCCGCGCGAACTGAAGGAAGAGGAACCCCGCAACCAACAGGACGCCAATCGTGATCGGGACCGTGTGATTCGGTGACGGACGGCTCAGCTCGAACGTCGTCACCAGATCGCGCAAGAACCCCGCCTCTAGGTACTGGGGGTCGTGCGCGAAGAACTCCACGGCGTAACTGACGGTGTCGTAGGACACGACCGCCTTGTACTCCAGGCTGGTCACCTCCCCTTCGTAGTACTGCGTCTCCAGCCATCCCCAGGCCGGATGCTCGTCGATCGTCAGTTGCTCCAGCGGCCCGTAGTCCATGGAGTTGCCATAGAGCTTCTCCTGCAGGTCGCGGGCCTTTTGGACATCCTCCCGGGTGCTGCCCCCGGCATATTGGGTGATGAAGATCGAGCAGTACTTCTCATCCGACATCGAAATGGTGCCGTAGGCGTACTGATCGAGCTCCTCGCGGTCGGGGTAGACGTTGCGGGCCTGCTTGGCGTTGGCATCGAAAACGAACCCGGCCGGGCGTTTGGGGATGTAACCCATTCCGTAAGGGGGCTTCGACGCCCCCAACGATCCCAGCAAAAGGAGGGCCAAGGCAAGTCCCGCGATCGTCCGCCGTCGGCTATTCGGCATCTCCATATCCCACCTCTCCAGTGCGTGCGGCCTACAGGTCTCCACATCTATAGTGTCGGCCGGCACGAGGGCGTTCTTCGCATCGGTGCCCGACACGTACACGCTCCGTGACAACTCATTGCATAGCAAACAATTACACCTTCACTGAACCGTCCCTCCGCTCTGCCGATATGTAGAATGGAGTCGGTCGAGGGAGGATTCCGCCATGTATCTCAATGCCTTCCGTATCCGCATGGGACTGATCATCGCCGGCGTCCTGACCATGGGCATCTACGTCCTGGCCGGTGGATCGCTGACCCCCGGCGCCAAACCCGTGATCCAGATCGAGTTCGGTATCGAGCCGGACGAGTTCATCGGGTCGACCGTGCTGATCGATGGAGAAGCAGCCGGTGAGCTGAAACCGTTCGGCCGCAGCTGGCGGACCGGGTTTCGGGTCGAAGAGGGAAAGCACACCGTCGAGGTCGTTCATCCCCGCTACCGCTGCATCCCGACCCGCGTGACCTCCGGCTATGGTGGGCGAAACGTGCTCCTCGTTCTCGATTTTCACTCGGAGTACGACTCGGAGACGCAGACCTCCGAGACCGTCATCGGCTTCCAGATGTAGGAGGTTGGATCACGCCGATCTTCTCCAGATAGCCGCTCACCGTCGCGGCCGCGATCCGGCAACCCTCGCTCCCCCAGTGCGTGTCATTCGGCAGGTAGATATCGACCACGCCCCGCCCAATCGCCTCTTGGAGCGCGAGGTCGAGCCGGGGGAGGCGGAGGTCGGCCCCGTCGGCCAGCCGGGGCAGAATACCCATCTCCGAGTAGGGCGGCTCCAGATACGCCGCGTAAGCCGAGGGCTTGTCGGGGGCGATCATGCAGACGAAGACCGTTCTTCCCTCCGCTTCCACGCGGTATTGCAACCCCTCCAGATTCGCGCGGATCTCATCCACATCGCCGGGGAGCACATCGATCTTCAACAGGTCGTCGTCGTAGATCAGTAGGCGATCCGACACCCGGCTGGAGAAGAGACCGCGGCGAGACAGGTCGAGCGCCACCGCCTTGGTCGGATTGATTCCCCCCAGGCGCCGAAGGATCACCTTGTACAGATAGTTGCTTGCCTCATTGAGATCGATCGCCCGTCTCCTCTCCCGCGACCGTTTCACTAGCGACACTGATCGCGGCGATGTCTCGACCGGCACCCAGGACCTGGCGGCGTCGGTGAAGGGAACCGCCACCATGGTGCCACGGTGATCGAAGCCGAGACTCCGCTCCACGATCTCGTAGATCAGGATCCGCGGGGGATGGGCTCGATAGGCCCCCGATGCGCGCAGCTCGCTCAGGCTCACGTCATCGCGGGTGAAGCTGAGGAGCGAAAGGCCCGTCTGGGCAACCCAGTAGTTCTGCCACGCCGGGCGGCGGGATCGTTCGGAGAAGGAGTCTCCGATCACGATCACATCGTAGTCCTGATCGTAGTCCTCGAGGCTCGCGCCGTAGGCGAAGAGCTTCTCCGGGAAGTAGGCCATCGGCTCGCGCCACCCGAAGTCGTTCTCGCGATAGCCTCCGATCCGGGTCAGGTCACCCCACAGCGGCTCCAGGTGGAGGGACACGACCGCGATCGTCAACGCCACCGCGCCCACGATCCCGAGCAATACCCCGTTGTATGTGCGAAACCCAGCCATTCGGCCCTATCCTAGAACTGGTAGTAGAGGAATTCGCTCACACTGCTCATCTTGATCAGCGACCAGACCGCCAACACCGCCGTAAGGAGCGCCCAACCGACCGAGGGTCGCCAGTGGAGCCATCGGGCCTGCGCGTCATGCTCACCCCCGCGATAGGTTTCGAAGGCGGGGTTAAAGCGGTGCATCAATCGTTGCGTGTTGGGTGTGAACCAGACGATGGCACCGGCCGCGAGCAGCCAGAAGATGCCCGCATCCCAGTTGGCCAGGCGATGGTAGAACATGCCGCCGAATCCGAGTCCGGGGATCGACCCCAAATGCTCCCGCAGCGCGTAGGGTAAGGAGATCCCCGCCTCGCCGGCCATCGATTTCAGCATTCGCATCGCCGCCGGAAAGCTCTCGGCCCGGAAAAAGACCCATCCCAGAACCGCGGCCAGGAATGTCAGCCCGCGCGAAGTCACCCGCGCCCCCAGCCCGCCCCCCTGGCGGCCCCTCCGGAGCGCGCGCCAGGCGTGATTGATGACGAGATAGACGCCGTGCAGCGCACCCCACAGGACAAACGTCCATCCCGCGCCGTGCCACAGTCCCCCCAGCAGCATGGTCACCATGAGATTGACATAGCGCCGGGGGCGCCCCCTCCGATTTCCACCCAGGGGAATGTAGACGTACTCGTGCAGGAAACGCGAGAGCGTCATGTGCCAGCGGCGCCAGAAGTCGATGATGCTGGTCGCCTTGTAGGGGGAGTTGAAATTCATGGGTAGTCGGATTCCGAGCATCGCCCCCAGGCCGATCGCCATGTCGGAATAGCCGGAGAAGTCGAAGTAGAGCTGAAACGTGTAGGCCAACACACCGCCCCAGGCCTCGAAGAAAGTCGGCACGCCGCCCTCCCTCGCCAACGTAAAGACCGGCGTCGCGTAGAGCGCCAGCGTATCGGCCAGCACGACCTTGCGGAACAGCCCGAAGATGAAGATGGTGAGCCCGACCGCCAGGGAGTCGTGGTGGAACCGGTAGATCTCGTCGCGCTTGAACTGGGGAAGCATCTCGCGGTGGTGGACGATCGGGCCGGCGATGAGCTGCGGAAAGAACGTGACGAAAAGACAGTAGTGGAGGAAGTTGTACTCGTGTGTCTCCCCGCGAAAGGAATCGACCAAATAGGTGATCTGCTGGAAGGTGAAGAAGGAAATCGCCAGCGGCAGCACGATCGGCGCCAGGTGAAGGTGGGTACCGGCCGCCGCATTCAGATTGTTGACGAAGAAGTTGGCGTACTTGAAGTAGCCCAGGAGCGAAAGGTTGACCGCCACCCCCAAAACCAACAGCGCCTTGCGCGGAAGGCCGGGGCGGGCCAACACCAGGCCCACCGTGTAGTTGAACAGGATCGATCCGAGAATGAGACCCAGATACGGGGGGTTCCACCAGCCGTAGAAGAAGAGAGAGGCCAGGACGAGCCACCCGATGGCAAGGTGACGGTGTCCCCAGCGGGCGAAGCCCAAGAATCCCAGGACCGAAAGCGGCAGGAACAGGAGGACGAAGACATAGGAGTTGAAGAGCATCGCTGGCCGCCGCTAGCTTTGCGCGATGAGTGCGAGTAGCTCTCTCTCGAGGGCCTGCCCCCGGTTCTTCGCGTACCACCCGTGGACCTGCTCCATGATCCGAGGCTTCTCCAAACCGGCCTCTTTGGCTTGCTGGAAGAGCTCGGCCGCTTCCCGGGGCCGGGGCCCCCAGCGGAAGAGCTCGCGCCCTTGGCCATCGAACGCAACGAGCTTGGGGATGCCGCGCACGCCGTCGGTCAGGTAGCGGTCCATCACATCGAGGTGGTCGTCGCGGAGAAGGATGGAGATCTCGATCTGCTCGTTCAGATCCGCGACCGCGGCGATGTAGGGCAGGTTCTGCGCCGAGTCCCCACACCAGGGCTCGGTGATCACCATCCAGACCTGCGGGGAGGTTACCCCCCGCGCCGCCGTTGCCAGGTCGGAGGAGACGGTGTAGGTTCTCCCGATGCGGCGCGTCCGCTGGAGGTTCAGTCGGGTAAACTTGGCCCGCTCAAGCTCCTGATCTTCCAGCGTCGATGGATCCATCTCCTTGACCCGTCGCTCCATCTCCCGCACGTACTCCGCGTACGTCAGGCTCCCTTTGACCTCAATCGCGCTCATGGATACCCCCTCGTCGACAGACTTTGGGGAGTATACCGCGCGCGGCCGGGAGCGGCCAGCTCAGGATTCACATCCGCCGCTTGACGCCGGGACAGGCGAGACGCATTATTACGAAATCGGATATTCCGAAAACGTTATAAGATATCCAATGGAGAGTGCCCTTGGCGTTGCAATTCCTCTCCCCAATCCACAAGGCAAGCCGCCAGATCGCCGTCTATCTGGAACGGGATTTGGATGAGCGGGACATTGCATCCGCCGAAGGTCACCTCCTCTCGTATCTGCGAAGTTACGGCCCCTGTCCGGTGGGCGAGCTCCATCGGGTCTTTGGGCACAAGCGATCCACCCTGACCAGTATCCTGGATCGTCTGTGCGATCGAGGCTTCGTTTGCCGGCGTGTAGACCCGGAAGACCGCCGGTCGGTTCTGGTGGAGCTCACCGCCCGGGGACGCCGGGAGGCAGATCGGGTCCAGGTGGTTCTCGAGACATTGGAGGAGGCCATCCGATCTCGGGTGCGCGCTCGGGATCTCGAAGGGTTTCGTGCGGTGATGGCAGCCATCGGAGGGGTCACCGCCGTGGAGCTGAGGATGAAGGAGGAGTGATGACCGGGAAGATCTTGGCCAAGCAATTCGCGCTCAATCAATACGTCATGCAGGTGAATCTAGACGGAGTCGACGACGCGGGCAGCCTTATACAGCCCCAGTCCCACGGCAACTGCATCAACTGGATCCTGGGGCACATCGTCGCCACCCGCAATGCTCTTTTTGGACTCCTCGGCGGGGAGCCGGCGCTGGCCGGGATGGAAGCAGCGCGGTATGAACGGGGCTCGCAACCGATTCGTGAGAAGAACGAGGGACTCCCGCTGGAACGGCTCCAAGCCGCCTACGCCGCATCGCAGGTGAGACTGATCCCCCTGTTGGAGGGGCTTGCGGAGGACGATCTCGCCCGTTCCAGCGATGGCGAGGAGGAATCCCTGGCCGAGCAGCTCGTCATGCTCGCCTTCCACGAGTCCTACCACGCCGGGCAGATCGGTCTGCTCCGGAGGATCATCGGGATGGAAGCGGCCATTCGGTAGCCGAGGGGGGCACGGATAGGGTGTCGTCAGCTCAGGGAAGAAATCATCTTATCAACGTACGCAGATCAACAAGTCTCGACCAAGCCGACATCCAGAGCATCCATTGGGCTGCGTTCGCCGAAGGAGAGCGGGAGATCGTCTCGAAGCTCGCCGTCAATCTGCTGTCGGAAGAAGCAATTCCCCCCATCATCTCCTTGGTTGCCGAAACCGCAGGTGCCGTGGTCGGCCACGTGGCCTTCAGTCCGGTCACCATTCGTGGCCAGGAGAACATCCAGGGCTACCTTCTAGCACCCCTTGGCGTAAGGCCCGCCTATCAGAAGCGCGGGATTGGGTCACGGTTAGTCGAGAGCGGTATACGGCAGCTATCACACATGGATGTGGACGTGCTCTTTGTCTATGGTGATCCGAAGTACTACAGCAGATTCGGATTCAACGTGGATGCTGCTGAACGATATGTTCCACCCTATAGGCTCCAATATCCTTTCGGGTGGCAAGGCGTTGCCCTCAATGAGCGCATTGCTGGCAAGACACCCCTGAAGATCGCCTGTGTCACCTCGTTGTGCGACCCCGCGCTATGGTAAGGAGGGTGGCTTCGCACCCAGATCCAGACCTCATCGCCGCGCGTTCACCCTCACGGCCGGGGCGATTCCGGCGCTATGCCTGCTGATCACCGTATCCCTGGATGGATGCGGCCTTCGCCAGAAGAACTCCGGTGCGTCAACGTCGCACCACTCCCCGACCGTGACTTGAAGATATCCATGCCGGAGGAGCAGGGCCTGGACACCGGCTCCTAGCCAGCGTCTCTTGCGAGGTGGTCATCGTCCCCACCGCCGATCCGCCGCGTGACAAGGGGGACGACAACCCGTGGCGGGATGAAGGAGCGATCAAGAAAGAGATGGGGCGATTCGCGTATCGCCCCATCTCTAACGACATCAAATCGATTTCGGTCCTGCTAGCGGAACATCTTTTTCACCGCCCCCCACGTTGTCTCCTGCGCCGGCGTCGCCGCTCCGCTCAGCCCGCGGATAGTCAGAATGTAGAGGTACTCGGGGATGTCGTCCCAGCCGCTCACGGCGGCCCACACCCAGACCTCCTCTCCGATTTCCGCGGTCAACGCCAAGTCGGTTTCCAGACAGGGCTCACAGAGAATGCTCGCGTCAACCGTGACATCCCCTCCACAGCGAAGCTCGGGATCGAATCCCAGCTGGAAGACATAGGTCTGTTCTTCTGCCAGGCAACTTGCGTAGAACGGATCGCTGGCCTTGTACAGAGTGAACCAGTCGGTATCGCGATAGGCCATACCCTCATAGGAGTAGTTGCCGGCGTTGCAGCAGAGCGTTAGTTCATTGTCTTCATCCGCGCACAGCAGCTGGAAGACAGGCTCGGGGTGACCACCGCAACCGCTATTGTAGTTGTCCACGTAGTCGTCGACCAACTCCGGTTCGCCCTCGGGCACGGCGCCGGGCGGACATTCAAGGAAGCACTCCCAGTAGTAAACGATGTTCAAATCATACTCGCCGCAGTCACCGCCGTAGCCGTCGACCACGATGTAGTAGGTGCATCCAGCCATGAGATAGAGCCCGGTAATCTGGGACTGGTAGCCGCTGTAGCCGCATCCGGCGTCATCGTTGCAGGCGTACGGATTGCCGAAGCCGTAGCCGTTGTCGAAGTCGTAGACGTAGACTTTCGTATCATACTGCGACGTACAGAGGTCAATCGTGACGACGTCGTCCTGCGGGTTCTGGTATACGTAGACCACGTCCGGGGATGTCGACCCCGTGTAGGGACACGCCTCATCGTAATCGTCCACGTTGTCACAAGTCGCTCCACTGTCGGTGAAGGGGAGCTGCTCGATCACGAACGCTTCCTCAATCGTCTCGCCCCCCTCGCGGCCATCGTAAGCCGGCTCGTGCAGGGCGACCCCTTTCTGGCTCAGGTCGAGCGCCGGATCGGTACTCAGCGTGACGGCTCGGCTCGCGGCCGAGACGCCGAATACGCTCAACAGGACGACGGTGAAGACCAGACCTCGCATGGTTGCCTCCTTCGATACCCCCCGACCTGGACGGGGAGCGGCCCCAGGAACACGGTGCACTGATGCATCCAACTAGCTCTATTGTGCCACAAAAATGTGCGGCATTTCAAGGGAACACCGGCGCGGGATGATCCCCGCATGGCGACACTACGCCCTTCCCTCCAGCCCCCCCGAAGGTGTATCATCATTGGTCTTGTTGAGTTTTCCAGGGGGGCCGCGCCCGGGCGCGGGGATTCGGCGATTTCGAGTCCAGCAATCGCCATCACCCCAATGACATACAAGATGCCCAAAGGAGGCGCATGGTCATGCAACTTATTAACCCTCACGGCGGCCGGCTGATCGACCGCATGGTTCCGGAATCGGAAGCCCCGGCCCGGGAAGAGAAGGCCGCCGGACTCCCCAAGCATACGCTCAATCTCCGAGAGCTAGCCGACCTGGAGATGATCGCGACCGGAGCCATGAGCCCGCTGGAAGGCTTCATGACCCAGGCCGATTACCAGAGTGTCGTCGATCGAATGCGCCTGGCTTCGGGGCTCGTTTGGGCACTCCCGATCACCCTCAGCACGACCGAGGAGGCGGCCGAGAAGCTCTCGGGAGAGATGGCTCTCCAGGACGAGGACGGCAACCTCCTTGCCATCATGGAGATCCAGGACAAATACACGCCCGACAAGATGCACGAAGCGGAGAAGGTCCTGCTCACGACCGATGATGCCCACCCCGGCGTCCAGTTCCTCAAGAGCTGCGGCAACGTCTACCTGGGCGGCCCGATCCATGTGATCCGCAAGCCGATCCACAGACGGTTCAACGAGTTCCGCCTCGACCCGAAGGAGACCCGTGTCCTCTTCAAGGCCAAAGGCTGGGAGACGGTAACCGCCTTCCAGACCCGCAATCCGATCCACCGGGCGCACGAGTACCTGCAGAAATGCGCGCTCGAGATGGTCGACGGCCTTCTGATCCATCCGCTCATGGGCGCGACCAAAGCGGATGACACCCCGGGCGAGGTTCGGATGGCGTGCTACCAGGCACTCCTCGAGAACTACTACCCCAAAGATCGGGTTGCACTTAGCATTTTCCCCGCGGCCATGCGCTACGCGGGCCCCCGGGAGGCGATCTGGCATGCCTGCGTGCGCAAGAACTACGGCTGCACGCACCTGATCGTGGGCCGTGATCACGCCGGCGTGGGGAATTACTACGGAACCTACGATGCGCAGCACATCTTTAAGGAGTTCGACCGCGAGGAACTCGAAATCACGCCGATGAATTTTGAGCACTCCTTCTTCTGCAAGCGGTGCGGGAACATGGGGTCGATCAAGACCTGTCCGCACACGGCCGAGGATCGGGTATTCCTGAGTGGAACCAAGGTCCGCGAGATGCTCTCGCAGGGTCAGGATCTGCCGGGCGAGTTCACGCGGCCCGAGGTGGCCGAGGTACTGATGAAGCATGCGCGGGGAGAGTTCTAGGCGAACCCGAGCGAAATGGGAAGGGGAATGGCATGAAGGGCTTCACTCTCTGGTTCACCGGTCTCTCGGGCGCGGGCAAGTCGACGCTGGCCGTGCAAGTGGAGAAGGAATTGAAACGGCGGGGTATGAAGGTCGAGGTGCTCGACGGGGATGTTGTGCGGACGAACCTCAGCAAGGGCCTCGGGTTTTCCAAAGAAGACCGCGACATCAACATCCGTCGAATCGGCTTCGTCTGCAACCTGCTGACGCGGAACGATGCGGTGGCGATCGCCGCCGCGATCTCGCCTTACAAGGCGATCCGAGACGAGAACCGGAAGATGATCGGCCGTTTCGTGGAGGTCTATTGCGAGTGCTCTCTCGATGAGCTGGAGAAGCGAGATGTGAAGGGCCTGTACAAGAAGGCGCGGGCCGGCGAGATCAAAGGTTTCACCGGCATCGACGACCCCTACGAGGCCCCGGACAACCCTGAGATCACGATCAACTCCGAAACCGAGACGGCCGAGGAAAGCCTGGCCAAGATCCTTCGGACATTGGAGCTGATGAACTATATCCCGCCCGCTCCGGAGGCGACCGAGATCCCCCCCGCGGAGGAGGAGAAGATCAAGGCGCGACTGAAGGAGCTGGGCTACCTCTGATAGGGTGCGGATGCGAATCTCACGACGCCTTACGGGCCGGGCACTCCTGATCGGATTCCTGGCCGGGTTGACCCCGCCAGCTGTCCATGCCTACGTGGGTCCGGGGGCGGGTTTCGCGGTCGTGGGCTCCCTCGGTATTCTCCTCGTCACCTTCGTGCTGGCCCTGGTGGCACTGCTCACCTGGCCGTTCCGCGCCGTGTGGCGGGCGATCCGGATCCGGCAGCTCCGGCGCAAGACCGCTATCCGCCAGGTCATCATCCTCGGCCTCGACGGCATGGACCCCAAGCTGTTCGCGAAGTGGATGGGCGAGGGGCACCTGCCCAACTTCAAGAAGCTCTCCGAAACGGGGAGCTTCCGCTATCTCGCCTCTTCGGTCCCGCCGATCTCGCCGGTCGCCTGGTCGACATTCTCGACCGGGGTCGATCCGGCCCGGCACAACATCTTCGACTTCCTCAACCGGGACATGAAGAGCTACATGCCGGTTTTGGCCTCGACCGACATCCGTCCCCCCCTGAAGACGGTCAAGCTCGGACGCTACGAGTTCCCGATCAGCAAGCCGCTCATCCGCCTCCTACGGAAGAGCCGGCCCTTCTGGCAGATCCTGGGGGAGCACTACGTCCCCAGCCACGTGATCCGCGTGCCGATCACCTTCCCGCCCGAGCCCGTGCCAAACGGCGCCATGTTGGCCGCGATGTGCGTGCCCGACCTGCGCGGGACGCAAGGGTCGTTCACCTTCTTCACCAGCGACAAGGAACGCGCCGAGGCCTTCGAGGGCGGCACCGTCATCCACGTGCAGCCCGAAGCCGACACGGTGCGAACCGAGATCCCCGGGCCGCCGAATCCGCTCACCACCGATCACCAGATCATGACCCTCCCCTTGGAGGCGAAGATCGATCGAGCAAACGAGTCCGTCACGCTCTCGGTGGACGGCCAGACGTTCACGTTGCCCAAGCGGAAGTTCAGCGACTGGATCGCCCTCCGATTCCGATCGGCCCTGGGGCAGAAGGTCAACGGGATCGTCCGCTTCCGGGTCATGGATATCGAACCCCACCTCAACCTGTACATGACGCCGATCAATCTCGACCCCGAGAATCCGGCGATGCCGATCTCCTCACCCTCCTTCTTCGCCCAGTACCTCGCCCGCCTCGACGGGCCCTACGCCACGCTGGGCCTGGCCGAGGACACCTGGGCACTCAACGAGCGGATTCTGGACGAAGAGGCGTTCCTCGAGTTCGCGATGCTGACCCACGACGAGCGGGAGAAGATGTGGTTCAACTCGCTCAAGAAGAACCGGCGCGGCCTGAACGCGATCGTTTTCGATGCCACCGACCGCGGGCAGCACATGTTCTTCCGCTACATCTCCGATCCTCACCCCGCCAACCGGGGCAAGGATACCGAGGTCTTCAAGGATACGATTCTGAACATCTACAAGCGCATGGATGACCTCCTGGCGCGCACGCTCAAGTACGTCGATAAGCACACCGCCTTCTTCATGGTCTCCGACCACGGGTTTGCGCCGTTCAAGCGCGGCATCAACCTGAACTCCTGGTTGATGCAGAACGGCTATCTGGCGAGC
>Ga0180432_10001214_pt1 | contig 41138 bp, 66 predicted proteins | sample SS_ome_10_FD_132414 | JGI IMG/M metagenome (GOLD analysis project Ga0180432, IMG submission 132414) | Hypersaline lake sediment archaeal communities from the Salton Sea, California, USA - SS_1_MS_2 metaG | ecosystem: Environmental > Aquatic > Non-marine Saline and Alkaline > Hypersaline >... | reverse complement strand
GTTCTAACTTTGAGAAATCGTCTTTTTCAAGAGCCTCCCTCGCCACCTCAAGTTTTTTCTCAAGGTCCTTTACTATTTCATCTTTAAAACATCTTTCAAAAGACTCTCCAATTAGATTCCTTGCTAAAAGAAGTTCGTTTTCTTGTTTTCTATTCTTAGATTCTAACTCCTCAAGTTTTTTCTCAAGGGATTTGATTTTGTCAATATTCTTTTGTATTCCCCAATTCTTATCATCTATTAGACCTTTTAACCTCTCAGTCTCTTTCTTCTGCTCTTGGACTACGTCACAATGTTGCTCACACACTCCAAGCTCTTCTTCGTGTAAAGCCCTATATCGTTCTAATTCATCAGATGTTTCTTTGTTGAAGTAGAGTAGAGCTTGTTCAGCTATTCTTGCTAATTCTGTTTGTGCTTCTTTATACGAAACAAATCTTTTACTATAAAAAACTTTTACTACTTTCTCAGCTTCTTCTCTCGCCTTGTTTTCTTTACTCATACCCACACCTTCCACCATTTCTTTTCATAGTAACTACAATTCATTTTCATAACTTCAAAATCTTTTGAATAAGTGAATTGTTTACAATAGTTTTTATACTTACCTAACCAGTACTTACAATTCTTACAATAAACTTTACTCATTTGTTTTGTCATTTAATTCTTTCCAAGATTTTTCAGTCCAAGTTTTTAAAGAAATCCAAATTAGTCCACTGCTAATAGCGTACTTAAAAGCATTAGAAACTTTATATAAATAATTTGTCGCTTCAACAAAGTCATCAAAAGGAACTCCTATATGCCAACTATCACGTCCACCTCCAATATCACTAATTTTATAACCAAGCTGTTTAATATAATTTTGTATATTTTCACAAAGGTTCCCTTTTTTGTTTATAAATTCAGTTAAGGAGTAACTATTTACATCTTCCACTAATTTTTCCATATCTTTCTCAGAAGATATTTGCTCTCCTTTTATATCACACATCCATTTACTCATCCCCCTACTCCTTTCTATGTTTGTTTATGAGTTCTAAACATTCTTCCTTTAAATTGTATGTCCTTCAACACCCTCAAACATAACAGAGTTAAATCGCCCTTGTGGTAAATCTACTACCGTATGCCAATCGCCAATTATTATTTGATAAACTCTATATTCTTTTCCTACTGTTAAAACTTTTTTCGCTTCCTTTAAATCCTCATCTGTTCCGTTTTTACCTAAAAACTTAACTCTTGAATAAGCTATCATCTTTTGCTCCCTTCGTTATTCCCAACCTTGAAACACGTAGTGTGCCTCACTCTCATTTATTCTTTTGTCGTACTGAAAAACAAGCCTAACCATACTAGGGCGCGAAAGCTCAACCTCTTTAGCATCCATCAGGCTTGCGCTAATCGTTTTAGGAATGTCAAGCCTTATGTCTGGTCTAAACTCAGGCACTCTGATAATGCCTCGAAGCTCTCCCATCCTCAAATAAGCCTTTTTCATTTCCTCATTAACTCCTTCATTTAAAATTCTTCTTGTTTTTTCTTTTGTTCAAACACAGAGAATAGAGTATTAGGAATGAAGTTTAGTTTCACATACTGCTTCCCCTCTGGTGTCTCGATAAGTTTCCCGATAGTGTTCCAAGACACTTTTTCTTCTCCGTTTTTTTCATAAGTCTCTCTTGCTACAATATCTTTAATCATTTTAAATCTCCTTTTAAAAAGTCGTTAAGCCATTCCTCATAAATCTCTGCTTGCCTATCAGAAATAGTAGGAATGGGCTTGGTTAAATGGCAATCATTTGCCAAAGTTTTTATATTGAAAATACTGTCGATGAATAGTGGGAATCGTTTCCTGTTTGGCTTTGTATTAGGAAGCATATGGTGGCAGTCGGTGGCACATTTCACGCACTCTTTAGAACACTGACAGAATCCGTTACTTAGCTCAAAAGCTAATTCTCTAGTTTTTCTGTTCATACAGCGTTATCTCTGCTCTTGGATTTTCTTTATCAATTTCAATAGTCCGTAATTGTACCATTGGAATCACTTGCCAACAATCATCTTCTATTATTTTGCAATCAACAAGCAAATCCATTATTGACTCAGCTACGTTTGTCATATCACGCCTACGGTTGTCTGGCATATAAAACTCTACCGATACTGCTGTTATCGGATGTTTCGGCTGAACCTTTGATTGTAGGTAAACGGAGACAGTAGCTGATTTATGCCAATCCTGATAACGCTTAGAGGGAAAAGACCTCTTTGTTTTGAAGTTGATTACTCGACTGTTTTTTTTAGGCGGTATAGTCCCTCTAAGTATTATTTTCATTGAAACAAGTCCTCCTTTGGAATAGCTTTATACTCAGCAAATCGTTTTCCATTATTCTCTATTATTTTTGTTTTGATATTCATACCCTGTTCTTTAAGGTCAAACACAACCGCCGCTAATCTGAAGCAACCGAACTTATTCAATGCTTCAATAGGTGTTAGTGTATAACCTAAAGACAGGTGTTCTTTAATCATACTTTCCTGAGATATATTACCCCCTGTATCCGTTAAAGGTTTCTTGTTCTTCATACTTACGCATACCAGCTGCAGGAGTGTGAAAAGTAAACTGACCTGCTTTGCTTCCATCAATGTTTGAGTTTCTATAGCTAACCATATCACTATCAGCTATTTCCACCTCCAATATTTCTTCATCGTGAGTTCCAACGTATCCACAACACATTAAAATTATCAATATCAATATTATTATTCTCATCTCATTAACCATAAACTAAAAGCAAACCCGATAATGATTAGACAGACTAAAATTTCGGGAAATACTCCTAGCCCTTTCTTTTTTTCTTTTTTCCAAGCGTTTAGAACATCTTTAATGCTTGCTTTAGAATCATTGACGGTCTTTCTCATCATCTTCTCCTTTAAATGATATTTATTTTTGCCTTTTCAAGACTGCATAAGCTTCTAACTTTTTCGTATTCAGCCTTGTATCTTTCATACTGAGCTTTTAACTTGTTCTCATTTTCAATAGCTGTTTCTGTACCGTTCAAATGTATGATGTACTCATTAGAAGCTCTAGCGTTCATTTCTCTGCTTGCTACCGACCCTTCTTGCTTTTTCATCATTTGAGCTAGAACCACCTTCCTCATTTCCTGCATTTTCCAAGATAGTGCTTTTGCTGTAGCATACTTAACACCAATATCTTCTATCTGTTTTACAGCATTATCGAATCCTTCTTTGTAGTTCATTTGATTTCCTCCACTATCTTGTCTAGTTCAAAACAGAATCTATTTAACTCGCTGTTTAAAGCTGATATAAATGTTTCATCTCTTGTGACCCTGACAATCAAAGGTTTTAGTCCTTGATAGTAAGACATAAAATCGCACCACTCTGCACCTGTAATGAACAGTTGTCCTTGTACTTGTTGGAAGTATTTAGTGGGAAGTTTATTCCCAAGAAGATATTCCACGTGGGTTGCTATCTGCGGACATTTGACCTCAAGTATTCCATCGCCAACTATCCTGTCAGGGCTACACAAAAACTTCCGTTCTTCGTCTTTGTATACCACTCCAACTTTCTCGCACTCTACTCCTGTTTGAAGCTCATACATATTAACAGCCTCTTGCTCTGTCTCGATTCCGTGAAGCATAGCATCGCTTTGAAATCCTTCAGACCTAAAACCTGTTACCTTTTCACCAGCTAATTTATAAAGGTAGCTCTTTCTGGATTTAGAAGGCTCTCCTTTAGTGGTTACAATCTTGTCAAAGCTAGAAGCTGACGGCTTGCCAGCTTTTAACTTAAACCATTCAAGACTTCCTTGTTCAATATTATCAATTATTATCATCATCCCCTCCTTTAAAGTTTAAATTTGCAAACTCTCCAAAAAGTTCTTTAGCTTTAGAATCATAAGCAATAGCTGATTCTTTTTTAGTTTTAAAGCACCCTAAATGAAAATGAATGTTTCTTGAAGCATAACCAGAAGAGTCTGTGTACCAATTAAATCGACTCAGGTATTCATAATCCTCATCATCAACCAGAGATTTTTCTCCACGGGAAAGCTTAATTGTTTTCATCAGCTTCCTCGTTAGCTTTATTTAACTCTACAAAGCAAGAACTATGGTATCCTTCTTTGGTCTCTGGGTTTACAACTATTGTGTCTCCCTTTGCTATGTTTCTGTTACAGTATTTACAGTCTTTCTTTCCGTGAGGTGCTGTTATTGTTTGAAACTTTTTAGGTTTAGAAGTTCCCTCTGGCTCTCTAGTGTCAGCGTCCTTTGTATCGTCAATCAAGAATAGACCGTTAAGAGCGTACTTCCTAGCATAACTAGAGCTACTTCCAAAGCTCTGACTAATATCCATACCTTTACGGTTAGTATCAATGCCTGCCTGTGCTTTGACTGATACAGTTTCTTCGCCTTTGTGTAAAGATGCTGTCGCTTCAACAAAAACTGTTCCACCACATTCTTTAATCTCATCCGTTATAATTAAAAATGTTCCTGTCTCTTTCAATAACGGCTTAACAGCTTCGAGAACGTCTTCACAACTCCTGTAATTATATTTGCCAAACTTGTTAAATTGGCTCTTCGGTGCTTTCAATCTGTTTTGAATTTCAATTAATTCTTTCATTTTATTTCCCCCTGTATGGCGAGTAAGGATACAAAGCACAAGTCTCTATATCGCACTCCCCTGTTTCACCCATACAATCACAATCGTAGCACTTAGCTTGTATGGCTTGATTTCTAGTTATTTTTCCACCTTTAAGGTACTTAATGTACTGTGTTTGACCTTTTCTTTTCTTCCCACTTTCAGCAGATTTAAGAAACTTTTTCATCATCTTTCCCCTTTGGCTTATCCCAAAATCCCTTAATAGATTTCGCCATAAAATCCTCAAGAACATCGTATTCAACTAGATGTTTTCCATTACCACCCAATCGAATAGTCTTTAACTTCCCTTGTTGTACTAGCTTAAAAACCTTCGTGAAACTTATCGAAAGCTTTTTGCTGACACCAACTAGGGAATAATACTTCTTCCCTAAAATTTCATAATCACACATTTGTTAATCTCCTATATTTTATTATGTAGTCTTTTGTTTCTTTAGGTAGACTACGTTTACCTTTTTTAAACTTTATTAAATTACCGTATCCCCAATTATATGCAATCAAAATATCTTCATCAGATTCCACATAAGGTCGTTTTTCTAACCAACCTATGTACCATATCGCTACTCGTTCGTTCACATCAGCAGTAAATAGCTCTTCGCTCTTTATGTTTGTTTTGTGTACTTGGTTATAGTGTTTTAAAAGGATTTCAGAAATCTGGTACAAGCCCCTACCACTGCTTGCCCCTTTGTAGCTAATTGCTTTTGGGTTGTTGCTAGACTCTATAGTGGCAATAGCTGTCATATCGAGAGCATAAGCGTTAGATGTGATAAAGATTAGGCAAAGTCCTAGTAATATCCTCATACGTCCTCCAGAAGCTCTCCTAGAAGATTTACTGCCAATATTTTTAATGTTTATCATCGTATATCCTCCAGAGCTTGTTCCAGAGCATTTATGTAAGGCTCGGTCAGTCTTATAGACTCGCCTTCGTAGATAAAATCAAACCATTCAATATTTCGCCCACACTTTTGAAACTCACCCTTGATTTCAGCGTTTCCTATTTCAAACCAAACAGATATATCTTGATAGCCCTCAGCATCAATTTGTCCTAGTTCTAGGGATTTCCAATCTATCCATATATGCTTGCGAATCTCGTACGTTCTTAGCTTGAGTTCGTGGTCGAATAGTTTCTTTAACATTTCAATATCCTCTTTTCATTTGTTAAACTTTACCAAATTATATTAATGTTGTCAAATTTTTAACCTATATCTGTTTAATCGTTAGCTGTTTTTTGTTTTAATTCCTTTCTTTTAATGCTCTTTGAATACCTTCAAATTAAATAATTCTTAACAATACAACCTTTTTTTTGGTCTGTTATTTGATAGCTTTTAATCATTCCATAAATAGGGTTAATATGTTTTTCTATCTCTTCTAAAGTGTTGAAATAATCTATATACGAACCCAATTCCTCAGAATCAACATAAACGCGATAATTCATATCGTTGAATTTATTTTTATCAAGTTTCATTTTACTTCCCCTCCTTTATCGCTCTTTTAATCCCTTCAAGAGCAAACCTTCTCACTCTGGCATTAGTTGACACTTGCAAAACTTTCTGCCAAAGTTCGATTTGTTTTTTTGCTGAAAGTGTTTTAGTTTTCATTGTTTTTTTAATTCTATTTATAACACCTTTCCACAATTCAATTTGTTCTTGTGGTGTAGGTTTTAATTTTTGAGGTATCATTTTATCGCCCTTCCTTTTCTAGTCTTTCGTTTAGTATTGAATACGCTCTATTATATTCAGTTTCTAAGTCTGCCTTTTTTAACTTCAATAGGTTTTTAATCCTTCTATCCCATACAGGATTATTTTCGTTTGGCAATTCATCAAGGTTATATAAAGCCTGAAGGATAACTTTTATCATTGCTTTTTTAGTTAGTTTCATTATCTTTCCCCCCTCTTGCTTTTCGTTGTTGCTTTGTTGAGTTTTGTTTTTCTTTGTTTTCATTTGTGTAACTATACCACTTTATTTCAGACTGTGTCAACCTTTTTCTTTGTTTTTTTTTATTTTTTTTTACCTAACTAAAATCATATTTTTATTGCTGAATATTCATACTATTAACATCTAATGTTGTAAGTGAAGAACAAAAGAGCTTCGTGCTTGGATTGTACCGAATCCACACAATAAGCCTTAATTAGCCTTTTAAGGTACTTTGTTAATTGTTAAGGTGATAGCCTTACTTAACTTGTTTTAGTGGCTTAGAAGCGAATCTAGGCATACAACTTATGTTGTATTTATAAAAGGGAAAGAGCTTCGAGCTGTGGTTATGCTCTACTAAGAGTAGTAATCTAATAACTATAAACTTATTAAAGAACCTTTATAAACTTACTTTATAAAGTATCTTAATTAAGTCCTATTATATAATAGTATTAGGTGGATATTGTGTTACTTTCTGACACAGTGACAGAATGATACAGTTTTTAGGTGTTGGAATAGGATTGGAGTTAAGGTGTAGAAAAGGTTTTGAGTTAAGGTGGGGAAAGGGGGTTTGAATGAATGGTTTGGTGGGTGGTTTGGGTCTATACTTCACAAAAACACCTCTTTATAATCCAACTTCACAAAGTAAAACAAAGCTGATGTATTACTACAACGCCTATCTTATAAGCTCTAGTTACTCCCTTATATATAGGAAGGCTGTTTAAGGAAGAAAGCTCTGCCCTTTTCTCTTACATCAACTGTTGTTTTAACCCTATTTACACCCTCAAAATATGATTATCCCTCATAAAATGCCTCAAAATGCCGGGTTAGTAATCCAAAATAGTCAATTATAGCCGTATAATATGATTATATTGCATATTGCGTATCAATATATAACAGCTATTGATGTATTGTGTGCCTCTATATGCCCTCGTATGCCTCCTGTGCTAACACTGTGCTAACAAACCTCTTTTTTGAACAGTCGTTAAAGTTTCTAGTTTCAATATTATTTAAGTGGTAAAAGTCTTTCGGGGGATACCCCCACCCCCATAAGATTCGGTTATGTGAGTCTCACATCGCTGGCGAAATTTAGCAGAACAAGAGAAATAATGTGCAAACATTTGAAAATAATACTTATAATGGGGTACTCTTCAAAAGAAAAGGACAAAGGAAAAAAGTAGATGACTGCGTATCAGCTAGCTAAAAAATATATAGGCAAGAAAAAGCTAACCTCGGAGGGGAAAGCCAAGTTAGAGAGTCTAAAAGAAGTTGAAAAGTTGGAGCGACTATCTAAAACCATTAACAAAGCCACATTATCCTTTTCCTCAAAAGAGTAACGAGGAATGATTTGTTACGTTTTTGACACTAACGTAGCTCTCAACCATCATCAACAGTCAACGATAAAGGAGAGGTTTCAGTACAGGATGAGAACTTTTTTAAGCCATCAGGGTCTAAAGAAGGTCAGTCTAAGAAGTTGTGCCCTCGTATGCCCTTGTTGTGGCTGGCTGGTTAAGAGGTGGCGTTGATTGGTTTGCTTGTCTGTGTGTGCCTGTGGTGGCGTGTTAGCCTATTAGAGAATCGAGGGCGGGTGTACCCCTATATATTGGGTTCGAGGGGGTGGGGGTAGGGAACCCATACCCACCCATCCCAACTATAACTCCACTCCACCACAAAATTTAACAAACCACTTTCCTATTTTTTGCTGGTAAAAATAAAATGACTTTACAAAGTTTAGCAAAGTAGTAACATTCTCATATGAAACTAGACCAAGAAGAAATCAACTTAGCGTTAATAGAGTTTGGTAAGATGGAGGGTAAAGCCCTTGACTTAGGAAGCTTGTATTTGAAGCTATCTGAGGTTCACGATTTTGTACCACTAAGCCCTTATAAGTTTTTTAAGCTAGTTAATGAGGTTATGGTTGACATAGATTAGGAAAAGTGTATAGTTCTTTTTATGGAAATGTCAGGATTGAAACAAACACTTTTTGCTTCCCACCCTAAACAAGAACCGTTATCCAATCTGACTACGGCATAGGGGCGTTTGCGTCCTTTCTTTGAGGGGTGGGGAGTTTTAGGTATTGAAATGGAAACAGGATTCATAAAAATTCATAGAAAGTTTACCGAATGGGAGTGGTATTCTAATTCTAATACAAAGTCTTTGTTTCTTCATCTGCTTATAAACGCTAACTATAAAGATTGTCGCTATTGTGGTTATGAGGTTCCAAGAGGGGCTTTGATTTTTGGTAGAAAGCAAGCTTCTATTGATTTGAAGATGAGCGAAATGAAGATTCGTACCGCTTTAGAACATTTAAAAAACACTAAAGAAATAACCATCAAAACAACCAACAAATTTAGCATTATTTACATCTGTAATTACGAAAAATATCAAGAAAAACAACCAGCAAAACAACAAACAAATAACCAACAAGTAACCACATCTAAAGAAAGTAAGAATAAAAGAAGTATATATAGTCCAGAATTTGATGAGATTTGGGCTGTTGAGGTTAAAGGTGAAGGTAAAGCTAATGCTTTTAAGGCTTATAATCGTGCTTTAAAAGAAACAGACCACTTAACCATCTTAGAAGCCTATAAAAATCATAAAAAAGCTTGGGAGAAGGAAGAAAGAGAGAAAAGATTCATTCCGTTGCTTGCAACTTGGATAAATGGTAAAAGATGGGAAGATATAGTGAAGGAGGTTAAAAAAGTTGAGTACGCTGAACTTAAATACGACTAAATTAATGGTTGAAATCGCTGAATGTAACTTAAAAGCCTCAGAAGAGGCATTAAAACATTACGAAGCCTTTTTTAAAGGGTTAAAAATCAGAAATTTTGAAAAAATTGAAATAGTAAAGGGAGCAGACAGATGCACAAGGACGCTAAAAGAGAATTATCAACAAGATTGCCAAAATTTGAATCACTGGAAGTCACAGCTCACTCAATGCTCGATGAAATCGGAAAACGAACAGGCGAACCAGAAATCCGAACAGAAATCTCCCCTATCGACAAGACAATGCTTGGACTCCACCCAAGTAGACTTTTAACCTTAGCAGCAAGACCAGCAGTAGGTAAAACATCAGTAGCTTGCCAGTTGGCGTATAACGTAGCTAGACTAGGCGTTAAAACAGCTTTTATTTCTCTGGAGATGACCGCAGAGAACATACTGGAACGTATGATGTGTTCACACTACCAGATAGAAGGGTGGAAGCTTTCAGCTAAGTATTTAACCCCAGAAATAAAGAAAAAGTTTGGATTCTTCTTAAAAGACGCACAAACACTGCCTCTTCAGATAATTGATGATTATTGTTTCACCGAAAAGGAACTTTATACCTTAATAGACCATTTGAAGTTTAGACCAGAGGTTATAGTCTTAGACCACCTTCAACACATCAGAAGCGAACAAAAAAGGAGTCAGTATGAATCTTTGACTGGTTATTTAGCTTATTTGAAAGAAACTGCTATGAGGTATAAAATATCTTTAGTGGTTTTAAGTCAGATTAACAGAAGCGGAGAAGAAGCCCCGACTTTGGGTAATTTGAAAGGAACAGGTGCTATTGAAGAAATGTCGGATTATGTCGTATTCTTACACGACAATAAATCAATAGGGAACAATGTATCGTTAAATAATAATTTTGACCTAGTTATAGCAAAAAACAGATTTGGGGCTTGTGGCAAAAAAACAATGTCATTTGATGCTGAAAGATACAGGCTTAATGATTTAGAAATTCCATATAAAACTTACTAGCAATAATTGTTGTGATTTTATATAATTGCAATAATTGAAATTAACAGAAAGGAAAAATATGACAATTCCAACCGAACCTCTTCCAACAGAAGAAGAAATAATTTATAAGTTTAACAAAGAAGACATCTGCCGTTTTCGTTATAAGCCAACCATTAAGATTTTTATTGTAAACAGGATGCACGATGCTAAAGCTAAACAGAACCTGTATATGGGTAGAACATTCTCAGAAGACCATTTAAACAATATTTATATCAACGTAGCAGAATCAGAATTGGAACTTGCCGATGAACGGACGAGCGACAAAGAAGCTTCGTAAAGAATCTAAGAAAAGGTTGGGGGAGCTTTCCCCCAGCCAATTTAGAAAGGTTAAAGATATTTTTAAAATATTGAAGTCTAAAGATAGAAATAGATTATGGGTAGGTTAGTTCTATTAAAGAACAAATATGACAAGGTAGGAAACCCTGCTTTTTATGACAATGAAAGAGATTTGTTAGAGGCTATAAACAGCTATTTTGAAAACCCACCCAATAAAAGAAAAGTCGTAACAAAAGAAGGTCACGAATACGAAGTGCCTGTTTATACGATTGCAGGTCTTGCCTATCATCTTGGTTTTGCTTCCAGACAATCAATTTATCACTATATCAGAAAAGGGAAAGATAAAAACTTAGGAAGGCTTCTTGAGAGAGCTAAATTATTTATAGAGTCTGATTATGAGATGTCTTTAAGAGATGGCAACGCTTCTGGTGCAATCTTTGCCTTAAAGAATATGGGATGGAAAGACAAGACTGAGGTAGACACTCAGCATAAGTTCCAAGCTATGCCTACCGTTCAATCTGGTGGAAAACCTATTGATGTTGATTTCGGTAAAAAAATGGTTGAGGCTGATGTTGACGAAGACGAATAAGGAGTACGACCTTCCAGAGTTTTTAAAGATTCCTGATAAGCTTATGCCGATGATTGAGGATGCGGATAAGTACAGGAACGTAGTTTTAGAAGGAGGACGTGGCTCATCTAAATCTCAGTCAGTTGCAAGATGGATTCTTTACCTAGCAGAGAAATACGAGCTTCGTGTTGTATGTGGTCGTGAAACCCAAAACTCGATTGACGAATCTGTTTACACAGTTCTTGTTGACTTAATCCGAGAGTTTAACCTAGCTTGGGAAATAAGACGAGACACATTAACCAGTATGATAAGTGGCTCTAAGATTAGATTTAGAGGATTTAGAGAGCAAGGAGCTATTAACATCAAGGGTATGGAGGGTGTTGATATTGTTTGGGTGGAAGAAGCACAGGCAATCTCAAAGAATACACTCGACATTCTAATCCCTACCATTCGTAAAGAAAAAGCAAAACTATTCTTCACAATGAACCGTTTCACAAGAAACGATGCAGTTATCGAAAGATTTGCAAATAGAGATGACGCTTTAATAATTCATATTGATTATTTTGAAAATCCTTACTGTCCTCAAAACCTTATCTTAGAAGCAGAGGATTGCAAGGCTAAGAACATTAAAGACTATAACCATATCTGGCTAGGTCATCCATTAGCTAACGCAGAAGATTATTTATTTAACTTTGAAAAACTCGCCGATTCTCCAAAAATTCAAATAGTAGGTGATTTAATTCAAAAACAAAAGGTTCTGTCTATTGACTTTGCAGCAGGTGGTGGTGACTTATGTGTAGCTACTGTATTAGAGAGAGTATCAAATACTCAGTTTAGAATGTCTGACCAGATAGTATGGGATGACCCTGACACAGACTCAAGTGTTGGTAGGGCTATAGCTATCTATGGTGACATTAATCCAGATATTTTTATTGTTGATGCTGGCGGTTTAGGTTATCCGATGTTCTGTTCTATATCAAAATCAATTCCAAGTGTTATTGGATTTGATGGTTCAAAAACAAATAAGGCAAGCACTAATGCTGGGAACAATAGAGCAGAAGCTTATCTAGCAGTCAGAGACTTTATAAACACATCGTGGCTAAAGGTTGAATCAGATTACACAATTAAAGAGCTAGAAAAGATTAAAAAGGTATTTAACCAGACAGGCAAGATTTATATTGAGCGTAAAGACAAAATGAAAAAAAGACTCGGTGTTAGTCCTGATAGAAGCGACTCTCTTGCTATGGCTGTGTTTGCTGCTAAGCATTATCTTGGGAAGGTTACATACGGAGATGAGCCTATTGGAATGAGAACCCAGCGAGTAAATAAGAGAGTGAGATATTAAGATGAAAGCATATGCCTGTTTTGACTTTTACTCAAAAAATAATTTGAGAAATAGGATATTCGGTCATTGTTTTTTGGTTTTAGAAACATCACAAAGAAAATGCTTAGTTTTAGACAAAATGACAAAGGGTGTAAAGCTAGTCGAATTTTATTGCAAGGCTTCAACGCTTGTTGTAAAATTGCGTAAAGCTGGCTGTGACTGCTTAAAGGTCGATATTTATGAGCCAAACAGCAGGATGCCTGAGTTGTTTACTTGTACTGGCTTTGTAAAGAAATGTTTGAATATTAAAAAGTGGTGGATTTTTACACCACGCCAACTATGGAGGCACTTATGGGCGACACACCAAGCTACGACAGCAGTTACGCAGACGAAGCGGCAAACGAGTTAAGCGGAGAGAACAAAAAAGCTAAAAAGTTACGTTCTGCTCTAGCTAAAACCGAAGGCGGTATGGCTGGCGAAGAAGTAACGACTACTGGTAAACGCAACAACCTATTCGGTAATTAATGAATACTAAATATCAGAATCTTAAAGAACTCTATGAAGAGCTAACATCTAATCGTTCTACATACGAACCTGTATGGAGAGATATTGCAGCTTATGTTGGAATAAACTTAAACATAGATTACTCTAAGAACTTATCTGATAAAGGTGATAACCTTGACACTTATGTAGAAGACCCAACAGCAGCTCTTTCTGTCACCCAAGCTGGTGAATATATGCAAGGAGTTATGTGGGGAACTGGCGACGAGGCTCTTTCTATCGAGCCATCTGACTGGGTTTTGCAAAGAGCAGAAGAATCTTCCCTCGTAAAATATTTCGGATTTAGGACTAAACAACTCCTTAAAAATATGAATCACTCAAGAGCTGGTCTTAATACTGCTATGAAATCATACTTTTATGACCAGACATCTTTTGGGACGTCTGGAGTTGGTGCTTTTAAAAATTCAGACTTTTTAAGCCGAAAAGAAGAACATCCTTATGTTTTTCGTTCCTACGGTGTAGACAATATGGCTATTGACGAAGGGAAAGCTGGGCTTGTAGATGTTATCTTTATTACTTACCAGTGGAGAGTTAATAGAATCTACTCTGAGTTTTGGGAGGTGAAAGATAAACTCCCAAAGAAGATTCAAGAGTCATATAAGAATAAAAAGTATAACGATGAATACACTCTTGTTCACGCTATCTATCCTAGAGAGGATTTCGACCCTAAACTAAAAGGCAAGCGTGGTGCTAAATACAGGGGTTCTTGGTTTACATTAGAAGATTCTGATACAGTTATTTTTTACGAGGAAGATTTTAGAAAGCTTCCGATTGGTGTTTGTCGTGCTATTAAGATTCGTGGTGAAGTTTATGGGCGGAGTTCCGGTTCTCTACTGATAAGCTCAATCAAGTCTGTCAATTATATGTTTGGCAAAACTGTTGAAATCTTAGAAAAGATGGCTTCCCCCTCTTTAGGGATTTGGAACTCTGCCTTGTTTGGTGATTCTGTTTTAGACACTTCTGCTGATGGGTTGGTAACATTTAATCAATCATTGATGGGAAATGCTCAACAGCCTGTATTTCCTATTCACGATGTTGGCGACCCAACTGGCATTATTCAGTTTCTTATTCCTTACTTAAATGAAAAAATAGCAACAGGCTTTAAAGTGGACTTGCTGCTCGACTTCTCTTCTGCCAAAGATATGACTGCAACCGAGTCTATGCAACGATACGCAATTAGAGGTCGGTCTCTTTCTGGTCTGTTGCAACAACAAAAAATAGAAATGCTAGAACCTTTAGTAGATAGATGCATTCAGCTTGAAGATGATATGGGGCTTCGTGGAGTAGACCCAACTAATATGGCTGAACTCGCAAGGCAAGCTATGGAAGCTGGTAATAGTGATGTTATTATTCCAGATGTTGTATTAGCTGCTATGGAAAAAGGTAAGCAGTGGTACAAGATAAAGTTTAATAATGAGCTAGAAAGATTATCAAGAACTGAGGCTGTTCAAAGAGTGTTGCAATCTGTTAATGCTTTATTAATGATTGGCTCTGCTTTTCCTTCTATCGTAGAAGCAGTTGATTGGTATAAAATATGGTCTGATGTTAATACATACTTAGGGACTACTTACGCTACTAGCGAAAAAGAATTTAAAATGAAAATGCAAAAACAAATGGAAATTCAACAACAGATGTTACAGACTCAGCAACTACAAGCAGGAGCTGAAGCTGGTAAGAACATCTCGGAAGGACGTAAAAATGCTGCCGAAGCAGAATCAATCAACAGCGGAAGCTCTACTTAAAAAAAGTAAAGAGCAAGAAGAGAAACAACAAAAATTTAAAGAGGAAGCACTAGAGCTTAAAAAAGCCTGTGAAGGAGTCTTTTCGACTCCTAATGGAATTGTCTTAGCAAGAGCTATGATGAGAGCTTCGGGAATTTATAAATTACCTAAAAATATATCAAACCCTTTAGAAATGGCTGCACAAGCAGGTAAAGAGTGGATGTATTTAACTTTTGTTAAAGGCGTGCTTTCGCCTGAACAGTTAATGAAAATTGAAAGGAAAGACTAAAATGCCAGAAGAACCCATTGAAGAGACTGTTATAGAAGCAGAAACAGTTTCTGAAGTAGAAACACAAAAAGAGTCTCCAAAAAAAGAATTTTCCATTCCAGAAAAATATAAGGACAGGAGTTGGGCTAAGAAAGTTAAAAGTGAAGAAGACCTTTACAAGCAGATAGATAACCTTGATAAGACCGTTGGAAAGAAGAATGTTCCTTTTGATTTTGAGAACGCTACACCAGAAGAAATCAAGGCACATTACTCTATAAACAAACCAGAATCTCCAACAGATTATGATTTGGAAGGTGTTGTTAGTGAAGAAAATGCTGGTAAAGTACAAGAGCTTTTACATGAAGCTAATCTTGACAAACATCAAGCAGACACTCTTACTAAGTCTTATGTAAAATGGGAAAAAGAAAGGATGGAAAAAGCTCAAGATGCTGGTGATTGGGATAATATTTTAAAGAATATGTATGGCGAAGACCACAAGAAAGCTAGTGGAGAGACTGCTAATATCATCGGTAATAATCTGAATCAAACTCATAAAGATATTCTTGAGAAAGAATTCACGAATAGACACTTAGAGGTTGTGTATGCTCTAGCTAAGAACTTAGCAGCTAATTACGGAGCTAAAGAGAGTGATAAGGGTGTTGGCGGAGAAGGTGGAGTTGTTACTGACGTTGTTAAGACAAGAGCAGAAATAAGACAAGAACTTCAAAAGCTATCTGCTCGTCCTCACACAAAAGAAGAACACGATGCTTTAGTTAATAAATTGACAAAAACATATAAAAAGTAGGAGATTGAAATGTTAAAAGTTACAGTTAGCGGTTCATTTAGAACAGAAGCAGGAACAGACAAAAAGAGATATAATTTCACAAAAATAACTGGAGTTATGCCAGACTGTCCAGAGGAATACATCTTATCACACGCTATGAGAATGTTTCCAGTATGGAAGAACGAAACAAAAGCTCTTGACGGTATCAATTTTGATGGAATTATCAAACTTTATATCGACAATGTAGAAGAGGTAGATGGTGAGCCTTTATGTGTTGGCAAAGACATCAAAGAGATGACTTGGGAAGAGCTTCAGTCAATGGCTTGTTACTTGATGATTCGTGAGATTCCTTTGTATCGAAGCGGAGCTTTACGCTCAGCTCAAGAAAAAGCGTATGAAATGTATCAAGCAAAAGTGCTTGATAAGAGAGTCTTTAAGACTGCACAAGATATTTCTAGGTTTAAAGATGACCTTAGAAGAAACCTTGAAGCTCTTATGGTAAGCGAGCAAGAGACCAACAGAAGGGTTGATGAGGCTGTTGAAAAGGGGTTTAGTATGCTAACAGACCCACACAATCCTCAAAACTCATATTCTTTTGCTAAACTACCTTCTATTTTTATCAAAGGGAAGAAAGTTGACTCTCCTAAAAAAGAAGAGTATAATTCTAATACGCCAAAAAATAAGGCAAAAAAAGTTACAACTCCAGTTGTGGAGTAAGCTAGGACACTTTACCTTCTAGGTAAACCCGAAGCGAAAAAGGTAGGCTGTCACCTAAACAGCAAGAAAACCCTCTAAATAGAGGATACTTTTCGTTGATGGTTTAATTTTAAACAGGAGGTAATAAGATGCCTAGTACAACTATTAGTCCTGATATTGACCAAGCTGCTTTACTTGCTTTCAAAGATAATTTCTGGGAGCTTGCACAACAGTCGAAGTCAAGATTAGGTGGTTCAAGAGCTTGTATGTATTTGCCATCAGGTGGCAAGTCTAACAATATGGCTCGTATCGGTAGAGTTGAATTAACAAGAGTTGATTCAAGAAATCCAAAGAAGCAATACTCTAATTACAATCTTGATAACCGTCATTTCTCTAAATATCGTGTAACAGCGACTATTCAGATTGACGAGAAGCAAGATATTAATGAGCTGATTGCTGACCCAACTTCTTCTTTGCTTTCAGCATTGAATAAGGCTAAAGAGCGTGAAATCGACCGTTGCATTTCTAATGCAGCTATCGGTAATGTTCTTTGTGGGGCTCCAGATGAAACTCCAACTTCAGTTACAGCTGCCAACGATGGTGTTGTGACTACTACTGCAACAGGTGGTATGGATTATTCTGACATCAAAGCCATTACTCAGAACTTTATCAACAATGATTTAGATATGGAAGAGTTTCGTGGTTCCGTTATCGCAATCTCTGGTAAAGAAAATTCTGACCTAATGGGAATTTCCGAGTTTATTAACAATGACTACATCGCTGCTAAACCAGTTGATGAAGGTTATCAGTCTAAACTTGGTATGTATGATGTTGCTCTTTTCGCTGGTTCTGTAACTGGTGGAATCACAGTGAATAACCCTGTTCTTGTAGAAGGCTCAACTACTCGTAGTTGTTTGGTTCTAGCTCCAGAAGCTATTGCCGTTTCTATGGAATTGGCTCGATTAGATGTAGAGCGTTCAAGCGATAGAGTTAACTCAAAGGATGTTACCATTGACCTTTGGATTAACGCTATGCGTACTGAAGGCGTGAGAACTCAAATTTTAACAACGACTATCTAAGGAGGTAGATAAATGGCAACTAGACAAACTGCTGGTTATACTTCAGCACCGAGCCGCCCTTCTTATAATCAGGGTGAAAAACGTCAAGTAGTAAACGCTGTTGTTTCTGTGCTTAGCACTTGGAACGATGGAGATGTTGTTATCCTAGCTCGAAACCTTCCTATTGACACTATTGTCAAAAGGATTAGTTTGCCTGCTGGTTGGACAGCTATTACTGCTGCAACTGATTATGACATTGGCTTTTATAAGTCTGCTGATGCAGACGGTCAAGGTTTGGGTGATGCACTTGATGCTGATGCTCTAGTCGATGGTTATGACTTTGATGCTGCGTCTTCTTCTTATGGCGTTGACATTCTTGGCACTAACATAACTTTAGACAAGAGTGAAACTATCGGTGATTTATTGAGTCTAACTTCCGAAACAGCTCCTGCTGGTGGTGTTCATCTTTGTATGACACTTAACACAGCTGGTACTGCTGATGGAACATTAGATTTCGATATTGAACTTGATATGGCTCACTAATCAGAATCTAAACTTTGGGGGGTGGGCTGTATGGTTCATCCCCCATTTTTTTTGAGGAATTGAAATGCAAGAAGTATATGAGACAACAGATTTAAGCCTAGCAGCTTTTTTAAAAGCTAAAGGGTGGTTTATAAGGTTTAAGAGTTTTAGTGGCAAGTGTATTTTTTCTTTTGTTGATGATGCGGAGCTTAGAGAAGATATTATTAGTTATTTTAATAATGGGAAAATTGGCATAACCGATTACAAAAATGCTGTTATGGATTTAAAAGTCATTGTGCATAATGTGTGAGAAAGATATGTATGAAAAGTAGAGCTTTATATTCCAAAGAGTATAGAGAAAAAAATAAGGAAAAGCTTTCTATTTATTATAATGAGTACCATATTAAAAACAAAGAGAAGCGGAACAAACAATTAGGATTTGGGATAGTATGATGGATGCTCAAAGAGGAGGGTTCAAACAAGGAAACATTTCTAAATGCTGTTTAAGAAAAAGAAATTCTCACGCAGGATTTGCTTGGGAATATTTTAAAAACTAAGGAGTAGTTATGAGTATTTCTAAAAACTCTATTTGTAATTTAGCTCTTTCTAGGTTAGGGAACAAAAGCTCAATAGAGGACATTGACTCTCCTAAAAAGCCAGCTGAATTTGTATTCGCTAAGTGGTGGGATGCTTCAAGACGATTAGCTCTTAAAGAGCTTATGCCTTCATTTGCCAAAACTCGTAGAAAAATAGCTAAAGATGCAGAAACTCCTGAGTTTGGTTATTCAGCCAGATTTGCATATCCGTCAGACTGTATAAGAGTTCTTGGTTTTGGGGAAATAAAGTATAAGCAAAATACATACTCAATCGAAGGTGGTTGGATTCTTACAGACGATTATTCTACAGACGATGATGATAATATATATTTACCATTAAGATTTGTTAAAGATATAACCGACACAACAAAGTATACACCAGAGTTTGTTGAGGGTCTTTCTTGGTACTTAGCTTATGTTGCTAATATGGAGATTACACAAGACTTACAGAAGCAGACATTGATTGAAAAAGTTATTAACAGCAAGAAGGCTCAATCTGCTGGAATAGACTCTCAGGAGAGTATGCCGATAAGAATAAACCAAAGCAAATTTAAACTAGCTAGATATTCGACAGACCCTACAATCACTGAGAAATTATAATGCGTGTTTCAACCAGCTATCTTAATTTCTCAAGAGGCAAAGCCGACCACGACCTAAACGCTCGTAACGACCTTCCTATCTACACGACTGCCTGTGAGATATTTAAGAACTTCTATGGCAACTTTAAAGGAAACGCTCTTTTTAGAAACGGATTTCAAGACCTATTAAAATTTGAAGATTGTGTGATGATTGAGTTTGAGTTTAATGAAGAACAATCATATATCTGTTTATTCACAGACAATAAGGTTAAGTTTCTAACTTATGATTCTACTGGTAATTTTGGATTTGTTCAATCTGGCGGTGCTGACTTAGAGATTGCATCACCTTATTCACTAGAAGAAGCCAGAGAGATTGATTATGACCAAAATGCGGATGTGATGTATATAGTCCATCCTGATTATGCACCTAGAAAGTTGACAAGAACAGCAGCTGATGCTTTTAACATTTCCACATTTTCAAGAACATCTGACCCATTTACAGGAGCTGACGATTATCCTTCTTGTGTTTCTTTTTACACAGGTTACTTGTATTACGGAGCAACAAACAACGAACCAACAACTATATGGCGGTCTAAGGGTGGTGATTATGACAATCTATCCACAGGCACAGAAGACGATGATGGATTGAAGTTTGCAGTAGCAGAACTCACTGAAAAGTTTCAATGGTTATTTGGTGGGAATAAGTCTCTCATAGGAGGCTCTTCTCAGGGACTTGTTACAATTAATGGAGGTTCACCAGATGAGCCAATCACACCAACAACAGTATCAGCTAACCTAACCAACTCAGATGGTGCCAGCTCAGCAACCCCTTTAAGAAAAGAAGACTTGATTTTCTTTATTAACCAAGCACAGAGAAATGTTAAATATATCAGTTATGACATCATAACAGAAGATTTTAAGACCAATGATGCTAATGTAATTAGTTACGATATATCAGCTGGTAAATTTAAAAGAATGGTATTTAAGGAAGACAAGAATAATCTTGTATGGATTATAGATGAGGCTGGTGATTTATTTTCTCTTAATTTTAACCAAGCAGAAAAAATTGTTGGATGGGCGAAACACGAGAGTGTAGCTACTTTTGAAGATATTTGTATGATTAGCAACAATGATGGAATTAAGCAACTGTTCTGTTTATTGAAATATGATTCAGAATATTTTGTTTGTAGAATGTCAGAACAGCCTGAGTTTGAACTAAGAGATGAATTCTACACAGATGATGACAGTGAAGAAGAAGACACTATTGCTTACAATAGGTATACATCAGAGATTTTAAAAGAGTGTAACTACCTTGATTTAAGTCAATCAGTTTATAATTACTACACATCTACTATTACTTATCTTGGCGATACAGAAGTCGGGGGAACTGGAGTGTTGACATCTTCTGCTTCTGATTTTAGTGCTTCAGATGTTGGTTCTGATATTTGGTATAAAACAGATACTGGTAGAGAATGGGGAATATTCACAATCGACACATACACAAGTGCGACAAGAGTTGAGGTTACTGTTGTAGCAACTCCAACAGCTTTATCCTATTCTAAGTGGTATCGAACATTTACAACAATTACTGGACTTACTGATTTTGCAGGAGAGACAATGAGCGTTGTGGCTGATGGTGGTTATCTTGGTGATTACGCTGTTGATGCTTCTGGTCAGATTACACTAGATAGAAAGGTTACTGTAGCTTGGGTTGGATTTAAGTATGAAGGATTAATAAAGACTTTTAATTTAGGCTTTTCTATTCAAGGAGTCAACACACAAACGACTCCAAAGAATCTTTACAAAGCTGGGATTAGATTTGTTTATTCTGCTGGTGGTTTATTAGGTACTACACTTTATGATATGAACGAGATTCAAGAATGGAGTGTTACAGGCGAATATGATTTACCTCCTATACCTATGGATGGAAATGAATATGTAAATTACAATGATAACTTTGATAGAGAGAAATCTATCTACATAAAACAGGATAAGCCGTTGCCTCTTAATGTTACAGGTCTTATCGCACAGGTGAGTTATGGACAAGAAATATAAGATTGAAGAAGTTAAGAACGAGCATCTACCAGAACTTATGGAGCTTGTTAAAGTTTTTCACAAAGAAACACTCTCAGATTATGGAGTAGATACTGATGTAAGCAAAATGGAAGAAATGTTTTTTAAATGCAAGAAAACAACACTTGTATTGTTAGAAGAAGGAAAAGTTAAAGGTGTCATATCAGGTTTTTTAGCTCAACCAGCATATTCTGGAGAGTATGTATGGCAGGAGATAATTTGGTATGTTTATAAAGAGAATAGAAGTGGTGGGGTAAGACTTTATAAGGCTATGGAGAAAAAGCTGAAAGCTATGGGTGTTTTAAAAATGATTATGGTTTTGATGCATAACAGCAAAAAAGAAAAGTTGGAAGCGTTTTACAAAAAGCTTGGTTATGCTCCAATGGAAACGCAGTACATTCTTGATTTAGAAGAAAAATAAGGAGATATAAAATGGCAATAGCAACGAGTACGGCACTAGGATTAGCAAGCATAGCTATATCTGTAGCTGGGGCGGCTACGTCTATCACTATGGGTTCTATTAGTGCTGCTAACCAGAAGAAAGCTGCTGGCAGGCAGATGCAAGCTATGCAGGAGCGTGATAAAGCTATTGCTAATAATCGAAAAAAGCAAATCAAGAAGATAGCTGCACAACAGCGTTCTTCTTTCCTAACATCTGGAATTTCTCTTACTGGCGATGGAACAACTGAGGCAGTTCAATCAGACACTTACAGCACAGGAATAGCAGACATAAAGGCTATTGCTAAACAAGGTGGATTACAAGGAGAAGCTTTACAATCTAAGTTAAGAGCTAATCTTATGAGTACTTATGGGACTATGGCTTCAGATACGATGGGTTATATGTCTGATATAAGTGGAGCTATGGGTTCTTTGAGTTCTATGGGTAAAACAACAAATTCTACTTATGGTGGGGTCACTGATTTGAGTGCTGGAGCTGAAAATCTTATGATGGAAGGATTGCCAGAAGGAGATTTTAGTTCTTTTGGAGGTGGCAGTTACCAAATGGGGGACTTGACTAAGTCAAGAAAAAAACTTAATCCAATGTATGGTGGATTTAAACTTTAGGAGTAGGTAATGGTTAAAAGACAACTAGCTGAACGGAGACATTTTTCTACTTACATACCTGATTATGGTGACCCTGCGGCTGCTTTGCTTCCACACGCTAATAAGATTGGTCACGACATATTACAAATCAGCCTAAAGAATGATGAGATGAAGGCTAACAACCTTTTGTCACAAGCTGATGTTGAGCTTTCTCAGTTTAACGCTCAATGGAGAGCAGAGAACTCAGCAGACCCTTTTAATCCAGAAGCTCAAGATAAACTTCAACAAGGTTATAATGAGATTTACGGAAAGTATGAGAGCCAACTTCCAATCACTCAAAGGAGGGCTTGGGGAGGTGCTAAAGTAAAAAATATGGCTCAAAGCAAAGTTAGTAATGTTGCTTGGGCTGTACAGCAGTCAATGAAAAATGCTGAAGCTGATTATAAAGATGTTGCTGAAAGAACAAATTTGATGACTTATGAGATGGCTGCTTCTGGCGATATTGAAGGAGCTGTTAAATATTTTCAAGAATCTTTTAAAAAGACATCTGGTTTTTTAAACAACAACCCTGTAGTTCCTTATGATAAGAAGTCTGAATATAACAAGAACTTTTTATCAGACGGTGCAAAATCAATAGCAACAGGAGCTATGTTTTTTAATCCAGAGCTTGGGAAATCGCTTATAACAGGAAAGACAACACAAAAGGAAGGGGAAAGCGATGAAGAGTATGCTAAAAGGTCAGAAGAGGCTAAAAATAGAGCTGCTGGTTTTAGGGAGGATATAGGTAGTGTAGACGCTTTTAAACAGATTCTTGCATATGCTGATACTAGACAGAGACAAATAGACACTGAAAATAAAATTAAGTCTATTGAGGGGCTTCAAAATCTAACAAGAGGTCTTGCAAAATCTAATATTCCAATAACTCAACAGATAGCCTCTATAGAAAGTTATGCTTTGGCAAACCCTAATACTCCAAGCAGATATGTTACGATAGCTAAAAACTTTGCTAATAGCTATATAAAGGTAGACTCTCCAAATGCTAATGCTGTTAGAGCTAAACTATTACAAAGAACATCAGACGCTAAAGCGTTGTGGGAGTTAGATGGAGATAATGATAGATATATTGATACTATAGAAGCAATAACTTATGACGCTATGGCAAGCAAAGACCTTTCTAAGCCGTCTGCAACAAAGGTTATTAACGAAATAGACACAAATTCGAGAGGGACAATATCAGAAGCTACCGCTTCTATGATAGGCGGAGAATATACACAGCCAAAAGAAGGTGTAATAAACTATAGAGAAGCAACAAACTATTCAAAAAGGATTCCTTTAAATCTTGGAGATGAGCTTGATTTTATCAGAAGAGTTATGAATATGTCTCAACAAGCTGGCGGAAATATTACTCCAGAAAAGCAGCAAATGATATTTCAGCGAGTTGGCGAAGAAATGCTAAAAGAGATAGACCCAACCTTTTCAAATCCTAAAAATTTACCATTAACAGCTTTTAAAAGAAGAAAAACTGGAGAGGTTTTGTATGATTTCTCTACTGGAAAGGCTAAAGTTGTAAAAGATGGAAGATGGGTTGACTTAAAGGGAAATGAAAGATAGCCCCACTATAACAGAACAAGAACAAGCTGCGGTTGATAAGTGGCTTGTCTCAAATAAGCCTGCTGGGGAAGATAGAGAATACGTCCTTCCAACTCCAGAAGGGTTCACAGAAATATTAACTGTTCCAACAGTAGAAGAATATAGATTCCAAGAGAAGCCAGAAAATAGGATGAATTTTATTATGGAGACTCCAGAAGGATTTGAAGAGTCGAAGGCTCCAAATAAATATGGATTTAGATTAGATGGTTCACCAAAAGGAACAGGATTTCTTGGAGAGCTTAAAAGACCAGATGGTAAAATTTCAACAGAGCTATCTATTGGCGTTGAATTAGATGGTCAAGAAGTTCAAGTGCCTTCTTTGGTTCCTACCTTAAACGAAACTGAAATTTCTCATCTTTTATCTGGAAAGAAGCCAACAAAAACAATAATCAACAAAGCTGTTCAACACGCAAGAGATAGAATAAATGAAGGGAAAAGTCATTTTTACGGAGGGGAAACAGATGATGACACTGTTTGGATTTCTGCTGCTCCAGAAGAAAGAAGGAATCCTGTTATGGAGTCATTATTCAATCCTCTGGCTCTAAAACTTTTTGATGCTATTGGGAAGATGTCAACAAAAGATTGGGAAACTCAAAGAGAAGAGGCTTTTGCTAAGCTGTTCCTTATTGATAACACAGACATTCCAAACGAAGATATTGAAAAAGATTGGAAGCTGTTGATTTCAAAAGAAGAATACTCTGGAATAAAAACTGCTCCTAGTGCGGCAGAAGTTGGGAAGGTAGCTGAGACTGCTTTTATGATAGCTTTAATTCCAGTTATTGCGGTTGCACTAGTAACAAGCTTTGTTCCTACTGTTATAGGGTTGGGTGCTTTTGTTATTTTAGACCATTTTTTTAAACTACAAGATTTGCTTCCTCCAGACACAAAAGATGAGGTTAAGACATTTTTTGCTGTAGCTGATTTTATTTTAAAGGGAGTCGCTTTAGGTGCTGGCGGTAAAGGAGCTGCAAAGCTTGGAGGTGCTGCTATAGATAAATTTTCTGCTATGAAACTTAAGTCTTTAAAACTTCCAGAAAAAATATCTATATCTGTAGACAGAGGATTTTCTATTCTTCGTAATCTTGATGGCAAAATAAACTTAAATGAAGAAAAAGGAGCCTTAAAAATTTTAGGTCTTGATTATCAAAGTGTTACACAGGCTGGTATTGATGGTAAAAAAATAACAATAACCCCAAACCAGATAAGAAGAGCTAGAAAAAGAGAGGGTTTTGATAAGATTATGGAAGCCATCGGAGCCGACAAGGCTTCAAAAGATGTTGCCAAAAAGACAGCAAAAGCAGGTATAGAGAGGGCTAAGAAAGCTGAAAAGCTAGCAAAGGAAGAGCAAAAGTCGCTTGAAGAAAATTTAACAGACACTAAAACTAAAATAAACCAAGAACTTAAATTTGAAAATAAAATTGAAGCTCCTAAGGAGAAGCCTGTTGAAAAGAAACTTACTAAAGAAGTTAAAGTCCAAGAAACAGTTAAGACTAAAGTTGAAAAGAAGACTGTTAAGAAGCCAGTCAGCCCCATAAAAAAGAATAAGCTTGGAGTCGGAGTCGAAAAGAAGGCTGTTGAAAAAGGTTTGGTTGATGAGTTTAAAGGTCTTCCAGAATATGAAAAAGTTAATATGAAGAAACAGGCAGAGGCTGTGGCTAACCTTTTAAAAGAGTCCCCAGAAAAAGCATATGCAATAGCTCTCGGTCTTGAGAAACCACCAGAAGGAATCATTCCAGAAATGGTCTTTGTTGCAGTCGAGAAATCTTTTCTTAAGAATAAAGATGCGTTAGGTTTAGAAGGTCTTGCAAACTCAGCTTTAGTCGACGAGGCTACAATTATGGGACAAAGAATAAGAGCTTTGAGAGATAGAAATGAATATTCTCCAGTAAGGGTAGTTAAAAAAGTCAAAGATGATTTAGTTAAAATTTTTGAACAGAAAACTGAGATGGATGCTAAGCCGATAGCAAAAGAAGAAGCTCAAAATCTTGTCAAAGAATTTAAGAAGGTTAAAAATAAGATTAAGTCTACTGCAAAAAGAAAAGCTAAAGGCAAAGCTGTTGAAGAATGGAAAAGTTTTATAGAAAAGGTAAAGTGTTAATATGACTTGGTGCTTAAGAACAGAATACGTTGATAAATTTAAAAATATTTTTTCTAGCGGTGAGGTTACTCCTAGAATGTTAGCTGATATGTCTACAAAAAATAGAAATGAACTTTTTAAAAAGGTCGGCGACCCTGACGTAGCTAAACATCTAAACACTCTATATGAAGAAAAAGCTCTTTTAAAGCTAAGAAAGTCAATGGACAAGGCTGAAAAAAGCATCATAAAACTTGAAGAAGCTGGTATTAAGCTGTCAGAAGAAGATAAATCTTTATTAAAAGATGGTGCTTTTGATGATTATCAAAAAGCGTTTATATCTTTTGTTAGCAAGACAATAGAAAACAAGCCTGCTTTAAAAAGAGACATTATAAGCAGAATTGAAAGAATGGATAAAAACATTTTAGACCCTAAAAGCGAATCTTTATTTATGCAGGATTTAGCAGAAAAGAAGCTTGGAATATCTCCTACTTTTGAACAAGTCAAAAAAATTACTGCTTTAAGCAAAAGTATTTCTGATGCAAAAGAAAAAGATATGACTGTTTTAGAGAACAGAATCGACTATGGATTAAAGATTTTTGATATGCAAGACTATTTACACGAAATATCTGGTGTAAAAATGTCAAAAAAAGACCAAATTATCAACTTTTTAAACTTGCCAAGAACACTTATGACAACATTTGACTTGTCAGCTCCACTAAGACAAGGCTGGGGTATGATTTCGAGACCAGAATGGTATAAATCTTTTGTTCCAATGCTTAAAATGGCTGTTAATGAAAATGAATACCAAAAGCTTATGGCTGATATTGTAACAAGAGAAACGTATCCTCTTATGAAGCAGTCTAAGCTTAGAATAACAAAGATTTCACACAATCTAACAGAAAGAGAAGAAGCTTATATGACAACTCTTCTCGACAAATTTCCTATTGCTAGAGGCTCTGAGAGAGCTTATTTAGGATTTTTGAACAAGCTAAGAGCAGATGTTTTTGATTCTATTTATAAAGAAGCTGTCGCAGGAGGGCATTTAGGTAAGAGCAAAGCTAAAGACGCTAGAATTTTAAACGACATAGCAGAGGTAGTAAATAATTTTACAGGTGCTGGAAATATTGGAAGGCACGATGTTTATGGTGGTTCTGTTCCATTATTAAATAACATTTTTTTCTCTCCTAGAAAAACAATGGCTTCTATAAATATGTTTAATCCTGCTAAGTATTTCACATATTCAGCTCCTGCTAGAAAAAACGCAATAAGACAGATTCTTGGAAGTTTATCAATAACTGCAACGCTATTGTCTCTTGCTAGGCTTGGAGGGGCAGAAGTAGAGGTAGACCCAAGAAGCTCAGACTTTGGTAAGGCAAAAATTGGAAACACAAGAGTAGATTTTACTGGTGGAAATGCCTCTTATGTAACCTTGTTGTCAAGAATTGCTCTTCAGTCAACAAAAAGCACAACAACAGACCTTATAAGTGAATATGGGACTGGTTTTGGACAGACAAACTCTTTGATGGCTATAAGAAGGTTTGAAAGAAATAAGTTTAACCCTATGGTTTCTCTTTTTGTCGATGTTTTGGCAGGAGAGAACTCTGTTGGCGATAAAGTTTCTGGCGTTGAAGGAATTTCAAGTGCTGTTTTGTCAAGGATATATCCTATGGTTATACAAGACACAATAGAATCAGCAACAAATTCTAATACTGGAACAGCATTATTAACATTGTTGCCAAATGTTCTTGGTGCTAGCGTTCAATCATATAGTTATTCTGATAACTGGGATTCTTCCACTTCAAAAGAGATGAAAACTTTTAGAAAACAAGTTACCAAAAAGAACTTTATTGAGGCTAATAGGCAATATAATGCTTCTGTTCAAAGGCTTATTGACACATTAAATAACAATCAAAGGTATCTTGATTTAACAGAAGAAGAAAAGAAGAGCGTTTTATACAAAGAAAAAAGAAAAATCAAAAAAGAGGTTTTAAAATCTTACGGATACAGAGAGCCAAAGCGTAGAAAATAACATATAAAACTTACTACAAAAATAGTATAATTACTCAGAAAGAGGTGATGAGATGATTTCGGACAATTATCAACCAACAAGAACGCTAGGAAATGGCGTAACCACTACGTTTACATTCGATTGGGATGGACTGAACTCAGACTGCATCATCGTATATTTTGAGGATGTTTCAACTGGAGTCCAAACGCTTCAAACTACTGGTTTTACAACAACCCTTGTAGACACTAGTGGAACTGTTGAGTTCACTGTGGCTCCTTCAAGCGACTATTATGTTATTATTGGAAGGTCTGTACCAAGAACACAAGCCGTTGATTATCTTACAAGCTCTGGATTCAAAGCTGACGTAGTAGAGGATTCATTTGACAAGGATATGGCAGTTATTCAGCAAATAGCAGAAGCCCAAGACAGAACTTTCTCTTATCCTCTAGGCACAGACGTAGAAACCGCTGGGTATTCAACAGATATTCCAACCCCAGAAGCTCTTAAATACCTACGTTGGAACGCTGGAGAGACTGCTTTAGAGAACGCTGAGATCTCAACCACGGAGACAACCTATCCTTCAACTATCGGAACTGGTGCGTTAGCAGACCGTCCTACAAGCCCTACAGCAGGGGATATCTATTTCGCACAAGATGTAGCTACGCTTTATATCTGTGCAACAGCAGGGACTTGGACTATTCAAAACTCTCAATCTTGTGTGATTCAAGTAACTCAGACAGGTCACAGTTTCTCAGAAAGAGACGTTCTTTATGCTAAATCAAAAACCGGTTCTATTGTGGCATCAGACTACGCAAAAGCAAAAGCAGACTCTTTGACTACGGCTAGAGTTGCTGGAGTTGTTAGTAAAGTTATCGATGCTGATACGTTTGAATTAACTGTAGCCGGGTACGCAAAGATGTCTTCTGATAGTGGAACGTACACGAATGCTAATTTGTGGCTAAGCGATTCTTCAGCAGGAAGTTTGTCTCGGACAGCCCCAACAGCAGAGGGTTCTTTTGTCGTAAGAGTTGCTACCCAGTTGTCTTTAAGCGAATATAACATAAGTCCACAAGAGCCAGTAAAAACCAGATACAGTAACGGTTCTTATTCAAGAAGATTCGCAGAAAGTCTTCCATTAAGAGGTGGCACGACATTAGAGTATTCTGCATTTGTTATGGAAGATGGTACTGTTATGGGATGTGGAGACAACACATCTTTTCAACTTGGAGTTGGTAATATAAATGCAGACAGAGAGACTCCTATTTCTATTTACAAGAAAAACACAATCAACGGAGTAAAGGTTTATACAGGATACGACTGTACGTTTATTTTAAATACCGATGGCAGTTTATATGCTTGTGGTGCAAACGCTTACGGTCAGCTTGGAGTTGGGGACACAACAACTAGAAAAACATTCACAGAAGTTCCAAAACCAGCAGGTTATAAGTGGACTTCTGTTTATCTTCAAAAAGGTGCTACTTCAAATATTACGGTATTAGCAACAGCAGTAAGCATATCGTCTTCAACTTCTAATGCCTTATATGGTTGGGGATACAACGTATCTGGTGCTTTAGGACAAGGGGATAATTCTAACAAGACAAGTCCTGTTCAAATCGCTACTGGCTCTACGACAACAGCTATAGCAGAAGCTTCCATATCTTCTTCTGGTCACGCATTGTATTGTACTCTTGCGGGAAAGGTCTACGCGGCGGGTCAAAACGCAGGGGGTCAGTTGGGAGATGGTTCTACTACAGCAACAAATACATTTGCTCAAGTAGTCGGAATCACCTGTCTTAACGTATATGCATTAGGAGCTTCTTCTTTTGCTATCGGTTCTGGACAGTTATACGCTTGGGGTGAAAACTCTCAATCTGAACTTGGAGACAACTCAACTACAGACAGAACGACCCCTGTAACAATATCTGGTATGACAACTGTTTCTACCGTAATTGGCGATGGTTATGTTAGCGGTGGTACGATGGCGGCTATTCTAACAGATGGCACAGTAAGGACTTGGGGTTATAATTCTCTAGGTCAATGCGGAACTGCTGGGACAGCAAGACAGGCTACTCCATACAACCCTAGCCTTTCTGGAATAACCAAAGGCGTGTTCTTTGGTGGTGGAAACAATAGAAACTCTGCATTAGCCTTCCATAATTCATCTGATGATGTTTATGTTTCCGGATATAACGGTAATGGTCAGTTAGGACAAGGAAACACTACAAACCTTACAAGCTTTACAGCTGTGTCTAGCCTACAAACATTATTTGGAAGTTCGGCAAATCCAGAAATTTCTGATATCTGTGCAGTTGGTTACGGAAATTATGGGCAGTTGTTAATTCTTTATACTGATGGTTCGGTTTTTACTTGTGGGTATGGAGCATCTGGTCAATTAGGGTTAGGAGATAAATCCAACACACACATTTTTACAAGAATGCTATTTTAAGGAGGATAAAATGAAAAAAGTATTATTAATTTTAATAGCTGTAATGCTCGTGTGTGGCGTAGCATTCGCAGATGAAGGGTGCGGAAGAAAAGTTGTTACGACAGCTGGAACTGCCGTAGCTCTAGGAACAAATCAAAGCGTAGATATTATCACGATCTGTGCAGAGACAAACAATACGGGAACTATCGTGGTTGGTGATAGTGGAGTCATTGCTTCTCTTGCTACTCGTGAGGGGATTCCATTAGATGCTGGAGACTGCTACACGATTACAAAACAAAGCAATAACCTTCTTAAAATTTACATTGACTCAACTGTCAATGGGGATGGAGTGACTTATGACTGGCAAAACCGCTAAAAAAATATTAGCTTTTCTCTGTATCGGTGGTCTGCTTTTTGCTCCTATTGCAGAAGGTGCGACCTCTAGCGTGTCTCGTAATCCTCGTAATGTTAATGGGGATTTGAATGTAAGTGGAGATATTCATCTTTTAGACAGCAAAAAGATTTATCTCGGAACAGGTAACGATTCGTATTTATCATACGATGGCACAAATCTTTTGATGTATCCAGAGGCGGTCGGTTCTGGTTATTTTGGAGTAGTTACTGCTGAAATCGAAGCACAGAGCATCATAGGAAGTAACGCCGCTGGGGTTCAACTCTCGCTAGACTCTACTGGAACAGGCGGTGATGAGTGGACTGTAACGTCTGCGGCTGACTCTGGTGCTGCAGGAGGGGGAAACCTCGGAATCTACAACACCGACACTTCAAAGTTTGGACTGCGTTTAGGTTCTGATGGTGCTATGTACAGCGATGAGACTAATTTGATTTTTGTTCCTGTTGGAGCTAACATCGGAACTTATATCACAAACGCTTCAGCAGGTGACACCCTAGTCCTTGGAAGCGGAACGTATGATTTGTCAGCAGGAGGGTTCACAGTAAGCAAGGCTTTGAATATCGTAGGTCAAGGAGTTGGAAAAACAATCCTTTCGTCTACAAACGCTTCGATGACAAATATAACAGCAAGTAACGTAAGAATAGCAAATTTAAGCTACACATCAACAGGCAATAATCTTGACGGGATTCTGTTTGGTAGCGGAAATATTACTGGAATCGTTTTAGAAGATTTAGACATCACTTGGTCAAATGCCAATGCGTCTAATGGTGTTGTGCAGTTTACTAACGTAAGCGGAACAGTTAGAAATGTAACAGTAAATGGAACATCTTCTGGTTCTTATGTTGCGTCTTTCGGTTTTGTTGAATCTTCAGCATCGACATCGGCTATGACTTGGAATTTTTATAACGTCAAAGCTATTGCATCTGGGGCGGCAACCGCAGGGTATGCGTACTCACTTCACACAAACGGAGGTGCTACAGGAATGACTATCAACTTGTATGACTGCTCTGGCTTTGCTACAGGTGCAAGCGGTAATGAAATAGGCTTGTATGTTAGAAGGACAACATCAGGAACAATCACCGTCAACGACTACAACGGTACTTATAGCGGTGTAACTTCTGACGTTAAGAGTGACGCAAGCACAACCTTTAACGCATACGGAACAACCTATGTAACCGAAACAAGTGCTTTCAGTGGAACGGTAACAGGTAATCAGCCTTGGGCTTCATTCACTCCTACATTGACTTGGGCGGGAGACACCCCCGCTGGTCTTTCTACTGTTGCTAGATATAGAATAATAGATAATGTTTTATTCTTTTCTTTTGAAACAGCAACCGCTGACCCCAATGGTGCGGCTACTGGGTTAGAAATTACAATGCCCGTAACTGCTGGGAATTATATAACTCCTGTAGCTGGATTAGAAAAAGTCAATGCAACTTGGACTAATCCGCAAGCCTATGTAGATACAGACGATAAGATTAAATTTTTAAATTGGTCGAACACAGTAGATGACCAAGCGTTTGCTTTGTACGTATCAGGAAGCTATGAAATATAGTCTCATTCTTCTAATATTCCTTTTGCTCGGTTGTCAGTCAATCGAGCAGAGGGCGTATACTAAAGTATTAGAAGCAGAGCAAGACAAGACATTTTGTGGGAATCACTTATACGATTGCACAGAGAAGTCAAAGAGACTTGCTTGTGAGTTAAAAACTGAAGGATGTGAGGTTTACTTAATCCTTCAGACAAACGGTGTTGACAAGCACGATTGCGTGGCTTGGTTATGCGGAGATTATGAAGATACAAATTGCAATGGCAAGGGTTGGAATAATTTAAGTTTGAAACAAGTTTAAAAAAGGGAGATAACAAATGAAAAAATTAGGAATTTTGGCTCTAGTTCTTGCTTTGGTGTTAGCACCTAGCTTGGCTTTTGCTTTAACTGTATATGATGACGGCACTAAAGTTGGCGGTGAGACAAGACGCTTAAACTTTATTAACTCAACAGTAGCGTCTGCTGCAAACGGTCAGGCTAATGTTACACCAAACAACGCTGATACTACTGGTGACTTAACATTTAGAACTAATCTTCTTGCTAATGGTCGCTATGGCAATGGTACGTTGATTATGCAATCATCTTCTACACCTATTGGAACTACTCAGCTTGCTTATGCTGTAATCCAAAAGCGTGTCGGCGGTGCTGGTGGTTTAGATGAAACCGATGGTGGTACTCGTTTGGACAACGGTACTTCTGGTCAGATGATTACTTTTGTAAACATCTTACAAGAGTCTGGCGGTTCTTGGATTATCACACCAGATACTGCAACAGGTTTCACAACTGTTACTTTAGATGCTGCACAAGAGTCTGTAACGATGCTTTTCGTTGATTCTACAGTAGGCTGGGTTATTATTGGTAGTGGTGATTCAACGGTAGCGTAATGAAATTACTTTCGTACCTTATAGGAGTATGCCTCGGTCTTTTGATTGTAGCCCCTCCTATTGGGTACAACATTCCAATGTTTGTCAACAGCTTCCATTGGTGTTATCTAATGGTGGCTGCTGGAATGTTCGGAATGTTCCTTATGAGCCAATCTCTACATTGGTCTATTAAGGCGTTAGTAGTCTACTTGTTTGGGGCTTGCTTCTTTAGCCAAGCCCCTTACTTGTCTTTTAACGCGTACGCTTTAGTTGTTGCTAGTGTGTACGCTTATCTTTTATTCCAGAAGGTCGAAAAGAAGATTATTTACAACATATTAGAAGCCGCCTTTTTGCTTCAACTTGTTATTGTTTCAATGCAATTGCTTGGTAAAGACACTCTTTTAAACTTTGATAGACCCGAAAAGGTCTTCTTAGGCACAGTAATGCAATATATGAGGCTATCTTCGTTGCTCGCAGTCTTGAGTCCGTTTCTTATTCTAAGAAGCAAGTGGTACATAATTCCAATTGGGATATTGTGCATTCTTTCTAAAAGCTCTGGCTTTGCAGTTTCTTTATTAGTAGGTACGTTTCTTTATTTAGTTTTAACTCATAGAAGATACTTTCCTCTAATTGCTTCGCTTTGCTTGATAGCTTTTATAGGATATGCGATGTATGACTTTGGGTCGTTTCAAGGTGCAATTGATCCTCGTTGCGGAGGTCGGATGTCTTCTTGGTACGCTACGTTTATAACTTGGTTTACCGATACGTCTAAGTCTACTGTAGCACCATTTCTATATGGGACTTTTAACTGGAAGTGGTTTTTCTTTGGTCACGGAATGGACACATATCTTCCTTTGTTTCCTGTTTATAAGCACGACTACAACCCTTTTCCTCAAGCTCACAATTGTTGGCTTCAATTTCTTTGGGAGATTGGATTGGTTGGATTTGGACTGATATCCTATTACTGCACAAGAGTAGCTATTAGGCTTTATGTTAGAAGGCAGTATTTAGTATTAGCCGGGATGGCGTGTCTTGCTACTAATATGTTTTTTGCTTTTCCAACACGGATGACACAAACGGCTTTATTATTGGTGTGTTATTTAGCTTTATCAGAAAGGGTCACAAGTGCCTCCAGTATTTAGATTCCCTAAAGCAATCGATGTTATCGTTAAAAAGATAGCTAGAGTAGAGATCGATGCACCAATTCCATCGGGACCAAACACTATTGGAAAAATCCAATTAGAGGGAAGTAGTGGAAACGTAGCAGAAGTTGATTCTCTAGGTCAACTCCATACAGTAATGCAAGGGCTGGCGGATACGAATAACTCCACGACCACTCCACTGAGTGCGGCAGAAGTATTCACAGGCACAGGAACGGATATACTTGCTTACTCGGCTATTACGGTTTTGGTAGAAGCGGACGTTGCAGGTACGCTAGCTATTCAATTTTCATCTAATAACACCGATTGGCACGATGGTGAGGAATATGATATCCCAGCAAGTACGGCTAAATTCTTCACACCGCCTGTTCAAGCACAGTATTATAGGATTGTATATACAAACGGAGGCTCAGACCAAACAACATTCCATCTTCATTCGATACTCAAAAAGCAACCCATAAAATGGAGTAGTCATAACCTTCAAGACAGCCTGAACGACCAAGATGATGCTGAGTTGAATATCTCGATTCCTAAACTTAGAACTTCGGCAAACACCTATACAAGTATGCAAGGTACATCTAGTGGTAATGCAAAGATGAGCCTTGAAGAGCTTGAAAGTGGAGTTAGTGTCAACTCAAACACCCAATTAAAAGTTACTAATTTCGATTCAAGCGGAAACGAGATTGATTATGACAATCTAAACTTAGAAGTGCCTTCTACATTTGCAAATGGAAAAACTACGACTAACTCCGGAAGTGCTGTAGTAATTAAATCCGACACCACAATCAGATCTGTAACTGTTAAAGCTCTCAATTCAAACACAGGGCTTGTCTATGTTGGAAACTCAGGAGTTTCGAGTGCTAATGGGTACGAGCTTCAAGCAGGAGAATCATTAGATATAGATATTGATAACACGAACAAAGTATATTTCGATGTATCAGTAAACGGAGAGGGAGTGAGTTACGCTTATGAGGTCTAGTAATCTAAGGCGAAAGTTTAACGACCTTCTTAAATTGATATTCGGTACAGGAAATGATGTTGAAGCCTATTATGATGGAACGGATATGAATCTTAAAACAGGGTTAGTAAACCCATCTGACCTTGTATTAGACTGCGGAACTGCAAAAACATTAGAGCTTACACAAGCAGTATGGGACGATTTAAGAACGCCTGCTAATGCAGTTAAGTTAGATTCTACGAATCCACCATCGTCTGCTTCTTATCGAGACGGTAGCGTGTTGTCGTTCTCAAAAATACAAAATCAAAAGATTTATTTCAATGTTCAAGTGCCTCACAGATACGAGCTTGGAAGTGATATAGAGTTTCATATTCACTATGTACTCCCGACAGGAGGGTCTGGTGCTGGGGCTGAGAATGTTAAGTGGGATTTTACATACAGTTGGGCTAATATTGGAGATGCGTTCCCAGCATCAACTCCTGCAACAGCCACAATAGATGTTCAAAACCTTTCAGCAGACACGCATTACTTAGGAGAAATTGAAGATTCTATGGACGGTTCCGGAATAGATGGCGTATCAAGTATGCTAATCTGTTCGCTCGAAAGAGACACATCTGTAGCAGACAACTATGATGATGTCGTTTATTTATTAGAAGTTGATTTTCACTACAAATCAAACACTATGGGTTCAAGGCTAGAGGTGGCAAAGTAAATGGATGGATCGAGAATTAATAGGAGATAGATATGGCAGTACCAGTAATATCAGCACCAGCAACGTCAGACAACAACATAACAACGTCTGAAAGCACAATATTCACAGTAGATATAGCCAATGCTCCAACTTATGTTAGTGTAAGAGTAAATGGGGTTGATTTTGCTATGACTTTATCTGCTGGAACCACCTACACATCTGGTTCTATTTTAGGCTCTAAGATAGGCACTGTAGCTGCTGGTACAATCCTTTTCACTGCAATAAACGCTGATGGAACAGACACAGATATCTCTCTATCACAAACTGTAACTGCATCAACAAACAAGACCACACTCCTAATGGCAGAAATCCTTGCAGACCTTACGGCAGATGGGATAACGGCATCACTAGAATTAGAAGATGAAAAGACAGAGGATGGAGTAAGCCAAACAATAAGAACTGACATAATAATAACCTGTACTGATAAAAATGGAACAGAGGATGTTGATGCTATTCGCACAAGTATGATAAACAATGCTAGTGGATGGACAGGAGTAAGTGCTACAGATGATGCCTTTGAATGGGAGATTCTTCTGGTTAATGACACTCAGGTACAAGTTTTAGCTAGGATTAACCATACATAATGAAAATACTTTTACCAAATGGTGATATAATTGAAGATAGGAGAGACGGCGTGAGTAGAGAATCAGAAGACATTTCAGAGATAAAGAAAACACTAGAAGAAATAAAAAAGCTTCTTCACGGAAATGGAAAGTTAGGTGTTGCTGAGATGGCTAGACGTTCTTTTGAATACATCAAAATGGCAAAAGCTTCTAAGAATGGCATTATTGATTGGATTTTTAGAGTGTTTATTATTATCTTTCTTGGGTATATCGCAGCTGAAATAGGATTAAAATAGTGGGACTCAAAAGTTGGTTCATTAAACGAGCTATAACAAACTTCGTTAAGAAGTTAGAAAAGGAGAATAACCCTATGTTTAAATGGTTAAAAGGCAAGAAGACCTATATCACTCTAGGCGTAACTGCCGTTCTGGGTGCTATCGGTGCTTTAAACCAAGCAGGGGCTACCGATATTCAAATCCCTGAGCTTGCGTTCACAATTCTTGGTGCTTTAGGATTATGGTCAAACAGCCAACGAACAAGCAAGTAAATAAAAAGAAGTGGTGGGAGAAGATAAAAATTCTCCCATACTTTAAGATTACTAAAGTTAAAAAGCAGAAGGAATATCAAGGCGGTTTTAGGATAACCTTTAAATGGTAGGAGGCTTTATGCCAGTCTATGACGCTGATGGTAAGATAATACTTCCCTTACCTAACGCTTATACTTTCGGGAAGACCCCTTTTGAGGTTCATCTACTAGAGTCTTTAATAAGAGAGGTAAACGCTTTAAAAGACCAACAAGCTACTCTGAGTGCGATGTCTCAGCGGAATCAATCTTCTTAAGCACTCCGTCTATCTCCTCGTAAAGATCTCCTTTGTGGTGTCCACCGTTTATAAAAGCTAATAGGGCTTTAGTGTAGGTTTCAAATGGTCCATAAGTTAGATTCTTTTCGTCTTTAAAATAGAAACTCATATTTTCTCCTCTATTATGTTAATGATGCTTTGCAGAGTATGGTCTTTTAATTCCGCGATAGATATTTCATCAAGATTTATTTCGTAAAGATTTTCTATTTCCATTGAGATTTCAGTAATGTCTAAAGAGTCAAGCCCTAACTGATCTAAAGTAGTATGGTCGTGAATCTCACGAGGGTTAAGAGTTCCTATTTCACATATAATATCAATTACATCTTCTTTAATTTTCTCTGGGTTCACCTCTTTTTCTCCCCTTGCGTAAGGCATCCCATATTCCTTTCTTCTTTTAGTCTCCTATAAGATGAGTCAGCTAATTTATAAAAATCATCGTATGCTGTCTCTAACGAAACGTCTATTTTGTAACGCATTGAATAGGTATATCTTTTTTCGTCTATCCAAAAATTTTGCTCAAACAAGAAGTAAGGACCAGACAATACAGGGTACTCCCTCTTAAAAACAGTTATATTTTCCTTTCGGCAATTCATCCTATCCTCCTATCATTACTAGCCAAACAAAGGCTATGATTATTATAACAAACCATATACAGCACCAGATAATAAATTCTTTGTCTCTTCTAGTCATTTTTTCTTCCTTTAAGCTTGTAGCTTTGTTGGTTAAAACCTATAATCAATATTATTGAAAAATCTAAGTAACTCTTCTTGTTTTAAAAAATACTTCAACATCTCATCTAGTTCTTTTATTATTTGTTTGTCATTCATATTAATCCTCCAAATAAATAATCTGACTCACAAGCTAGCCGTTTTAATCACATGTCTCCTTTGCACCTTTCAATCTGCAATTTATTCATCCAACAGTTGTTTGATGGTTTGTTCTGCTTCAATAGCTTTTTTAATGTCATTCATAATCCAATCAAAATTTAGCTCTTTTCTTTTAAGTTTAAAGTATTCCTCACATCTTTCTATAAACCATTGTTTAGCTTTTTCAGCGTCGTATTTAAAATTACTTTCATTTCTATCTTTAAACCCTTGTGTATATGGTTCAGCTATTGCTTTCCACAACTCTTTCTTTTTTGGTTTAAGCTCAACTATAATTTGAGGATATTTTTCCTTGTCCCAAAACATACAGCCTTTTACATCAAACCCTTCTGGTATTTCAATTTCGTGTTTCATTTTCTTTCTCCTTCATTCCGGTTTCATTACCATTGCTACTTTAACTGCTTTATAATATTTTAAACAACCCTTTGTAAGGGTAGATTCTGCGTCATCTTTGGTAAAAAATATCGTGTCATAAAAATCGTGCTTGCTTGTTGGTTTCCAAAGTCTAGGTTTTCGCTTGCTAGTAATAATCCAATACTCTTGTCTCATTTGTTTCCCCCTTCATTCCGGTTTTCTCTACCAAGACCTAGACCCAGACCTAGACATAGACCTAGACCCAGACCCAGACCCAGACATAGACCTAGACCTAGACCTAGACCCAGACCCAGACATAGACCTAGACCTAGACCCAGACCAAGACCCAGACATGGACCAAGACGCAGACCAAGACCAAGACCCAGACATAGACCTAGACAAATACGCAGACCAAGAATTAGACCCAGACCTAGACCTAGATATAGACCTAGACCAATATTCCTGGAGTAACATCATTTAACCTCGCTGGGCAATTTGTGCTTCCAGGGGAAAAAATCAACCAGTGACGCTGTGTTTATAAAAGCTCTACCAACTGGCTCTACTTCGTTTAATTTACCTTCCTTTATTGCCTCATTAAATCTTCCAGAGTCTGCAATCCAAGCGGCACACTCAAGCTCAATAATAGACCCAATTATTTTTTTAACTCTTCCTGTTAGATGATACGTAACAGTTCTAAAAAAGAACTTTTCTCCAACCATATCTTGTAAGGATTGGATTTCTTTGTATGAATCCTCTCCTAACTGTTCTCTTATTTTTTCGTATATTTCTTCGCTTACTTCTATTGTTCTTCCCATTTTATTTCTCCTTTAATAGTAAGGTTTTCATCTACTATTCCTTTATTTCTTCACCGTTCTTTATTCATAACGAATTACCGTCCTTATCAAATTCAGCACCACATTTATTACAAACAAAAAAGAAACCACCACCGCAAAAAGAACAATCTTCAAACTCCTCAACAAGAAAAGCTCCGCAATAGTCACATCTTGGTCTTTTGTTTTTCTTTTGTTCTTTACTCATCTACTCCACTTATACGTTTATGGATTGCTTTAGCGATTGAGTCAGCAGAGCCTTGAAGGAACTTAACATCCAAGCTTTTAATTATTTCTCTTATCTCATCCTCTCTCGGCAACTTACTCATTATGTGGTTGTGGTAGGATTCCATAGCTTCATAGCCTTTATTAAAATAAATATCTTTCAAAACTTTAATATCGTTTTCTAATGAAGATAAATCTTTATCCATTGAATAATCTTTCTTATCAGGCTTCTTCATCTACTCCTCCTTATCCTTTTCTTTGCTATCTCACAATAATCTTTGTCTCTCTCAATTCCTATAAACCCGAATCCCTCTAGCTTACACGCCTTGCCTGTGCTTCCACTCCCCATAAAAGGGTCTAATACCGTACCGCCTTTAGGTGTTACTAGTCTAACTAAGTATCTCATTAGCTCGGTAGGTTTTACTGTTGGGTGATGGTTAGTCATTTTACTTGATTGCATACCTCCTTTCTTTCTTACAAGAGTTTATATCGCTAAGAGACGATATTTCAGACACCTCAGAGACAACTATAGCCATTAGTATCAATACTAATACTTTCATTTCAATCACCCCTCTTTCAAAGCTTCCTTATATTTTTTTAAAAACTCTTGTGTTTCTTTCGGTAGGGCTGGTATATCATTATAATTATGTACCACTCCATTCACCCAAAACGTTTGTTCATCGTCACTTTTTTTTCTCCAATTTCTCCAATTCCCTATGCCCCAGTTAAAAGCTATTAGAGTATCTTCAACCGTCCAACAAATGTCGTAAAGCCAATTAAGATACCAGTTTGCTATCGCTCTATTTACCATAGGGTCAAATAAATTCTCAGCTAAGAAAATTACTCTTCCTGATGAATAATCTTTTTGTAATCTTTTAGGTAGCCAAGAATAATCTTTGGTCTGAGTTTGGTTATAATGTTTTAACACAATCTCACTTATCTGATATAGCCCTCGCCCATACTTACATCCCTTATAAGAACAAGCTTTGGGATTATTGCTAGACTCAACTGTAGCTAGAGCTTCCATATCAATCGGATGAGCTTCGCACTTTGTCATCCATAAAGCAATAGCGAAAGTTATAACTATTAGTCCTACTATGTATTTATAAAGCCTCATTGTTTGCCAGCTTTCTTTTTGAAGCTTACCTACTGTTGTGCTTGGTTTTCTGTATTTC
>Ga0180432_10001213_pt1 | contig 41140 bp, 40 predicted proteins | sample SS_ome_10_FD_132414 | JGI IMG/M metagenome (GOLD analysis project Ga0180432, IMG submission 132414) | Hypersaline lake sediment archaeal communities from the Salton Sea, California, USA - SS_1_MS_2 metaG | ecosystem: Environmental > Aquatic > Non-marine Saline and Alkaline > Hypersaline >... | reverse complement strand
GAAGGGTATCATTCTGGGTGTAGCTGAATCTGAGCTTGTCTCCTTCCTTGAGGTAGATGGACCCTGCGTCCGCATTAAAAAAGGCCCGGACATTGGTGAGTATCCGCTCGAGGAGCATATCCAGGTCCTTGACCTCGTTGATGTCCAGGCTGATTTGGGTAATGAGCTCTATCTTTTGCTTTTCCATGGCTCGTTGATCTGCCCCCTGGCTGGGAACCGGGTCCGGGTGGCAGGTCCGTTTGAAACCGGGAAAATCACGGCATCGGGGATAGCGGTAAACGCTGAAAACCTTAATTTATCACAAAAGATCTTGACGGGCAACCTTCATCCATCAAGGACTTGGGGTGAGATTCCGCCTTGACCTTACAGAGAGAGCTCTGATAAAAGTTCGCCATGAATCTTCTAGACATGATCATACTCGTAACAATGATTTTTCTCATTGTCCGCGGTGTGGTTCGAGGATTCTTCCGGGAGATCGGTGCCCTGGCAGGCGTTGTCCTAGGGATATGGCTCGCCAATAAATTCCAACCGCAGATGACCGTTTTTTTGAAGGGATATCTTCCCACGGTCAGTGCCCTTCCTTTGATCAGTTTCGCCTGTCTTTTTGTGGTGGTCTTTCTCCTGTGTAATCTGGGGGGGGCAGCCTTGAAGATGGCCCTGAAGAAGGCCTTCCTGGGCTGGACGGACAGGGCCCTGGGAGCAGGTCTCGCTGTATTAAAGGGTGTCATTATTATATATTTGGCTATTGTCCTTCTCACGTTCTTTGTCCCCTCAAAGGCGCCCCTCATCGCCAAGTCGCGTCTGGCCCCCTTTGTCATCTCTTCCTACCAGTCCATGGTCAACCTTATATCTCCCGATGCCTATCAGGCGTGGAAAAAGAAATTCCTAGGGGTAAAGAGAGGAGCCAAGGAGGTCTTGACCGAAAAGGTCCGAGACCTCTCCGGGAAAAATGGAATCAAATAGGTTGTCAAGGGCTGTGGAGGCCCTTGTTGAATTGGTGGCGCGGCTTCGAGGGCCCGGCGGATGCCCTTGGGATGCCAGGCAGACGGATTCATCCATCAAGATATACCTTCTCGAAGAGGCCTATGAGGTGATGGAGGCCATCGAGGAGGGGGACCCCAAGGAGGTCTGCCAGGAATTGGGCGATCTGCTTTTCCATGTCTTTTTCCTGGCCAGGTTGGCGGAGGAGAGAGGGGAGTTTGGTTTTGTTCAGGTTGTGGAGGGCATTACCCGCAAGATGATTCGCCGGCACCCCCACGTGTTCGGGCAAGAAAAGGTGAGGAATGCGGAGGATGTGGTTGTCAATTGGGCCCGCATAAAACAGGCCGAAAAGGGCGCTCCGAAAAGGGCGGCCCCCATGCTGGAGGGGGTGCCCGTGGCGCTTCCCGCCCTTCTAAGGGCGCACAGGGTGACAGAGAGGGCCTCCAAGCTGGGCCTGGACAGGTCAAAGGAGGAAAGCGGCGGAAAAAGGATCTCCAAGGGTGTGGAGACCCTTCAAAAGGCGGTAGACGGGGGGGACAAGAAAAATGTGGCGGAAGGCCTCGGCTCTCTCCTCTTTGATCTTGCCGTGATGGCCCGGCACTGGGACTTAAATGCGGAGGACCTGTTGAGGCGTGCCAACCGGAGATTCATCAAAAGCTTTGAGAGGCTGGAAGAGGAACTCGAGGCGTCTGGAACTGACCTTGAGCATGCATCGCCCCAAGTGCTGGAATGTGCCTGGGAGAAGATCGTAGCAGGAGATGGGTAAAAGAGGACGGAAAAAGTCCGCCTCGTTTTTTAGGAGGGCTGTGAGGTGGCTTTTAAAGGGGCTTCTTCTGGTATGGGCCCTGACCGTCATCCAGATACTGGTGGTCCGGTTCGTAAACCCCCCGTTCACCGCTGTTATGGCCTGGCAGTGGGTTAAAGGGGGTGGCTCCTATAAGATGCACAATCTGCGGGAGACATGGCGGTCTTTGCACCTGGTCTCTCCCTATTTAAGAAAGGCGGTCTTGGCCGGCGAAGACCAGCGCTTTTTAGATCATCATGGCTTTGATTTTGCCGAACTGGGTCACGCAGTAAGGGATTTGCTCCTCCAACGTGGGGTCCGGGGGGCCAGCACCATTACCATGCAGGTGGCCAGGACCATTTTTTTGTGGCCTGAAAGGAGCTGGTTGAGAAAAGGTGCAGAGGCATACTATACTTTATTGATTGAGATATTCTGGGATAAAGAGAGGATCCTTGAGACCTATCTGAATACGGTTGACTGGGGAACAGGGATCATGGGGGCCGAGGAGGCGGCAAGGCGGTACTTCCATGCCTCCTGCGGCAGGCTCAATCCTTCTCAGGCGGCACTGCTGGCCGCCATCCTGCCCAACCCCCACCGGTGGTCACCGGTGCACCCCAATTCCCGGGTCCTTGAACGGCAGAAAAGAATCTTGAGGGACATGAAAAGGATGCCCCTGATCTCCTGAAAAGCATGCTTTCGGATATCGTTCAAAAAGCCCAAAACATCAGCCTGAAATGGAAACTCGTTTTCCCCTTTCTCCTGTTTTCTTTTGTGGGAACCACGGCCCTGGTCTACATCGGTCTGACCAGCCAGCAGGTGCTCATTAAGAAAGAGGAACAGAAGGATATCCTTAAATTATACCATATCTTCCTTGCGGCGATGGAACATAAGGAGGAGCAGGCCCTTTCCCTGGCAACGACCGTGGCCCAGGACCCGCAGGTCCAGAGTCTCCTGGCCGAAAGGAACAAGGAAGCCCTCATTAAGCGTCTCACCCCACTTTACGGAGAACTGAGGAGAGATTTCGGGATCAGCCAGTTTCACCTCCATGTCCCGCCGGGTAAATCCTTTCTCCGCCTTCATCTTCTGGAGGAGTGGGGGGAGATGATCTCCTATAGAAAGACCGTGGTGGAGGCCATGAGAGGGGGAAGGGGCGTGGCCGGCCTGGAGTGGGGCCTGACCGGCCTGGGAATTAGAGGGGTGGTCCCGGTTTTCTATTTGGGGGCCCTTGTGGGCAGCGTTGAGATCGGATTTCCTTTTGACAGACCCTTCCTGGAGCGGCTTAAGAGGGACTGGGGGCCGGATTTTACAGTTTATGAAAAAAAAGGGGAAGGGTTGTACGTGGCGCTTAACACGACGCTAGAGGATAAAAAACCCTTTCCCCTGGTCCGACACCTGAAGGAATCGAACCATGAAACTCCCTTCATCCTCATTGCCCCTGAGCATTATCCCAACCGGTCCATTCTCTTGGGACCAATCAGGGATTACCTGGGCCAGGTGGTAGCCCTGGTAAAGATCGATGTGAATCGCTCTGCCATCAATCAACGGCTCTCCAAGGTCACCTATCTCATGGTCATGGTGGGAGGGATCGGCCTTTTTCTCTCCTTCGGCCTTACCTGGCTGGTGGCCTCCCTTTTTATCCGCCCTATAAAAGAGATCGTGGGAGAGGCCCACGAGATCGCCCGGGGCAAGCGGGAGAGCCGTCTGCACCCCCGGCCCGCGGACGAGGTGGGCCTCCTGACCCAATCCCTCAACACCATGCTTGAATCCCTGAAAGAGCGGCGCAGGCAAATCGAGGAGTATGCCAGGACCCTGGAGGTAAGGGTCAGAGAGAGGACAGCGGATCTGGTGGCCTCAGAGGAGAAGTATCGCAAGCTGGTGGAGAATCTTCCCCTGATCGTGTACAGGATCCTCAACGACGGGACCACCGAGTTCATCAATCCCTATTTCACCGAAAAGCTGGGCTATACACCCGAGGAGGTGGTGGGCAACAAAAACTTCTGGTGGGAGGTGATATGTGGATATGAGGGGGTACGGTACGGGGATTTCCTCAAGGCCTGCTGGGAGCAGGGAAAAGAGTACCGCGTGGAGAGGGTGGTGAAGGCCAAGGATGGGCGCCTCTTGACGTTTATTGATCACGCCATGCCTAACCTGGACCGGCAGGGGCAGGTGAAATGGGTTGACGGCATCATGGTGGAGATCACCGAGTTGAAGAAATTGCAAGAGCGCGCCCTCAGGACCGAAGAGATCCGGGTCCTTGGAGAGATCTCAACGCGCTTCGCCCATGAGATAAGAAACCCTTTGGCCACGGCCGGGGGGTTTGCCCGCCGACTCAGGGATGCCCTCCCGGAAGACGATCCCCACCGGAAGATCGCTCAGATCATTGTGGAAGAGGTGGCCAGGCTGGAAGATATCCTTCAGATCATCCTCACCTCTATAGAGCCCTTCACCCTGTGTATCTCCGACGTGGATATCCACCGGGTTTTGAGGGGCTGCCTGGAGGATATGGAGGATCAGCTCAGGGCCGAGGGGATTGAGGTGGCACAATCCTTTTGCCCCTCTCTACCCATGATCCAAGGGGATGAGGGATTGCTCAGCCGGGCCTTTGATAGCCTGTTAAGGCACGCGGTCATATCCTTGGGCAAGGGCGAAAGAATCCAGCTTTCTACAGCCAGCGAGGGGGATCAGGTGGTGATCGCCATACGGCACCGGGCCGAGGGGCTTGGGGAAGAAGATCTGGAGCAGTTTTTTCTCCCCAGATTTGCCAGCAGGGAGGGATCCGCCATCCTGGACCTCCCCCTTTCCAAGATAATTATCCACCGCCACGGGGGTAAAGTTGATATCTCCCCCCAGGGAGAGGGAGAAGGAATGATTCTCTTAAGGATTGAACTCCCCTTGAAATCCCCTGACTCGGGGGCGGGATCCTTCCCAACGCAGACGATTTAGACCACGTCCGGCTTATGAGGCGGCAGCCACCAGAGGGGGGGTCTCGGGAGAAACAGGGATCTGCCGGTGGTCGAAGGTTTGCCTGAGGTAGGCCTTATAGGCCTCACAGGCCTCTTTTAAGGGACATTTTTTCTCACAGATGCGGACATCTATGCGCGGGGTGTTCCGCTTTTTCTGGCATACGATGTAGTCAGCCATGACCGCTCCCTAAATACGTTTAGTTATAATTTAATTATAAACTTTTATAATTTAAATATCTTTATATGTCAATAAATTTCTAGATTTTTTAAAAAGGAAGCCTTTGATATGATCAGGTTTTTCCTCCTCAACGCCTTTATCGCCCTTTATACGATCATCCTGTGTGCCTGGGGCTTTCTCCTCTCCCTTTTCGACCGTAAAGGCACGGTCATCCATGCCTATGCCGCGGTCCCTTGGGCCCGGGGGATCCTCTGGGTGTGCGGGATCAAGCTCAGGGTTCAAGGGTTGGGAAATGTGGATCCCCACCAGCCCCGCATTTACATGACCAACCATCAAAGCTATTTTGACATCTTTGCCCTGCTGGCCTATGTCCCTGTAGATTTTAAATTCATTGTCAAGCAAGAGTTGATGCGTATCCCCATTCTGGGTTTCAGCATGAAACGGGCGGGTTATATTGGGATAGAGAGGGACAACCCGAGGAAGGCCATTCAAAGCATGAACGAGGCGGCCAAAAGAATCAAGGAGGGGGTGTCTGTGGTCATATTCCCGGAAGGGACGCGGAGTGTGGACGGGAGGCTTCAGCCCTTCAAAAGGGGGGGGTTTAACCTGGCCCTGAAGGCAGGGTCGGATATCGTGCCTGTGGCAATTATCAACAGCCACCGAATCGTCCCCAAGGGGAGCCTGAGGATCAATAGGGGTTCCTTTGATTTGCGGATCGGCCCCCCGATTCCGGTGGGGGGCTACACCCGCAAGAACATCGACCGTCTCATGAAACGGGTCTGGGAAGATATGGCACACATGTTAGACCAGGGCCGTGGAGATCCGGACACGGACAATGCGCCGGCGGGAGGCACCTCTCATGGGAGATAGGGGCGTGTCTTTTTGGACGGCTTTTGTGAGGGTCCTTTGTTTTTGTTCCATGGCGGCCCTTTCGGTCCCGGCTCAAGCTTACATCCTGCCCGGGGAGCAGGTGGTGGCCCTTATGACAGAGAATTTTTCTGCCTTAAAGTCCCTGGTGATCATCCAGTCCAGGGAGATGCTGAGGGACAAGGACCAGGTGCAGGGGAGGGTCTGCAAAGAGAGAATATGGCTTCAATCGCCTGACCTTTTTGCCTGGGAATGGATAGGCGGTCCCGGTGGTGAGGGGGAACAAGACAATCCTGTAGTCCGGGAGGTGGTCCCCAACAGGGCCTTCCGCCAACTGGTGATGGCCAACACAGAAGAGGCGATATTGAACCTCTTATCGGCCATGGGCATCAACCCGGAATCCGTGGGCTACACCCGGCTAGAGGGGCTCGTGGCCTACCGGATCGGAGAGATGGGACCACAAGATCCCGTCCTGGTGATTGATAAGGCGCGTTTTCTTCCCCTCCTTTTACGCTACAGGGTGATTTCACCGGCGGGGCCCTTGATGGTAGCCGTGCGCTTTCATGACTACCGGGATATTGATGGGGCGTGGTACCCCTCGGAAGTGACCTATGTATGCGGGGACAGGGAGGAACGGTTCAGTGTGCTCGACATGGAGGCCAATGTTCCCATCCACCAGCCCCTCTCGAAAATGACCCTTAAATGGGATTATCGCCCTTTGGGCCATGGTGACGCAGATGAAGAGGCCGAATCAAGGCGCCTCAGAGAGGTTATCCAGATATTGCGGGACAAGTACCGTTGAGCGGCGAGGGTCCTGTGTGAGAGTGGCCGTGGCCGTGAACGTAAAGGGCTCTTTCCTCTATTCGATTCCGGAGCATCTGGAATCCATGGCCCGGGTGGGATGCCGCGTTTTTGTTCCTTTTGGGAATCGAAAAGTTACCGGCTACGTGCTTGAAAAGGGGGAGGGGCAGGGGGATCACGAGCTTAAGGATATCTCCGAGGTCCTGGATCCGGAGCCCCTCTTCCATGAGCAAGAGGTGCCCTTCTTTGAATGGATGGCCGATTACTATCTCCATCCTGTGGGCAGGGTGATTCAGTCGGTCCTTCCCGGGGGGTTGAATGCAGCCCCTTTTAAGTCCGCCCGATTGACAGAGAAGGGCCTTTCCGTGCTCGACAGGGTCCCTGCCGGTTCGCAAGAAGACCAACTCCTTTCCTGGATCCGAGATCATCCCGAGGGACGGCTTCCTTGCCCCAGGGAAGAGCTTCGCTCCCTGGAGAGACAGGGATGGGTGGTGATCCGGGAGAAGAGCCCCAGGCCGCGTGTGGGGCCGGTGAAACGAAAGTTCGTTAAGGCCAGGAAGGAATCTGAGCTTAAAGCCCTCTTAAGAGAGAGGACCGAATCATTGAAGGCCAAGGACGAGGCGGCCTTTCTCCAGGCCCTGTGCGAGTCCGATACCCTGTTGATGAGCGACATGAGGAAACGCTTTCCGAACGGGGATTATCTGCTCAAAAAATGGGTGAAGAGAGGACTCGTCGAGACCTATGAGAGCCCTGTATACAGGAGCCCGGCGGGCAACATCCTCTTTTCCTATCCCGTGCCCCAACAGCTTCATGGACAGCAGGTAACGGCTGTAGAAGAGATCCACAGGCGGGCTGAAAAGGGCGAATTTTCCGCCTTCCTTCTCCACGGAGTAACCGGAAGCGGCAAGACAGAGGTCTATTACCGCGCCGCGGAAAAGGTCATCGCCAAAGGCGGGCAGGTCATTTTAATGGTCCCTGAGATCGCCCTGGCTGTATACATGGAGGGGGTATTGAGATCGCGCCTGGGAGAGAAGACTGCAGTTTACCACAGCGGTCTGAGCCGAGGCGAGAGATATGATCAGTGGATGCGCATGGCTCGGGGGGAGGTGGACCTGGTGATCGGAGCCCGTTCGGCCCTTTTCAGTCCCCTGCCGAAGCTGGGCATGATTATTGTGGATGAAGAACATGAGCCCACCTATAAGCAAGAGGGCAGCCCAAGGTACCAGGCCAGAGATGCCGCCGTGATGCGGGGCAAGATGGAAGGGGCCGTGGTCATCTTGGGTTCGGGTACGCCGTCTGTCCAGTCCTTTCACAATGCCTTAAGCGGAAGATACAGGCTCCTTTCCATGCCGGAGCGGGTGGAGAAACGGTCCCTGCCTGAGGTGGAAATTGTGGATATGACCGCCGCGGGCGATGGTAGACCCCGCTCGGAGATGCTGAGCACCAGACTCAGGGAGGCCCTTGAGAAGAACCTCAACAGGGGGGACCAGCAGACCATCCTTTTTTTGAACCGCAGGGGGTTTCATCGCCTATATCTCTGCCGGTCTTGCGGGCAAGTGGTGCGCTGTCCCAACTGTGATGTGGCGCTCATTCATCATTTGAAGGAGAACCGGCTTTCCTGTCATTATTGCGGCCACCGCTCGGGCACCCCGGGCAAATGCCCATCCTGCGGTCAAGGGGGCCTAAAGGCCTACGGCTTTGGAACGGAAAAACTTGAACAGGAGCTCGAAGGCCTCTTCCCCTCGGCACGCATTGAGAGGATGGACACAGACCGTATCCGTAGGAAGGGCCAGGCCTACGAGGTCCTGAAACGGGTCAGCAGACACGAGGTGGATATCCTGGTGGGTACCCAGATGATCACAAAGGGCTATGATTTTCCCGGGGTTACCCTGGTGGGCGTGATCGCCGCTGATCTGTCCTTGGGGTTTCCAGACTTCAGGGCCGCGGAACGTACCTTCCAGCTTCTCTCCCAGGCGGCCGGACGATCCGGCCGGGGCAAGGAAAGGGGCAAGGTGATTATCCAGAGCTTCAATAAGGATCACTACGCGATTCTTGCGGCCACGGCCCATGACTACCGGGCCTTTTTTGAGAAGGAAAGGGAACTGCGGGAACAACTGAGCTATCCCCCGTTCTCCCACATGGCCCTGTTAAGGCTCCAGGGGAATAACAAGGAGAAAACCGAGGCGGGGGTCCGTCGTCTGAGTTCAGAGATCAAAGGGATTCTCCGCCATTGGCCCAAAAGGGGCAGGGAGATCCGTGTCCTGGGACCGGTGGAGGCCCCCATTTCCAGGCTCAAGGGGAAATATCGGTGGCAGGTCCTGGTGAAGTGCCGAAGGTCTTTTCTGCTCAGGCACTTCCTAAGCGAGGTGGAGCGCCTTACAAGGAGGGGACTTGCCTCGGAGGGGGTACAAATGATAATGGATGTGGATCCCTATCAGGTCCTTTGAATCGTGGGCCCCCAGGTTTTTTCCTGGATTTACACCCAAACGACAGGGGGTTTGGATGAAGACGTACACAAAGCAAGGAATTCTTATCGTAACATGGACGGTTTTCCTCTTTTCCGTGGCGGTCTGTGGGGATCAGGCCGTGGCGGGGCCCAAGGCCCCGGATTTTACCCTTCCGGATCTTTCCGGGCAGATGAGGACCCTCTCCGATTACCAGGGCAGCGTTGTTATTCTGGATTTTTGGGCCACCTGGTGCGCGCCCTGCCGGGCGTCCATCCCCGAGTTGATCGAACTTCAGGAAAAGTACCGTGACAGGGATGTGGTGGTGCTGGGCGTGTCCATGGATGATCCGAGGCAGGTCCCGGACAAGTACCTCAGGCTCTTCAAACACAAATTGAAGATCAATTATCCCATCGTGCGCTTTAACAGGGGTGTCATTCAGGATTACTTCGCTAACGCACCCCCGGCCATTCCCACCCTCTTCATGATCGACAGGGAGGGGAGGATCCGGGACAGAGTCGTGGGGTATAGATCAGGGGCGGTGGAGAAATCCCTGGCCAAGGTCCTGAAATGATCATTGATTTCCATGCCCATGTATTTCCATCCCAATTCAGGGATCGGGGACCGGCCCTCCTTTCCGGAGAACCTGCCTTTGCCTCCATTTACCGCTCTCCCAAGGCCAGAGTGGTGGGGGCGCAGGATCTCCTCCGGAATATGGAAGAAGAAGGGGTCCGGAAATCCGTCATATTCGGGTTTCCGTGGGAAAAACCGGAGAATTATCAAAGACACAACGACTATGTCCTGGAATCGGTAAACCGTTACCCCGACCGCCTCATCGGATTTTGCGCCTTCTCTCCTCTGGCTCCCGGGGGGGCAGGAGAGGCGGAAAGATGTCTCAAGGCCGGACTCTCCGGGGTGGGTGAGCTCGCTGTCTACGGCTCTGGCCTCAACCATGATGTGGTCAAGGCCCTGGGTGAGGTCATGGCCCTGTGTGTGCATCTTGATGTGCCTTTTTTGCTCCACACCAACGAGCCCGTAGGACATGTGTATCCTGGGAAGGCACCCATGACCCTGAATGAAATCTACCGTTTCATCCAGACCTATCCCTTGAACCGCATTGTCCTGGCCCACTGGGGGGGTGGGCTTTTCTTTTATGGGCTCATGAAAAAGGAGGTGAAAGAGGTCTTAAGAAATGTCTGGTTTGACACGGCGGCCAGTCCCTTTCTTTACACGCCTCAAGTCTACCGGGTTGCCGAGGAAATCGTGGGTCTTGATAAGATCCTTTTTGGAAGCGACTATCCCCTGATCAGACCCGGTAGGTATCTGAAGGAAATGGCCTCGGCCGGTCTTTCCCGGGAGGCGGTGGACCGGATAAGCGGAGGGAACGCGGCACGTTTTCTCGGTCTGTCCCCGGATTGAGCGCCAGCTCGGGGACCTCTTAGGTCTTATCATAATGGCTGAAATGCATCGAAAAGGTGCCCCTGCCCTGGGAAGCGGAGCGCAGTGCCGTGGAATAGCCAAACATCCTTGAGAGGGGAAGACTGGCGGTAATGACCTGGACCGGTCCTTTGGCCCCGATTTGCTCGATCTTTCCGTGTCTGCTGTTCAGGTCGCTTATGACCTCACCGGTGAATTCCTCAGGCACCAGGACCTCGGCCTTCATAATGGGCTCGAGCAGGACAGGCTCAGCCTTTTGACAGGCGTTTTTAAAGGCCATGTTCGCCGCTACCCTGAAGGCCAGGGCGTCTGAGAAGGTCTCTTTGACCTGGATATTCAAGAGGATTGTCTGCACGTCGATCACCGGATAGCCCATGAGGACCCCCCCGCTTTCGGCCTCTGAAATCCCTTCCATGATTGCATTCAGGAATTCTTCGGTCAAATCCGGGTCTTGGCAGTGGTCCATAAAGCGGTTTCCGGTGCCCGGAGGCAGGGGAGAGACCTGGATCCGGAGGCCTGCAAAATGTTGCTGTCCAGCCAGTTCGCGGGAAAAGACCTCTTCGTGTTCCACCGTCTGGGTCACTGTCTCCCGGTAGACCACCTGGGGTCTGCCCCGGTTTGTTTCTACAAAGAATTCCCGCTTAACCCTGCCCAGGATTATCTCCAGGTGCAATTCACCCATGCCCGAGACCAGGATCTGGCCTGTTTCCTCGTGGATTTGGTACTTGAAGGTGGGGTCTTCATCTGAGAGCTTGCCCAGGGCGTCCAGAAGGCGGTCATGGTCTTGAATCTTTTTGGGCTCTACGGCCATGCTGATAACAGGCTCGTTAAACTGAATGGATTCAAGCAGGATGGGTTGCTCTTTTGAACAAAGGGTATCCCCGGTGGTGGTCTCCTTCAGCCCCATGGCCGCAACAATATCCCCTGCCGATGCGCCGTCAATGCGCTCTCGCTTGTTGGAGTGCAGCTTCAGGAGGCGGGCCACCTTCTCCGTGGTATCCTTTGCCGGGTTATAAACCGCGCCTCCGGCCTTGAGGGTGCCCGAGTAGACCCGGAGGTATGTCATTTTTCTGCCTTGATCCATCATGACCTTGAAGGCCAGGGCGGCCAGGGGGCCCTTTTTTTCAGGCGGGCAGGAGGCCTCTTTCCCGGAGGAGGGGATATGCCCCGCAATGGGAGGGACATCAAGGGGGGAGGGGAGGAAGCTTACGATACCGTCCAATAGGGGTTGTATTCCCTTGTTCCGTAAGGCGGCCCCACAAAAAATGGGAACCAGTTCCAATTTGATGGTGGCCTTCCTTATGGCCTCCCTGAGTTCTTGAAGCCCGGGTTCCTCCTCTGAGAGGTATTTTTCCATGATCTGATCGTTCTTATCGGCGAGGGATTCCAGGAGCCGTTCCCGGTGTCGGACAGCCTCGTCCAGGAACTCGGGAGGAATGGGCACCTCTTCCAGCTCAGCACCAAGGGACTCGTCCTGCCACAGGACAGCCTTCATCTTGACAAGATCAATGACGCCCTTGAAGGTGTCTTCCACGCCCCAGGGGATCTGTAAGAGTAAAGGTGTGGCCCCGAGGCGTTCCCTGATCATGTCTACGGCCCGGGTAAAATCCGCCCCCACACGATCCAGTTTGTTGATAAAGGCCACTTTGGGGACCTTGTACCTGTCCGCCTGGTGCCACACGGTCTCGGACTGGGGCTCCACACCCCCAACCGCGCAAAACACGCCTATGGCACCGTCCAGGACACGGAGGGCCCTTTCCACTTCGATGGTGAAATCCACGTGGCCGGGGGTGTCTATAATATTGATGGTATGGCCGAGCCATTCGCAGGAGGTGACCGCCGAGGTAATGGTGATGCCTCTTTCCTTCTCTTCCTCCATCCAGTCCATGGTGGCTTCCCCATTGTGGACTTCACCCATCTTGTGAACGCGCCCGGTGTAAAAAAGGATCCGTTCGGTCACAGTGGTTTTACCCGCATCAATGTGGGCGATGATTCCGATGTTGCGGGTCTTGGTCAGTTTTGGAGAGGCCTGGCGGCTCATAAGGGGTCCTGCTTTTTGGGGTTAAAGGTTCGACGCAATCGTTCTTGTGTGCCCGGCTATCGTTGACAGAAACGCTAAATTTAAGGTATCTTACTGGGCCTGTCAAGGCGTTGGAAAGGGAGGATTGGGGAAAGATGAGTCATGTCACCCTGACCGGGCAGCGATTGATGGAGATGTACAACCGTCTCAAGGACCATTTCGGACCCCAGCACTGGTGGCCGGGGGATACCCGGTTGGAGATCATTGTGGGGGCGGTCCTCACCCAAAACACCAATTGGAAAAACGTGGAAAGGGCGATTGCCAACCTGAAGGACCAAGGGCTGCTTTCCATCCAGGCCTTGGCGTCGGCGACCGTGCCCCAATTGGCCCAAGCGATTAGGCCGGCGGGATACTATAACATCAAGGCCAGGCGCCTGAAGAACTTGATTGACTTTATTGTCTCCCGTCAGGGCGGAGACCTGTCCTTTCTCTTAAAAGAAGCGCTCGGGCCCCTCAGGAAAGGCCTTCTGGGGGTGAAGGGGGTGGGCCCCGAAACCGCGGACAGCATCCTTCTTTATGGGGCCGATCGACCTGTATTCGTCGTTGACGCCTACACCCACCGCATCCTGTACCGCCACGGCATGGCGGGAGAACAGGCCACCTACAACGAATTACAGACCCTCTTTGTCGACCACCTTCCTGATGATCCGGCCCTCTTTAATGAGTTTCATGCCCTGATCGTAAGGACTGGCAAAGATTACTGCCGAAAAAGGCCCCTGTGTAAGGTTTGCCCCCTTGAAACCTGGGAACACGGTTCCTAGGAGGGCCTTTTGGCCAATTTCAGACACAGGGCCAAGAGGGAGCCCAGGAGGATGATGGCCCCTACCAGGGCCATGCCCTGGGCAAAAAAGCCCCGGTCCCCCATGATCCCGATCCCCGTGGGAACGGCACCTCCACCCAGGATGAATGCGGCCGGTACCGTGAGAGAGACAGCCACATTCCGGGCCTCCGGCGGCCCGATAGAGGAAAGGGCCGCAAAGGCCGGGGGAAAGAAACACACGGCCATGACGGGTTGGAGAAACACGGCAAGGACCATCCACTGGCCCGGGAGGAATCCCAGAAGGAGCGTCAAGAGGCCCGTGAGAAAAAGCACGGCGGCCAGGGTGATGATGACACCGAGGCGGTCTGAGGCCCACCCGGCCATAAAGGCCATGCCGAGGCCCGGAATACGTGACAGGGCAATGAGGGTATTGGCCATGCCGCGTTCCATGCCTTGGCCGGCCACCAGATAGAGGGGGAGCATGGTGTAGACACCCAGGCTCCCGGCGATGCCCAGACTAAAGAGGACAGTCATGATCCAGAAGGAGGGGTCGGCAAAGAGGCCTCTGAAGGCCCTAAAACTGGGGGTCTGGCCGGGAAAGGCGCCTCCCAGCCCAAAGCGGAAAAAAGCCGCCCCGGCGGCCAGGGACCCTATGCCCAAGAGGGCCAAAACACCCCGCCATGAAAACCACACAAGAAGGATTTCACAGATCAGGGGGGCCACCACGAAGCTCAGATTGGGGGCGATTTCATGGATGGCTATGGCCTTCCCCCAGTGCCTGGAGGCGGTGAGGGAGGTCAGGGTGGCGATACCCGAGGGAAGGTAGATGCCCGCAGCCAATCCCATGAGAAACAGGCCGATCCGGATCCCCCACAGGGAGGTGCTGGATGCAATGCCCAGAAGGCCCAGGCCCACCGCCGCGGCCGAAAGGATGATGGTCCTCCTGTGGTTGAGTGGCCTGGAAATAAAGCCCGATCCCACGAGGGCGATGAAGTAACCCATGGAGATCAAAAGAAACAGAGACCCTGCCTCACCATGGCCAAAGCTCAGGTTTTCCTCGATGGCGGGCATCAAAGGAGCCAGGATGATGCGGGCGATAAAATTCAGGAAAAAGATGGCCGCCAGAAACAATAGGGGCCTCAGGGGAAACAGGGCCCTTCGGGGGCTGCTTTCCAGGGACGGGTCATGGCTCACTGGGGATCTCCACCGCTCTTTGATATTCTCATCGGGCCCGGTTTGTTCCCCTCGGGGTGTGAGGGGAAAGGCAGCTCCGAGGTTTTGTACGATACTGGCTTGAAATGGGGCCCCTATTTTGGTAGATGGACAAGTTAACCCCGTTGTTGCGTAAAAGGCGCTTGAGGATTCGGGATTTCCCCTTCTATGACTTCAAATGCCGCTTTTAACACTTTAAATCTGGAATTTACCCATAGTGATATCCAGACCCTGGATATAAAATGACATAACTTTCTGTTCTTACTGTAGTTATATGTCTATGAGCTCCATGCGTTTGCAACAACGGGGTTAACCGAAGAAGGGAGGCACCCTCAAAGACCCTAGGGGCACCTCCGTGACCTCCGGGCCTGTTCAGGCCCCTAAAGTAAATGCTGCTATTATGAATGTCTATATAAAAGCACTCAGGGCTCCTTTTCTGGCCGGGTCTCTGGTGCCCGTCATCATCGGTTCAGCACTCGCCTTCACGGCACGGGCTTTCTCTCTGCCCCTGTTTGTGTTGACGGCCCTGGGGGTGGCAGGCCTTCATCTGGGGGCGAATCTGCTTAATGATTATTACGACGCCCGAGGGAGTGACCCCATCAACCTGAGATTGACGCCCTTTAGCGGCGGCAGCAGGGTTATCCAGGAGGGCCACATGAAGCCCTGGTTGGTGCTGCTCATGGCCCTGTTCTTTTTTTCCCTCGGTGCCGCGGCCGGACTTGGGTTGATATACTGGGGGCGGCCCTTGGTCATTGTGTTAGGCCTCATGGGACTGGCCGCGGGTTGGTCCTATTCGGCCCCCCCCTTTCAGCTCATGGCCAGGGGCTGGGGCGAGACGGTTATATTCTTTGCCTTTGGTCCCCTCATCTCCCTGGGAACCTATTATGTGATGACCGGTTCTTTGAGCTGGAATGCCTTTGTCCTGGGGTTCCCGCAGGGCTTTTTTATTGCAGGGGTTATTTGGATCAACCAGTTCCCGGACTATGAGGCGGATCGAGAGGCAGGAAAGAAAAACCTGGTGGTAAGACTGGGGCCCGGGCCCTCAAGGTATTTATACGCAGCCATTATGCTCCTTCCCTTTGTGTTCGTCATCCTTCTGGTGGGTGGACGGGAGATTTCCTTCCTGATCATGCTGTCCTTTATCGCCCTTCCCCTGGCCTTCAAGGCGATACGGATCCAATGGAGGGAGTACCTCAACCATGAAGGCATTGTACCGGCCCAGGCCTCGACCATCCAAACCCTGGTCGCCCATGGGCTTCTCCTCTCACTGGGACTGGTCCTGGGTCGGTTGATCGGACGATAGGGTATCTGTGGCTCGTAGACTGGGAAAAGGCCTTGGGGCGAACTTGAACAACTTTTTTAGAGGGGGGATATGCCTTGATCAATCGATACACACGCCCTGAGATGGGGCGCATCTGGGAGGCGGAGAATCGATACGCTAAATGGCTTGAGGTAGAGATCGCCGCTTGTGAGGCCATGGCCGAAGAGGGCCTGATTCCGGGTGAAGCGGTTGAAAACATCAAGAAAAAAGCGGGCTTTTCTGTGGAACGTATCCTGGAGATAGAGGAGGAGACCAAACATGACGTGATTGCCTTCCTCACCTGTGTGGAAGAGCGGGTGGGCCCTGATTCCCGGTACGTGCACCTGGGCCTGACCTCCTCGGATGTCCTGGATACAAGCCTCGCCCTTCTGCTCAGGGAGGCCATGGCCCTTATCGTGGGAGGCGTGAAGGGCCTGATGGAGGCCCTCAGGCAAAGGGCTGGGGAACACAAAGACACAGTCATGATCGGGCGTTCCCACGGCATTCATGCCGAACCTATCACCTTCGGGCTCAAGCTGGCCGTGTGGTATTCGGAAATGAACCGGCACCTGGAACGGCTGGAGGCGGCGCAGCGGGTGATCAGCTACGGAAAGATATCAGGGGCTGTGGGGACATTTGCCAACGTATCCCCATGGATTGAGGAAGGGGTCTGCAAAAAACTGGGCCTCAGGCCTGCAGAAATCTCCACCCAGATCATCCAGCGGGACCGGCACGCCCAGTATTTTTCGAGCCTCGCCTTGCTTGCAGGCACGCTGGAAAAGATTGCCGTGGAAATCAGACATCTTCAGAGAACGGAGGTCCTGGAGGTTGAGGAACCTTTTACAAAGGGGCAAAAGGGGTCCTCGGCCATGCCCCATAAGAAGAACCCTGTGGGCTGCGAAAACATCTCGGGCCTCGCCCGGCTGGTCAGGTCCAATGCCCTGGCCGCAATGGAGAATATGCCACTGTGGCACGAGAGGGACATCAGCCATTCCTCGGTGGAGAGGGTCATCGCCCCTGACAGTACCATCCTGGTTGATTATATGCTCCATCGCCTGCGGGGAATCGTGGAAGGACTGGTGGTGAATCCGGACAGGATGATGGAAAACCTCAACAAGACAAAGGGCCTCATTTTTTCCCAACAGATCCTCATGAAACTGGCCGAAAAAGGGGTGGAGAGACAAAAGGCCTATACCATGGTGCAGAGAAACGCCATGAAGGTATGGGAGAGTGGCGAGGGATTCAAGGAACTCATTTTAAAAGACCAGGAGATCGGAAGCCATCTGGACCCTGGTGAGATTGAGGCAATATTTCGGGTGGATTATCATCTCAAATACGTGGACCATATTTTTGAACGGGTGTTCAAGGAGGACAACCCTTCCGAACCGCATTGAGCCACCGCTTTCAAAGCCTTTTGAACCGCGACTGGATGCGTTTCGAAAAGACAGAACCATGGGAAAAAGCACACCAGCAAAAATATTCCTGTTTGCGGGCACCCTTTTTTTCTTTATGGCGGTATGGAACCCCTTGTCCGCCGCTGAGATCGTTTCTGCCTCCCTGTTGAAATGGCCTGAGGGCGGTTCAGACTTCGCCCTTTTGGTGGATAAGTCTGCTCAGCAGGTGTTTTTGTATCAAAGGGACGACCCCCTTAATCCTGTCAAGGTGTACCCATGTTCCACCGGAGAGGGGAACGGACCCAAGACCAGAAGAAACGACCGAAAGACCCCGGAAGGCATCTATTTTCTGACCCACTTCTATATCCAGAGGGAGTTGGCCCCCATTTACGGGAACAGTGCCTTACCCCTTGACTACCCCAACCCCCTTGATCGGGTGAAGGGGAAGACCGGACACGGCATCTGGCTCCACGGGACCAACGAGGCCTTAAAGCCAAGGGATTCCAATGGGTGTATTGTTCTGGAGAACAGAAACATCGAAGATCTCCTGGGCTACGTAGAGCTTTACGAGACCCCCGTTATTATCGCTCCCACCCTGGAACAGGCCCCCTCTAAGCGGGTGATGAGAGAGGCCCGGGAATTGGAGAAGCTGGTTGAGGACTGGAGAGTGGCGTGGGAAAAAAAGCAGATCAACCGGTACATGGCCTTTTACAGCCCTTCCTTTTTTTCGCGGGGCATGGATTGGCACCAGTGGAAGGTCTATAAGACCCGGCTCGCACAAAGATACGGCCAAATTAAGGTGAAGGTGGAAGACCTCCGCCTTTACAGGGCCAACGGGATCGTCCTGGCCCTGTTTGACCAGACCTACCGGACCGAGGGGTATTACAGTAAGGGGCAGAAAAGGCTCTATTTGGAAAAACATAAGGGGCAGTGGAAGATCATAGGGGAGTTTTTTGAAGAGGAGGAAAAGCAAAAGCAGGCCCTGGACAGGCGACGTAAGACACCACGCCAGGAGACCAAGGCCTTGGTCTATGCCTGGAAGAGGGCCTGGGAGAGTAAAAAGCTGCAGACCTATATTTCCTTTTATGATCGCACTTTTCATTCCCAAGACATGGATCTAAAGGCCTGGAGGCGATATAAGGCAGGCCTTAACAGGAAATACCGCTCCATTGATATCCGCATCAGCCGGCTTCGGGTGGTCCACATGTCGGATAAGCATGCCCATGTCCGGTTCAAGCAGGACTACCGGGCCGACACCTACCATGACCTGGGGGTAAAGGATTTGTTCCTGATTAGACGCGGTGGGCACTGGAAGATCAAGAAGGAGATATGGCGACCCATAACCTAAAATCCCCGCCTGTAAAAGGGAAGGCCCGCCGGAGATCTGATTTGACGGTGATGATCGCCGGGCCGGTGGGAAAGATCCGGACCTTCAGGATTTCCTCCGGCTTCCTGTTCTGGACAGCCCTGTTTTTCGCCCTCTTTATCGTGGCCTCTATTGTCTTCATCAACATGTATTTTGAAGAGCGCCGTTCCAGCAAGACCCAGATGGTCCTCTTAAAGGGACTCAAGCATGAAATCGAGGTAACCAAAAGGCAACTCTACCGTTCCAGGCAGCGCCTGGCCCTGCTGGAAGACACCATCTATGAACGCAGGGAAGATCAGGAAGAGGCTTCCGGGGAAAAAGAAGGAGATGGGGAAAAGGTCCAAGATGAAGGGCTTGAAGGTAAGGAGGATTCGGTTGAGGATTTTGCCGAAGTCCCTGAGGAAAGGGTGGTGGAAGTAAAGGGCCTGCGGGTGCGCAGAGACGGGCCAAGATTGAATGTCCTGTTTAGGCTGACCAACGCAAACCGCGGCCATGGCGCGGTAAGCGGATACGTGCACATCATAGCCATGAATAAGGATTCCGACCCGCCCCAGACCTGGGCCTACCCAAAGGTGGCCTTGAGGGACGGCCTGCCCATTGACTTTAAACAGGGCAAGCTTTTTTCCATCAAGCGGTTCCGGCGCTTCCGGGCGGAATATTTTATTGATTCAGGGATTGGGCCTCCCGATTCGGTTAAGGTCCTTGTCTACGATGAGGCCGGGGAGGTGATCCTTGAGAAGGAATATGAGTTCAAAGATGTATCATAGCCGGGGTTACCCTTGGGGGGTTCGGCTTTTGGGCCTGGTCCTTTTTGCCCAGGCCCTTTGCCTGCTCTATCCCGTGCCTGGACGTTGTAAAAGAGAGCATCTGGTCTATTTTCCGAATAGTGCCCATGAGCTCAATGTGTACCAGATTTCCGGGCAGAGGCCGGGGAAAACTCTCATGCTGATTGGGGGTATCCAGGGGAATGAACCTGGAGGGTTTCTCTCTGCGGACCTTTATGCAGACATGAGCCTGGAGAAGGGCAACCTCATCGTGATACCCAGGACCAATTTTTACTCCATCCTTCTCAATCAAAGGGGCCCCCACGGAGATATGAACAGGAAATTCGGCGGCGGTGAAAAGGCCTCGGGTCACACCATGGAGGACAAGATCGTTTCTATTGTCAAGAAATTGATAGGCAAAAGCGATTACCTCCTTAACCTGCATGACGGATCCGGGTATTATGCTCCCCGATATATCGATAAATGGCGTAATCCCAGTCGATTCGGCCAGTCCATTATCGCAGACTGTGAACGCTATGCGGTCCATCCCACCGGGCAAGTCCTTGAACTGGGCCGGATGGCCAGAAAGGTGATCAGCGAAGTCAACCCCCATATCAATAACGATCTCCACAGGTTCCATTTCAACAATACCCGGACCGGCGATCCGGATAGTATACACAAGGAGCAACGCCGGTCCGCCACCTATTACGCCCTGACAAAACACCATATCCCGGCCTTTGGTGTGGAGATCTCCAAGTTCTTGCCCAGCCTTGATCTGAAAGTTCGATACCACAAACTGGTGATTAATGCCTTTATGAAGCTCTTCGATATAGTCCCCGAATATCCAGGGTGGGTCCTGGATCCGCCCGTGCTTAAGTACCTGGTCCTTTCGGTGAACGGTCAGACCCCCATCGTGGTCAAGGACAGAGAGGAGGTCCACGTCCAACCCGGGGACACCCTTCATGTGGCCCATATCGAGGCCAACTATGAGCGGGGGCTAAGCCTGGATATCCTTGGTTGGGGCGACCTGAACGATTTTCGGAAGGATTTTGTTGTCGCCGAGAGTACGCGCATGATTGTTCGTAAGGACAACAAGAAAATCGCAGAAATCCCCATAAGGGTTTCCACGGACCGCCGGGTCAAGGCGGTGGAGTGGGAGGCCGTAAGTGGCCCCAGATACCTGCTGGTTCAGGCCAAGGGACTCCGTCTTCTCCTGGCCGACGGAGAAACCCTTGAACTGCTCCAGGGTGATACCCTGAAAATTTTGGACGTCCTCCCCCCGGCTGCCCCCGGTGAGGCACTAAAGGTCAATTTCAAGGGATTTGTTTCAAACTGGGCAAACAATAAGGGCGAGGACAGGGGTTCCATGATTCACACGGGAAAGGATCTTCTCAAAAGATATTCACTTCACAAGAAGGGAGAGCTTTACCAGATCGTGGTGCTCAAAAAAGAAGAGCTTGTGGCAAGATTCCTGGTCCGCCTCCGGAAACCCACCGTAAAATACCTTGTCTTTAAAGCGGAGGACCAGTCTCATCATCTCCTCAGGCCGGGCGAATCCCTTTCCCTATCACAGGGAAGCACCCTGTGCCTGGAGGAAATCCAGACAGACCTCCATGACCAAAGGGGACTTCATCTATGCCTTCAAGGGCGCCAACTGAGGCCGGGAGAGAAAAAAGGGGTGAAGGACCTGCTGCGGGGGTGCAAGGGTCAAAAGAGGTGTGAAGCACTGATCAAGAAAGGTTCCCTTGTCATGGGCCGGGTTTACCTGGTGCGCCCATGGTGACCTGAAGGAAGAAGGAGGGGCCTTACACCGGAGAGAGCCTGAGCAGGTCATCGTGGGGATCGGCTTTCTTGACTTCCACCCCGATCTCCTGACCCGGGGTGAGAAGCATCCCATTCTGCTTTTTGATTTCCGAAATCAGGTAGAAGTCCGTCAAGACAATCCGGTATTTGGTCTTGAGTTCGTCCAGCACAATGGCCTTAAACCGCTCGCCAACCTGCTGGCTCAGAAACTTGAGTGTCCAATAACGCAACCGGTTTCTCTTGATAATTTCAAGGTTTCTCACGGTAGGTTCAGCGGTGAGTCTGATCTCTTCCAGCCCTGCCTCATCAACCAACGGCCCTTGTTTTGTGAGCCAGTTCCTGATTTGACGCTGGGTCACCAGATCAAGGTACCGCCTGATAGGGGAGGTGCACTGAATGTACATGTCCACGCCCAGGCCGCTGTGGGGCACGGGCGTGGATTGGATCTGGAGGGGGCTCAGTTTCCGCCGTTGCTGCAAGACATAAAAGAGATATCCTTTGTCCCCGGAGGTGAGGACCTCGCTGGGCGGCGACTGGGTCCTGTAAAGCACAGGGATGCGGTTCTCACTGCAAAATCGGGCGGCAAGCCAATTATAGAGGATCATTAATTCGGCGACCATCATCCTGGAAGGGGTCGTCTGGCTGACCGTATCCAGGCTCACAGAGCCGTCAGGATTGACGGTCACCTGTAATTCAGGGAGGGCTAGGCTAAGGCCGCCCTGGTCCATCCTGGCCTGGCGAAGCCGTTGACTCAGTCGGTGGATCTCCTGAAAGAGGGGCACCCTTTCAAGGGATTCATTCACTTCCTCATAGGTAAGCTGCTCTTTGACCCGGATGATGCTGGGGACAAATCGGTAATGGAGGAGCTCTCCCTGTTTGCTGAAATGCGCCAGGAGAGAGAGTGTGGGCCTGTCACAACCCTGTTTGAGGCTCAGAGTGTTCTGGGACAGGGCAGGAGGAATCATGGGTACCTGTCTGCGGGGCAGGTAGAGGGAAGAGGCCCTTTCCGCGGCCAGTCGATCCAGGTCGGTATCCGGAGAAACAACCGCGGCTACATCAGCGATATGGACCCCCAGGTGGATCTCGTCTCCTACGATTTCAAGGCTCATTGCGTCATCAAAATCGCAGGTATAGGGACCGTCAATAGTGATGATGTGGGTGTAGGTCAGGTCTTCTCGGCCGGCAAGATCGATGGTTTTTTGAGCCAGCCGGTCCGATAATTCCAGGTCCCTTTCCGAAAAGGAAGTATCGATGTCAAATCTGAGGAGGTCCAGGTTTTCATCTTCCTCCCAGGCTCCGAGCCTCACAAGAAGGGCCCTGGCTTCCCCGATATCGGTTATGCCGGCCCTGGACAGGAGCTCTTTTCCGTATTTGAGGTTGGGAGCGTCCGCGCCGTAAAGGGCCAGTTCCTTGAGCAGGGTCACGATTTCTTCCTTAAAGGGCATTTCAGCAGGTTCCTGACCCGCTTTGACCTCTTTGAGCCAGGCGCTGCCCTGGTTGAATTTTTCTTCCCTCAAGGCCTCTTCTTGCTTCTGCCTGATCATCTGGCTGACCTTTGCCTCGGAGTTGGGCAGAAAGCGACCATCCTTGAGTTTAAAATAGAGTCTGTCTTCAAAGAGGCCCCGCATGACTGCGGAGAGGTGATCATCGGATATGGAATCGCCAAATACGAGTTGGGCCAGGTAGGTGTGGTTGAAGCTTTCCTGTTCGTCCCTGATAAGTTCCCAGAGTTCTTCTACATCAAACTGCTCTTTTAGGCGGTTTCTTGCCTCCTCTGTCTGCCTCAGTCTTTCAAGAAGCTCTTCCCTGGGTTTAATGGGGTCTATGGCCGACTGAGAGATGAGAACGGCCCGCTTGGGGGAGAGATTTACCTCTCGATTTGAAGGGGTTAGGAGGTGAAGGCGGTTGCCTTTGTCCTGAAGGCAAAGGGTGCAAACAAACCTCCCCTGGTCGATATATTCGATGATTTTTCCTTCATTCATATGAAAACAGGGGGTCCTTTTTTTCTTCTTCCTACCACTTACCACATCTACTAACAGGTGGTATGGGTTCTGTCAACCGCGACACCCGGCCCCTTCTCCGTGGGTCTCCACCCAAAATCCTTCATCAAAATTCTCGATAGACCCCGTTGTCGCAAAGGCATTGAGCTCCTAGACATATAGCTGCAGTAAAACAGGAACTTATGCTGTTTTACATCGGGGTTTGCATATCATTATGGTGAATTCCAAATTTAAATCGTTAAAAGTGGCATTTGAAGCCATAGACGGCAAAATGCAGAATCCTTAATCGCCCTTTATCCAACAACGGGGTAGACAATGATAATGAATGATTTTGGACAATCCCTGGATAATTGCAATCCCCGGAAGTCTCTGGTAAAATGCTGAAAAAGACACCCCATGAAGCAGTCCCCATTCAATAAGCGAATAGAGGCCCTCCGGCAATTCCTGGAAGGCCCGGAAACGGAACACTGTGATACCCTATGGATCCTTCAGCCCGAGAACAGGCGGTATCTCTCCGGTTTCAGGGCCGGAGACCCCCAGCTTACCGAATCATCCGGGTCCCTCCTCATCAACAGGAACCGGTGTGTCCTGATAACGGACTCAAGGTACACCTTGGAGGCCCAAAGGGAGGCACAGGGCTTTGAGCTCCATACCTTCAGAGAAGACCTTGCAGAGGGGCTTTCAACCGTCCTTGGGAGCCTGGGTTGCCGGAAGCTGGGCTTTGAAGCGGATTTCGTGACCTGGGGCCTCCACCGCCGGGTGAGTGACAGGCTCGGTGAGCTGTCACCCCCTGTGGACCTGGTCCCCTTAGAGGGACTCATAGAGGGGATGCGGGAGGTGAAAGACGACTCGGAGATCTCGGCCCTGGAGGATTCTGCGATGCTCATGTCCCGAGTCCTGGATGAAGTGATCAGGGGGCTCAAACCTGGGCTTATGGAGAGGGAGGTGGCCTGGCAAATAGAGGCCCTGGTTCGCGAGGCCGGGGCGGAAGGGGTGGCCTTTCCCCTCATAGTGGCTTCCGGCCCCAATGGCGCTTTGCCCCATGCCGTGCCCACAGACAGGAGACTTGCCGTGGGAGAGCCCCTTATCCTGGATGTGGGTGCCAGGCTGGAAGGGTATTGTTCCGACATGACCAGGACGGTCTTCTTAGAGGATCCCGATCCCCAATTCCGATCCGTGTACCGGACTGTCCGGGAGGCCCAGTTGCGGGCCCTTGATCAGATCCGGCCGGGTGTGGAGAGCACTCATGTGGACGGCATCGCCAGGCAGTGCATCGAGGAGGCGGGTTTTGGAGAGTACTTCGGTCACGCACTCGGCCATGGGGTGGGCCTGGCCACCCACGAGCGGCCGAGACTTGGTCCCCGAAGGCCGGTCTTCCTTCAAGCGGGGATGGTGGTCACCGTGGAGCCCGGGATCTACATTCCCGGGAAGGGAGGGGTGAGGCTGGAAGAAATGGTGGTTGTTGAGCCGGCCGGTGCCGGGATACTGACCAAGAATGGATGGTTCTATGACTTCCCCCCCTAAAGAAAGGACAGACCCGGCCCAGGGCATGGACAGCCTTACAGATCAGTTTATCCACTATCTCTGGGTTGAAAGGGGGCTGGCGAAAAACACGGTCCAGGCCTACAGCAGGGATCTGGTCAGGTTCGCCCGGTTTCTTCAGAGAGAGGGCCTCACGCCCCTGGAGGTGAACCGGGAGCATCTCGGGGAATACTTCCATCTCCTCGGGAAGGGGCATTCGGCCCGGACCGTAGCAAGAAATATCTCCGCCCTAAAGGCCTTTTTTCGCTTTCTGGTCTCCGAAGGTCGAATAAAGCACAACCCTGCAAGACTTCTGGAAACCCCGAAGCTCCTAACCAGGCTTCCCGGGGTCCTGAGCAAAAGTGAGGTGCTACAGCTCCTTTCCAGCCCTGATCCTTCCACCGCCACAGGACAGCGGGACCGGGCCATGTTGGAACTCCTTTATGCCTCGGGATTGCGGGTGTCGGAATTGGTGGGGCTGAAGGTCTTGGATATCAACCTTGAGGTGGGCTATGTAAGGACCCTTGGCAAGGGTTCCAAAGAGCGGGCCGTTCCCTTGGGGGAAAAGGCAATGAACGCCCTCAGGGATTACCTCCAGGACGGCCGGGGCCGGTTGACAAAGGGAAGAGACACCCCCTGGCTGTTTTTGAATCGCAGGGGGGGGCCGCTAACCCGGCAAGGGTTCTGGAAAATCATCAAGGAATACGGAAGGAGAGCGGGGATAAAAAAGAGACTGACCCCTCACAGTATACGACACTCCTTTGCCACCCACCTCCTGGAAGCGGGGGCCGACCTGAGGGCCGTCCAGGTCATGCTGGGTCATGCGGATATTTCAACCACCCAGATCTACACCCATGTCACGAGAGAACGGCTTAAGGAACTCCATGAGATGTATCATCCCAGACCCTGAGCAGGGTCTGAGAAACAGGGTAAAGCGGCGCCGGGATCGAAATGGGTGAAATTATTGACTTCAAGGGTCGATTTCAAAAGCCGACGGACAATCTCGCCTCCCTCAAACCCTGGGAATTTCGAAGGGCGGATTGGGAGACCCCCCACTTTATTCAGATGTTGAAGTCCCAGTCCGCCAAACTGGAGACCCATCGTCAGGAGGTCTATAAAGAAGGGCACAAAGGGATCCGGCAGCTTCCTCCCCATTTCGTCTTAAAGGGAGGGATGGGTTACACCATTCGGGCGGCCTATGCCTACAGGGGCAATGAAGAGACGATGCGAGAGGTCTATTATCTGACAGGATTGGTGGATTGCATGATCAACCAGGTCAATCCCCTCTTGCGCACCGATTTGCTCCGGGCCATGTACAAGGAGATCTTCAGGATGAAGAAGGCCCTCAACACCCACTGGTACGGATCTCTGGATCAAGTCCTGCTTCCCATCGACGCCTATTTTTATAATGAACCGGCGTACCGGTCTTCTTTGAGGAGGGCCCGGACCATGAAAGAACTCTACCGGATGATCAGGAAGGGAACGGATGAGATGTTTGACATCCTTGCCCTCCAATATGTCTTTTATAGCCCTGGAGTAGGAGGATAATGGCCATGGAATCCGTAAGGGCTCTTAAAGAGGAAATAGACCGGTTGAGGGCCGCTCTGAATCGCAGAGAGGAAGAGACCGAGAAGCTGAAGGTGAGCAACCTCTTTCTGGAGGCCTTGTTTCACGGGATCCAGGAGGAGATCATGGTGGTTGATCAGGATTTCGTGATTCAAGATGTGAACAAGACCTTCCTGGATTCCCATGGCATCCGGAAACAGCATGCCCTTGGACGGAAGTGTTACGAGGTGGCGAGCAGTTCAAAGAGCTCCTGCGGTTTTGGGACCGCCTCCTGTCCCCTTGAAAAGACCAAGGAAACAGGAGAGCGGGAAGAGGTCACCCATTATCTTCAAAAGAAGGAGGGAGGCCTCAAGGAATTGCTCCGTATCATGTACCCTGTGGCCTATAAGAGAAAGACGCCCAAATATTTTGTGGAGATCACCCGGGACGTGACCGAGTACCGCGACCTGATCAGGAAACTGCAGTCCTCTGAAAAGAAATTTAGATCCATCCTGGATACGGCCACGGACGCCATTTTGAGCATTGACGAGGGCCACAGGATTATTCTCTTTAACAATGCGGCCCAGCAGATTTTTGGCTATTCCAGGTCCGAAGTCCTGGGCAAGAACCTTAATATGCTCATCCCTCCCCAATATGGGGATCATTACCGATTTGTGCGGAGATTTCTAGAGACAAAGGAGCCCAGGATCATGGGTGAAACCCTCAACCTCACCGGTTTTAGGAAGGGGGGCGAGGAGTTCCCCCTTGAGCTCGGCCTGTCCTACCATGAACTGGAAGAAGGGGTCACCTTTACGGCCATTATCAGGGATGTGTCCACCCAGAGGCAACTGGAGAAAAAGCTCCTTCAGACGGAGCGTCTCGCCGCTGTGGGGCAGACGGTGGCCCACGTAGCCCATGAAATCAAGAATCCCCTTATGATCATAGGCGGGTTTTCCCATCAGATCAAAAAGAGTCTCACCGATGAGAATTCACTCCGGAAACTGGACATGATCCTTGATGAGGTGGTTCGGTTGGAAAGGCTGGTAGAGAGCCTGGGCGATTTCACCAAGGTATACAAGCTTGTAAAGCGGCCCGCCCACATCAATGTGGTGATGGAGGATGTGTTACGGATCATGGGGGAGATCTATCCCGCAGAAAAATATGGGTTCAGGGCGGCCCTTTCTTCTGATCTGGAAGAAATTCATTGCGATCCGGACAAACTCAAACAGGTGTTTATGAATATTATCGCCAACGGCGTGGAGGCCATGGAGGAGGGTGGGACCATCGCCATCAGGACCCAAAAACGGCAAAACGGCGTGGAGATACAAATCAGTGATGAAGGAATCGGCATCGGCGAAGCCGATCTTCTCCACATATTTGAGCCCTTTTATACCACCCGCAAGAGGGGTTCCGGGCTGGGTTTGTCCATTTCCTACAAAATTGTGGAGGCCCACAATGGGGAGATCTCAGCCGTGAGCAAGCCGGGGAAGGGAACCACCTTTGTGATTAGGCTTCCTGCCGAGTAGAAAAGACCTTAAATTTTTTAAATTTGACAAAGATGGGAGAGAATGCTAAATTAAAGTTTTGGCGCGGGGTGGAGCAGTCAGGTAGCTCGTCGGGCTCATAACCCGAAGGTCGGTGGTTCGAATCCGCCCCCCGCTACCAATGAAAAATTAAGGGCTTGCGGCAATTCCGCAAGCCCTTTTATTATGCCAAAAAAGGCCGTTGCCCGCACTCAAATATCCAGCCTCGACAAGTTGGCGAATAAGATCTTTGCGCTTCAAACGATGACCTTTATCTCTTTTGATTGTGACACCATATGAGGATCAGGGCTACGTCAGTAAGAATTACAGGTATGGTTTGTGCCTGCACCTTTGTTGATTTTCGTGACAAAGCGAAATTTGAAAAAGGCCACATTGAGGGGGCCAACCATGTCGTTTACAGCGACATGTTTTCCAAACCGATGATGGAGGAACTAAACAAAAGCAATAGCCTGGTCATCAATTTCAGCCTTATTATAAATCATAAGCCGCAATTTCCAACCATCGTCATTACCCAGGTCAGATACTTGCGACCTTTTGGTCAGTAAAGGAACCCGAAAAGCCATGGTGGAATCACATTGGCATATCCCACCTCCATGACATCTATCACCACAAAGGCTTAGAAGGCCCTTTGACCTGATCAGGTCCGGTACCCCTGCTCGCTACATTTCCGATCAGGCGATTATTCCAGCCAATGGCATTCTCGAGAAAACGGCTTCCCGACCCCGGAGTCGCAGCCATAAGGTTGCGCTAAATTTTGAAAAATTCGCTCAAATGCGCCATGACTTGCGCCTCCCCTAATGGCGCCGTGATTATTCGATAAGCTTACTGAACGCTTTTGCCATTATTTCGTTAAGTGTAGTTTACGGTTTTCCGCCTGTTTTCCTCCCAGTGGCAAAGCCGTAAAGGGAGTGCAGCCCTGACACTCGCAGGGGCATCTCAGGGAGTATGGGGACTTGTGAAAAAAGGGTGTGGTTACATCTGCCTGAAGAGGTGCATGTAACGGTTACTGACCGCCAGGGGCTCGCTCCGGTCTTTGAGCCTGACTATACCCTTCCCTGTCATGGAGCGGCTCACGCGCTCGATGGATTGGACGTTGACGATGGTCCCCCGGTGGATCTGCCAAAACCTTTCAGGATCCAATTCCAATGCCAGGTCCTTGACCGCCTTTCTGATCAGCGACTCCCCTTCCCGGGTGATGACCAGGGTGTACTTATCCTGGGCCTTGAAGTAGATGACGTCATCCACCGGAATCAGGCGCACACTGCCGCCGTGCTGGACGCGGACATAACGGAGGTGACGGGGTTCCTCACGGGAGAGCCGGCTCATGAGACGACGGAGGGTCTCAACAGGGACTGAGGCGCCGGCCTTCCGCGAAGGATCTCTGAGAAGGATACGCCTGCGATCCGGGCGCCGATAAAGGTGCCGGCCGTGGCCCCTGCAGGCATGGTCACCAAAAGAAGAAGCACATGGCCGATCAAGGAGGGACGCCTTACAAGGACATGCCCGGCAAGGATACATGAACACATGCACAGGCCGATGGAGTGGGAAAAAATAAAGTTGATCCAAAACCCGCCGCCAAAACCCAGGTGGGTCAGAAAGAGGGCGATAATGGTGTTGAATAAACCCGTCAGGGCAAGGGAGGTGACCACTCGCCGGGTGTCTAATCGGAATTCCATAGGCCTTTTCTATCACCCGGACTGACGGGGTTCAATCAAACAATGAGGGGGACATATCTTTTTGTTCTGAGGACGTAGCGTTCATAGTCAACCCCGAATTTGGCCAGATTCTCCTTTTCTTCCACCCTGGAGGCGGTCACCAGAAAAGAGATGGTGATAATAAACGCCGCTGCCGCCAGCACAGAGAGGTCTTTTAGCAGCATGCCCCCGGCCAAAAACATGAGGCTCGCATAGAGGGGATGACGAATGTAGGTGAACACCCCTTCATGGACCAGCCGGGTGGTATTCTCCCAGTCCTCAACCGCCTTTCCGTATCTCTTAAGCGCATGAAACCCAAAAAGGGCCAGCCCCGCGGATACCAGCATCAGTATCCAGGAGAGGGCCTGCCAAGGGGAAAAGGGGTTTTGAAACATGAATTTTCCATTAAAGATAAACAAGAGCAGGAGTGCTTCCGCCGCCACGAACATATAAGGTCCATGGCGCTTGAAGGCGAAGAGCTCCTTTCTGAATTTCATGATAATTCCTACACTGAGCACCGAAAAAACAAGTCCTTTGATCATCATCAGCTCTTTCCTTTCTCTTCTTTTTAGCCCCAGTCCTCAATGATCTGCTCGAAGGTGCGCGCACCCGCCCTCAGCACGCCCCCGAATCCGCCCCCCGGATTGCCCCAGGCACCGGCGAGGTAGAGTCCCTTAACCGGGGTCCGGTTGTCGATACGGTTCATAAAGGCATTGTCCATGGACTGCTCGAATCCGTAAATGGCCCCCTGGGTGTTCCCGGTGTACCGCCAGCACGTGAGAGGGGTCCCGGCCTCCTTGACCTCGATCATGGAACGAAGTCCCGGAATCAGGCGTTGCTCGGTTCGCCGGATCAATATATCGGTCCATCGCTCTTTTTCCTTGTAGTAGGCTCCTTTGTTACCTGCCTTGTAATCCCGGAACACCCTGCCTTGCCAGATGGGCGGCGGAGCAGAGCCCTCCCAGGCCGGCCCCGATCACCACGGTGGGATAGTCCTTTTTGGGCCCCATCCGTGCCGCAAAGGCCTCAATCTTTCGCCAGTCCGTGGCCATAGCCAGTGCTGTCATGGCTGCGATGGACATAAAGGAACGACGCGATACCCGGCGTGTCAACATGATGCTTCCTCCTTTGGGTGGCGTTTTGTACACGGGCGCCCCTGTTTTCTATGGTTTTCATCTTATTATTGCCGGGCTCTTAGGATGCCGCAAGGGGCTTGCGACGAGATGGGGATTTCAAGGGATGAATTGCCAAATGCCGGGGTTCAGGCGCATCAGCCTCCGAACCAAGATAAAATACTTTAATATCCCGGGTTCCGGCACCCGAATCCCTCAAAACGTCCACCCGCCGACTCTGGTCAATTCCGGACTTGTCTATTTCCTCCTGTATGTATTAGAATAATTTGAACATATCTGATTTTGGAAAGATCCGGGCTCCTTACAGGCAGTTGCGGATAAAGAGGCCGGTCTAATAACACCTTTGAAGAAGGGGGACGGTGGCCGGCCCTTCGGAGCGGGTACCGGGGTTTGAAGTGAGCGGGGAGGAGGATTTTATCAGCCAGCAAAAAATCAGGTCGTGTAAGTGGTATGCGTGTTGCCCCATTAAGGCCTATACGGTCCAAGGGAGATTAGAAAGGTACTGGATAAAGAATTATTGTCTGGTCAACAACCATGGCTGTGTCCGGTATCAGATGGAGGAAAGAGGGGAATATCATCCAGATAACATGCTGCCGAATGGTGAAATAAGGGAGGATCTGTAGGCCCAGCATGTGCCTGGATCAAGGCTCCAATTTCTTATTTGACCATTGGGGCGTTATTGCTCCCAGGATTTGATTCAGTAGAAGAGACAGGTCAAATGCTTAAAAAGATCATCTCAAGTGGCCAACCCGGTGCTGAGCAGGCGGCCCTGGATGTGGCTATGGAATTGGGTTTCAATCATGGTGGATGGGTACCAGAGGGGCGGAGGAGCGAGGCTGGTCTTGTGCCGGAGAAATACCAGTTACAGGAAATGCCTACGGAGAGTTCTGCGGGGTGGCAGGAGCAAAATGTCCTTCATTCAGACGGGACCTTGATCATTTGCCGGGAAAAACTGACCGGGGGGTCTGCACTGACAAGGGAAATGGCGGAAAAGAACAACCGCCCGTTGCTTCATATCGACCTGAACGCAATGGACCCCTTTGCTGCGGCCAAGGCCATCAGTTATTGGCTGGAACACCATAAAATTGAGATTCTGAACGTGGCAGGGTCAAGGCCCAGCAAGGATGCCAATATCTATGACGCCGCCAAAAGCCTTCTCAGGACCGCACTGCGCCTCAGCATTATTGATATGGACATGCCTGAGCCCAGCAGAGAGACACCGCTGATACCCTGTACGGTGGAGGAAGCGGTTGAGGACCTTTCCTCAAAGTTGCCCCTAAAGGCCAAGACAAACCTGGCAAGGATGGAAGAGGCCGACCTCCTTTCCCTCCAGTCCTCTCTGGGGAGATACATTCGCATGAAATACGGTTTGTGGTCCACCAATAAGGCCCTGATGGAGTCCTGTCGTATTACATCCGGCCAAGAAGACCTCTCCCGGGATGAGGCTGCAGCCCTTATCATCAGGGAGCTTTGGAAAAACCTGAGGGCCAGCCACACCCTGAGAGTGGTCAAATAATCGGCGCCTCATCGGGATGAGTGTCCTTTCTTGGTTAAAATAGAGAAACATATCTTTCACCCATAAATTATTTTAAGGGACCTCGACCGATTTGAAAAACCGCAACAGGGGATGAGGAGAGCGAAATGGATATTGAAAAGTACTTTCAGCTCGTAAGTCAATGGCTGGTTTCCAGTGGTTTGAGGGTGTTGCTTATTGTCATCCTCACCTTGGTGGCTTTGAGGGTGGCCCGGTTTATATCAAACCGCCTCTTTCCGGCCTCCAAAAAGCAGCGGGATCCGGAATTCCAGAAGCGTGCGGATACCCTCAGTTCTGTGATTCGTTACATCCTCTTTATGGCTATCGTCATCGTGGCCGCCATTACCGTCATGGGGGAATTGGGCATTGAGATCGGCCCGATTCTGGCCGCCGCCGGGATTGTGGGACTGGCCGTGGGCTTTGGCGCACAAAACCTTGTACAGGACGTCATCAGCGGGTTTTTCATTCTCCTGGAAGACCAGATCCGTGTGGGTGATGTCGTGCAGATCGCTGACAAAAGCGGGGTGGTGGAGCGCATGAGCTTAAGGCTGGTGGTCCTGCGAGACCTCGCAGGGAATGTACACTTTGTCCGCAACGGTCAGATTCAGACGGTCACCAATATGACCAAGGACTACGGCCGATACGTGTTCGAGATAGGGGTGGCCTACCGAGAGGATGTGGATGAAGTCATCGAGGTGGTCAAGGGGGTGGATGAAGAACTCCGGAAGGACCCCGCATATAAAGACGACATCCTTGAACCTATCGAGATTCTGGGACTGGATCAGTTTGCGGATTCAGCGGTGGTCATAAAGGCGAGGACCAAGACGAAGCCCATCCGTCAATGGGCGGTGGGTCGGGAGTTCAACAAAAGGTTGAAAAAGGCCTTTGATGAAAGAGACATTGAAATCCCCTTCCCCCATGTAACTCTCTATATGGGTCAAGATAAAAAGGGCGAATCACCCCCTCTCAACATGATGGTTCATAAGGAAGAGCAGAAATGAATCAATCAGAAAGGCAAACAACCACCCAGCAACCTCAAGGAGAATGCCACATGGCGTTACATACCAAAGATGCAGTGAGGGAAGTGCTTCTGGATGATGTGCATGCATCCACGGACATGTCTATCAAGATGCCCAAATACAAGATCCCCCGGGACGAGGCCCTTCCCCGGCATGCCTACACCCTCCCCCCCATTGTGAGGACCTGCCTGTCCAGCGAATTGTGGTGCGTCATGGATTCAGTCGCGATCTTGGGGATTTGCTCTTGGATGATATAAGGCGCTGCCTGAAGCATTTTGAAAAACATGCCTTAACCCGTCCCTTAAGCGAGGAAGAGGCGGGCGGTTTCAAACACACCTAGCAGTGGAAAACCATGTCAGGCGGCTCAGGGGGGAGTCAAAGGCCTTTTTCTTTAATTAATCGAGGCGTCGTTCAGCCTTACGCGCCGCTTTCTGAGGAGGGTGAAGCCCATGATGGTGAAAGCCAACGGTATTTGGATGAATTATGAATTCTCGGGGAGAAAATGGGGTGAGGTGATCATGTTGAGCCACTCCTTGGCCTCCAGCCTGGCTATGTGGAACCCCCAGATGGCCGCTCTAAGAGCCTTTTACAAGGTGCTGCGTTACGATATCCGCGGCCATGGCCAAACCGAGGCCCCTGAAGGATCCTATACCCTTGAACAACTCGGCGAAGATGCCCTGGCCCTTTTGGATGCACTCAAGGTGGATCAGGTCCACTGGGTAGGGCTTTCCATGGGCGGTATGATAGGCCAAATCCTGGCCCTCAACCATGCAGACCGCCTCAAGAGCCTTGCCCTGTGCGATACCACCGCGGTGGTCCCTCCGGAGGCCCACGAAATCTGGGAGGAAAGGATCCGCACGGCCCGGCAGGAGGGTATGCAAGCCCTGGTCGAGGAGACGCTGTCCCGGTGGTTTACTCAGGCCTATCTGGCCCAAAACCCGCCGGAAGTGGAAGAGATCCGCAGAATATTCCTGGCTACGCCCGTGGCCGGATATGTAGGCTGCAGCCAGGCCATCCGCCAACTCAATGTCTTGGATCGGCTCCCGCAAATCAAAAGGCCCACCTTGATCATGGTCGGCCGGGAAGACGCGGGCACCCCGGTGGCCGATGCTCAGGCCATGCATCAGGCCATTGCCGGATCCAAGCTGATCATCCTGGACTCCGCCGCCCATCTTTCCAACATCCAGCAGGCCCGGGACTTTAACCGGGAGCTCCTGGCCTTTCTGGACGAATGGCTATTTGGGCTCTCTCAATAAGGCCCACTTCTCCCCTCCGGGCGAACTGGCTTGACATTCTGGGGGTATGTCTCTTATTTTTAAATGAATACGGTTATCCTAGGCACCGATTCCCTGGGCGGGCCGGTGGTTTTGACCAGGGGATTGGGACATAGAAAAGGGAGGAAAAAGAAATGGATAAATATGTGTGCTCTGTTTGTGGTTATGTGTATGACCCCGCGGAAGGGGATCCGGACAATGGGATAGATCCTGGTACCCCTTTTGAAGACCTGCCTGATGATTGGACCTGCCCGGTTTGTGGCGCCGCCAAGGACCAGTTTGAAAAAGAGGATTAGGTCGATCCAAACCTCTATTTAGGACAAAGAAATCATGGGGACCGACGAGGATCGCCGCCCCGAAGCCCAGGAGGCGGTGATTCTTAGACAAGCCGTTGAAAACACGAACGAGGCCTTTGTGACCATAGACGAGAATCACAAGGTCTTGTTCTTTAATAGGGCCGCGGAAGAGCTCTTTGGCTTTGCCCGGGAAGAAGTGTTGGGCCGCGATCTGGATGTGATCATGTCGCCCGGGTGCAGCCGCGATCACCGGGGAGCGGTAAAAAGGTATGTGGAAAGCCGGGTTCCCCGGCGTATCGGCCACGAATCCGAGATCATGGTCACCCGTAAAGGGGGAGAGGTTTTTCCGGCCTCCATCTCCTTTTCAGTGACCGAAGTAAAAGGGGGGCTTTTCTTCACAGGGATTGTGAGGGATTTGACCGAGACCCGGGCCCTTCAGGAGCAGGTTTTAAAATCAGAGCGCCTGGCCGCCCTGGGCCAACTGGTGGCGGAGATCAGCCATGAGATCAAGAACCCCCTCATGATGATCGGCGGTTTTGCCAGGCAGTTGATTCGGAAAAACCGTGACGAGCAGGATCTCAATAAGCTCCACGTCATTGCCGAGGAGGTGGAACGGCTTGAGAATCTCCTCTCGGATCTCAGGGGTTATTACCTGCCCAGGGAAATGGTCAAAGAGCCGGTGGACCTCAAGGCCCTCCTGGAGGAGGTCCTGTCCCTGAGCGCTGAGGATATTGAAAAAACGGGGATTGAGACCCATCTCGACATCGAGGAAAAGGCCGCTACCGTGGTGGGGGATGAGAAGCGGTTGAAACAGGTCTTCCTCAATCTGATCAAGAACGCCATGGAGGCCATGGACGAGGGAGGACATCTCTGGGTGGCCACCAAGAGGGTGGATGGCCAAGTGGAGATTCGCCTCAGGGACAGCGGCAGCGGTATCTCCGAGGCAGACAGGGATAGGATTTTTGACCCTTTTTTTTCCACCAAGGCCCATGGTACGGGCCTGGGGCTGTGTGTCTCCAAAAGGATCATCGAAGAACACGAGAACAGCGCCCTGTCCATAGAAAGCAAAGAAGGAGAGGGTACCACCTTCAAGATTATTCTGCCCCGGTACCAGGAGAACGCCTGACCCGCGTCAATGGGGATACCCCCTTGCACAGAAAGGGTTGAAGACAGGCGCCCTGGGGAGTATATCACCGGGAAAGGCACATGATGCTCAGGATTCCGCCAGCCTCAGGAAAGACCGAGCTCGACCAGCTCTATGAGAGGTACAACTCCCGCAAGTGGGTTCATCCGGATCCCCTGGAATTCCTTTACCACTATACCGGGCAACGGGATCGGGAGGTGGCAGGCCTTGTGGCCTCCTCCCTGGCCTACGGGAGGGTCAACCAGATCCTGCGCAGTGTGGGCCAGGTCATGGAAGTTTTGGGCCCTTCCCCCTACCATTTTCTCACACACACCTCAGAAAAGCATTTAAAGAGGACCTTTTCAGACTTCAGACACCGTTTTACCACGGGAGAGGAACTCGCCTTGATGCTCTGGGGGATTAAGAGGGTTATTCAACGGTATGGCTCCCTTTACAATTGTTTCCTCTCCCATTTCAGGCCGGATCATGAAGGCGTCCTTCTTGCCCTCTCTTTCTTTGTCAAGGACCTGACCCACCCTTTCAAGGGCGTTACCAACAGCCTTTTGCCCTCCCCTGAAAAGGGGAGCGCCTGCAAGCGGCTTCATCTTTTTCTGCGATGGATGGTGCGCCAGGACAGGGTGGATCCAGGTGGGTGGGGGGAGGTCCCCCCTTCCAAGCTGGCGGTTCCTCTGGACACCCACATGTACCGAATCTCCCGTTCCCTGGGACTCACAAGGCGGAAAACGGCGGACGTGCGAACCGTCATGGAGGTTACCCGTGGATTTCGACGTTGGGCCCCGGAAGATCCGGTACGTTACGATTTTGCCCTCACCCGGCATTCAATGAGATCCGGCGTGTGAACGGCTTCATAAGGGCGGGTCCCCTAAATGAGTTATACAAACCTTAAACACGGTTTGAGGAGAAAAGGGGCATGAAGATTTTTGTGACCGGAGGGACGGGTTTTGTGGGCACAACCCTTGCTGGGGAACTCACTGAAAAGGGGCATAAGGTTACCCTGCTCACGCGTTCCATCAAAAAAGACGCCACCCTCCCAGAGGGGGCATCCTTTCTACAGGGGGACCCTAGAGAAAAGGGGGCGTGGCAGAAACAAGTCCCCTTGCACGAGGTAATCATCAATCTGGCGGGGGCCTCCATTTTTACCCGATGGACCAAGGAGACCAAAAAGCTCATCCGGGAAAGCCGGGTGCTTACCACCCAAAACCTCGTGGAGTCCCTGGCTGCAAGTGAGAGGAAGACGGCCCTTTTTCTCAGTACCTCAGCGGTGGGTTACTATGGGTTTCGGGGGGACGAAGCGCTGGATGAAGAGAGCCCGCCTGGTAAAGATTTTCTTGCTTCCATCTGCCAGGAGTGGGAGGCTGAGGCCTTGGGGGCCCAGGACCTGGGGCTGCGGGTCGTCATCTGCCGATTTGGGATTGTTATGGGCCGGAAGGGAGGTGCTTTGGGTCAGTTGCTGCCCCTTTTCCAGAAAGGACTGGGGAGCCCCTTGGGCCATGGAAGCCAGTGGATATCCTGGATTCACGAACAGGACCTGGTTCGCATCTATGGGTTCGTCCTGGACCGAAAGGATATTTCCGGGCCCTTGAATTGCACAGCCCCTCACCCCGTGAGAAACAAAGAGATGACGAAGTTCCTCGGGCAAGTGCTTCACAGGCCGACCTTTCTTCCTCCGGTGCCGGGTTTTGTGCTCAAGCTCAAGATGGGCGAATTTGCCACCACTCTCCTTAACGGCCAAAAGGTTATCCCCAAAAGACTGTTGGATATGGGTTTTGAGTTTACCTCTCCCGATCTCTCCGGGGCCCTGAAAGATTTATTGTCCGGGGCCCGGCAGCCATAAAAGAGGTGAGTGAAGGATGACCCGACTCTTTATTATCAGAGGTCCAAGGCCAGGGCAGTCTTTTGATTTGAGATACAATGTCCTGACCATAGGACGGGCGTCTGGTAACGACATTCAAATAAAGGACCCTTCTGTGTCCCGGAAGCATGCGAGGATCTCCAAGAAGGACGGCTCCTTTTTCCTGGAGGACTTGAAGAGCGTCAACGGGACCTGGGTTGAAGGACGGCTCTTGAAGCCGGGGCAGCGCGCTGTGGTCAAGGAAGGCAGCCTCATTGCCGTGGGGGGCACCCTGATTACTCTGGGAGAGGACTATCCGGTGGATGGGAGATCTCCCCGGTATGCTATTGATCTTGGGGAATATGGGGCAGGGGCGGGGAAGCCCTCTCTTCACAAGGACCGGCGCATGATGAACAGGAGAAACCTGGAGTTGATCTATGAGCTCTCCACCGTGTTCATGCAGCCTTTCGATATTTCCACCCTGTGTGCCAAGATCATGGAGGCTGTTTTTCCCGCCCTCAAGCGGATTGACAGCGGTGCGGTCTTGCTGGTGAATTTTGAGACCGCCCAACTCGAGCAGGTGGCCGGCAGGGTCCGGGAGAGTGACAGGGATGTCAAGATCGACTACTCCCGAACCGTGGTAAACCGGGTCATCCGTGAAGGCAAGGCCATGGTGATGTCCGATACCAGTCAGGAGGACAAAGCCCACCTCTCCGACAGTATTGAAATGATGGGGATCAAATCCATCATGTGCGTCCCCCTGATCACCAAGTCGGTGGTCCGGGGAGTCATCTATGTCCATTCTGTCCGGGTGCCCCATGGTTTCCGCAGAGAAGATCTCTTTTTCCTTACCGCATTGAGCAGCCCGGCGGCTGTGGCCGTGGAGAACGCCCTGCTTCTTTCAAAACAACGTCAGGCTGAAAAGGCCCTGCGGGAGAACGAGGAAAAATACCGCCTCTTGACCGAGACGGCGCAGGACATCATCCTCATGATGGATTTGGATGGAAGAATCAACTACATCAACAAAGGGGGAGTTGAGACAGCCGGGTACAGAAAGGAAGACGTACTGGGGGCGGACATCGCGGGTTTCCTTCCTCCTGATCAAGCACCGGTCCTCAAGGATCACCTGGCCAAGCGCCTCGCCGGGGACAAAGAGGTCCACCTCTGTGAGACCGCCTTGGTAAGCGGAACAGGAGAGCGCATACCCGTTGAGGTAAGTTCCGCCCTTATCATGAAGCGGGGCAGACCCTCCAGTGTCCTCCTCACAGCCAGGGATATACGGGAACGAAAAAGGGCGGGGGAAGAGCTTTTAAAGGTCCAGAAGCTTGAATCCCTGGTTCCCTTGGCCGGGGGCATTGCTCATGACTTCAATAACATTCTCACCAGGATTTTGGGCAATATTGATCTGGCCCAAATGGATATGGACCCCAAAGACAGGGCCTACAAGAGTCTTAACGACGCCCAGGAGGCCTGTATGAATGCGGCGGAATTGACGGAGAAATTCCTCGTCTTTGCCAGGGGTGAATCCCCCGTCAAACAGATCGCAGCCCTGGACGGACTTATTGTAGACACTGCCCATTTGGCCGTCACAGGTTCCAACGGGAGATGTGAGTTCAGCATTCCCGATGATCTGTGGATGGCCCGCTTTGATCGGGATCAGATCAGGCAGGTGATCAACAACCTGGTGGTCAATGCCAAGGATGCCATGCCCAAGGGAGGGATCATTTCGGTGATGGCGGAGAATGTGGTCATTAAAACCGAAAAGGATGATCAGGGCATGCCCATGAAAAACGGACCCTACGTGAAGATTACCATTCGCGATCAAGGCGTGGGCATCCCCAAGGAGCACTTGAACAAGATATTTGACCCCTACTTCTCGACAAAGGAGAGTTGGACGGAACAGGGAATGGGCCTCGGCCTTTCCACGGCCTATTCTATCGTGAAAGGCCATGACGGGTATATCCGTGCGGATTCGCAGATAGGTGAGGGCACGAGCGTGCTCGTTTATCTCCCTGCTTGCAGGGAGGAGGAGATGGAGGAACGGCCCTCAGCAGAGCAAGGGCCCGTATTTGGACAAGGCAGGATCCTCCTCATGGATGACGAAGAATTGGTCCGGGATACGGCAGCCGAAATGCTCCGCCGCATCGGCTATGAGGTGGTTCTTGCGCAAGAGGGCGGTGAGGTGATCGATCTCTACAAGCAGGCGGAGGAATCGGGCCGGCCCTTTGACGCGGTCATTCTGGATCTCACCGTCCGTGACGGAATGGGCGGGAAGGAGACCCTTCAAAGACTTCTTAAATTGGATTCCAAGGTGAGAGGCATTGTCTCCAGCGGATACCCGGGCAATCCGGTCCTGGTTGGTTTTATAAACTATGGGTTCCGGGGGGCCATAGCAAAACCCTATAGAATGGAAGAAATTGGCCGGGTCCTGCGGGATGTCCTGGGATCTTCATAATCCACTTATCCCGTAAAGGCTGCATCAAGGGGGGAAACTGTTGGGGAGATCTATGAGATCTCCCCAAACCAGGCCGCAGGCAGATGCTTCAATCTATGAGGGCCCGTGGCATGCAGGTCCGTGGCATGCCGGTCCGTGGCATGCCGGCGCGTGACACGCGGGGGCATGACAACTGGCTGCGTAAGAAACCTTTTTTTCTACTTTCTTAATCTCTACCATGTCTCTTCCCTCCTTTCCATGAAAGTGGACAACCGATACCGCAAAAAAAGGTGTCTCTTGACGGGTTCTCCTTGTCCTAAAACAGGCCTCCCTTTTACGGTTAGGAGTCCAAAAGTAGTTCATAATAGGGAACACTGCCACTGACCGTCATCCTCATTTCCGGCTTGGCCTCTTCGTTGGCCACGTTTTCACAGGAGGTACAGTTCCAGTCTTCCCAGTATTCTTGGATGGCGTAATTCAGGCATTCGTTGTAATAGGGGCAAAAGATGTTCCTGTGTCCCCCTTTGCCCACGGGTTTGCATGTCTTGTTCATGATTCGGCCCCCCTCTTTAAGAGAAATGCCGCCAGTCCCCGTCCTGTGAACGGGGGGCTTTACTCGTTACGGTTATTAGGTGATATCGACATCTTCAAATTCCATGCTCACCCCTTCTCTCAGGGTGTACCTGGAATCGGGTGTACCGGTTTCAGGCATCTTCAGAATGGCCACAATCAACTGCAAGGTGTGGTCATCCAATTCGAAATCATGCCAGCCCATCAACTGGAGACGGGTGTTCAAGGTTTCAACATCACCATGACCATAGAAGGAAATGGCATTGGCTAAGTCCCTGATGTAAGGAGGGATATTGCCTAATTCCATGCCCCTGCAAGCCAGGCGCTCAATCAGAATTTTTATGATTTGCTCCATGCCGACGTTCCTGCCAATATCTTGGGTTCGTCTTTTGGAATCTCCTGCATCCCTTAACCCATAACTTAATTATCCGACGGGGGCCGGTAAATGGGGTAAACAGAGTATTTTT
>Ga0180432_10001212_pt1 | contig 41151 bp, 35 predicted proteins | sample SS_ome_10_FD_132414 | JGI IMG/M metagenome (GOLD analysis project Ga0180432, IMG submission 132414) | Hypersaline lake sediment archaeal communities from the Salton Sea, California, USA - SS_1_MS_2 metaG | ecosystem: Environmental > Aquatic > Non-marine Saline and Alkaline > Hypersaline >... | reverse complement strand
TAAGAGGTAGATTAATAGTTCCTAGCTCAGAAGACCTTGGTGCCTAGACTTAGCCAATAGTTGAACGATTACAGTAACTGAGATGCAAAAATTCACAAACATTTTGGAGGATTAAAAATAATTTCCAAACTCAAAAAATCTCAGAAAAAAGTGCACGCTGCAGCAATGGTGCCTGTATAAGAGGTAGATTAATAGTTCCTAGCTCAGAAGACCTTGGTGCCTAGACTTAGCCAATAGTTGAACGATTACAGTAACTGAGATGTGAAAATTCACAAACATTTTGGAGGATTAAAAATAATTTCCGAACTCAAAAAATCTCAGAAAAAAGTGCACGCTGCAGCAAAGGTAGCTGTACAAGAGGTAGATTAATAGTCGGGGACTAAGAAGGCTTGGGTGCCTTAGACTTAGCCAATAGTTGAACAATTACAGTGGACTGTGATGAGGCGACCACTGGTAAATTGAAATCAGATATGTTTCTGCATCGAGCAAAATTCAACAGATGTGTGATACTACTAATATTTCGAAGTATCTGGTCCTGGAATCAACGGATGATACCAGACCTGAATTGGAGGGCAAATGCCCTGTGGAATTTGGATTTGAGCTTGATCGATTCCAGCTCCAGGCCGCAAATGCAATTATAAAAGAAGAGAATGTGCTCATCTCGGCTCACACCGGTTCTGGTAAGACGGTTCCATGCATCATTGCTATTACACACTACTTGAACAAAGGGCAAAGAGTGATTTACACGAGTCCGGTGAAAAGCCTCAGCAACCAGAAATTCAAGGAGTTTCAAGACAAGCCAGAGATTCCTGATGTTGGGATCATGACAGGTGACATCAAGTGCAATCCAGATGCACAATGTGTCATTATGACTACTGAGATCTTGCGCAATATGCTCTACAAGGAGAATGAACAAGATGGCGAAAAGGGAGAGAGGGATGGTGCTTTCCTGGCCGATGTGGGTTGCGTTATTTTCGACGAGGTGCATTATATTAATGACAGGGATCGTGGTAAGAATTGGGAGGAGAGTTTGATCATGTTGCCACCAAGGATCATGTTGCTCATGCTCTCTGCTACGATTGATAAGCCAGAAGCCTTCGGAAGCTGGATTGGAGATCTCAAGCAGAGACCAGTCCATCTCATTCGCACTCTCCACAGACCGATTCCCTTGAATCACTACGTCTATGTTGATAACCTACCAGGTTATGAGGCATATAAGAAAAAGAAAAAGGTGGAAGGGAGTGGTGGAAATAGTGGAGGTGGTGGAAATAGTGGAGGTGGTGGAGGCAGTGGGAAGCCAGGTCTGATCCATGTCATGAAAGCCTCAGAGTTTCTTTCACCTGAGTATGATGAAGCGTATTCTCTGTATCGCAATAAGTGGCGAGACCCAGTCACCAAGAAGGTGATTAAAGGTAAGGGGAATCCGCGCTGGTCACAGACACAGAGTCCAGGTGATCTGAATAAGTTTCTTAAGTTTCTCAAGGGTGGGGGGTATCTACCTGCACTAATCTTCGTATTGAGTCGCAAGAGAGTTGAAAATTATGCAATGGCTGTTCAGATCAGTCTGGTCTCCAGTGAGGAGAGAGCAGAGATTGGGCGTGTGTTTGATCACCACATGCATGGTTTGAGAGCTCAATATGAGGGTCTTGAACAGTACAATCAGGTTCGAGAGCTGTTGCTCAAGGGCATTGGCATTCATCACAGTGGACTTGTCCCTATTTTCAAGGAGATCGTAGAAATCCTTTTCAGCATGGGGTTGATTCAGATTCTTTTCGCAACAGAGACGTTTGCAATTGGTGTGAACATGCCCACCAAGACGGTAGTCTTTACTGAGTTGACAAAGTGGGATGGTCATCGCGAAACGAGTCGCAATCTCAAGACTGATGAATACCTGCAGATGAGTGGCCGAGCAGGGAGACGCGGATTGGATACAACGGGGACGATCATTCATTTCCCTCTCAAAGAGATGCCAAGTGCAATTGAGATGCGCGGCATTGTCACTGGAAGAACACCAGCCATCCACAGCCAGTTCACAGCAGGGTACCAGTTCCTGCTCAAGTGCCTGGCCAATCGGAAAAATGTTGATGAGTTCATTGATCTGAGTTTGCGAGCACGGGAGGATAAGCAGAATGCTGCTGCACATGCACAAGAAGCCGACCAGGGTCGCCAAGAGTATGTACAAGAGAGAGCCAAATTCGATGCCAAGTATGGAGAGAGTGCATGGAGTATTGCGACTAGATTTCACAAACTGTGGCAACAAACACAGCCCCAGATGATTGGTGGAATCGCTGTCCGACGCAAAAAGAACAAGAAGCTTGACAAACAGGTTGCTGATGAGCGGAAAAAAATGCCCAAAGGCTGCCACACAGCATACCAAAACTTGTTGGAACTGTCGACAGCCATGGATCAAGAACTAGAGCCAACGGTGGAGCAGATCGCTCCACACAACAGCAGCAACAAGGTTATTTTCCAGTACCTTGAGGATCTTGGGTATGTTGTTGGAACTGAGTCTGCCAATCTCTCGCTAACAACAAAGGGATTGATCGCATCTGAGATCAATGACTGCAACTGTCTCCTTCTGACAGAGATGATCACACAGGGGTTTTTCGACTGTCTCGGTTCGGGCGGTGAGTTGATCTCGTTCCTAGCCTTGTTTATCGAAGAAAGAAATCTCGAGGGAGATCAGATGAGTCTTGGCTCTATTAAAGAGTATGTTCCTGACGCTCTGTATCGAATGATCGAGCGTACCATGATTCTGAAGGATGACCTACAGGATCGCGAGGATCATTGTGTGATCCAGGATGGAGTCTATCCCAATACTGATTGGAACATCCATCTGGATTTTGTAGTCCCCGCTCTTGTCTGGGCTGAAGGTGGATCGATGACTGAGATCTATGAGGTCTGTAACATCTATGACGGCAATTTCATTAAGAGTATGTTGAGGTTGCAAAATCTTGCCGAAGGTGTGGTCGGTCTACTTGGAATAGTTGAGAAACACGAACTGGCGAGTCAGCTGCAGGAAGCGGCCAATGGGCTTGTCCGTGATATTGTCACTGCAAACTCCTTGTACATTGTTCAATAGCGGTTGGATCGGACTCTTTCCTTTCAACGATTTGGGACACTTTGAGCTGGAAAATTGACCGACTCTGTCGAAATTGTTTGCATGTTGTACACCTGTACACTTGTAAGTAGTAACTTGTAAGTGGCAACAACTTGTAAGTGGCAACTTGTAAGCAGCAACCTTGAAAGTAGCAACCTGTAAGTAGCAACTTGTAAGTAGCAACTTGTAAGTAGCATGGAACGAGCAGCATCTGCGATCACACCAACCATAGTAGAGGGCCCTCTGGGCCCAACCAATCTTTCAATCAGTCTTGATTCAATCAGTCTGATTGTTCCCGAACAGTCCCAATTTGACTGTCTTGAGCAGATAGATCAAGAAATACACAAGGAGCTGATCAAAAAACAAGGACTCGAAAATGATATCAAGGTGCATCAACAAGGAATTGGAATTGAAATACATACTCTTGAAAAAGGGCGCAGACGCCTAAGAGAAAGCATACAACAATCGAAAAGGATCGTTGCAGCTGAATCATGTGTGCGCAGGCAAGAACACAGGAAACGAAAAGAGTGCAGGCGCCTGGTAAAGGTGTGTGTCCAAGCAATCGCAACCGCAGATCTGCGGCTTAAACTTGTTGAGGAGAGCATTCTGAAAGATATTGCCAAAGTGACACAGAGAGTGGAGGCACTTCAGCAAGAACGCGATGATTTCATTGCTTGCTATCCATATGCCCTCAAATCACCCAGATCCCCAAGAGAGAAACTCGAGCGGAGAGGAAGTGCGAGTGGATTTGTTAGCCTGTTGCGTGCCAGCAGTAGCAAAGCACCAACACCCAGGATGACCAGATCCTTGGCCGCCTCTCCCATGCGATCTAAGAGCATGGCCACCTTACCCATCTGAGTGAAAGCCTGCTATTCATCATTGGTCAGAGACCAACTCTATCTTTGGGTCCAAGAGCTGGAATTGCACTTTTTGCCACAAACTCTCTGCAGTTGCGGTTTGTACACATCTGACCTTCATCACGCTCCAGCGCTTCAAATGATGTACAACAGAACCATCATTGCACATTACATTCCCGTTTGATATGATGGAATACCGCTGCTCCAACAACCTTGGAACCAACCGGTATTTGAGAACACAGCGCCACCTCTCTGACCACAGTTCCATTGATGTTCCAGACCAATCAACCAGGATCATCTCTTCCTCCATGGGACCAGTCTCAGTCAGTTCTTGCACAATACGAAGGAGGTTGAATCTCCTCTCAGCTCGTTTGATGTTTCTGTTGCGCATGTTGATGTGGTTCAGGAGAGCGGGAAGATCAGGATCAAGAATATCATAAAACAGCATACGATGTACCACCATGTCTAGATAGCGTCGAATCGGAGATGTGAAATGCGTGTAATTGCATATTCCAAGAGCGGCATGGTCATTCGAGCCATCGGTTGGGAGCACATAATTAGCAGCTGAATAGTTGCGAATCCGTAGCATTTGTTGGAGAGCAGGCGTTAACTGACTCTGATCGCCCCTTGCGTCTTTTTCACCATTTTCTGTTGATCGGGATGGAAGGTGGAACGTCCTGATCGGAGCACCAGATCCAAACCTTTTTACCAACTCCTTGCCAACCTCATGGTTCGTCAGCACCATCCAGATCTCGACCAGTTTGTGAGAGTCGAGTGTGTCCTTGGCAAGTTTGGGCAAATATCTCTTCGCCAATTCCGTCGTGATTGAGAATAAGGACTGCATATCCAGATTGCTGACCATTTCTGTTCCGATGTCATCGTAGCATAGGTTCTGGCGATTCTGAATTATGCTCTTGACGAACTGTACCTCACGAATCTCATTCCCACTGACTGTGAACAGAACACTGTTTGTTCTCCGATCCTCACCGGCGAGAAGGGATGCACTTTGTGTGCTGATGGAGGGATGCAGCATGTCGATTCGGCCAACTGGGTCAGGGGCATAGACCGAACTTGCTCGTTGACGAGCGACAGCATCATGTTTGGACCCAGGCGGCAAGAATGCGGCTGGGTCAGCAATATGGATGCCAATTTCATAGGATCCATCACCATTGTCTTGAAGATGCATGGCATCATCAATATCCTCACATCCAACAGGATCAATGCTAAAGACGTATCGATCACGCAGATCCAATCGGACAGTATCATCAGTAGTAATCCCAGATACCTCAGTGGCGATCCTAACCCCAGTATCGTGGACACGCCCAGGAATGGTAGAACGAATCACGTTCTTGCTCACTGGTTGCGATGGTAAATCGAACCTGGTTAGAATCGCACCGATCTCAGCGCTCATGTCTCCAACTTTTCCGATATAGCTCTCGATGCGACCAGTTGGTTTTTTGCTGGTGGATGCCCATGTGTGGCGACGAATCACAACATACTGATTCTGAGTGCCCCTTTTCCTCTTGTCATATGGGACCAGGAAATTAGGATAATTGGGATTCAGCGTCTTCACCAGGTATAATGGCGTCCCTTTCTTGCTAACTCCATATGTGACCACCGAACGTGCCTGTATGATCCCCACGATCTGTGGATTGTGTTTCTCAATAATATCGCAGACCATGTTGTTCTCATCGAGAGAAACAATATCTCCAAGCATTGCACGATTTAGACTTTTCTCATTATCCAGGGAAATAGAGCCCCCTGACCTTGTTACCAATTCAGCGGTGAATGGAACCGAGTAGTTTACTTTTGATACCTTATATTTAAAACCTGAGTCTGAATCTCTCGAGGTATATGCAGAGAATCGGTGCATCCCTTTATATTCCCTTTATGTTTATTCGTTGATTAATAGGACCAACGAATAATTGGTTCAGTTTTTCTTGACTGAGATATGAAATCGATCAGTTGCTGATGATTTTCTTTTTGGCAACTGCTCGCTTCACAATTGACCTAGGTTGGGCCCGAACTGGTCTTTGCCCCTGAACTTGTTTGACTTGAATAGGCCTCTGCCCTTGCACTGGTCTGACCACCTGTACCGGTCTCTGTCCTTGCACTGGTCTCTGTCCTTGCACTGGTCTGACCACCTGTGCCGGTCTCTGTCCTTGCACTGGTCTCTGTCCTTGCACTGGTCTGACCACCTGTACCGGTCTCTGTCCTTGCACTGGTCTCTGTCCTTGCACTGGTCTGACCGCCTGTACCGGTCTCTGTCCTTGCACGACAGGTCTAGTTGATACTGGTCTCTGTCCTTGCACGACAGGTCTAGTTGATACTGGTCTTGGATCTTGCAATGGCCTCTGTCCTTGCACTGGTCTTGGTCCTTGCACTTGCCTTGGCCCAGCCTGAGTCGGCCTCTGTCCTTGCACAGGTCTAGGTTGTGTTGGTCTGGCCTGTACGGTGCGCTTGCCTTGTACTGGTCTCTGACCTTGCACAAGTCTAGGTTGAGTTGGTCTGGCCTGAACAGCGCACTTGCCTTGTACAGGTTGAGTTGGTCTGGTCTGTACAGTGCGCTTGCCTTGCACTGACACCGGTCTGGGTTGAGTTGGCTTGGTCTGAACAGCGCACTTGCCTTGCACTGACATAGGTCTAGGTTGAGTTGGTCTGGCCTGAACAGCGCATTTGCCTTGTACAGGTTGAGTTGGTCTGGTCTGTACAGTGCACTTGCCTTGTACAGGTTGAGTTGGTCCGGTCTGTATAGATATGGGTTGAACCTGTCTTTGTTGACTGACTCGGCTTACTACAGGGCCCACAGAACAAGGAGTAGCCACAGCGTTTTGATCAGCTGGTTTGGTTGGTGCAGATCCTGGATTCATGGCCTGTTCCACATTTGCACACATTTTTTCAATGTACAGTGCTTGTGGGTCAGACTCTGTATCATTATTGTTGGCTGTTTTGTGGGCAGTGGTCCCACTCTTTTTCTCATCTGATAGAACCTGAGTTGCCTGCTCATACAGGGATTGTTGGCGCTCAGTCGTGGCCTTTTCCTTGCGAATGTCCTCCTGGCGTGAATAAATCTTATACATAGTGGATTTCAGGTTGTGTTCCACACTCAGTCTCGACTGATCGATTAGCTCCTTGCTGGCAGATGAATTGGCTTCAATCCAGTCCATGGTGTTGATGACATATTGGTTGACTGAGCTGATCTCCTCATCTGACAGGTGGACATTGATCTCTGGGTTGTTGATCGTTTTCTGAACATTCCCTAAGTATTTCTCGAAGCTGTTCATAGCAGTAAGTGCCTCCTTGCGAAGAGCATCGGCGGCAGCATATTGCTCAGCATCATCAACCATTTGGTTGATCTCCTCTTGAGTCAGGCGACCGCTATCACGTGAGATTTGAACATGCGCTGCGCGACCTGTGCTGAGTTCGACTGCACTGACATTCAAGATACCATTAACATCAATGTCGAATTTGACCTCGATCTTGGGTACTCCTCGTGGGAGGATGGGAATATCGCCCAGTTCGAATGTACCCAGTTCGTTATTGTGCTCTGTGAAGTTGCGTTCTCCCTCGAAAATCTTGACCAATACACTTTCTTGATTGTCTTCTACTGTCGAAAAGACCTTGCACTTCTCAATTGGTACATTGGTGTTACGATCTATGATCTTGGCCATCTGCCCACCAGTCGTCTCAATTCCAAGGGACAGTGGAATGACATCGAGCAGCAGGAGGTCTTTCGTTTTGCCACTGCTGTCAGATTTGCTCAAAATCGCTCCCTGAACAGCAGCACCATGTGCGACTGCCTCGTCCGGATTAACGCTCTTATTAAGAGTTTTCCCACCCAGAAATTCAGACAGCATTTGCTGGACTACAGGGATACGAGTCGATCCTCCTATTAGAACAGCTTCATCCACCTCATCGATTGACAATTCCGCATCCTTGAGCACGTGTTTCACTGGATCCATGCACTGAGCCAATAGCTCTGCGCTCAGAGTCTCGAACTTGGTGCGAGTAATCTTGACAACAAAATCAATGCCCTCCCAGAAGCTGTCTATCTCAATATGTGTCATTTGTGCTTGACTCAGACTTCGCTTGGCCTTTTCACATGCAGTTTTCGCCTTGCGCATCGCCTTGCAGTCATCACTTGGATCACCTCGCTCACCCTTAACAGCGGCTGGGTGTTTTTTCCTGAACTGCTCCATCACCCAGTCTACGAGCACCTTATCAAAATCCTCACCACCCAAATGGGTATTACCATGAGTTGCAAGCACTTGGAAAATACCACCTGTCAATGATAGGAGACTGACATCGAGTGTACCTCCACCTAGGTCATATATGAGGATGTTTCCCTCGTTCAGCCTTTCCAAACCATAGCATAGACAGGCGGCAGTAGGCTCATTGATAATGCGCATGCAGTCCAGCCCAGCAATCGTTGCTGCATCCTGAGTCGCTTTGCGTTGATAATCATTAAAATATGCAGGAACAGTGATGACCGCCTTCTTGACCTTCTTCCCCAGATAGGCTTCAGCGACCGACCTCATCTTGCCCAGAACCATCGCGGAAACTTGTTCTGGTTTGTATTTGCGCTCTTGTCCTTTGTATTCAACCTTGATAAGTGGTAGATCATTCATATCTGGCTCTACCTCGAATGGGAATAGGTCAAGATCATCTTGGATCTCTTCTTCAGAGTAGTGCCTGCCAATGATTCGCTTGACATCAAATAGAGTATTCTTAGCGTTGAACGTCGCCTGACTCTTGGCGGCCTCCCCAAGCAGGCGCTCATCATCCGTGAATGCAACCCAACTGGGAGTTGTTCTGTTGCCCAGATCATTTGATATAATTTCAACACGGTCATTGATCCAAACACCCACGCAGCTGTAAGTAGTGCCCAGATCGATCCCAATACAACCATCATATTCCTCATCAGATTCTGTGGTCACATTAGGCTCCCCACTTGTATCGACACCAGTGCACACAGACTCAGGTACGACAGTATCTTCGGTTGCATCCTTGGATTTGAGGGTGATTTGAACTGGTGTTTTACTCATTATTAATATAAAAGTCTTATAGGTGGATACCTCTATATCCTTCAGTGAGTAATTGTGAGGTTCATATCAACGCCATGATTGGGATGATACGGCATAGAGAAATCCCAATAAATTGGAATATGAATTATTATGTCGTTTACTGACAACCAGTTGCGGGCATGGATCGCCCATCCACACAAGGACCCCCGCAGTGGGAGAAAGATCAATACAACTGCAAAGAATGGCATATACGCAAAATTACAAAGAGCAGCATATGCTCGCGGTTTATTTAATAAGGCAGGGGTGTCAACAACTGGGTCCCAGTCCGGACATGCAATTCGAGTGCCCGTGATCAACCCGACAATTCCGGTTCCCACTGTTAAACCCACTATTCCGGTTCCCATGGTTAAACCTGTGGTTCAGCATGTGGTTAAACCGCCCATGGCTAAACCTATGGTTCAGCCCACAATTCCAGTTCCCAAGCCTATGGTTCAGCCCACAATTCCAGTTCCCAAGCCTATGGTTCAGCCCACAATTCCAGTTCCCAAGCCTATGGTTCAGCCCACAATTCCAGTTCCCATGGTTAAACCTGTGGTTCAACCTGTGGTTCAACCGCATGTGGTTAGACCGCCCATGGTTAAACCTGTGGTTAAATCACAAGAGGAACTCCGGCCCAATGGGCCGATAACTCCGATGAGATCGGAGGAACTCATCATACCAGAACATACATTTGCCAATCCATTCTCAAGTGATTGTGCGAAGTATTATCTTTACTGTGGACTGGATGAGTCTGAGGAGGAACCAGGTATGGTGATCATTGTCAACAGCAATTGGGCAGGTCTCGTGGATGAATTGTGGCAACAGGCCCACCTTCTCGATAGTTTGGTAGAACATGGCATTGGCATTATCGAGGTCCCTATCAACATGATGGATTTCAAGGATTTTGTTCCTTTCACAATGTTGGATGGAAACGAGGATCCCAAACACCCATTGCACTACCTGGACCCGCAATATCAGATCCCAAGTGTTGGTCAGTACCTGAACAAAGATTATGATATGCAGGAGGCCCGTATGACGATAGAATATCTTGCTGGATTGGAGGAACATTTCCCCGATCTGGGTAGCCTTGGAAATGCATGCCATGAAGAATTACTCCAAAACATGGAGAAGATAATGAAACCTATCATGGCAGAGCGCAAGAACTGGGAGGACAAGTATCTGGAGTACTACACAGATGAGGATTGGTTTTACATCGATTTTCTGAAAATGGTGGATGATCTAGGCATTGATGATTTTGCAGAACTGGCTCACAAGACATTTAAAAAACGTGTTCCGGAAGATTGGTTGGCGGAAAGATATCGCGATACTGAGGAGATCGAGGAGTTTCTTGCGCATTTTGAGTGTACGATAGATGATTTGTACGGATCAAACATCAACCGGGAAGGGAGCGATGAATACGATGAGCGCCTGAATGTAATCATCTCTGAGTTCCATAGAATCAAGAAAGAGAGCAGATGACACCATATTTACTACAGGTACTGCAGGTAGCTGCAGGTCCACATAGACCATATACAATCAGTGGTATATAGTCCATGAAACGAAAATTCTTCAGGAACAAAGAGTTGTTGACTCCGATGAGATTGGATTCATCAGTCAGTCTTGGTACTAGAATCGGAGCAGGAACTTTCGCTGGTACTCGTGCTGTCACTTTCATCAACAGGATCCCAATCTCCATCCTCGGTGTCCTTTTCACATCCCCAACAATCTTGGTTTCCACATGGACATGATGCTTCATTCATGAAATCGATCAGACATTTGAGAGATTTCCGACCAGAATTGGTGATCTTTAGCTTCATGGACCTACCCTCGATGGTCCCAGTAAGTACAACCAGGGGCATAACAACTGTACGCTCGATTGGTGCTGAACAGCATCGACTGTTGGTGAATGTGCAAGATGGCTCTCTAAATGGATCTCTCAAACCGATAAAATCAAAAAGCAGTGTCATCTGATTACCTTTTTGTAACTGAGCTGCAGCTGCGCGCAGGCATGACTTGCACAGATTGACTCGGACGACACAATTCTTGATTCCTGTCATTTACAGTAAACATATATCCTGCTGTGTCAGATTTGCCGCATCTATTCTCATCGGAGGAACTCCGGTCCTAGATCTGTATCTGACTCATCATCTGATTGCGATTCAGGCACAGCTACCTGATTGCTCAGGATCGTTGCCAGATTGCGAGCTCTTGTCAATGCCACATATTTCAGTTGGTTGCGCTCTTTGCTAGCTCTGTAATATGTGTTGTGTTCATAGTTCCAACGGTCTCGAATCTTGCTCAGGTCGACATCATCCACATATACACGATCGTATGTCGAGCCCTGGCTCTTATGTGCTGTGACTGCATATCCATAGTCCATGTCCTTGTCAATTACCAGGTAGCGATCTCCAAACTCTTCGTTTGGTCCCAACATATGTCGGCTGAGAGCTCTCTCCTCGATCACCTTGGGGTAAAGAGCTGCAATCTGCTTATATAGTTTCGTATCAGCCCGAATTGAGCGCTGTCCGACTGTATCAGTATTCTCTTTCTCGTGGATGAGCTCAATCACTTTAGTACTTAGTAGCGGATGCTCTCTCTTGAAATCAGACTCTGCCCAGATCTTGCCCTTGAACTCGTATAGACTCTCCATAAACAGGAGCTGGTCCTTAAGTTCGCGATAGTGTTTATACACCTTGCCTCCTGAATTAGGTCTATTTACCTTCTGAGCACGTTTTCTCAGCTCCATCAACAGAGGTAAGTTCCTGTCGTCGTCTGGTATTGGGAAGAACTGGGTTGTGTTTGTCCCAACAACTGCCTCTTTGGATCCCACATTTCCATGCGATGCCTCTCCAAATGTCACCAGATAGCCAGGACTCTTAACCTGAACCCCTCCATCCAATGAGACAGGATGACGGTCATCTCTGCGAACTCGAGTGACGATATAGTCCTGACCATTCTCTATGTAAGGAGTTGGCCACCCAATATTGTTATATCCCATAAGCAGATCACCCTGTGCAAACGGTAGATCGAGCGCTCTCTGATTACCAGCAAACCGAGCATTACGGGCCAATCTGTTGTATGCTCTCACAGATTGGTTGGTATATGTGATGATTCTGGCTTCATGAGGAGAACGCCACTTATCCCAGTCAAGGAAATCTTTCAAGACCAAATCCTCGAATGAGATCGGATCAACAAATCTAACTCCCAGATCAGATCCGGTCACGGCATCCCTATGTTCGTAAGGCCCAGTAACCTCGCTGCAATACAGATTCTCGCGGATGTGTCTGGCCACATCTAACAGGGGATTGCCAACCTTCTGTCTGACAATCTCATTGAGCTGAATGCGGTTGCGAAGTCGGAAGGCAGCACTATCTGCCTTGATCAGCAGCTTGGAACCGGCAACATCGTCCTCAGAAATGGCTACAAACTCCAATTTCTGAGTTGGATGAGGAATCTGAGCGGAATCTCCGACGAAAAGGATCTTTGTCCTGTGTTTCCTAGCTCTTGCAACGAGCTGCTGCAAGTCTCGATCATCTATCATACTAGCCTCATCAATGATGAGCAGATCGATCCCCTCCATACCATCCCCGCCGGCACCATATTTCTTGGTGCCCAGGTAACTGTTGAGGCGCTGTTTTTTTAGCAATGATGCAATAGTCTTGGTTGGAATCTGTGCGCTACTACCCTCGTAATTGAGACTACGGTGCAATACCTTCCGAGCCTTGTGTGTCAGTGCAGATCCCATTAAAATCTTGCGACTTGACCCCAGCATATTGTTGTATTTGACGAGTAGCTGCATCAGAAAAGTCTTGCCAGTACCGGCAGATCCTTCAAGTAACATAAATAGTGGAGCCTGTGTACTCCCTCCGTGCATAATGCCGGCACCATGCATAATGCCGCCACCATGCATGAAATCTACCATCGCAACCAGAGCACGGTTCTGATCACGGGTTAATTTCGGCGCCCGGAGAGTATGATGTCTGATCGTGATCGACTCCATTTTCTACATGTATGAATCATCTGGACTCCATGAATCATTTTTACAAATGAAAAAGCCAAAGAGGGCGGGCGCACCAGGATTGGCCGCACATTTCAACAGATCGATGTATTGATAGGACCGACAGGACCGACAGGACCGACAGGACCGACAGGACCGACAGGACCGACAGGACCGATAGGACCGATAGGACCGATAGGACTGACTCTGAAGGTTGGGACGTACATCTGATTTGTCGCATCCCATTCAGAGATCCAGGCGGGAGTCCCGTCCCATGTAGTATAACCCAGGATTGGGTCCCGGTCCATGGCCCGGATGAGACGCCCAGTTGGAATGGGAGCTACGAGTGAAGTATTGCGATACATGATTTGAATACATAGGTCTCCTTGGTTAGAGGAGCAAGGAACCAAGATATGCTTACTATACTCACCAGAATCCCATCCAATCTCTACCTCCGAACTTCCTCCTGAACCAGTCACTCCGTCACTGGGCCGGATCAGAATATCTCGTGGTGTCGATGGTGTTGTGGGCAGCCTCTCAGCTCTTTGGTGTAGACGATGCCCAATGTATTCAAGAAAGTGTCTGTGTCCCCCTGTTGCCGTCTCCATGTCTCTGCGCATATGACCATCCCATGAACTGCCTATCATAACTTCTTTGCCAATCCTCAATCCATACCATTCAAATGTGGCAAAATCGTATGCATGATGGAGTCTATCCACCTGTTGGCGTAGTTGAATCAGCGCTGCGTCCACAACAGCCTCAGTTTCAGTTGCAGTGCTAGTGTCAGTGTCATCAGTATTCTGGTCCATCAGGATTTTGTATCTGGCTCTTCTCAGAATCCTGTCTCGAAAATACTGAACCATATGGCTTTCACTCCTGTCAAAATCGAATCCATATCTCCCCCAATTGTAACCACCTATATCCAATGCCGCGTAGAGATCATATCTCTCCACCTGTATCATAGCTGACAGATCCTCCAATCCTGCAAGAATATCCAGCATGATTCCCTTTCCTTGAATACTGTACTCAAGGAAAGCGTAACCAATGTAAACAGTGAGTGGTTCTGGCTCTGATTCGGCTGATGATTCGGCATCAGACATGTCGGTTTCATTGACACTTGTGGAAACCACTGTGAGTGGTCGTCGCAACTCTATGTTCCAGGTACCAACTATTATGTTGTCCCGATTCATCAGGTTAAAATCTAGCATGATTTTGGCCTCTCTGATACGAGCGATTTTCAGAACAGATCGAATACCATTGCATGGGCTACTGAACAGTGACTCCAGGTTCTGGATTGAAGGTATTTTGTCAATGCCCCCAAAAATTCTGATCGCGCGTTCCCATTTTTTGTCATTGAAATTGACCACATTCTCCTTGTATGATCGATACGTCGCATTAGCACTGCTCATGTGTTGATATAGAGGGCCCGGACTGTAAAGCCCCTCTCCTCTGAGGTGATAAGGATCACGATCCAAGTGATACTGATGGATCATCATGTCATTTGTCATCTGTTCGTTGTCAAGGGGTACCATGCCCTTGTCATTGACAACACATTTTCCATTTGATGTGAGCAGAAGATTGGTGGAAGGTCGAGGAGGTATAAGAAAGTTTGCCAACGGCTTGTAGACAGTTCCATCTGCACCAGATCTGTCAAGTGGTTCCATGCTCAATGAGCCCTGGTTGATCAGTGTCTTTTTGTACATTTTGCGGAAAGAATTTGAGCAACACTGACATGGCACAACATGATTGGATGGATCGCCCAGTCCTTGGTAGACATCTTTCAATGAGTTACTCAGAAACAGAAGCAAGCAGAAGTAACAACCCAATAGCATTGATTGATATTTTGACAATTCATCCCAATGCTGACATCTCAGTCAATTTTCCTTGTGCGGTCCAAAGTGTGAGTGTATCACACACAGCTAAAGAGGTTAGCTCTATAGAGGTTGGCTCTATAGAGGCAGTGCACCAAGTTCAATCTCTCGCAAGGAGTGTCGAGCAGCAACTATCGCCTCCAGGCACTTTTCGCGGCGATCATCAACACCTTGTGCCATTTTCATGATCCATTCGCGAGCATAATTATTGTAATCATCGCCAACCATTTCGTAATTGATCCCTTTCTCATCATACTTAAACACCTGTTGCATCCCCCTGATGATCAATGCAATGAATGTAAGTATGTTCACCGTAATGCGAAATACAAAAGCCGGATGAGTCTCATTCTCATCGCTTGGATTCAACAGGTTGTACAGCAGGGACCCACCTGCTGTAAGACCCAGGATGATGGTTAGGATCAGAGTTGTCCAGTTCTTGCGTCGGCGATTCCAACTGGCAGCGGTGTAGAATCTATTGCTGTCTCTCTGAGCTCCTTCAATATATCCAAGGAGAAGTAGAGCTTCGCCTTCCTGGAGGGCAGTTGGTTCACCAAGCTGTATCTTGGAACAATCCGTGGTATCTGGATCGAATGTATCCTTATCGACGCCACGAGACCCAACAACCTTGATGGAGCGCATGTTGGTATTTCTGTCTTTTGGATTCACCTCCCTCATGCGGCGATGGCGAAATCGAACCGAAGTTTGTGATAGATCAGCCAACATTTTGCTCGGTTCAACATCTCTCGAACCATTGAATGTCGAACCAGCATTAAATGTACCAGCATTGAATGCCAGGCCAGCCTCGAGGTCGCTCTGATCGACCGATGTATTATCATCGGTAACTGGTCCATCAGTTTCAGTCATGATATCATATGTTAGTGACGACGATGAGAAAGATGGCGATGATGACAATGCTGATTGAGACATTGCTGTGTTACACGGTTAAAATCACCACTCAGCAAGCAGTCATGCATTCAAATTTTTCAATCACTCTTTGGGAGATAGTTGAAAAAGTCATCAGGCAGCTGGAATTTGGTCTTTGTATATTGCAGACCCTTGTTTGTACCTTCATTCCAACTTACCTTGCCGGTCTGATAATCCGAATAAACACCTAGAACACTCTTCAAAGTATTCCTGTCAATCCCCTCCTCACGAACCGTCATGTTATATATGTTCTCATATCGATCCTTGAAATCACTAAATCGTGTTTCCATTAGCTCTTTGTATGCTTTCTCGGCATTGCGTTTCTCCTCTGAGATCTGGCTAATACGCATGTTCAGATCCATCAGTTCGTCATCATCTTCATAGTTTTCATCGTTGATGATCTTGTAGGTCAATGTCATACGGTCCCCCAGCTCGGTAATCTGTTTGAGCAGGGTTCGTGCTGTTTCATTCCTACGCTTGAAACGGTCGACCTCATCTACCATTTTCAAAACCTCATTCGCATTGATGGTTTGCAGATTCTTTTTTCGATCGCCCTTTGTTGGCAAAGATTGCATGTGTTCCGTATGTGTGTTCTTCTAACCTAGACTAGAAGAATATCTCTAAGGTGTAACGCGCAAGAATGGAATATTGTGTGTATTCAGATAATCAATGTCATCAGTATTGTCATCATCGACATTCAACTGGCAAATGCTGTCCTTCAATATGTGATGCACATGATCGACATTCACATGAGGCGAGAGTCCATATGTCCACACTCGTTCATTGATCTCATCCAACCTCTTTACCAACAGAGTCTCAGACTCATCTGGGTTCTGTAATTCAGTATATACCAAGAGGGGCAAGTCTAACTTTGTGCAAAACCATTCCACAAAAGCTCTTTGCAGGTCCTGTCCAACCTGTTCTCCCATCTCAGTGAGCATCAACAATGGTCTGACATGTTCTCCACGGATACGCAGTCTGATCAGGCCTGCCAGAGCTGAGGCAGACATGGGCAGTCTCATTCTGTAGACAATCTTGTGGACATTTGGACATGGTCCATCGGAATGGTCATCAACCAGAGTCATTGGCTTGTCAAGCCTGAATGTGCTGTGACCGTCCAGGCAAGGAATAATCGTCTCCTCCAACCAGCGTAACTCGTCCTCTATTTGTGGAGCCTTGATTACAAGCTGCTGTCTGATCTCCTCTTTTTCCTCTGGTGTGAACTGATCATCTTTGTCCACCTTTTTATGCATAGGGATATGCATATTTTCAGGTTTCCACTCTGAACGAGGATAAATCACCTGGATTGGTCGACGGCGAATGAGCTCATCGTTGATCTCCTCCAATAGCATGAGACTGGATGCTGACAATGACACCAGTGTTTCAATGTGATCACTCACCTTTTTCAGGTCCTCATTGCTGCCATGTTTCAACAGGATTTCAGGGAATGGAGACTCCATTGCAAGCTCCTCACCTGAGCGTAAGACACTGTATAAATACTTTCGCAACATGAGCTGCACCCGTCTTCCCGTGAATGGTGATCCCGTCTCTCGATAAGTCTGATACACCGGTAGGATCTTGTCCATAACAACTTAATTGCTCATTAGAACAATGCACAAGTGCCTGATCAATTTTCATGTGCATACATGGATGCACGAGTGGTTGGTTTAGATGCTCAAGCTCTAGAGAACAGGGGCGACCTGCTCTTCCTTTTGCAATCTCATCACCCCTCCACACAATCCTCTTAGGTGTCGGTTCGCATGGCTGCGCCACGTTCGCTGGCTCGGCTCCGCCTCGCTGGCTCACTGTGCGTCCCGTCTCTAACATGTTCGTGTTGCCCGAGTTGAAGCGAGAGCGAAAGGGAACAGGTCTGCAAATGTTCTCTCTTTTGTGTGGGATTCCTTGGACCTAGCTAATAGTACTCTAGTCACAGTAACTGAGACGTGAAAATTCACAAACATTTTGGAGGATTAAAAATAATTTTCCAAACTCAAAAATTTCAGAAAAAAGTGCACGCTACAGCAATGTGGCTGTTTAATAGGGAGGTTTCACAGGCCAGGTTTACTATTACTTGCCTTTTGCCTAAATTTCGCGCCCCCGGAGGGCGAGGGAGCGGAGCGACCGCTGAGGCTCAGCGCGCAGCGCCAGCCGAGGGGAGGCCGGAGGCCGACACTGATCCATGCTCGGGTCCATGTTCGGTGCCTTCGACCTGGCTAATAGTAATACAATTACAGTAACTGAAACGTGAAAAATCACAAACATTTTGGAGGATTAAAAATAATTTTCCAAACTCAAAAATTTCAGAAAAAAGTGCACGCTGCAGCAATAGTAGCTGTTCAAGCGGTAGATAAATAGTTCCTGACTCAGAAGACTTTGGTGCCCTGGACTTAGCTAATAGTAAAACAATTACAGTAACTGAAACGTGAAAATTCACAAACATTTCGGAGGATTAAAAATAAATTTCAAAGTCAAAAAATCTCAGAAAAAAGTGCACGCTACAGCAATGGTAGCTGTATAAGAGGCAGATTGATAGTTCCTGGCTCAGAAGGCTTGGAGCTCCAAGCCTTCCATTGCTACTCTTGATGGTTTCACAGGCCAGGTTTACTATTACTTGCCTTTTGCCTAAATTTCGCGCCCCCGCAGCGCCAGCCGAGGGGAGGCCGGAGGCCGACACTGATCCATATTCGGTGCCTTCGACCTAGCTAATAGCAACACAATTACGGTAACTGAGACGCGAAAATTCACAAACATTTTGGAGGATTAAAAATAAATTTCAAAGTCAAAAAATCTCAGAAAAAAGTGCACGCTGCAGCAATGTGGCTGTTTAAGAGGCGGATTAAACGTTCCTGGTTCAACAGACCTTGGTGCCCTCGACCTAGATAATAGTAATACAATTACAGTAACTGAAACGTGAAAATTCACAAACATTTTGGAGGATTAAAAATAATTTTCCAAACTCAAAAATTTCAGAAAAAAGTGCACGCTGTCCGCACCACATGGTGCGTATGGTAGCTGTTTAAGAAGTGAAGTAATAGTTCCTGCTCAGAAGACTGAGAAACGAGTCCGCGTAATAGAAACAGGTGTAAAAAATGAACCCACATCATGGTCCAAAGATGGCACACAAGATGGTAAGCACTATCCTTGGTGAGGACAGCGAAATGTTTGGGGATCACAGGGATGATGAGGGCGAGATGTTCAATGAGGATGATCTTCTGCTGAAATTGTATGGTTTGATGAAAGGTGAAGAAATCACCAACGAGCCTGAGGAATCACCGCCAGATTCAATCACAGATACAGATTCAACCAGTGATTCAACAAAATGCTTAGTGACAGATTCACCTGGCGGTTCATCTAGAGGTTCAACCAGTGGTGTTTCATCCATCGGTTCAACCAGTGGTATTTCATCCATCGGTTCATCTAGTGGTTCAACCGGTGATTCAACAGCCATCAATATTGATCAAATGATCATGGATATGGAAAGAGGGCAGATCCCACCTGAGATGGAGGATGTTGCAGCACAAATCTCCCCATTGAAACTGACAATGGTAACTATTGCTGGCAGTCTCAAAAAGAGGTTCAATCTGGATATTATTGCACCAACCCTCAACAAGAAGGAGATGGATACCAAGAGCGAAGATGGTGCAACCGAGAAAGATGAGAAATCTGGCTTCGATAATCAACTGACATTTCATATACCTATGCCTCAGGGGGATCCCCTCAATCTAAAACTATTCACCAATGGGCGGGTGGTTGCTGTTGGCTGTAAAAGAGTTGAAGATGCGAATTATGCCATGGCACAGCTCGTTCCTAAGCTTATGTGCACTGGATTGATGACTATTCATCCATTAGATGATATCAACAAATTCATCACAGCAGATCGCAAGGGCAAGAGAGGCAAGAAGTGGAAGAAATCAGCCAGTTCGAAAGCTCATATTTACAATATCATCTCAGAAGCATGGGATACATACTTTAGCATTTATAATGATGATGAGGGGAGGAAAAAGCGCACACTTGGATCTGGATTCTCAATGAATGAGTTTGATACAGAGAATCCAGTACATGATGAGAGTCAGCGGGCCCTATTCATATTTACCATTGCAAGGATACTTGGTATATATTATTCACTAGACAAAAAAGTGCTTCATGGTATGCTCGAGGATTTGCAAGTTACGATTAAAAATGCCGAACGCTTCCCTATATTTAACAGAGAACAGTGTGGAGAATCATATCAATATCCCAATACATTATTCGAACTGTTCTGTGCTGTTTGTCAGGGATGGACTGGAGAGGTTTTCCAGTTGGAACTTAAAAGTTACATGGAAGAGCCAGGTAGACCACTAGCACATGATCCAGAAGCCACCACGATAGGAATGATCAAGGGAGGGTTCAAAGCCAATTTCAACCTAGATCGAGATGAGGTAAATCGTTTGATGTATGAGAAGTATCAGATATTATCGCAATATGATCCTGACAATTACCCTGGAGTTAAGGTCACACTTCCATCAAGTGCAGATTGCGTTCTGCATAATCCTGAGTGGGCGATTCGCCCAGTTACCAATTTGACAACACACACAAGCTTGACACGACAACAAGAGGCTGTACAATACAGTAATGTCGTGCAACGAGGTCGTACTCCGCCGAAACAAAAATGTCATTGTGGCAATGTGACCATTTTGATATTTCGGAATGGCGGGAACGTGATGATCACCGGAGCCAAAAGCTGGAAACAGGTAGAATATGCAGAACTGTTTGCACGCGGTTTCCTGCTCAGGGAGTACGATTCCATACAACCAGAGTTTGCCCTTGATAAAATCAGCAAGAAAAAAGAGGCACCTAGTCTCATCAAAGAGGGGGATCATATCTACATCAATAAAAGCGCGATAATCGCACAGTCGCGAAACTTTCTACTCATTAAGAAATTTGAGCTTCAAACACTTTTTACAGATACCCGAGGAAATCAGCAAGAATGAGTCCACTCAGGATTAGCGCCAGCTCCTGCACCAGAATGAGTGTGACACACTCCGAATACTGCTCCTCAGAGTCCTCCTCAGAGTCCTCCACTGAGTCCTCCTCAGAATCCTCCACTGAGTCCTCCCCAGAATCCTCCTCAGAATCCTCCACACTGCTCCTTGTCAGACTCTTCATCATCATTTGCAGTTTTTGGAGATGATCGGTGCTAAAAATTCGTGTGGGGACAACCTCTTCCTCCTTGTTGTTGGGTGCATTGATGTGTCTGATCTTGAGGATCATGGGGTCAAAACAATCATCAAACATTTCCAGGATCGTTTCGTGCATCTCATCATCTTTTTCCGAATCAGAATCCAACTGTGACACATCGTCTGCATCAATTTGCGCTGTCATGAAAACATTCTGCATTTGTGACAAGTAAGCATTCAGGATCAGTTTGATGCTTTCAAACTCCTTTTCAGAGTATTCATTGCATGCCAATGCCACGCAAACTGCAGAATGTATGTTGGTGGCCATCATTCTCCACAATGTTTCAGTTGCTTTGAGGATTTTGATTCGCAGCTCTGCCTGAGCAAGAGTATCATCTGGCCAGTTTGTCCAATAGTTTGGAACACGTTCAATCTCAGACATATAGTGCCGAAAGTATTCCTCTGGCCCTTTGAATTGCATTTCGACTTGTGTAGTAAGCAGCTGTACTTGATACAATGGTTTCTGGTGAGGTGTGTCAATTTTTCAGCCTGGGTGGACAAGCATTGGCAACACCCACAAAATCTCACGGTCAAGATGCCAACCAGTATTGTAAAAGACATAAGTAGATGTGCATTGATTGCTCTTGCCCATGCATCCAAGACGACGTGCGAGACGTTCATCCTCGATCGTTCTTGGATAAACTGCAACCTTATCGCCCAGTGTCGAGTCATCGAACAATGTGACCGAACCACTTTGTTGGATCAATAGGACATGCATCTGGATTTTTTGACCAGATGCAGCAGCCATCAACCTCTTTATAGACCTGAATAGTTCAATATCTGTGAGTGATGTGTTGTATATTGTTAGCTGAAAATTCAGTGATTCTCTGTGTTGTGTCATCTCTTTAACTGGGAACTGGTCCAGGTTCCAGTCCAGTTTCTTACCAATTGTGATCGTTTTCCCCACATTGCCCTGGCGAATCGTGCTCTGATCCAGGTCTGTGATAACAAGGTGGGGCCATGCAACATAACACTGCTCTGGATAACGAGAATACAACTCTCGGAGCGGTCCAGAATCGAATGGCGCATCCATACGTAGTACCTGCTCCAATAGTTCTGGGACCACCTGTTTGTCTATACCAATGGCAAAGCTACCATCAGTCACCCCTGGATGATAGGCTGCGATCCCAGGAATGACAGGCTTTCTATGCTGTGGTAGTTGTGTTGCACCTAACATCATGACCAATGGACCGATGCTCAGTGATCCGCCCTGCCCTTTCAACAAATTACCAAGCCACAGCTGAACACGATTGTTAAAATCATGGCACAGGATTACATCATCCTCAAATACAAGGAAGCGCTTCCAACCCTCTCGCAGAGCCCGTCTAAGTAACAATTTCCAGGTCAACAAATACCCCCATTCTCCTATATATGTCAATAGTTTTTTACCTTGTTTTACTTCTAATGGATGATCTCCCATGGGTGCCTCGAGATATTTGTTCCAACTAGTCTGATGGGTTTTCAAAGTCCCATCAACCGCATTCATAATCTCGAAATTAATGCCATTCTGTTGCAAGTGTTCAGTGACCCGTATACAACGAGCGACTGAACGACGTAAGTTTATTACCAATATTTTGTCAAAGTATCGATTGAGTGGACTTAGTGGAATTCGTGGACCAGAACTATTATTTATAAATGTATCAATCAGACTCATATACCACAGTTTCTCACCTCTCCTCTCTCCTCTCACGCCTATCGCCTCTCCTTTCAATAGGCCTAGATAGAGTTTGAACCGTGTCTACGCATCATCCACACTTACCTTACAACTGTTCGTACTGAATCTATTTCCAGAATGTTGACCACTTACAGTATATCAAACGGCCAATATGGACGATGATATTGATAGGCAATATGAACTATACCGCCGTGGCAATATAGATGAACTGATGACGATTCTCGATGAACCAGACAACTCATCTACCACTACCACCACACCTGTGCACCCAGCCTTACCACCTGCTAAACCATCTGCTAAACCACCTTCTAAACCATCGGTTCATGGTCAACCCAGTAAATCGAAACAATCCATGCAATTAGGAACACGGAGACGCAAACGTACCAGTGCGAGAGCTGGGACCGGAACTCCGGCTCGAAGAGCCGATAACTCCGATCTCATCGGAGGAACCGCTCCAGCTCTCCGAGCCACCAACTCCGATGGGATCCGAGGAACCGCAAGGAAGCATGTTTCGGGTAGTTCAACAGGGCCTGTGATAGACTCTGACTGGATGATGGAGAAAATTTCCGATGTGAATGTGAGTGGAGGTGGAATCCCGGCCCAAGGAGCCGCTAGCTCCGATCTCATCGGAGGTCCGAGTGGAATCAATGCAATAGATTTTGCAGGTCCACTGAACCTACCTGATCAGGACTATTTCAACCTGAATACTCGTCGCAGAGCCCAAGCAAGGGCAGAAAAAGGTGGTGGTTCTAATCAAGGATCGACCTTCCGCAGTCAGCGATATGCTGGAAAGTCGGCTCAGAGCAATGGTGGAGAATCCCGGATTGTCACAAGAGATGGAACCAGACAGGCTGAACCTGTGTCAAGACCAAGACCGGTCGCCCCAATCAAACGGGTCGGTCCGATCATCTCTCAAAAGAAGCAGGATGAGGAGAATGTGGTCAATGTTAATGAAATGCTTGATGCGGGCAGTGATGTGTTGTCTAAGGTGCGATCTGTGCTCGCATCAAATCAAACTATTCCTCCAGACGGTCTAGCTGGGATCGAGGCTGCGGAAAAGATGCGCCACGAACAAGAAGGAAAACTACCTCCTCCGCCAGTCCCACCAGAGAAGATAGCAGAGCTACACGCTGTGCAAGATCATTGGCTGGAATTGGATAATGAGATCAAAGGTATTCGTTCTTTAATCCGCGAGCTCCAAAAAAAGAAAAAAGAGCTTGAGGATTACCTGAAGAATGAGATGCAGAAATATCAGATACCACATCTGACACCACCCAATGGCAGTGAGAAAATCGTCTTGAAGACTGGTAATCGGAAAGGGAATTACAAAAAAGATTACATCTTCGCAAAATTGCAAGAGAAACTTGGTGATCCCGAGATGGCGGCCAACTTAGCTGAACACCTTGAGAAGAGTCGACCAATCAATGAAACTGTGACGATCACTCGTTCTAAGAAATGACTACGCAACGGGCGCTGGATCTGGTTTAGGGGCAGAACTGATTGGAAAGGTTTTGGTGATATCTCCAAGATCTGGTCTGGTCGCGGTCACCCGCAGCGACCCAGCCGAAGCATCATCGATTACCACTGTGAGAACATTCTTCAAAAGAACAATATTGCTGCTGGTGCCCACTGAGATATTTAGACTTGTCAAGCCACCGCATATAGATGTGTATACTGCGGTGATAACATCACCCTGGAACACCATTGCCCCTGGTCCCGTTTCCTCAAGAGTTATGTTGTTGCGATAAACATGAAGAACACCATCGTCAAATGTGGTCAACTGACCACATATCTGATAGTTGACACAGACCTCTGCACCAGGTGGGAACCCTCCAGTCCCGGCTAGACTGTCCCATCTAGGTACTGCCAATATCATAATGTACTTTGGTGGTACCAGCGCCACCCGCTCTATGGAAACTCTTCCTCCAATCGACTCTGTAGTGCAGTCATATGTCGTATATGTGCCAGAAAATGTTCCAGAAACACAGGACAGACAGTCATGTTCACGTGGGAACGTAGTGGTGCCTGCCTCGTCAAGAGGTATCTCAAGAGGACTCCTGTACACATTGTTGAGATTTATAAAAGTTGCACCGAAACCAGCTTGACCAAATAATACCAACTGCACCTCCTCTGCAGGTTGGCTCAGCTGAGCGTATTTCCAATCCAGGTGATTGAATACAATGCAGGAATTGTTTTGGGGTATAATTTGTATGGTGATTGTGATTGTATCATTCGCAAGTGGAATGTCTTCTGACTGCTTTTCTCGCACGTATGTCATCAGCAAGTGAAATGATTCAGAACCGGTATCAATATCTATTGGACCAGTTCCACCAGAAAAAATAGTGTCATCAACAAAAAAGTTATCAGGAAGTGAAACAAAACCGGTTGCACCACTGTGAAGCTCATAATAAATTTCCAGAGCCGATACTCCTGTGGCCCAGGAATTGTTGAGTGGATCATCAACCAGAGCTATACCACTGCGCATGACAGTCAGATTAGAGTCCTTGAATGTATGTTGACCCCAGATTTTAAAGGCACATCCATCAATGGCAACCGCATTGAAATCGTTTGTGCGTGTGACCGAACTGTCCTGTGCGTCGAAGGAGGATACGATCTCGGTTTGAATACTTTCATCAAACTCTTGGCAGCTCTTGATATTGTTTATCTCAATCTTCTTTGTCCATTTAAGGGTGCATCTATCATAATAATATGTCGACCCAGTCTTGGAATCATAGAAGGTGGTGTTGCCTGGTGGATCGACCAGTTCAAGCCTGAGAGCAGGATCCGGATCGGGTACATTAGATGGAGGGACAACGTACCTGACTAAAATACAGTCATCTGGAGAAAAGTAATAAAATTCCCCCGTCTTCACCGCATCGAAAGATGTGTCTACCAGAGTGAGAAGTCCTCCTGGGACCTCGCGCACAGAGACACGGTCTGCGGTATCATTCAAGATGAATCCAACATATCCGGTGGGACCTGTTCCAAAGTCGATGCCATCAATGGTTCCTGCTAGTTTACCCTCATACAGGACCTCTCCACACATGACCGGAGTGCCAAGTGTGTTGTTCTCTTTCCACTCCGTGCCATCCCAGTCAAAAACACCGCTGTTCAGATCATCAATAATAATACTGCCTTCAGTAGTTGGGGTGATCATATCTGTACTGGTGATAGTCCCAGCTGGACCGAAAGTGATATCCCACAGACTCCCCATCACTGAATCGTCTGGGTCAGATTGGCCATTAAATACAACAGTGACATTCTCGAACCCCGGGCCACCGATCGTAGCGGGAGTCAACAGACCACCGGCACCCAGTTGCCAATCAGTTATAGTACCATCAACCGTGTTCAGATAACAACCACGAATCGTCGGGTCCGTACCATCAGGCTGACCAGCCACCGTCGAGATCTTACCACGATATTTAACCTCTTTGTAGACTGTGGTTGGACCACCACCGCCACCAGTGCTACCATCAATCTTGTGTCGCCATTCAAAAGTACATCGGTCGTAATAAAGAGTGTTATTTGTACTATTATCGAAGAATATCGCATTACCCTTTGGGTCAACAAATTGCAATGCAGAGCCAGTCGCTCCCATGCTAATTGGTGCAACAAAGAACTTGAGCAGTGCCTTATAGTTGTCAGAATAATAGTAAAACGCATCACCCATCACCTCTGTCCAGCTTGTGTCGACCAGAGTCAGTCCGCCTCCAGACACAGTGCGCTCCATAATACGAGGAGGACCATCAAACAGAATCTTGCCAACATATGTGTCCGGAACCGTACCGAAATCTATTCCTCCAACAGTTCCATCAATCTGACCAACATGCAATATGTCTCCGCAGATGACAGGTGTGCCCATCGTGCCACAGCACTTCCAATTACTGCCAGTCCACTCAAGCACCTGACTTTGCAACATATCCATAGCCTTATCGCCCACCGTGACTCCATCGTATTTTGTTATCGACTCCAGAACACCAGTGAAGCCACCTGTAACACCAATCTCGTACAGATCCTCATTGATCTGATCATAAAAATGTATGGTTGAATCTCCAAATGTAGTAAAATCAAAATCCTCACAAGAGTACGCTCCCGCTGCATCCAGTTTGCATTCCTGTACCTTGCCCGCTGGCCCTATTCCAGAAGTGACATAAAATCCGCGTTGAGTGGGATCAAATCCTGTGACAGGTCCAGTCGTTCCATTGAACTTAACCTCGATACATTTAACATCAGCGCCAGTGCCGCCACCAGGAGGACCTGTAGGACCGGGTGGACCAGTCTGTCCGCCACCTCCTCCACCAGGTGGTCCAGTCGGACCAGGCTTACCAATTTCGCACTCAAATACCCATTTCATCATTGGTCCTGAATAGCTGTACAGGTCAGATGCACAACAATCAAATACCTTGTCCCCATCGCGACACACGAACTCCTCGGTACCACCTGGTACCTCCGGTGTCTTGACTTCCCAAATTTTCATGGTGCACTCATCATAAAAGAAATATGGGGCTGCGACTGGAACGTGCAGCCATGTCATTGCAACGCTGTCAAAGACCCATTTAATACCACAATCAGTGTCAAGGAACAAGTGGCCCTCATCGCTGATCGCGGCGGCAGGTCGGTCAGCCAGTGGTCCGGCCTTGCCACGACATTCAATGCAGATGCATTTTAGCTGAGTGCCTGGTTCACCCTTCATACCAGTCTCTCCGCGTGGTCCAGTTGGGCCGTCATCTCCAGTGATATCAGTCTTAAACTGCCATCCCTTCTTGGTGAAGACATAGATCTTGGATGTACTGGAATCGAACAGCCAATCACCCTTGTTGGCCACAAGCTTGCGGCTGGGACACATGTCCCCCGATTTTTCAGTAAACCAGATTGCACAATTGCAAGGATCATAGAAAAAGAAGCAGCGCTCCCCCTCAACTGAGATCCATTTGATTCCATTCCACTGCCACAATGTGCCACTGTCCACCAGGAGGAAAAAACCACCCATGGGACCGACTGGTGGAAGACAACATCCACTATCCCCCTCGAATGAGATTTTCTTGCACAGAATTTCACTCCCTCTCTTGCCAGGGGCTCCTTTTGGTCCATCTGGGCCAGGGCATCCGGGGTGTCCACGTGGACCAATACAACCTGGTGCGCCAGCACATCCAGGCGCACCCTGATCGCCTCGCGGGCCACGATCTCCCTTGCAACCTGGGGGACCCATCTCACCACGTTTGCCACAGTTACCCCTGTCACCCTTGGGTCCGCAGGGACCTCTCATGGGACGATGACACTCATCTTTCCTGGGAGGTGGGCAGCACTCCTTCTTAGGAGGTGGGCAGTACTCTTTCCTGGGAGGTGGGCAGAACTCCTTCTTAGGAGGTGGGCAGTACTCTTTCCTGGGAGGTGGGCAGCACTCCTTCTTAGGTGGTGGGCAGTACTCTTTCTTGGGTGGTGAACAGTGTTCCATTCTGTCTGCCTTCATCAGCAGATCACAAACGTCATCACAATCATTCTTCTTAGCTGCGCGCTCCTCCACAACCTGAAAATGTGTAATTTTCAGTACGTTGTTACAGGCTCCACCATTGAATAAAATACCCATGGTGGTCTTGTCTGAGCATGCTTTGAATGTAAAACACTTCTCCACACATCCATCATCCCCGATGAGGAATTGGGGTGGGTCTCTGGGAATGAGGCGCTTCTGAGTAGGACAATCCTCGACAAGGAGAAATGCGCTGCACCCCTCGAGTAGTGTGGCACTGACATTAATCTTATAACAGCGCCCAGGACATGTCAAGATTTTAACTCGGAAGCCAGTGCTGGATGAACACTCTCCACAGAATGCCACCGTGGCCATGCATTTCTCGAACATGATGGATGCATCCTTGTTGGTCGTGACCCAGTTCCGATCACGAAAAATGTCGAACAACCCGTCACATTCACCTATAGAGTAGAACATAACTGAATCGTAGGCGTATATACTATTGAAAGAAATAAATTAGCGGAATTGACCCCCAGCTCCTCCGAGCCTTGACCTCCATCCGATCATTCTATCAGTTCTGTGCCTGTTGTATGATCGAGGAGAGGATTTGCCTATTGCGTTGTATGATGCTATCCAATTCAGCGTTCATTCTGTTGTGGCGAATGATCTCTGCCCTGGCCACCTCCAGTGCATGATTGCATGGGGCTGGATCGTCGTCATCAACTTGTGTTGGTGTCGTGATTGGAACAACCATTACTTCTTCAACCTGCATACGATAGTCCTGATGAGAATTGTAAAACAGAACGCCTAAATATATCTCCGAGCTGATGGTCCTGAATTCGACTTCACCATCATTCTGTTTACAAGTGATCAAATGATTCCTTTCTATCAGTCTGTGACTGGGTCGAATACTATCACAGTATATGAACGCCATATCCCCTGATAGGAGTCTACATCTGTATTTGAGGCGATACCATGAATGTGGTTGGACCTGGACCCTTGCTCGGAATCCAGCAGATATCTGTTCACCATCATAGCTGACTGTCATGTGTGATTGCTTCTCTGTCTGCTCAGATTGCTTTTCAACCCAATCAATGGTAGTTCGTTTATGTGGTTTGATCAATCTTCTGTCTCTGAAAAGCTCAAAGATGGGTTGTACATCGGTCTCGGTCATTCGCACCGGGTATATAGTATATGCGTCTACTTTAGGTTTTGATTTTCAGCGAGAGAGTAGGATGAACAATCACATGCTGATAGAAGATTATCGGCCTCCCCAGCGGCTCCGATCAGGACAGTCACATCCTAAAACGAGTGATGGAGATGGATCTGAAGAATCCACCATCTCGGATGAATACTTAATGGATGTCGAGTCCTGGGGCCAACCAGGACAAGATTTGCAAACCAATATGAGAAATTCTTTGTGGCCTATCACGTTCGACTATTTCCGTGAGGGGAAGGATCCATTCAGCTGGGATCATCTTGGACGAGCGAGGGGAATACAATTTCGCCCCGAGAAGATCTTGTCACAACCAATTGCAAAGCTGTGGAAAATTCGCCTGGACCAAATATCCATCAATCCACAGAATGAACGCGAAGTCGCCGCATTTTTATTGGACGGCACATTACCATCCAAACCTTTGCGTGGTGGTATCATTGCAGGCGGGCGGGACTACCTTGTGATTATATCAGAACCAAACAGGCGTGGAGAACCTGGCAGGTTGTACATTTTGAGATGACACCCAAAGTGATATTTTTGCAAATAGTTTGGAGAGCCGGTTTTTCTGTAGACCAAAACTAGTCATCGTATACCTCAACCTTGATCTTTGTCACGGTCAGAGCCGCATCACTCATGTTCTTGGTGATAGCCAAGCTTTCCGAATCAGGAACTATTAATCCTCCTCTTATACAGGCACCATTGCTGTAGCGTGCACTTTTTTCTGAGATTTTTTGAGTTTGGAAAATTATTTTTAATCCTCCAAAATGTTTGTGATTTTTCACGTCTCAGTTACTGTGATTGGAGTACTATTAGCTTTAGCTTAGTCTAGGGACCCAGAGGTAGTTCGTTCATCTTGTGCTGTGCAATGTGGTGCGTACTGTATGTTTGGGTTGTTTCTTGGGAGCTATATCAGGTTTACACAATAACATTTTGATACATTGTGACCTAATCTCCCTGAAACATTTGGGATGTAGATCCCCCCATCTCCCATCTCCATAGCCTGGTTTGAGTTTATATGGGGCTGCCCAGCCAAAATCTATTAAATATAGTTTACCTGCTTTAGTCTGTGTTATGTTGCCAGCCTTTATATCATTGTGAAAAAGACCATAATGATCATGCAAATGTTTGCGCATGTGTTTGATATTAGCCCTCAAATTGGCGCTTTGCAGTTTAGCTTTCGGAATAGGTTCACCACAGTAAGTCATCCAGAAGGTTCTGCTTGATGGCTCTATGCGGATGATGCGAGGTGTGAAGCCGCTTTTACTCACCATCATCAACCAGTATATCTCGTTCCAAAAAATGTTGGAACGATTTCGCCCATATGCTTTTCTCACAATATAATCATTTCGGTACACCAACAGATCAACTCCATATGCATGGTTCCCCATGTTCCCCAACCTCTTGAACAACCGATAATTGGCGACATCTCTGTATGAAAAATGCTTTACTGGTGGTACTTGCACCCTAATTTCGTTGCCATCGCCATCTCCTGGACCTGGAGTTACAGTGGTTTCCACCAAGACTGGTACACTCACATTAAGGGCAACATCTTCTTCCTGTTCTGATGCCATAAAATGTTGGTATATATTAGCTATGAAGATTTCTATTTACCAATTCGTAGGTATGATGACAGGATTAGTGTTCCTATTGGGAATTACTGCTGCTATTATCGGGGTTGGGCGCGTCCAATCCCTTTTCAATGCTGCATCACCAGATCCAGCAGTGTATGACCTGTCTGGCAATCCAGCAGCAGATGACCTGTCTGGCAATCCAGCAGCAGATGACCTGTCTGGCAATCCAGCAGCAGATGACCTGTCTGGCAATCCAGTCCAGTCAAAAAGCGCTGATGACCAACCTGTTCTTGAGCCTGAGCAGAATGATATCGCAGATGTCAATGATTCTGTCGTTTCGGTTCCCACGCCACCTGATGCACTTGATGTCAGTATTCAATCAATGTGGGCGCCACTCTTCTGACGCATCAAAAAATGACGATACTTAGAGAGATTTTACTTTTCTCTAAGTAAAGAAATTCGGATCATGAATGCAACACAAGAATCAACATGGATGAAGGTTGGTGCCAAAAAAGACAAGACCAAATCTAACCATTATATTAGCAGCAATTCACATGGGAGAGAGCACGGCAGTAGTAACCACAGTAGCAACCACAATAGCTATCACAGTAGCTACCGCGATCGAAGCCACCAACATGATCACCAACATGGTCACCAACATGGTCACCGCCACAGTCATAGAAATGACAGATCAATCAAGATTGCAAGGGCTGGTGGATCTGGACGGATGATAAGGATGGGGGGCGGACCTGTTGATAAATCAGTCGTTTCACCAATGCTTCCAGTGACCAGCATTTATCCAGGTCACCGGTTCTGGGTACGTTTTTATAGAGGTCATGTCTACAAGAACACAGAGCATGGTGATGATATACACCATTGGCATCTACATAGTCATAACTTTTTCGATCTGGATGAGAACAGAGAGAAAGACAAATATGACAAGACATATCTCGCCTTTACAGATCCAGATTATGAGATATTACAGATGGACAAATGTCCAAAGTATGCCATGGATCCACGCAATCCAGTTCAAATCAGACCAATATTAAATTTTGCCAGATGGAAACAGATAAAGTTCAAACCAAATAGTTTCATTGCACGTAATTGTGATCAGATAAAAGAAGCCTTGAGCCATATCAAGTATTGTATGGTCGAGAATGGTCCAGGCTGTGAATCATCTGGTCCAGGCTGCAAATCGTCTGGTCCATGTAGTTCCAGTGGAGAGGACCCAGAACAGAATGTGATCCGGCGCCCCCTCATAATCACATATCCGACAGAATCACTGGCGCTATCCAACCCAGCACTAATTCATGAAGAGGCTGCACAAAAACGGCTAGAACATGAAAGAAGGTTGGATATTATGGCTAGCTCTCCTCTCGGTTGTCTACAGTCTGTTGTTTTTTGATATGATGCTCATAGAAGCGATTCGAATCAATGCACATATCAGCAACAGTCTTTTCTGCTCTCCATCCAAAATCCCTCTCCATCTTATCTGGAACACAATAGCACTCACTGAGATCACCTTCCCTCCGCGGTCCAAATCTCCAATCGATCTCCACACCAGTCGCCTTCTCGAATTGAACAATCAACCCAAGGACTGATGTACCTCTGCCAGTACCAAGGTTATACACAGAAAAAGCTGGCTCATCGGAGTCCCATCTTCTCATGGCCACTATATGTGCCATGGCGACATCTACTACGTGAATATAATCACGTACACAGGTTCCATCAACAGTATCATAATCATTACCATAAACGGTCAGCCTGGCCTCTGCATGTGCATCACCTTTAACACCTCTCTTTGATGCTCGGAGAATCCATGGCATCAGATTGTTCGGCACATCTCGTGGACTCTCGCCGATCAATCCACTCGGATGAGCGCCGATGGGGTTAAAATACCGCAGAGCGGTCAGATTCCACTTGGACTGTGTTTTGCCCAACCTCTGGAGAAATACCTCGATCATATGTTTGGTGTCCCCATATGGATTTGTAATACCATGTCCAGTCTCGTCATCCTCTTTCAATGGAGGTTGCGAGTCTCCATAAACCGTTGCAGAACTGCTGAAGATGAGGTTATGAACACTGTGCTTCTCCATCACCTCGAGGAGATTTAATGTTGATACTAGGTTTGTTCTGTAGTATTTCAAGGGCAGGCGGACTGACTCATTCACTGCTTTTAGCCCAGCGAAGTGAATGACTCCATCAAAGTCGTACCGGGCAAAAATATCATCCAAAAACTCCATATCACAAAGATCGCCTTGCTCAAAAATCAGACGATCTGATGGATCAGTACCATCATCAGATATGACACATTCCACGATCTTGTCGACAACATCTGTATATGAGTTAGATAGATTGTCTACAATTACAACCTTGTTTGGCCGTTGCTGGCAGAGCAGTTCAACCACAGTATGACTTCCAATGAAGCCTAGACCCCCAGTTACCAGAATACTCATATACAATCACAAAGTGATTTATTATTATATTTTCAACGTATCAACACATAGGGATAGCCCGCCACATGTGTATATGGTTCCGATCTGAGAAATTGATCTTGATCTCATATACTTTTTATACTGTATAAACAATCAAAAACTAACATGGACAGCGATAGTGAATCCACATGGGATTCGAGCTCAGAAGAGTTGACAACCTGCACCAACACCAGACCAACAAGCACAACCAGAGTATCCGTTTCGACTAGCTCAACCAGCAGTTCTGGTTCAACCAGTAGTTCTGGTTCAACCAGCTCCGGTGCAAAGAAGGGAAAGAAACAAGGCGATTTCAAGACCATGTTGGCCAGGACCAAGGGGACTGGACTGGATGATGGCAGTGATAGTGATGATGAAAGTGATAGCGAGAGCAGTGGCGGTCCCACTGATTGTGCGATTTGTCATCTTGCTATGAAGAACAGTGTCAAACTGAAGTGTGGTCACAAATACTGTTATGCATGCATCAAGGGAACTATTCTACATGGGCACAAGGAGTGTCCATACTGTCGCGACCAGATCAGTGCCAGTATGATCAAGCTCATCCTTGAAAGACCAGAAAAGATTTGCCGAGATGTTGAAAAGGTCGATCGTGATCTCAAGAGCTTTTGGGTGTATGAATCACGTGATGGCAAATGCTGGTGGAACTATGACAACAAGTCCAACACATACCTGGAGCGTGCTTATGAAAACTGGAGCAGCCTGCCAGCCGCAGCTCAGAATGGAACACATCCTTATACAATGACTGTATGTGGTACCTCAGTAGAAATACATTTCGCACAAATGGTTCAGATCAACCCACGGAACAATGCTCAGCGTCGCATCGATAGGCTCAACTTGAATGAGATGAAAAACCTAGAGGCACAGGGACAGATCCGAGGTATGGGGGGCATTCGTACCCAGAAAAAGAAGAACTAGGCTGGGGACAAATTTGATAAAATATCTTCTTTGTCGACCACTTGCAAAGACAAAGAAGATGAGCATCAAAATCCTCATTGGAGAACAAATCGCACACGATTTCTTGTCATCCCCGATTGGAGTTGAGTTTTCCCATATATTACAGAGAGCCACTGGGATTAACCAAGTCCTGAACACCATAGAGACACAGATATGCGAATATCAGAGAATCATTGGATCAGATCTGACAGATCCATCCACAAAAAGCGAGGCCGAACAGAACTTGCTGATGGTAAGCACTCTCAAAAAAGCTTTTGTCACCACATTGCTGGAGAACATTGAAGAGCTTGAAAGATTAAAAGATGCTCAACACATTGAGATTAGCTTCATTTGTGGCGATTGCGATCATGGTGAAGGTGGAGGTGACAGTGAAGCAAGCGAGATGCAGGTGGTCGGCACCATTTCCCTGGCACATCTTCCTGACGACAGCGAGGACACTTCGGATTCGGAGGAAGAGGAAGATGGATTCTTAGAAGAGACTGTACCAGTACCCTTACCAATCGTTCACTTGAACAAGACCAAACTCACATATTGCTCTGGGAGTCCTGGGAGTCCAGGACACTCCAGTTCTGGAAGTCCTGGAAGTCCTGGGCCCGATGTATGTATAATTTGTTATGATGCCATAAAAGCAGGTTGTATCCTGAGGACTCTGCCTTGTCAACACAAGTATCATCAGCTGTGTATTGACACATGGTTTGAACAGAGCCCCTCCTGTCCCACCTGTAAGACTGACCTGCGCTCCATATAACAAAAAGTTTTGTGCTATATAGTAAGATGTCCAACCAGGTGCCAGATGTAGAAGTACCTCCAGAATCGGAAGTCTTGACTGATACAGAACAACTTAAAGCACATATTCAACAGCTACAGGACTTGGTCAAATTGCAACAGTTGCAACAGCAGTATGGTGCCATGGCTGGAGGTTACGATGATTCAGAGAGTGATGATGCCAGAGGTTGGAACCCGCAAATAGAGAAAATGCTTGCTGAGCTCGAGGACAAATCCTGGGGTTACACATGGATGCATAAGAAGAGCGTTAACTTTTTTACCAAGTTAAATGATCGCTTGAGTATCACCAATATTATATTTAGCCTTATCAGCGGTACCAGTACATTTGCGACTTTGAACACTTGTTCTGGACAGCTGTTTATTCAATTAGGTACAGGCATAGTTATATACGCAGCGGCTCTGCTCTCCGCGTTGCAGCATTTCAAAGGATATGCTGAAATGATTGAAAAGCATAAACTGGCAGCAAGTAAATATTCTGGACTGTATCATAGCATTCAGAAAGAGAGGGCAGTCAAACCACAGCAACGACAACTCGCTAAAGACTATATCACCTGGATTACGAACCAGTATGACAGCTATCTGCTCAGCAGTCCAGAGATCGAGGACACGATCATGGAGATGTATGTTAGACAGTACAAAAGCAAGAATGAGCGTTCAGGACAAGTCATTGGTACGGAGCCTGATTTGCCAGATGACCGCCCAGAATCCAACAACAATGGTATCGATGCAGATCGTATCATAGTCGATTATACCATAACTGATAGTGACGATGAGAAAGAGGAGGAGGAGATCCGTGAAAAAAGACACAATAAGAAAAGAAAGCGCAGGAAGAAAAAGAGGAAAAAAGAACAGGACCCGATCTGCAGCAGCACCGAGACTGCTGCAACCCAATCCGGTTCCGGCTCAGGTTCAGATTCAGACAAAGATGACAAGAGTGAAACCATCACAGTACCAGAACACAAAGAACAGGACCGCCAAGGCCAACAAGATTTGGACCGGAATGCACGCCTGGATCAACTCCTTAGTATGTTGGAGGGAGTCACCAACTTGCGCAAATCACAGAGACTTCCATCACCCAGGAATGAACCCGGATCTCGTCGATATCCAGGAGAAGGTGATGTGCAGGCAGGGTCACCATGTTCGCCTACAGGAGTGCGTCAAGGTCCTAGTCCTCTTGGAGTCAGCAATGGAGGGGATGAAGAATATCAGTTAACAATCAGTGCGAACACTCCTCATCGGAGAAGTAAGAGCCTGGGTGTCCCTTCGGAGCAAACAGCTCGAAGAGTGGGTATCCCTCCGATCTTATCGGAGCAAACAGCTCGAAGAGCGGGTGGGCCAGCTTCAGCCCGTGGTAATGCTGGCATCTCTCAATCAAGGAGAACCAGTGACCTTGCGAGTGGTCTGCGTTCACGAATGGCAATGAGCTATGATAACAGTACCATGGAGTATGAAATGGAGAGACTTGATCGTATGGCTGGCATGCGCAACTGAAATGACTGTAAAAATTGAGGGTTGTCACAATGATCATCACTTACATTTCCAGATCATGACTTCAAGTACAATACGAGACCAGCTGGTTATCTGGTATACACCTACGGCTCTCGACTCGCTCAAAACATGTCTTGAACGAGGCAACCGGATCAAATGCACTATATATGGTACTCAAATGAGTAATTCGGCTGTGATCATCGATCAGTCCCCAACCTCTCGGTTTAGGCTGCACTTGCATGGCGCGACAATCATATGCAATGATGTAAGCGAGCAGTTTGAACCTTCAAGTCCTCACTACAGAAGCTACAAAAAACTCTGCGATCAATCATACATTTTTGAGACGGTTGATGACATATATGATTTCGGATTCTCTCACAGGAGAATCTGTCAGATCAATGTGACCATCCGTGTGACCAACAAAGACAGGAGACGCATTCTGGCCATGTGATGTGATACGACATCGCTCATTCAAGATATTTGAAAATTACCTTTGTCCGCAGGCGCTCGACGAAAACTGCACCGCGTGATTCCAGTTTAGCTATCAACTCATCAACCTCATGTTCTGTGACAGTATCACAATTGCACAGTTTGGCATTGGTCCTGAGAACCATTTTCTCACCATCGCTCAGGTTCTGGTAAGAGTCAGTGCTTACCCTTTGTGCTTGAACAATTTCAATCCCAAGACCATCAAAAAGCTTGGGATTGTGAGACTCTCCAAATATGAATAGGTATGGCTTACCTGGACACGGAGGTTTCCATACGTATTCTTGCTTCCTCACGGTTTTGGTAACCACATCCAATCTCCCCGGGAAATCAATGTACCTACCCATCGTCATGGCAAGGTCTCCCTCGACAAAAAGCCGGGCCCGGAACCCTTTTCCATCTGGAGCAGCATTCACCAGAGGTTCAAACAGCTCCGCCAATGTAGTGTTTCCACTGATCATCTTCAGTGTTTCCCAATCACCTGCATTGTTGCTAAGTTTCAGCTCGATCGTCTTGTTTGATTCCAATCGAGGTGGAGGTGGAGATGGAGATGGAGGTGATGTATCGGGTTGACATTGTTCACAATATCTGACACCATAGCTGTAGCGTGAAAAGTCCAAGGTCACTCCTTTCCTGGCACGACAGATCTCACACAGTCCGTAAACCCCTCTCCGTAGGGCATCTGTTGGCTGACTTCTTTTCCATTTCTGATATGCCTCAACAAGATGTCCCTCCGATTTCGGCGGAGTTGATGGCTCTTTGAGCCGATGTTCCTCCGATTTCATCGGAGTTGGTGGCTCTTTGAGCCGATGTTCCATAGGTGGAACCGCAATCGATGTATTCTCCAACAGGGCATACAGATATGTGCCTATGAAGCTGTCACGTTCATTCTTTTCTTGTGTCAATAGCTCACGAACAACAGGTACCAATGTTTCTTCATTGCTCTTAAAAAAGGTAGTCATTGCTTTAAAGAGCACCATGATTGGAGTCTGGGCTGCCTGAGGTTTAGTCAGGGCGCGTGTCTCCCTCATCATGTCTCGATTTGTTTCCCATATACCAAGAAAATGCTTGAATGCTTTTTCTGCTCCAGTTGAATCGGTCGGACCTGTTGAACCAGTCGAACCAGTCGAACCTGTCGGACCGGTTGAACCAGCAACCAGCTTGTCAATCTCCTCTTTGGTGATCATACTCTTTTTTGATGCAGATTTGTTCTTGGGTGCAATTGGTTTTCTCACAACAGGTCTCATGCACATTCGTCCTGGATTTTCTGAGGTCACTTTGAGGGACATTCCCTTGGGTGGTGGGAAAACCAATGGGTTTGCTCGTAGCCACGGGGATCCTTTCTCTGTGCACAGAATCAATGCCAGTTGAGGATGATACAATTGCCATCCATAGCGAGGATGACGCTCTGTTGACACTTTCGGGAAAGATTCGCGATCATTTGAGCTCAGATGCTCTCGCAGCTGAACAAGAACCTTCCTTGCTCCACTAGCCTCAGGATCAGAGTCGGTCTTGGGGTTGGTGACTAGCGACACCTTATGACCATCTATCATACCATGATGGCCATAAAGTTTTACCAATTCATTCCATACATCAGCAGGAATCTGGTGCTCTCTGAAAGTGTAGTTTTTGCCAATTCCAAATGGAAGAATGCCTGGATATGTCCAGGCAGGAAACCACTTACAGTCGGTAGATGTGGATGACATATTGGTTAGTTCTTGAGTATCCTATTACCTCATACTTCATTTTTCCAAAATGGCTCAATGTGTGAATGGCCTGTTGAGCAGATAGTCTCCTTCTCCAGCCTTGAATCCACTCACCCCATCAGGATATGTAACTGTACCCTCCTGAACATCCTGATACGCTTTGAACATCATTGTCGCACATGTTTTTGGACTGATCCTGCCAACTCCTGTACCTAATCCTGGGATTGCAACTATCTTACCAGGAGAGAGTCTCTGGCATACTTTGAGAATAGCCACCATAGCATAGTACACATTCTCAGGACGCTTCGCAATAGGCTGTGGAACACTCATTGTAGGAGCACAGATCAGCTCTTGCTGAAATCCAAGTGGTTTGAGGTTTACAAGCAGCGCAGATCCCACAGGCAATACAGGCACAGTGCCCTGTATACGGTGAGCCGATCTGTCCCTTATGCTACCTTTCACAAGCTCCTGAACACCTGGAAACATGCCCATGTAGATCTCATCGATGCCTCCATCCATCCACCCCCTTGAATTGGCGGGCGAAACAAATACATCCACATTCTCCAGATTTCGCACATCTGATTGCTGGATCGCTCGAATCTTCATGTTCTGGTCATCGTATCTATCATGGTTCTGAAATATTTGTTGGAAAGCTTTCACAATCCGCTCATCATAATCAAAAAGGAGCAACTCCACCATACAATTGTTTAATTGGCAACAATTGTTTCTACAGTGGTAGAAAGACCAATATGACATCTTCAATTTTCAGCAACAGATTCTTTTTTGCGCTTTTTGGCTTTATGACAATCACAGATGCCCAGATCCTTTCTGATATAGTAATGAGCCTTATCCTTGTACCATTTGTAAAGGAGGTTGTGAACCACCGGATCGCCCAATCTTGTCAGGACTCTTATCAACCGCATACTGAGCCAGACAGAAGGTGGTGATATCGAGTGTTTCCCCATTCTTCGTCGAAAATTTTTATAAGACTGCAAAGGTCTCCTGTTGACATGAGGCTTCCGGAAATAGTGGTATGCCTCTGAGGAAGGTCTATAATCTGCCGATGATGCAGATACCCTGACATTCATATCCCAGCCATGGAGCTCTTCCAGACTGACAGATACAATGAAACTGTTCTCTGCACATTCTGGATTCACCAGATTGAGTCCCTCCCTGTATTTATTTATATCATATATCAGACTGCTTGTGTTTTTAAGTGGTACCAGGTAAATATTTATTCTGTCTTTATCTATGTAACTGTCGAAAGGGATGAGTCGTGATGGTTCCATCTGTATGAATCCACCCGTCTCCTCTGCTAATTCTCGAATCGTACAGGTCTCGAGAGATTTTCTGCTCTTGGAAGTTCCTCCCAACAGGCTACAGTAATATTCTCCCATAGCCTTAAGCCTCTCCACGCCCAAAATCAGGCGGATGCAACCACCTTCATAAATGTATGGAATGACATACCCTTTGGTCTTAGGCTTGTACTTTCGCGCCATCCTAATATAAACAGTCAAAATGTTCTCATGAAAATCGTAGGCACAAAGGCGTGTTCATCTATGCTCTGGTACTCCGATCACAGTTCTTGACTCAGAAGACTTGCTCTAGACCTAGCTAATTCCAATCTTGGTGGAAGCCATTGTACTATCAGTGGTGAGTTTAGATTAGATGCTCAAGCTCCAGAGAACAGGGGCGACCTGTTCTTCCTTTGGCAATCTCATCACCCCTCCACACAATCCTCTTAGGTGTCGGTTCGCATGGCTTCGCCACGTTCACAGACTCAGCTCCGCTGAGTCGCTCACTGTGCGCCCCGTCTCTAACATGCCCGTGTCGCCCGAGTTGAAGCGAGAGCGAAAGGGAACAGGTCTACAATGTTCTCTCTGTGTATGGGATGAATAGGTATGATGCATGTGTTTACTATTACAAAAATCGGGCGAGGCCCGAGATAGCGAAAGGCGACAGTCAAGCCATCTTTCATGCTTGACTCTGATTTGGACCTAGCTAATAGTAATACAATTACAGTAACTGAGACGTGAAAATTCACAAACATTTTGGAGGATTGAAAATAAATTTCGGATCCAAAGAATCTGAGAAAAAAGTGCACGCTACAGGAAGGGTACCTGTATAAGAGGTAGATTGATAGTTCCTGACTCAGAAGACTTTTGTACCTTAGACTTAGCCAATAGTAATACAATTACAGTAACTGAGACGTGAAAATTCACAAACATTTTGGAGGATTGAAAATAAATTTCAAAGTCAAAAAATCTCAGAAAAAAGTGCAC